>Ga0206830_1011_pt1 | contig 61493 bp, 55 predicted proteins | sample Alteio_BWOrgCont_76_FD_152884 | JGI IMG/M metagenome (GOLD analysis project Ga0206830, IMG submission 152884) | Enriched cells from forest soil in Barre Woods Harvard Forest LTER site, Petersham, Massachusetts, United States -... | ecosystem: Environmental > Terrestrial > Soil > Temperate forest >... | reverse complement strand
AAATTGCTTTCAAGAGGTGCATTTTTGGGAAAACTGGTGTCAGTCTTTTCTTTTTTAGAATAGAATACATTCAAGAAGTATTCACCATCCCAGCTATATACTTTAGATCCGTTATCTGCTTTACGAGATGAAATGAAAACGATACCATCTTTATATAGTATCGGGCACATGTCAGATACATTTGAATTAAGTGATGAAACTGAAGTTATGGTAATAGGTAAGTCAAACTTCTGATCTGCAATTACTGTATCACATGAGCTTGCATAAAATATGCCTCTTGAATCTGATGGAGCCATGTCAGAATATGTTTTAAAAGCAATTTTTGCATCAACATACCTTTCATTTGTTTTAAGCATTAATCCGTAATTCAGGTAGAATGATTTACAAGTATCATGCCCCATAGCATTCACTTTATCGTAAGCTGTTACAGCTTCTTTATATCGGTGCATTTTCTGATAACACTGCCCTAATTTGTAATACACAATCTGGGTAGGGTTCTTCACTGCCGCTTTTTCATAGCACTGTGCCGCTTTAAAATATTCCCAGTTTGTAAAAAGCTTATCAGCTTTTTTTGTTTGGGCATTGCCAACTACAGATATTAATGCTGCAATTGTTATTATAAGTATCTTTTTCATGATTCGTATTATTGATTATTAAAAATATTTAGGGCTTGTCATCTTGGTTTTGTTACTATATAAGTCCCAACCAAGCATTATTTCATGCGTTCCGTTTGTGTAGTTGCCAGTTTGGCTCAGGTAGAAATCGTATGAATATCCAAAACGGATACGGTTAGCCACATCATACTCAATACTCAGAATAAGGGCATTATCCATTCCGCTTATATCTATTCTCTTATCGGTTCTTATACCAGCTCCTATATAGAATTTATCGTAAAATATAAGTGAAGCATCTAAGTCAATATCAACGGGTGCGCCTTGTACATACTTAGCAAGTATTGAAGGCCTTATGCCTACATTATCGCTTAAAGGAACAACAACCCCTGTAGTCAGGTAATAGGTTCTGAAAAATATTGCATCACCGGCGCCATTATAATTCTGTAATCCGAAGTTTGGTTGCATTAAGTGCCTTACAGAGAAACCTGCGAATAAACGATCTTTGTACAGGTAAAGCCCTGCATTAGCATCGGGAACCCAGGCAGATGATGAATTATTATTGAAGGATGGGTCTGCTGTATTTTCAACAGATATTTTTCCGAATGAAACACTCACATTATCCATGCAACCTTCTATACCAAAAGCAAGAGTGGTTGCATCACTAAGGTGAAGGTGGTAAGCAAATATTGCTGACACATCGGTAGTGCTTAAAGGGCCAACATTATCACTATAAAATTGCAGTCCCAGTCCAATATTGCTGCCCGGTATCATGCCATGCATTCCAACTGACTCTGTAACCGGTGCGCCTTGCATTCCTACCCATTGCGTACGATAAACCATAGTGCCTGAAAATATTCCACGGCTACCAGCGTAAGCAGGGTTTATATAAAGCGGGTTGAAAAAGTATTGTGAAAAGGAAGCATCTTGCTGGGCGAAGGCGCCCACTGCGGCAAATATTCCTATTAGCGTTGTTATTATTTTGTTTTTCATGATTCTTGTTTATTGGTAAGTATTAATTAATATTATTCTGATGGTACTATCTCTTAATGAATACCCATCCGCGTTTTTCAGTATTGTTATATTTAATTATGTAGTAGTAGGTTCCATCAGGCAAATTAATTCCATTCATATCCTGCCCTGTCCATTTTACAGTTTCGTTATCGTAATTAGAACCACTCCATATTTCGCTGCCCCAACGGTTGATGATTAACACTGTATTGGTAGGATAGCAATTAAGCATTGGTATATTCCACCAGTCATTAATACCATCGCCATTCGGCGAGATACCATTATAGAATTCAGCCGGGTTAACTGTTACCGTAACCTGGTTTGAATTAAAACAACCTGTTGTGGTATCAGTTTCATTCACTGTATATAAGGTAGTTACTTCAGAGCTTGCCATAGGCTGAGCTGCTGTAGTTGAGTTTAATCCAAAAGCTGGTGTCCACAAGTAAGTATCACCTGCAACTGCAGGGCCTCCTAATTGAACACTTCCTCCGCCGCACAGGAACTGATTGTTTCCGGCATCTGCAGTAGGCAATGGGTTAACTGTTACAATTACTGAATCTGAATTTGAACAACCACCGTTTGTTACATTAAGTGTATACGTGCTTGTAGTAACCGGGCCTGCATTAGGTTGTGCAATAGTATCTGAACTTAATCCTAATGAAGGTGTCCAGGTATATTTATCACCTAAAATTGCAGGTGTACCAATTGTTGTATTAGTGCCTGTACAAATCTTTTTATCAGGGCCTGCATTGGCAACCGGCATGTTATTTACTGTTACTGAAACTGTGTTTTTATTACTACACACTCCGTTTGATACGGTAAGTGTATATGTTGTGGTTGCAGCAGGGCTTGCATTAGGTTCAGATAATGAACTTGAATTTAACCCTGTTATAGGTAACCAATTATAACTTACACCTGCAACTGCTATACCACCAATAGTTGTGCTATCACCTTTACAGATACTTTTATCAAGGCCTGTATTAGCAATAGGTTGGGGAACCACTTTTACAATAACAGTATCTGTACTATTACAAGTAGATATTGCTCCTGATACGGTTAAGGTATACGTAGTAGTTATGGCAGGGCTTGCATTAGGTTGTGCCAGTGAGCTGGCATTTAAACCAAGTGCAGGTGACCAGCTATAGGTATTTCCCACAATAGCTGGAGTTCCAATAGTATCGCCATCACCGAGGCAAATACTAACGTCAGGGCCGGCATTTGCAATTGGCAAAGGCTTGACCTGAACTGTTACGGTGTCTGTATTAATACATCCACCATTACTTGCGGTTAAGGTATATACAGTATTATTGGCCGGGCTTGCATTGGGATGTGATGAAGTTGCCGAACTTAAACCTGCAACAGGCAACCAGCTATAGGTTACTCCCAATACTGAAGGTGCGCCTATTGCAACACTATCCTTTTTACAAATACTTTTTGCAGTTCCTGCATTAGCAATTGGTTTAGCATTCACGGTTACAATAACCGTATCAGTTTTGTTACAACCCTCGGCTATATTTGTTACTGTTAATGTGTACGTTGTTGTTAATATTGGTTTTGCTTCTGGCTGAGCTAACGTATTTGAACTCAATCCGAGCGCAGGTAACCAGCTATATGATAGACCTAAAACTGCAGGCGAACCTATAATAGCGCTATCACCATTGCAGATGCCTTTATCAGGGCCTGCATTGGCAATTGGTGTAGACTTAACCTGAACTGTGACTGTGTCAGAATTAGAACATCCACCATTACTGGCAGTTAAAGTATATATTGTATTAATGGCTGGGCTTGCATTGGGATGTGATGAAGTTGCGGAACTTAAACCTGCAACAGGCAACCAACTGTAAGATACTCCCAACACTGAAGGTGCGCCTATTGCAACACTATCTCCTTTACAAACACTTTTTACAGTACCTGCATTAGCAATTGGTTTAGCATTCACAGTTACAATAACAGTATCAGTATTGCTACAACCTTTTGCAGCATTTGTTACGGTTAACGTATAAGTGGTTGTTAATATTGGTTTTGCCTCTGGCTGAGCTAAATTATTTGAGCTCAATCCTATTGCCGGTGCCCAATTATATGATAGGCCTAAAATTGCTAAAGAACCTATAACAGCGCTATCGCCACTACAGATACCTTTATCAGGCCCTGCATTTGCAATTGGTAAAGCGTTGACTACAAGTTTTACGTATATTGAAGTATCACTCGGAGCAGAAGAACCACTAACGATTACGTTGTAAAAAGATGAAGTATCGGAAATTTTTGCAGGGTTAATGACAAGCGAATCAGATTTGGCGCCTGAAATATTTCCCCCGTTAACCAAATTTACATTGCCCTTTCTCCATTGGTAGGTAAGAGCTGCTCCTGTTGCTGAAACCCAGAAACTAGCTGAGCTACCTGAACACACTGTGTCGTTTATAGGTTGAGTAATAATTAATGGAGCGCCTGAAGAACAACCGGGAGGCATTATAGCCGTCAATCCCTGCGTTGTGATTGCACCGTCTATGGTAAGCGCCCTTCCATCAAGCGTAACTGACGTGTTAACTAAGTTAAATGCCCCTGCCGAAACAATTATTGTGCCCCTGAAGACTGAAAAATTATTTATGTTAACAGCACCCTGGGTCATCCAATACACGTTTTTAGACTGTGCACCATTAATTAGTTTAACATTTGCATACGTGCTTGTTGTAAGTCCGCCGCCTTCAATTTGAATAACAAAAACACCATTTGAATCACCTTGTGCATCAAGGTAAAGGGTATCTGTAAATGTTGCAGCCGCCTTCATTATATATGTATGCGGTGTAAGAACAAGGTTATTTCCAAATTGAACAGGATATAACAATTCAATGTCGTAAGGTAATGAGTCAAGGTATCTGTATGCACGGTGTACATCACTGTCGCATTGAATAGTTGAAGCATCGGGAACAAGGTGGAGTGTACCTGTTACATCAGCTGGGGTCCAGCCGGTAATTGCACCTCCACCATTATTTCCAACATCGCCAATTGAATGCGATATGGGAGTATTTGTAAGCGCTCCGATACCGGCAAATATTGTATAGCACGCAGCTGAAGCAAGATTAGGGGCTTTGGGGCCAGTTAAAATTGGGCTAGCACAACCTAAAGGTGTGTAAGCCAATACTCCGGTACCTGCTGTAATAGTTATAGCTCCTGAAATTGTAAGCGCTCTTCCTTCGAGTGTATCGCCTACATTTACGCTCATAGCGGCATTCGAAATAATGCTACCTCTTATTACGTTTCCACTTAAACTTACTGTACCTTTTACAAGCCAGAATACATTACAAGCTAATGCGCCGTTAAGCAGCATAACCCTGGAAGAAATATTTGTTGCAAAGTTTCCATCTATCTTAATAATAAATACTGCATTTGCATTTCCTTTAGCGTTCAGGTAAAGTGTTGAAGCCAATGTTATATTGGGACCAACTATTGAATCAACGCCGGCAAGAATAGTATCACCATTTCCAATCGGTGACCCTGCAAAAGCAAAAGTCGCCTTCGAAGTGTCGAGGGAATGGTAAGCTGTTTGCAGATCTGCCGCACATAATATATTTGCCGGACTATTGTCCATTACACCATTTACATTACCAAAACCGGTACTGAGAGCACTATTAGAACCTACGTTGCCCGTTACATGAGAAAGGCCCGTGTTTGTTACTGCCCCGATGGTAGTGAAGAAAACAAAATTATTGGCAGTACCCATTACCGGTGCTTGTCCGAAGTTTAAACCCGGAAACGATATTAGGGCTGCTGCTGTTGCGAGTATGTGTATGAATTTACTTTTCATGTTATTTTTTGTATTTGGTGAATTAATTTTCACGTGGCAAAGGTGCCTCTACTACCATAGGTATCTATTACACAACTAATAGTAAGAGTTATACAATTCACGTATTAACATGGATGATGGAAACTATCTGCAAGGCAGACCTTATTCTTCAAGGCTCCTAACGTTCTGTGTTTGAACAGAATATTCGTTTGGTATTATTTTTTCGCCGTGTTTACGGGCATATACCTTAGTAAATTCCGCTCCAAAGTATAATATCATTGAAGAGTAATATACCCAAACAAGAATAAGGATAATTGAGCCCATAGCACCATAAACAGATGCTACATGTGAGCCAACTATATACGCCCCAATCAGAAATTTACCCACCATAAATAAGGAGGAAGTAAATATGGCCCCTATAATGGAATCTTTAAGGGATATTGTTCCATCGGGTAGAGTTTTAAATATTATAGTAAACAGAACAGTAATTATAAGAAAGACACTTAACATGTTTAAGGCATAAAACAGGTATACTGTAATACCCGGAAAATAGTGCAACAGGTGGCTATCTAACACATCCATAACTGCGTTAATTATAAGCCCTACCAGCAACAAGAACCCTACTGAGCCTATCATAGAAAAGGACATTAACCTGTTCTTCAAAAATTTCGCCAGCCCACGCTTTGGTTTTGCCTCAATTCCCCATATAGAATTAATAGAGTTTTGCATTTCAGCAAATATCCCCGATGCTCCTATAAGCAAAACAATAACGCCAAAAACAGTTGCGAATATGCTGCTGTTAGAAAGCCTCACGTTTCTGATCATCACCTGAATTTCGACAGCCGTATCATTGCCAACCAGGCCTTTTATCTGCCCAAAAAGCTCGCCTCTGACCGCATCCGGGCCAAAGAAAAAATCGAAGATCCCAATAATGATAATTAAAAGTGGTGGGAGTGAAAATATAGTGTAATAAGAAAGTGAAGCACTTAATGTAAACGCATTGTCTTTTACAAATTCCCTGGAAGTATTTTTTAGCAAGTACCATACCTTGGTCAAAATCTGCTTCATTCTCTATTATTATGTGTTTTAGAACTATTTTTTTAGTTGCATTACACAAAACACCACAATGCCCATCATAAAGAACACCATGAGAAGAACAGCTAATTGCTTCGATATACTAAGTTCCTGAACCATTAACCGGATGGGAGCGGTAATTACATTATTTACCAATTTGCCAATCTTCTTCCAGGAATCTTTTCCTTTGATCACAAACTCCTTAGCTCCTGCCCTGAATGATTCTATAGCAACTGCCATATCTTCATTGCTTGACAGCATTATTACTTCAGTTTTCGGATTTATGCTTTTAATAGATTTTAAAATATCAAGGCCATTTTTCCCTTTCATGAAATAATCGAGAATAACAATATGGGTTCCTTTATCTATCTTAAGTATACAGCTTTCACCATCTTCAAATGTCGATATGTGCATACTGTCCCCAAACCTATCTTGCAGATATTGCTTGAGTGTTTCTACCATCAGTTTATTGTCATCAACAATAAACAAGTTTGTTCCTTGTGTTTCCATTTTCTCTAATTTATAAATTAAGCTAAGCGGTGAGTGAAGTAATTCTTTACAAATGCGTGTTGCTGGTTTTCCGTCATTTTATCAGTCTGCCTGGTTTCAATCTTTATTTTTTCAAAGCGATGATCTAAACGCAAAGTATTAAGCAGTTCAACTTTAGCCTCTGTCGGCCCAAAAAGAACCACATCTTCATAGTTTCGTATAACCTCGCCCAATTTCTTGTAGTATTCGGCCTCTTGGTGTTGTTCCTTGTTATGCATTAAATTTTCACTTTTACCCAGGCTATGCTCTTTTTCCCTGTGAGTAAATTCAGAATCGAGTGTTTTTGTAACTATGGTGTCTGGTGAAAATTCCATTAAGTGGGCATTTGAATGATCCATCCAGATGCCTAAATATATTGCGTTTGTCATCTTCTTCTTTTATAATATGTTGGTGTATAACTTGATGCGTATATAAAAGCACCATGTTTGTACATGATGCTTCTATTAATTCCAAATTGATAATAAAACTACTTAGCTCTTTAAAGCGTGGTGTTTTACATCTTCTCTTTGAGCTTCACTCGCCATAGCATGATGTCCATGAGCTTTCACTGTGCTTTCGCTAGCTTTCTCATGATTTCCTGCTTCGTGGTGCTTTGCAGCTTCAATATGATGCTTTGCAGCGTCTTCATGATGCTTTGCAGCCTTTTTGTGATTTTCAATTCCCTTTTGATTGTCTGCAGGAGTAACAATTTTTTGTTCGTCCTTGATTTCTGCTGTTGTTGTCATTTTTTTTAGTTTAATATGATTAAGAATTAAATACTTCACAAAAGTGTAGCTATAGAATCTCTAAGGCTTTACATATCCGCCATAGAATCTTACACATTTCACTTGTATACCAATCTTATTCGGGTTATACTGATTTAATGCTATAAGCAGAGTGAATATGCGATTGATATAACTTAAACCTATAGTTATGTAACATCTCCATCTTCAGGAATATTCAGTTTTGCGTCATTGAAATTAAACGCATCTAAACTCAGTTAAAATGAAAAACAGATTGCTCTTCATTGCATTACTTTTCTTCGTGTGTAGAGGCATTAATGCGCAGTCATTACAACCTAACGTAATTGCCTGTTCAGGGAATTTTGCCACATCCACAACTTGTTCCATGACATGGACGCTTGGAGAGGTGATGACAGATACATATTCTTCAGCAGGTAATTTTCTTACCCAGGGGTTCAACCAGCCAGATACTGATTTTGCTACATCGTTAATTAGCATTCGCCCTGACGAGAACATTAGAGTATACCCAAACCCCACCATAAATTATCTTACTATAAACCTACATGATGCTCCCGGTAATCATATCATTCATTTGTATAATGTACTGGGGCAATTAATTATAGAAGAAAACATTCCTGCAGGACAACAAGAACTCAGAATATCTATAGGTGACCTTGTTAATGGTTTATATCTTCTCAATATTATAAATCCGGAACCAAACTCATCAAGCTCATTTAAAATAAGTAAAACACAATAATCTAACCTATTATGAAAAAACAATTCTTTATATCAGCCTTGTTCATTTGCTTCTTGATGCCTTTTCATTCTTTTGCACAGGTGCCTCAAGCGTTCCAATATCAATCTATTGTCCGTACTTCCGCGGGTTACCCTATGGCTAATACTAAAATGGATGTGAGAGCTACTATCCACAATAATTCAGATACCGGAGGAATAGTTTACCAGGAAACACAATCAGTAACTACAAATCAATTTGGTTTAATAAACCTTGAAATTGGTAACGGAACAGTCGTTCAGGGAAAATTTGCTTCCATTGTCTGGGGAACCGGAACTAAGTGGATGCAAATTGAAGTCAATTTCGGATCAGGATATTTATCTATGGGAGCTTCACAATTATTAAGTGTGCCCTACGCATTAAATGCTGGAAATGGGGCCGTAGGTGCAACAGGCGTTACTGGTCCAACTGGTCTGGCAGGTACAAATGGTTCGAATGGAGCAACCGGTGCAACTGGTCCAATTGGATTAACAGGTACTAATGGCATTAACGGAACAAATGGAGCTACGGGTGCTACAGGACCTATTGGCTTAACAGGTACCAACGGTACAAATGGTTCGAATGGAGCTACAGGTGCAACTGGTCCGATTGGTCTGACAGGTACTAACGGTACAAATGGTTCGAATGGAGCTACGGGTGCTACAGGACCTATTGGATTAACAGGTACTAACGGAACAAATGGTTCCAATGGTGCAACCGGTGCTACAGGACCCATTGGCTTAACAGGTACTAATGGTACAAATGGTTCCAATGGTGCAACCGGTGCTACAGGACCCATTGGCTTAACAGGTACTAATGGAACAAATGGCTCTAATGGTGCAACGGGTGCTACTGGCCCAATTGGTTTAACAGGTACTAATGGAACAAACGGAACAAATGGCTCGAATGGTGCAACTGGAGCTACAGGCCCTATCGGTCTAACAGGTACTAATGGAACAAACGGAACAAATGGCTCGAATGGTGCAACTGGAGCTACAGGTCCAACTGGCCATATTGGCTTAACAGGTACTAACGGAACAAATGGTTCGAATGGAGCAACGGGTGCAACTGGACCTATCGGCTTAACTGGTACTAATGGTACGAATGGCGCTACGGGTGCAACTGGTCCAATTGGATTAACTGGTACTAATGGAACTAACGGTACAAATGGCTCTAATGGAGCTACAGGCGCAACTGGCCCAATCGGCTTAACTGGCCCTAACGGTACAAATGGCGCTACGGGTGCAACTGGTCCAATTGGTCTGACAGGTACTAATGGTACAAATGGTTCGAATGGTGCTATCGGTGCAACTGGTCCTATTGGATTAACGGGCACTAACGGTACAAATGGTTCTAACGGTGCTACGGGTACAACAGGACCTATCGGCTTAACTGGTACTAACGGTACGAATGGCGCTACGGGTGCTACTGGTTCTACCGGCACTAACGGAACAAATGGTGCTACTGGTGCAGCAGGAACGAATGGAACAGTAATCGGTATTGCCGAGTACACTCACACAGTTTCAACTCCAAATAATAGTGTGCCGCCAGGTAATGCATTTACAATAGATATTCAAGTTCTAAATACTGCGGCCTCAGGTGTTACAGCATCCGCCGGCAACAGTGGCACTGTATATACATTAGCTGTGGGCACTTACTCCATAGATTATGAAATGAGCTTGGCAGCAGCCGGATCTGTTGCTCTTTATACAGGTTCAACGGTTGGCACTTTAGCAATAGATAATAATACCATAGCAGGTTCTTCAACTGCAACTACATGGATTCATGGCCGTGCAATAGAAAACGTAACTGTAGCACCTTTTCTTTTCGAAGTTAGCTCGGCTGTTGGCACAGCGGCAACTGTAACAGCCGGAACAGCCGGAATGTATACTATAAGAATAACAATTATCAAGCTACTGTAGTTTTAAACAATAACGTAATGCCTTGTGTAATGGAAAATCAAAACTCTACTGATCAATGTTACGATTGCAGGTGCACTTTCAGGAAAAATGAAATGCGAAAAATAACAATGAATAATAGCCCTACTGTTTTATTTATTTGCAACTCTTGTTCAGGCGATAAACCAAAACCCAGTGATATCGAAACAGCATTAGGTAATCTGAAACTCTTTATCTAGCTTTTTTCTTAATACAAACACCAAACTATGAATACAAAAAACACATACCCAACGGCAATAGCCTTATTAATGGCTATTTCTTTAGTAAGTAACGCGCAATCAGACGGGCACAAAAGAAAAACTGATTCAATTATAACAGCCCCTAAGTATCAGCGATCGGGAGGGGACACTAATAAAATAGCTCCTAAATACTATCGCCTCGATGGAGACTCGGATAAATCACTTCAGAAAAATTACTCCCCTAAGAAAACAACCGATCCTTTGATCAAATAAGGTTATCTTATTATTTAATAATAAATCAAAAATTTATGAAAACAAACAGGCTTTCGAAAACGTTAACAACGGCAATGAATGGTCAAATGACAAAAGAAGCGCATGCTTCTCAAATTTATTTATCCTATGCCGCCTGGGCCGATAACCAAGGTTTTTGTGGCATGGCAAATTTCCTGTTCAGGCACGCCCAGGAAGAACGCAACCATATGATGAAAATATTGGAGTACATTTTAAAAAGAGGTGCTGAAGCCGAAGTAACGGGTATACCCACCCCACACGAAAACCCTAAAAGCTTATTCAGTTGTTTCGAAAAGATATTTGAGCATGAAGTTGAAAATACCAAATCTGTTTATAAACTCGTAAAAATGAGTTTTGAAGAAGAAGACTGGGGTACATGGAACTTTCTGCAATGGTTCGTTAAAGAACAAATTGAAGAAGAAACCATGGCATTAGGCTTATTGGACAAAATAAAAATAGCAGGAGGTGAGAATATCAGCCACAATGCTTTATACTTATTTGATAAAGATATGCTTGGCACATCCGGTGAAGTTAAATCTGCATTAGAGGCAACAACAGATAACCCATAAAGCAATCAATTAAGTAATTAATGCCGAAAGCCGACCAAATAACATTTGGTCGGCTTTAACTATTAGGTTACTATTATATTTCTTGAATACAATTCAGTACAATGCACCAGGTCTATACCAGGTGAGGTACAACTGCAGGGTGCTCTAACACATATTTCTTCAGCAGTGAATCGAGAGAATTGTAGTATGATTTAAGGTTCTTTAAAGTCACTTCAGGGTCGTTTTCATCCGGAATGGTCTCTGGCATTTCTTCTATATACTTAGATAATTCAGGATACTTTTCCATAATCATCATTGTGGCCTTCAATATCTTAGTGTTGAGTTCTTTTTCAAGGCTGTTTTTAAGGATATTCCGAATTCGAATGAATGCGGTTTCACTTTTTACCACATATTCATAAGCCCCATTAGTAATAGAATCAAGAGCTATTGTAACCTTGTCTTCCGCTGATAATATTATTACAATGATCTTAGAATTGATTTTTTTTATTTTTTTCAAAACCTCAATACCATTCATTGCCTCCTTAGATTCTGTATTTAAATGATAATCTAATATTACGACATCAGCAGCCGATTCAGGTTTCTGTTGTATCCTCTCCAGACAAACTTCACCAGTCAGAAAAGATTCAATCTGGATTTCTGATTTAAAGTGATCTTTAAGGGATAATACTAATGTTTTCGTGAACATCTCATTGTCATCCACTAAAAAAATCGATATACTATTCTGGGTTTCCATTTTATGTTTTTTTAGGTTGTATTGAATTCTTATTGTGTGCAAAATTGTTTCCATTTATCAGCTAAAGTGTTATACGATTATGAGAAAGAGTTATAGTATTCACGCAAATTACCATGCCTGAAAGGCACCTGCTATAAATATGTAAACCATATAAACTTCACTTGTATATATGTAACAGGCAAACGGTTAAATGCTCATAGTTTTGGCGAATAATCATATAATTCAAATAAAATGAAAATCAACAAAACAATTATTACAGGCATTATGCTTGCGGCATTTAGTTTCGGTATCACTTCTATTGCAGGTGCCCAAACAAAAGCAAAAGACCAGGCAACAACTACAACTACCACTACTTCAACTGAAAAGAATGACAGTGCAACTGTAAAGAAGTCAAGTAAAAAGACTGTTAAAACAAAACAAAATTCAGATGGCAGTAAGAAAACAACAAATACTACTACAAAAAGTACTGTTGAAACAGACAAAAAATAATAGTTGGTAGATGACTAAAAGTCGCAAAAGAGTCTCGTAGAAATACGGGGCTTTTTTGTTTATAGCTTGCCTGTTCTTAACATCGCAAGTATCTCTACTCGCAAACACCTTAATTTTATATTACAGGGTATGCCTGCGCTATTTTAGTGCCCATTTTATAGTGCACATTGGGTTGCGCATTAAAGGATACATTGCTTGAGGACTCAAATAGCAGAATTATATCAGAGCCTCCAAACTGGAAATATGATAACTCCTCACCTTTTCGAACAGTAACACCAACTTCCGCCGTAATAATAACTGACGACACTTGGCACATACCAATTGGCAAGACTGCCACAAGCCCTATCGGAGTATCTAAAACTATTAAACCCCTGGCTTGCGCAAACTGATACCCGGGAGTATCAAAAGAATCGAAATTACTTTTTGGTGATAAGGTATGCTTACCGGAATCACCCTCTATAGGCGTTGCTTCAACTTCCAGGTAAACCTGGCCATGAATAACCCGAGCCTCTAATACTTTGCCACCTACCGGCGCGTGTTGGCGGTGGTAATCAGTCGGACTAAGGTAGGAGTGCATAAATAGCCCATTTTCAAAGCGATCTTTATAAGGGCTGCCTTCAAGTAGCTCACTTATTTTCCAATTCAAATTCTTAACTGTTACATTAGAATCTTTCCTTATTTCCCATTGACCTCTGAAGGTTGAATCGGCTGGCATTACAATTACCGACTGATCAGCTATTGCTGCTATGGGCCTATATCCGGGCTTAAAGTGTCTTGCAAAAATCTGGTTAAAGGTTGTCCATCCACCATGCGGCCTTGTATACTCTCTCATATTATATGCAGGGGAATCGTAAAAGGTTTGCTCCGATTCCTTTGTCAACGATTCTGCAGTATCTAAAAACGCGCCCATTGCATTTGCATAATCAACCAACCACTTAGAAAAAGGAGTAAGCCGAGGGGCCTTATCAGAAGGAACTACTTTGTTTTGCAACGAGAGCAAAGGCTCCTGATCAGCAATAAAATAGAATGCACTGAGATGATCATTTACATTTTGACCAGATGAATTCTCTGTTGGAACCCAATAGAGGAAGTCATTAGTCCAATCAAGAAATTGTTCCAGGTCCTTTACCTTACTTAAAAGTGGCACATTCTTGGTGCTGGCTTTTTTTATCGCTTCTTCAAAAGATCCACTCCAATTATTTTCATCTATCATTTTCGTCAACTCCCTCATTATAGGATGAAACGTTGTTTTTATTAGCATGTTTTTGAGAATTATATTATTTAATACTTATTAGACTTTCCATATTCGCCCAATTTTTAGAGGATGTAAAGATTGTTGGCTACAGGCAAAAAAGCATTATATAATTCGAGGAATAAGTTGCATTATTAACTGTAGATGTAGGGTGGAGTGTAAACAATACAACTTATTCAAGGAATTCTGCAACTAATTATAGAACAAACAGAGGCATTTTTGCACTCAACATAAAAGACAAATATGAATCTGATACTCTACGCAATACTACAACTTAGGCTCTTTTTAAGAGAAAGTAAAGAATCAAAAAGGAAGTATGGGAATAATTATAGCGAGGAGGATTATCTCTTTCTTGCCGATGATGAAATAGTATTTGATATACCTGCTAATGCAATAATTCCTCAAATAAAACCCTTATGAAGACCTTACATTTCCTTGCTTTTATATCTCGGTTCATTGGTTCTAACCTTAATGCACAGAACAACAATGAAAATTTTCAGAAAGACTTCAATACTGCCGAGAAAATATTCAATAAGGTTTACCAGAACGGAAAAGATGAGGCTCTTACCTACTCCAAAGGAGGATATTCAGCTGCACTGCCACTTATACTAAGCTTATATAAAGAAGACACATTGAATATGAACCTTGCTTTTAAATTAGGCGTATGTTATTTGAGCTCAAAAAGACACAGGATAGATGCAATTGCATACTTCAGTAAAGCCATAACTGCAATTACTAATAATTATGAAGGAAGCTCATATAAAGAACGAAATGCGCCATTGATTAGCTATAAATTCATGGGCGATGCCTACCATTTGAATTACCAATTCGATGAAGCAATAGCAGTTTATAAAAAGTACATAGCTGAAATGGCAGAGAATAAAAACACCGATAAAGCAATGCTTGATGAAGCCAATCGGAAAATAGAAATGTGCAAAACAGCGAAAATTCTGGTAGCTAGCCCTGTGAAAGTAAAAATTGAAAATCTGGGAGTTACTGTAAATTCAATTTATGCTGATTATTCTCCGGTGCTATCTGCTGATCAACAAACACTTTTTTTTACATCCAGACGGGAAGGGAGTACCGGTGGGCAGAAAGATGAGGAAGGGAATTTTTTTGAAGACATTTATAGCTCTACAAAAACTAAAACAGGTTGGTCAATGGCCACTGGTATAGGAGCACCAATAAATACGGATGGTAACGAAGCTACTGTTGGTCTATCGCCTGATGGTCAGACCATATTAATTTATAAAGATGATAACGGCGATGGGAATATATATAGTACATCATTAAACGGCGATGTATGGGCAAAACCTGTTAAGCTTAATGAGAATATAAATTCAAAATACTGGGAGCCAAGTGCCTTTATATCTGCAGATGGAAGCACACTGTATTTTACCAGTGATAGACCAGGCGGATATGGTGGCAGAGATTTGTATACCAGTAAACTATCACCCGAAGGCGATTGGGCAAAAGCGGTGAATATGGGGCCTGCAATAAATACTGCTTTTGACGAAGATGCTCCTTTTATACATCCTGATGGTGTTACCCTATATTTCAGTTCAAATGGTCATAACACCATGGGTGGGTTTGATATTTTCACCAGTCTGCTATCAGATGATGGCACCTGGTCAGAACCTATGAATGTTGGCTACCCTATTAATACACCTGACGATGACATTTATTATGTAGTGAGTCCTGATGGCTTGAAAGCTTATTTTTCGTCTTTCAGAGAAAATGGGTTTGGAGAAAAAGATAATTACATGGCTACATTCCTGGCAAAGAAAGAAACCCCATTAACATTGATGCAGGGTGTTGTAAATGATGAATCCGGCAAAGTAGCCCAGGATGTTGTTATTACTGTTACCGATAACGTATCAGGACAAGTGGTGGGAGTTTATCGTACAAACAGTAAAACAGGTAAATTCCTTTTTATTCTTGTACCGGGTAAAAACTATAACATCACTTACCAGGCAAAAGGGCATTTGTTCAATTCAGAGAACATGGAAATACCTAAGCAATCAAATTATTATGAAATAAACAGAGCTGTGTCACTGAACCCAATACAAGTAGGATCTAAAATAGTACTGAACAATATTTTCTTCGATTTCGACAAAGCTACATTACGCCCCCTTTCAAATGTAGAACTGAAGAACTTGTTAATGCTTATGAAAAGCAACCCCAATATGAAGGTAGAGATATCGGGTCATACTGATAGCAAAGGCAGTGCGGAGTATAACCAGAAACTCTCGGAAGCACGTGCCCAGGCAGTTGTAGCAAGCTTAACAGCAAGTGGTATAAGCGCAGACCGCATGCAAGCCAAAGGTTATGGAAAATCTATGCCGGCAGCAGCCAATAAAAATGCAGATGGTACCGATAACCCAGAGGGAAGGCAATTAAACCGGAGAGTGGAGTTAAAAATCACACAGATAAACTAGATAATTCTTAAAATACATATTGCGGAAAATTGGAAAAACCAGGAGACACAGAGTTATCTATGGCCGGAATCCAATACTTACGTTTGCAATAACGTTTACAAAAATAGTTTACTTTCGTTAGCTCATTTTTACTATTACTAACTAGTGATTTATGGAAATCTCTATTAATAGCATTTTTTACCGCAAATTTAAGCTAGCATTGATAAAAGGTTCTATTACCGGCGGGGTCACGATTGTTAAACTAAATGGTTTCGTTCTCAACAATAATTAAATCGGCTTAGGTTTTGAATACTCTGACACAGAAATCAGTTTACTTTCCTAACTTAAATGCATTGAGATGCTTTGCGGCATCTATGGTTATAGTTCATCATGTTGAACAAACTAAATATCTCATAGGCGTTAATTCATATTGGGATACCCCAACGGTTCATTATGGATGCAAGCTTGGCTTATTTCTCTTCTTTGTATTGAGTGGCTTTTTGATCACGAATTTATTATTACTTGAAAAGAAAAACGACAATACTATAAATATTCGCAATTTCTATATAAGAAGGATACTTAGGATATGGCCGCTTTATTTTCTAATAATTGCATTGGCTCTTTTTGTGCTTCCGTATTTCAATTTTATACAACTTATCCGTGATCCGGTTCTTGTTATGCACTCAAACTTCACTTGGAAATTACTTCTATTTGCTTTTATACTTCCGAACCTTGTTATGGTCCTTTTCGGAGTAATACCGTATGCGGCGCATACATGGTCAATAGGCGCTGAGGAGCAGTTTTACCTACTTTGGCCTGTTATCATAAAATTCATAAAGAATAAATTTCTATTTGCTTTTATTCTGACTCTAATACTGCTTTATACTATTCTGTTAAAAACTCTTACCCATTTTGTCGACTTGTTTCCGGATAATAAAACCTTGTTTGTCATTGCCACTTATTTGAATCTTACTCCAATCAATTGTATGGCAATTGGTGGTCTTTTTGCGGTTACCTGTGCAAGTGACACTCCTTTTTTTATTCTGCTAAAAAAAATACTTTTCAGTAAGTACCTTCAATATCCTGTTTTTTCAATCACAATAATATTATTGGCAACAGGTACAAGCTTTTATTCACTGCAATATGAAGTATACTCATTTTTGTTCGGCATTATAATTTGTAACCTTGCCCTGAACAAAAACAGAATAATTGATTTTGAAAAGATTAAAATATTCAATTACCTCGGAAAAATATCTTACGGGCTATATATGTTTCATCCTTTAGTTATCATACCTGTTATAAAAATACTCGTCTATTATAAATGCTACAATAGTTACATAATGTATCTGCTTTCATTTGGTATTACAATACTGGTTTCTTCGGCATCGTATCACTTTTACGAAAAACGTTTCATTATAAGAAAGGTTAAATTTTCCACCCTAATTAGTGGAGATAATGCTTCAAAAAAGGAAGAATAGTTAGCTAAACAGGTTCCCTTACTTTGCCACTCTGGCAGCATAACATCACTAAATGGCTATAACATTAGCAAAACATAGCCAAATATTGAACTACCGAGTACAATTAATGCACTGTTTATTCTGAATCGAGTTAGAATTATCAGACTTATAAGAGCTATTGAAATTGTCTTCCAGTCGGTAATTGTTTGCCTGGCCATTGTATAACACACGGTTACTATTATTGCCAACGATGCAACATTAACAGCGTCTAGAAAAGCTGAAAAAGTCTTCGATTTTCTCATTCTGGGAATAAAAGGATTGAGCAATGCTACAAATACAAATGAAGGCAAAAAAACACCAATTGTTGATACTATTGCACCACCTATGCCATTTATCTGGTAACCTATAAATGTAACTGACGAAAAAACCGGGCCAGGTGTAAACTGCCCTACTGCAATAGCATCTATCAATTGCTGACGCGAAAGAATGTCTTTCGATACTAATTCATTATCGAGAAAAGCGAACAGAACATAACCACTACCAAAAAGTATAGCGCCAATTTTAAGAAAAACAAAAAACAGATTCGCATTAGTTGCAGAAATAAATGCAAATGGTAACGTATTTTTAACTACTCCGTTTTTTGCTTTGCTTTGAAAGTAAAAGATAGTAAGCGCGCAAAAGCCTGCACCGAACATAACAAGTATTTCATTATACCCTAAAAGGCACAAAACCAAAACAGCAAATCCTATAATTATCAGTTCAAGACTTTTCAAGGCTTTCTTAGCAAGCGGATAAATAGCTGCAAGTATAATTGCAATAATTGCCGGTTTAATTCCATACACAAAAGGTTGCACTTGAGGCAGAGTTCCATATGTCTTATAAAACCATGCAAAAACTCCGGTTATACATACTGCAGGCAAAATAAAACACAAACCTGCAACGAGTAAACCTTTCCAGCCTGCTTTATGATAACCAATATGGATTGCCATTTCAGTACTATTAGGGCCGGGTATCATATTAGTGGCACTAATTGTGTCGAGGAAATGTTGTTCATTCATCCACTTACGTTTGTTCACCACTTCATCCTGCATCATTGCTATATGGGCCGATGGCCCTCCAAAAGCAATTACACCCAGTTTAGCAAATAACTTTGCTACTTCTTTTAACTCACTTGGCTTATTGGCAGGCATATTATTTCATTCCTTTGAATGTCTCAAAGATAAAAATTAGCTGTTGGGTAATTGTTAACTTAAAATAAAGAACAATTAATTCCATTTACCTTTTTCAGCCTGCCTGAGTGATACGGTATTATATAGGCCAGTGAACCTTCATGGGTACCACCCGTTTGAATAGTCAAAGTTGAAATAGTATAGTCATAACTATACCCTATTCTCATAAATTTATTCTGATATCCAATTGCCCCAATTAATGCATCACCAAATCGGCATCCGACACCCATTGTAAAATGCCCTTTAATAAGATAACATTCAAACACAAATTGATTAAAATCCTGTTGTTTTTCATACAAAATAGTTGGAGAAACGACAAGGCTTCCAATCTCAATCATTGCACCCGCATTAACTGTATACTTAATTGGCAATGGACTTGAACCAGTTACAAACGATTCATCTGGTTGTGTTAAATGATCCATTGAAAAACCGATAGAATACTGTTTTGTATAGCCCAAAATGCCCGCTGAAAAATCGGCAACTACTACTGCCTTATTAGTTGAGAGTCCATTCGAACTATAAACAAAACCACGTGTAGCGTCAATTTGATCACCAAATGTAAGCTTTGACCAATCGACTGATTTTTCATGATATGTGCCTTGTATACCCAAACTAAGTGTAAATGATTTAATATGGAATTGCCTCGATAAAATAAGACTTGCATTATTAGTTATCAAAGTAGCTTGTCCAGCTCTGTCTTCATTAGCAAGAACACCTATTCCAGTAGAAGAATCAATTATATTTCTATCATATGATGCATTATATGTTACAAACGTTCCGGGTATATTAGGCCACTCATCGCGAAAATTTATACCTATCCTTTGACTGTTACTATTTCCTGCAAATGCCGGATTAATATATAAAGGATTGGCGTACGGCTGAGAAAATGAAGGATCTTGCGCAAGTACAAATGAGCTTTTCATGCACACCAATAGTATACAAATAATTACTTTTTTCATTTCAATAAAATAACTGTTCCAGTATAGGTATGATTATTGCCACATGAATCAATAGCTTTTACCTGGTATTCATAATATCCTTCAGGGCAAATTGCATTTGAGCCTCCCTGAACTCTTCCATTCCAGGGATTATTAATATCATTGCAATTATATATCTGCTTACCCGTATTGTCAAAAATCCACATTTCGAAATTTGCTATTCCTGTTCCTTTAGGGCCAAATGAATAATTTATTCCATCTCCATTAGGCTCAAAAGAATTGGGGATATAGAAGGTCCATTCAGGGCATTGTGTGTCACCGATCTTTTTACAACTGCTTGAGCCTGCAAAAAGTAAGAAACTAAAAAATAGAAGTAACAAACTATTTTTCAAAATAAATTTGAATGGTTAAAGCAAATATACTAAATAGAATTTTAAAGTCCTAGCCTTATTACTTAGGCGCGGTATAAGGAACCATTTTCACCCCTTTCTTGATTTTTGGCTTGAGTACGATAATAATGGCATAGGCATTTATGCCCAATTTCTGCATATACGCATCGCAACCTACACCTTGTATGGGTAATTTTGCTTTCGGAGAAAAATCAATATTCACATACGCTGCAGGTATTCCCTTTTTAATAAAATACAGCCGCAAGTATTCACCATATAATTCATAGCTGGGTGTCATGCCCACTTCGTTGGTATATTCAAGCGTAGTTTTTCCGCTTCGCGAATCGCTTATTTTAACGGAGTCTGCCACATCACAGTGAAATCCTAATGTAGTATCCATCTTAAATTTATTTGCGACGCACCTGCAGGAATCTCCATTATTGATATATATATTAAATACGACTTTATTGTTCATATTAGATGGAGGACCAGTATCTATAAAGCCTCTGCAAGCAGCTAGTGAGATAAACGCTATAATACAAGATAGCTTAAACTTCATTACTTCATCTTTTTATAAACTCTTCTCACCAATTCCTCAAATTCGCTTAGCATCATAGCTGTGGCACCCCAAACTGTATAACCTTCAATATTGTAATAAGGAGTACTTATTCCTATTTCAGTAACGGAACGCGTTATTATTTTTTCCTTTTTAATCAGAGGATCTAAAAGCATATTAATGTTCACATCAAAACTCCGCTGCACTTCTTGTTTCTGAATAATGGCCGGTAAATATTCTTCACTCATACCTATATAAGGTTGCACCCAAAAATTGCTAGGTGGTATATATACCGGGCTAAGCTGGCCAACTAATTGAATTTTATCAGAAGACACCCCAACTTCTTCATGGGCTTCCCTCAAAGCAGTTTGCCAAAGGTCAGTATCATATTCTTCTTTTGTTCCACCAGGAAAAGCAACTTGGCCACTATGCACTCCTTTATATTCAGTTCGTAAAATAAGTCGGGTAAATATTTCTTCGTTCGAAGGATATAACAAAATCAATACACTGCTTTGCCTTGGATTTCTTTTCGCAATAGCCGATAAATCCATCTCAGGCCTGCCCGATATCATTCGCCTTTGGGCCTCCCAACCAGGTAATTCCCTCTCGATTTCTTTCTTCAAAACATCTATAAACTCAAGAAACATAGGTACTTAACATTAAAAGTGAAACGAAAAGCCGTATTCAGCGTAAAATTAGTAAGAAAGGAATACCCCCTAGGTGTCAACATGTGGAAAAACTATAAAATATTATTCGGTCTTATTTTAATATTCTCTTCTCTGTTAGAGGTAAAGAAGTGTGCAGTGCCTGGAGCAATGAGCACTAAAAGCGACTCAAGCAGTATAGCTCATCGCGATCTTGACCAGATAAAAAAAACAAAAAAATTAGTACTGTTAACTGAGAATAGCTCTACAGCTTACTTTATATATAAAGGTCAGCCCATGGGGTATGAGTATGAAATGCTAAGCTCATTTGCTCAATCTATTGGTGTGGAACTGGATGTTGAAGTAGTGAAGAATGTAGATGACATTTTTCAAATGCTTGACAGTTGTGATGGTGACATTGCTGCCGATAATTTAACTATAACGAATAACCGCCGTAAAGATGTAGAGTTTTCATCACCCCTATTTAATACGCGTCAGGTACTTATTCAGCGGAAACCTGATAACTGGCCTAAGCTTTCACAAACTGATCTTGAAAGCCAACTTGTCAGAAACCCATTACAATTAGCTGACAGGCAGGTATATGTTAGAAAAGGTTCATCTTTTTATGATCGCCTTAAAGATCTTTCGAATGAGATAGGAGGAAAAATTGAGGTGATTGAAACCCCTGGTACAGAAACTACTGAGGAACTTATTGGTGACGTAGCCAAAGGCAAAATAGACTTTACCATTGCCGATGAGAATGTGGCACATATCGTTGCCTCTTATTATGATAACCTCGATATAAATACAGCTATAAGCTTCCCCCAAAAAATAGCCTGGGCTACCCGTAGAAACTCACCTGAATTACTAACTGCACTTAATGAATGGATTATCAAGAACAAAAAGAAAGGGTACAACGATGCAGTATTTGGTAAGTACTATATGGATAAGAAATCGGCATGGGACAGACAGAATAGTCAATACTTCTCACTATCAGGGGGAAAGATATCTCCGTATGACGACCTGATAAAAAAATACAGTGTTAGAATTGGTTGGGACTGGAGATTATTGGCAGCACAGATATACCAGGAATCACAATTTAACCCCGAAGCCAAGTCATGGTCAGGAGCATTTGGGCTTATGCAGTTATTACCTTCAACTGCTGCACATTACAATATTGATACAACCAATATGTCACCTGAAGCAAGCATAGCTGCAGGTGTATCTTACCTGAGAGAAGTAGATAATTACCTGGCAAAACTTATACCGGATAAAGAAACCCGCATCCCTTTCGATCTGGCTTCATACAATGTAGGAGCAGGACATATAATTGACGCACGTAACCTTGCCATTAAATATGGCCTCGATCCGAATAAATGGGAAGATAATGTTGCCTATTTTCTTCTAAATGAATCTTTACCTAAATACTACAACGACCCGGTTGTTTCATTTGGATATTGCCGTGGCCAGGAACCGTATCAATATGTTAAGGAAATCATTAACCGGTATAATATGTACAAGAACCAAGTCATTCAGTACGCTGTAAAAAGATAGTTTAATTCAATAGTTCTCAAACCTTAAATTCCCAAGCCATGGAAACAAACGACAAAACCAATAGTGTTATAGGTTGGTTACAAGACCAGGTGAGGAGCATTAACCAGGCCATATCTGACCTGGAAAAAAGCCATAACTATGGCAAAGCAGCCCTATGCGAAGGCATGAGGGATGCCTATATGAAATGCCTCGAAAAACTTAAAACATGAAGTAATTGCCTACCATTCCATTACTTAAGTGCAAGACTCATTTATTTATATAAAGTTAATTTAGCCTGCCAGTGCGGGCTTTAGCTATTTTCTTTAATTCGCACGAAATATCACGACCAATTTTTGAAACATTCTGCAAGATTATGCGTTCAAAATTACAAGTCAATTACCCTGTATGTTAATTATTTGTAGAAACTAAAAAAAACATTTGCTCTTTTCGTTCTATTATATATTTTTGTGAGTAACAGTCTGCCGAAGCAAGGTAATCGGGCTAAAACCTTTACCAATCCTCGAAAAAGCAGAGAAAACATTGAAACGTATTGTGGGGCTCACCAGGGGGATTAAGTTGCAGGTTAGAAAATAACAGCGCTGATCCGAGCCCCACTACTTTCTTAAATTCCTTAGTTTTTTATTGATTTTAAATAACACCGAGAAAATTGCCTCATTTCGGGTTTAAAATGCGTTTAAATACCCGCCTACCCTCAAAAATCGAGCTAAATCAATCAGGTTCAGTTTATCTTCATTTTATTTATAACTTTGAGGCTTACCAATTTATAACATAGTTAACGTATATATGAGTTTTATAGCAAGCATACAGGCAAGACAAATTCTTGATTCAAGAGGAAATCCTACAATTGAAGTTGATGTTATTACAGATAGCGGTACGCTTGGACGGGCTGCTGTTCCTTCAGGTGCATCCACAGGCATTCACGAAGCTATAGAACTACGAGATGGTGACAAAGGAGTATACCTAGGCAAAGGAGTATTAAAAGCAGTAAACAACGTAAACGGTACCATACAAGAGGAGTTGAAGGGCATGTATGTTTTTGAACAGCGCCAGATAGATATGAAAATGCTTGAGATAGATGGCACTGATAACAAGGCTAATCTAGGTGCAAATGCCATATTAGGCGTTTCGCTTGCAGTTGCTAAAGCAGCATCAGAAGAATCAAGATTACCATTATATAAATACATTGGCGGCGTAAATGCTACGGTTCTTCCGGTGCCTATGATGAATATTATGAATGGAGGTGCGCATGCCGATAACAGCATTGACTTCCAGGAGTTTATGATAATGCCGGTTAATGCAAGTACTTTTAGTGAAGCGTTGCGAATGGGGGCTGAAGTTTTTCACTGCCTAAAGAAATTATTGCACGATAAAAATTATTCAACAAGTGTTGGCGATGAAGGTGGCTTTGCTCCTAACCTTAAATCGACCGAAGAAGGACTTGACTTTATTTTAAAAGCCATAGAAAAAGCTGGCTACAAACCCGGAAAAGATATTTTCCTTGCACTCGATGTGGCTTCGTCTTCATTCTATCTTGAAAAAGAACACAAATATCATTTTGCAAAATCATCAGGCGAAAAGCTTACATCGCAAGATATGATAGCGCTTTACCAAAGTCTTATCAAAAAATATCCGATCGTTTCTATTGAAGATGGCCTTGCTGAAGATGATTGGGATGGCTGGAAAGAGCTTACTGACAAACTTGGCAAAAAGGTGCAATTAGTTGGCGACGATTTATTTGTAACCAACGTGAGTCGCCTACAACAAGGTATTGATAAAGGAGTTGCTAATTCAATATTAGTTAAGGTAAATCAAATTGGTTCGCTTAGCGAAACCATTGATGCAGTACAATTGGCCGACCGCAACTCATATACATCGGTAATGAGCCACCGTTCGGGCGAAACAGAAGATACAACTATTGCTGACCTGAGTGTTGCATTAAGCACTGGCCAGATCAAAACCGGCTCACTTTGTCGTTCAGAACGTATTGCAAAATATAACCAGTTATTACGCATTGAGGAAAGCCTTGGCAGTTCGGCTCGTTACGGAGGAAAAACATTTAAATACGCACTATAATACTATACATATAAATTCAAATCGCAATGGATAAGCTCAAAGAAAAGTTCATTAAAAAAGCAACGGCTGAAGCTGAAGGTGTAAAACAATTCGTAAGCCAATTTGGTGATACTGTTATTGGAGAATACACCCTATCTCAGGTATACCAAGGCATGAGAGGAATGACAGGCCTTGTAACTGAAACTTCAAAACTTGATCCTGAAGAAGGTATTCGCTTTCGCGGATATTCAATTCCGGAACTAAGAGAAAAACTGCCAAAGGCTCCTGGTGGTACTGAGCCACTACCTGAAGGTATTTTTTACCTAATGTTAATGGGTGAATTACCTACACAGGAAGATGTAAATGACATTACCAATAACTGGGCGAGAAGAAGTATTGTTCCTCGTCACGTTTTCGATACACTTGATTCATTGCCTGCTACCACCCACCCTATGACTGAATTCAGCATAGGTGTAATGGCTATGCAAACTGAATCGCTTTTCGCTGCAGCTTATAAAAAAGGTATCAGCAAAAAAGAATATTGGGATTATGTGTACGAAGATTCAATGAACCTTATTGCACGTTTACCGCGTGTCGCAGCATACATATACCGCAGAAAGTATAAGAACAACGAACACATTGAACCGGATCCTAAGCTGGATTGGGCAGCTAATATGGCTCATATGATGGGCTTTGATAATTTCGATGTACAACGTTTAATGCGCTTATATTTAACCATACATGCTGACCATGAAGGTGGCAATGTATCGGCACATACTACGCACTTAGTTGGCTCTGCACTTAGCGATCCGTATTTATCTTTTGCTGCAGGAATGAATGGCCTTGCAGGACCTTTACATGGCCTTGCTAACCAGGAAGTGGTTGCATGGATATTAGAGTTACGTAAAGAGCTTGGCGGAGGTTTACCTACCAAGGAACAAATTGCAGATTACATTAAGAAGACATTGGCAGAAGGACGTGTGGTACCTGGTTACGGGCATGCCGTATTACGTAAAACGGATCCTCGTTTCACAGCACAACAAGATTTTTACAAGAAACATATTAAGCACGACGACCTTTGCGAAATAGTGCAAATGATCTATGAAGTTGCTCCACCTATTTTAGAAAGCACCGGTAAGATTAAGAATCCTTGGCCTAATGTTGATGCACACTCAGGTGTACTACTTATACATTTTGGCATTGTAGAGTATGATTTCTATACGGTATTGTTTGGAGTTTCCAGGGCATTGGGTGTATTAGCATCGCTTATATGGGATAGAGTTCTTAATTCACCAATTGAACGTCCGGGTTCAAATACAACTGAGGGCTTACGGAAAAAGCTGGCAGCTGTAAAACAGAAATAAGGATATGCAAAGCATATTGATATATATAGTTTTTGGGCTTGCACTGGTTTATATAGGCCGTAAGGTGTACCAATCAGTCGCAAAGAAAGAAGGCGGAGGATGTGCACATTGCGACCCTGCTGATACCGGTAAATTAAAAAAAACTATGCCGGGAAAGTAAATCCGGTAATACATTGATTTGCATTAAGCCTTTATCACTTATGAGAATACGCACCTTCATACTTTGCATATTACTCTGCTTGTTCACTTGGCAAGGTTTTACTCAAAACAGAAAGATTGATTCGCTTACCAACAGGCTTAAGACTGATAATGACACCACTCGTATACTTGATGAAATAAAACTTTGCCAGGCCTATAATGGTATTGGTGATTTTTTACGTGCACTTGATTTTGGCGTGCGTGCTGCAAGCCTTGCAAAAGGCCTGGAAGCTACAGCTAATAATGCAATTGTATCAGCTGCAAAAAGAGGGGAAGCAAGGGCTTACCTGAATATTGGCAGCACATATGATAATCAGGGAAATTATCCGCAAGCTATGGTATATTATACCAAGGCGCTACATGCAAAAGAAGCCTTGGGTGATAAACAAGGAATTGCCAACGCAAACAATAACATAGGGCTTGTTTACTGGAGTGAGAGCAATTATCCTGTAGCGTTAGATTATTTTTTAAGAAGCCAGAACATGTATGCAGCAATTAATAACAAAGCAGGTATGGCGCTTACCTATAACAATATAGGTATGCTTTACATGGATGAGCAGAATGACGATTCAGCATTATCGTATTACCAAAAGAGTCTCGCCATAGAACTTGAACGAAAAAATAAAGATGGCCTTATTATGTGCTACAATAACATTGGCATAATATACCACAGCAAAAAAAAGAACTTACAATCACTCGAATATTATTTTAAAAGCCTTGCCCTGCGAAAGGAAGAAGAGGACAAAGCAGGTATTGCAGTTTCATACACAAATATTGCAGCCGTTTATCAGGATATTTCGGAATCTGATACAATGGCGGGGCTTTATGTAAATACATATTATTCAACCGCAGCTGTAAAGCCTACAGTAAAACAAATAGAGCAAATCTTAAAGGACAGTGCGTTTATATTGCAGAAAAAAGCATTGGAGTTAAGCCAGGCAGTGGGCGATATGGATAATATTGGGAGGGCAACCCAAGGTATTGGCTCAGTATACATTGACAGGAAAGATTACAAATCTGCACTTGGTTACTACATTACAGCGGCCTCTGTTTTCAAAAAAATAAATTCCAGAAAAGCTTATTATAATGCACTGGAGAACATCTCAACTTGCTATGAAAAACTAGGAAAGACAGATAGCGCTTTCAGTTACTTCAAGCAAGCTATGGATAATAAAGACAGTGTTTTTAATGAAGAGAAACAGAAAGCAATGGGCCGTGAAGAAGTTAAATATGCGTACGAAAAACAACATGCCTTAGAAGAAGCCCAAAATCAGAAAGAACGGGCAGTTGAAGAAGTAAAACGGAAACAACAACAGCTAATAATTTATGCCGGAACTGGGGGAGTATTATTGCTTATTGCGTTTTTAATATTTGTAGTACAACGTTTACGCATTACCAACAGGCAGAAGAATATTATTGGTGAACAAAAAGAAAAGATTGACGCAGCATTTTCGCAACTGGGAGACGCCAAAAAATTATTGGAAGAGCGCCATAAAGATTTAACTGACAGTATACAATACGCAAGCCGTATACAAAATGCATTGCTTACAAGTGACAAGTATTTAGCTGAACATCTGAAAGAATATTTTATTTTATTCAAACCAAAAGATATTGTAAGTGGAGATTTTTACTGGGCACTTCAGCATAAGGGTAAGTTTTATATAGCCTGCTGCGATTGTACAGGGCATGGAGTTCCGGGAGCATTTATGTCGTTACTCAATATTACCTTTCTGCAACAAGCGGTTATAGAAAAGGGAATAAGTAAACCCAATGATATTTTCAACCAGGTACGTGACAATGTTATACTAGCATTAAATCCTGATGGAAAGAGCAATACACAGGATGGTATGGATGCCACATTATGTGCCATTGATTTCGAAAAAAATTCGCTGATGGCTGCGTGTGCAAATAATGGTTTATGGATATTACGTAACAAACAGCTTATAGAATTTAAACCTGATAAAATGCCAATTGGCATTAGCGGAGGCGAAGCTAGACCATTTATATTACATGAATCGGAACTTAAAACGGGAGATTGTATTTATATGTTCAGTGATGGTTATGCCGACCAATTCGGCGGACCTGATGAAAAGAAATTCAAACAAAGCCGCTTAAGAGATCTATTAGTAACTATTGGCAGTAAACCAATGAGTGAACAAAAGGCGCTTCTCGAAAAAGCTTTCGTTGACTGGCAAGGAGATATGAGCCAGATAGATGATGTTTGTGTAATCGGAATCAGGATATAACCTTTTTCGACCTTTTAAAGGCCTGATCAAGGTCAGCTATAATATCATCGACATGTTCAAGCCCAACTGAAATACGTATGAGGCCTGGTAATATTCCTGTTTCAACACGCTGTTGTTCTGTTAACTTAGCATGTGTTGTAGATGCAGGATGCGTTACAATAGTACGTGTGTCACCCAGGTTAGCAGTCATAGATGCCATCTTAAGGGTGTCAAGGAATTTCCGTCCGCGTTTTAAACCTCCTTTAATTTGAAACGCAATCATTCCACCACCCGCACTCATTTGCTTTTTAGCAAGTTTATACTGTGGATGTGATTTTAAGAATGGATATTTTATCGATTCTACTTCCTTATGCTTCTCTAAATACTGTGCAACCTTCAATGCATTACTGCTATGTCTTTCCATTCTGATTGGCAGGGTCTCAATACTCTTTGACAATACCCATGCATTAAAAGGAGATAAAGAAGGGCCTGATGCACGCAGAAAGCCTTTAATCTCATCAATCATCGTCTTTCTTCCAACTACAATACCGCCCATTACCCGTCCCTGTCCATCTAAATATTTGGTAGCAGAGTGTATTACAAGGTCAGCACCAAAATCTATTGGCTGTTGTATTACAGGTGTAGCAAAGCAATTATCAACTATCAGAATTGTTTTATGCTTTTTTGAAAGTTTACCCAACCATGCAAGGTCAATAAGGTCAATGGCAGGGTTAGAAGGTGTTTCAACAAATATAATCTTGGTGTTAGGTTTTATAGCGTTCTCCCACTCTTCTGTTTTATGAATATCTACATACGTATGTGTAATGCCAAATTTTGAAAGTTGCTTTTCCAATACTGTATGTGTGGCCCCAAAAACAGAATTACAGCAAAGCACGTTATCACCACTCTTTAACAGCGTAGCAAAGGTTGTAAATACAGCAGCCATGCCCGATGCAAAAGCAACTCCGGCCTCAGCATTTTCAAGTTGGCTTATTTTATCAATAAACTCATTAACATTAGGGTTAGAAAACCGGCTATAAATATTACCCGGTTTTTCATCAGCAAACATAGCACGCATGGTTTCGGCATCATCAAATACAAAACTTGATGTTAAATACAATGGCACTGAATGCTCATTGAACTCAGTCTTTGAAAGTTGAGTTCGAATAGCTATGGTCTCCTTATGCTTTTTCTTAGTCATTCCTTAATTGAGTTGGTATGAAAAGGTAATTGTGGCAGTTTTTTCCAGCATTTTTGAAACAGTGCAATACTTATCAAGGCTTAGTTTAATTGCCCGATCAAGTTTCTCTTCATCTACTTTTCCTTTAACAATAAACTTAATATGGATCTTTGTAATAAGTGCAGGCTCCAGATCATGATCGCGTTCATATTCTATTTCTACATCATAACTATCAATTTGTTGTTTTTGCTTTTTCAAAATCATAATTACATCCATGCTACTACATCCACCAAGCGAGGCAATCATAGTTTCTAATGGGCGCAGGCCCAGGTTGTGCCCACCTATCTCGGGGTTGCCATCCATTTGCAAGGTTGAACCCACAACATTACGTGCTTCTAAATGAAAGTCGTTATCCAGTCTGTGTAAAGTTACTTTTGGCATGATTATTGTTTTTTCAAATGTAATTCTTTTTGGCTTTTTATTTCTTTCACTTCATGTTTCACGGCAAAAGGCAAAGCAGCCAGGAACACTTTTTCTTTACTCAATAATGGCTTAAGCTCTATTAGTTGCGCAAGACTTAGTTTACCTGTCGCAATATTTTCTCCATTTATATGTTTGAGGTTCTTCAAAGGAATTTCTTTCAATACTTTACTTGATTTCGCCCTAATGTATACATCAACTTCCGTTGTATTAGAAATAACAAGTCCGTTATTATCTTTATGTTTTTCATACCGGTATTTAAATCCGGATAATGACGCATGCACATCAGACAGGACTGCTGCACCGGTAGGATAGCTACCTGCACCCTTACCTGAGAAGAACTGCGTACCGGAATGTTCCGCTTCAATAGTTATTCCGTTGTACTCATTCTCAACGTGATATAAAGGATCAGCAGGAGAAATAAACTGAGGTGTTACCCACAGGCTCACTTTATTATCAGGCAACTTATATACCTGTGCCACCTGGCGCACTTTATACCCATTACTCTTTGCAAATTCTATATCCTCAGGGCTTATGTTCGATATGCCATAGTTAAATACCTGTTCAGGCTTAACTAACAAGCCGAAACCATGCAGGGTAAGTATAGCAAGTTTGAACAAGGCATCGTAACTTTCCACATCAAGTGTAGGATCTGTTTCAGCAAAACCAAGTTTCTGCGCCTCCGCCAATGCTTTGGCATAATTCCATCCATTGTTATAGAGTTGTGAAAGAATATAGTTTGATGTGCCGTTGCACAAGCCTCTTATTGCACTAATAGGTTCCTGGGAAAAATAACTATCTATTGTTCGAAGAATTGGAATACTTGCACAAACACCTGCTTCATATAACAAGGAAACATTGTGTTTTTCCTGCAAATTCAAAAGCTCCTGTAAATTTTCTACAACCATTTTTTTGTTGGCCGACACTACATTTTTACCAGTTTTTAATGCATCGCGCACAATGGCAAAAGCTTCTTTTGAATCGCCGCCTATTACTTCCACTACAAGGCTAGTATCATTGTCATCCAATACCTCTCTCTTATCAAAGCTTAGTAAATGTGCTTCCGCTTTGCGTTTTTTTAATGCATCCTTCACCACAATTTTATGAGGAACAACCGTTGGTGTCTGTATATGGCTAAGCTCGTAGAACCCTTGCCCAACGCAGCCAAGGCCAAACAATCCTATTTTAGGTGTCTTCATCGTCTTTTTATAGAAATTTTCTATTGTTATCGTTAGTTTAGGAACTTCAATAAGGAAACCATCGTGTCCGTACAATGAATTTATTTCCTCATAAACAGCACCGGGAATATTATCGGCTGTATATTTTGATTCACTTGCGGGAAACAAAATATCAGATGTTATTCCTACAGTGAGAGTCTTTGCTTTTATACCTGACAATGCTTTCTTTACTCCTCCCCTTCCGCGGCCCACATTATGCGAGTCCATTACTTTGGAAAGCGCATAATACGAAAATGCATTAAAGCGCTTTACCAGTTTATCGCCCTGGTAACGCTGATATGAAGAAGCACTAAAATCATCGGTCTTATTATCATCTTTTTCTTTTTGGGTTTGAGAATAAGTTATGTAATTCCTGTAACTCAATAAAGCTATTGAACGTGCCGCTTTCAAACCTTCCTTACCTGCATCGGGCCTTGCTTCCTTCCAAGACTGGTCAGCTTCTATTGCCAATCGCTGACTTTCACGAAACGCAATTCCCCAAGGGGAGCTAACTGAATTAGAAGCCACCAGAATTAAATGCTTAACCAGGTCCGGTGAACTTATTGCCCATTCTATTGCCTGCTGACCACCTAATGATCCGCCGATAAGTGTATGAATAGTTTCTACCCCTATATGCTTCCGCAATATATCAAGTGAGCCAACCAAATCCCGTACAGTCAATTTGGGAAATGCGTGAAAGAATGGTTTGCCTGTTTCAGTATTAACTGAAAGCGGCCCGGTTGAACCGTAGCATGAACCGAGAATATTGGCGCATACAATAAAATTTTTAGCGGGATCGTAAAGTTTTCCATTACCTATCAGGCCCGGCCACCAATCTTCTGCGTCAGCATTAGCCGTAAGCGCATGACATATCCAGATGGTGTTGCTTTTCTCCTTATTCAGTTTACCCCAGGTTTTATAAGCAAGCGTAAAACCAGGCAAGTTTTCACCTGATTCTAATTGAAAGTTGTTCTTGTATTCGTATGTAAGTGTGTTCATTTTAATATTTGTTTGTGTTAATAAGTACGAAAAGTTTTGCCCGCCTTTGGCGACACATTCGTTTATAAAAACAGGAATGTGTTACTATCTGCCAAAAGCGGCAGGCATACACATACAACAACAAATACTAATAAAACTTGAATTACCCTGTTTTAGGGTTTTGGAAATGGGACTTTGTCTTTTTGTACTCATGGCCTATTTAATTTTTATATGTCCGGCATTTCTGTCGGCAGGAGTTGGCACCTTTCCCGAACTTTTCGGAGGGGTTGCCAGAGGATCGTTGAGCCTGATCTCTAACCTCTTCTGTATAACAATTACACCAAGAGAAAAGTGAAGGGAGTAATTATTTGCGTTGCAAAGATAGTAATTAATTTTAATCTGGTGCAAATCTAAATCGATGCAACTACTGTTACCTATATACTAATATACCTTTCAACATGTAGCAAAGGGGATTACTTTGTAAAGGTTATTACAGCAAACAGAGTATTGTATCGCAAGGTTGTATTACAATAATTCAAACTCATACAATAAAAAAGGCCCTGCAAAACTGCAGGGCCTTTTTTATTACTAATTCTTCTGTTTTACAATTTGTCACCGAGACTCTTTTCTTCACTCTTAACTTTATCAAGCTGTCCCTTGTTTGCGTTCTTTATACTGTCAGCTTTATGGGCATCTTTTGTGGCTATGTCCTTATCTTGCTTTGCTTTTTGTTCATCTTTTGTAACAGTGGTTTTAGCGGCATCTACCTTCTTTTTGTCAGCATCTATTTTTTGTTTATCCTTTGCTTCGGTCGCCTTAGCTTTGTTTACATCAGCATTAGCTTTTGCCTTAACAGATGTTTTCTTCTTGGCGGTTTTGGTTTTAGTTGTTGTGTTTGAAGTTGTTGATGTCGTAGTTTGCGCCGAAACCGAATTTACTGCTAACAAAGTAGCAACGGAAAACACTGTAATAATTTTCATAAATAGTTGGATTTTAATTAATTGGAGCGCAAAGAAAAGCAGAAAAACAATACATCCTACAAATTATTGAATAACATAAGGCTGCCCTTTAGGATGCTTAGGGTTTAAAGTTGTAGTTAAAGTATGTTTGGGGGTATATTCCTTGGTGAAAGTCATGGTACCGTTATTCGAATACTTTTCCATCTTAATCAAGTTACCATCAGCATTATAGTAACTCCATTTACCTTTCTTTACTTCTCCTTTATAATCAGGAGTGGCTGCGTAGCCCGCCGTTGCCTTTATTCTTGAATTATACTTACCTGTAAACATAGGTGAGGCATCAGCATAATAATTAAACGTCCAGTATCTTTTTAAATGCTTGGTATAATAGGTGTCACGTTTTTTGTTTCCATTTTTATAAAACTCTGTAATGGTATACCGGGTATGAAAAAGATAAGTGCCTTCAGTTATTTGAATAGCAAGGTGCGTTGAATCGCCGGTAAATAGCACATTATACATTTTAGAATGAAATAAACCACCCGGCAAACTATCAACACATTGAAGTATTTTAAGATCAGAAACAGTACTATCATATGTAATAGGAATAATATTCAGCCGGAATTGGCCACTGTTTCCTGTACCAACAAACATTTTATGTTTTACCTGGGCATTACATACTTTAAGGCCCAGTGCCAGCGTTAATATAAAAACAAGGTTCTTTATCATATCAGCTAAAAGAGATTCAAAAGTAAAAATTCTTGAATTACAACAAGAGGTCTATATCAACACAAACAGGTTGAAAACTTTAAGTATGGCGCAAAAGCTCGGCACGAGCTACTCGTAACTTTGCTTTCCAAAACATGTCTGTGTTAAAGAATTTCCGGTTTTCATTTATTGCACTTTTAGGTTTAACACCTATACTCGGTATATCGCAACAAACGGTGATATATAGTGAACCTCAAGCCACCTATACAAAAGCACTCGATCTGTTTGAGAGTCAACGTTATTCAGCAGCAGAACATTTATTTGAGCAGGTTTCAAAGTTAAGCCCTTCGGAATCGAACATGAAAATAGATGCTGATTATTACTCGGCTGTATGTGAAATGTACCTTTTTCATGATGATGCTGAGAAGCGAATGACGGGCTTTATTGCGATGCATCCGCAAAGCCCTAGAGTAAAGAAGATTGATTTTTTACTTGGTAACTCATCTTACCGTACCCGTAAGTTTAAAGATGCTATTACCTGGTACACCAAAGTGGAACCGGGAAACCTTGATAAAGACGAACAACAGGAATTCTATTTCAAAAAAGGATATTCATGTTTCCACCAGAATCAATATGATTCAGCTAAAAGAGATCTTGCTGAAGTAAAAGATATGGGGAATACCTATTCACCTGCAGCTATGTATTACTATAGCTATATAGCATACAAGCAAGGGAATTATCAGACAGCTATTAATGGCTTTTTGACCTTGAAAAAAGACCAAAAGTTTGGCACTACCATTCCTTATTATATAGCCCAACTCTATTATCTGCAAGGCAATTATGATAAAGTACCCGAAGCCGTTATACCGCTTATTGATTCAGCTAAAAAGCCTGACGCCTTGTTTAATGTTGACCAAACCAATCAGTTAATTGCAGAATCGTACTATCACTTAGGTAAATACAAAGAAGCTATTCCTTACTTCATAAAATTCTCTAATGGTGGTAGCTTAATGGAAACGCAGGCCTACGAGTTGGCTTACAGTTATTACGCTACTTCGAACTACAAAGAGTCTATTCATTGGTTTCAAAACGCAGCCTATGGCAATGATTCACTTGGGCAAAATGCTTTGTACTACTTAGCCTGTGCATACTTAAAAACAGGCAACAAACAATCAGCTAGTGCCCAGTTTTACGCAGTTTACAAAATGAAGTACGACCCAAAATTGAAAGAAGATGCTTTGTTCAACTATGCTAAACTGTCGTATGAAATTGCTTTCGACCCTTTCAATGAAGCTATACAAGCATTTAATCAATACCTGGCAGATTATCCTAATTCCCCTCATAGAGAGGAAGTGTACCGATATTTGGTGAATGTTTATTTAGGTACACGTAATTATCCGGCAGCACTTGAATCGTTGGATAAGATTAAGAATTGGGATACTCAATTACAATCCGTTTATCAAAGATTAACCTATTACCGTGGTGTTGATCTCTTCAACAACAACCAAATGGGTATGGCTGCAACTTATTTTGATAATTCCTTGAAGTACAATTTCGACCAGAAACTTCATTTGCAAGCATATTATTGGAAAGCTGAAGCGCTATATAGAGAGAAGAGTTATGATGGCGCAATAAAAGCATACAATGCATATATAGAACAATCGGAAGCCTTCAGTACTAAGGAATACGGGCTTGCATTATATGGAATTGGTTATGCTTACTTTGAAACAAAAGATTATGAGAATGCCAATATTGCTTTCAGGAAATATGTTGATAAAGAACAGGATGACAAAAAGAGATTAAGCGATGCATATAATAGAATTGGAGATAGTTACTTTGTCCGTCGCGATTTTGAATCGAGCGTACCCTATTACACAAAAAACATTGAACTGAACTTGTATGATATGGATTATGCATCATACCAAAAGGCACTTGCCTTAGGGGTAATGCATAACCTGCCTGAAAAAATTTCTACCCTTGAGGCATTCCTGAAACAATATCCTAAGAGTAGTTATAGGCCTTCTGCTATGGTTGAACTGGCTAATACGTATGAACTGAATAACCAGCATGACCAAGCATTAGCAGAATACCAAATGGTATTGGATACATATCCTAACAGCCAGTTTACAAACCATTGTTTACTGCAAAAAGGCATGATATATTTTAACCAGAATAAGAATGAAGATGCACAATTAGCTTGGAATGCAGTTGTAATGAGAGATAAAAATTCTGCTGACGGATCTGAAGCATTGAATCATATTAAAATGCTATACACCACCTCTGGGCAAATCGATAAATTGCAATCATACTTCAAAGCAAACGGTGTAAATCTCTCACAATCTACGCTTGATTCAGCAACTTTTTCCGTAGTTAAATCAGAATACCTCGCAGAGAATTATACTAAAGTGGTACCAGATATTAATTCCTATTTACAACAATATCCGCAAGGCGCTTTCTCTGGCGAGGCTCGTTTTTACAGGGCTGAATGCTTATACAGGCAAAAGAGTTACGATAGTGCGTATGTTGATTATGCAGCTATTTTAAAGTTTCCTAAGAATTATTATACTGAAACTGCCTTGGCAAAAGCATCGAGAATGGCCTACGATAAAAAGAGCTATACCCTGGCCCTGGACTATTACAATCAATTAGCACCTATTGCACAGTTTCCGGCTAATCTAACTAATGCGAAAATCGGTAAAATGCGCTGCAATTTCTTTTTGAATAAATACGATGCAACTATTGGTGCAGCAGATACCGTATTACAAACCCCGCAAATGGATAAGCCTATCTATGCAGAAGCCGATCTGCTCAAGGCAAAATCGTACTTACAGAAAGGTGCAAATGATTCAGCTGAGGCAAATTTCAAGCATGTTATTGCCCTTACCAATAGCGAAATGGAAGCGGAATCGAAATATAATGTTGCGTATATAGAGTACCTGAAGAATGATGTTCCGGCATCAGAGAAAATGATATTCGACCTTGTGAACCAGGAACCCTCTTACCCTACCTGGATGGCAAAAGGACTTATTTTATTATCTGACGATTACATTAAGGCTAATGATAACTTCCAGGCTAAACAAACCCTGAATACGGTTATTGATAATGCTACCGATACTACCAATATCAATTTAGCAAAACGTAAATTGGTTGCTATTACAAACAGTGAAAAGGCAACGCTTCCTAAACCGGCAACCCAGGATACGGTTATTCCTTTTTCAACGGATAGCACAAAGTATAACAAACTGTTCAAGCAATAAACAACGCAATGAGAAAGAGTTTGAAATACATAGGAATTGCAGGGGCTTTATTAAATGGAAGTATTCTATTTGCTCAGCATAAGAATATTGACACAATTGAATACCATGTTGTTCAACAAGCCAACGCTAACATTGCTAATGGGGCTAAACTGAACAATAACCCTGCAATAGCGGATACCATGAAACCTTCACGTAAGGTAGACTATACAACAATTGGTAACCAATTTGGTACAACTTATATTCCACAAACATTACAGGCAGTTCAACTTAAAGGCGAACCGCTTGAAAAATTAGAACACTCTTTCTTAAACGTTGGTGGTGGTAATTATAATACTGCTTACCTTGAATACTTTTTCAACTCTCTTCGTTCCAAAGATTGGGATTATGGTATTCACCTTAACCATTTATCATCAGATTATAAATACAATGATGCTGTAAGCAATTTTAATTATAACGATATTAACCTGTTCGGAAAGCGTTATATACAGAATCACATTTTGACTGCCACTGCAGATTTTGATGAGCACATGGTACATGACTACGGGTATAATACAACCGAAAACCAACTCATAAATGATGTAACCAGACAACAATACAGTTTATTGGGTGGTGCCCTTGAGTACACAAGCCAGTATAAAGACTCTACAAGAATTAACCACGACATTAAAGCCAGCTACTATACTTATTCTGAATCAGATAAGGACTCTGTTACAGGCCATAACACAATAGAAAATAACTTCAACTTAGACGGGCATATTTCTGCTTTTGTACAAAAACAAAAGGTAGATATAAAATTCCTGGCCCAGTACTATAACGAGAACTATGACAACGGCAGTAATACAGCGTGGAACCTTGAAGTAAATCCATATGTAGCTACCGTAGAAAAGCATTGGGACGCACATATTGGCCTGAAAGCATACCTTGATGCTGTAAACGGTGGTACAACAATAGAGCCTGACCTACTTGTTCGTTACCATATAGCTGGTGATGCTGCAATAGCTTATGCAGGAATCGATGGTGACAGGCAATATAATAGCTACAGAAGCCTAACAGCTACTAATCCGTTTTTGCAAGATACCCTAAGCTATCAATATACTACTACTGCATATCATGCATTTATTGGCTTCTCGGGCAATATCACTAATCAAATTACATACGATGTGAATGGTTCAGAATCACAGGTAAAAAATATGCCTTTGTTCGTTACCGATACAAATGAATTTCTACGTAACCGCTTTACGGTGGTTTATGACAATGTGCAGGTATTGAACGCGCATGCTGACATTGGATATAGAATGAAAGAAGACATTCGTTTTACAATAAGTGGCGATTGGTATAACTATGCTGCAAGTAATCAGATAGAAACATGGTACCACCCTACCCTTAAAATAAACCTGCTTGGTGAGTATACGCTAATGACCAAATACATTTTAAGAGCTGATATATACTATGTAAATTCCCAGTATGCGCCTGAATATGTAAGCGGCATACTTACTGCAAAACAACTGGCTGGCTACCCCGACTTTAACCTTGGTATAGACTATAAATACAATAAGTTCTTCACCGCCTTCCTGCACCTTAATAATCTGGCAAATACAGCCTATATGCAGTGGGATAATTACCCTACCCAACGCTTTAATTTCATGCTGGGTGCAAGGCTTACTTTTTAAGGAAAATATTTCTACATAAAGTTAGCTGATTTTTATACCTTTGCCTACCATAAAAACGTAGTGCAATGGAATCAACGCTGACACAGACAAAGAGCCAAGATTTAGAGGTTTCTGCTATGGCAGAAAACCTTATCGGTTCTGAGATACTTAAGATAGCCGGAGAGGTTAATGAAAAGATACGAAAAGGTGAAAAGGTATATAACTTTACGGTTGGTGATTTTAACCCCGAAATTTTCCCTTTACCTGCTGAGCTTAAAGCCGAAATAATTTCGGCTTATAATGGCAACCAGTCTAATTATCCTCCTGCTGATGGCGTACTTACATTAAGACAGTCAGTAGCAAAGTATTTAAAGAACACCCTTGACTTAGATTATTCTCCTCAATCTGAAATTTTAATTGCAGGTGGTTCTAGGCCGATAATTTATGCCGCTTACCGTGCAATCCTTAACCCGGGCGAATCTGTTATTTATCCTGTTCCTTCATGGAACAATAATCATTATGTGCACCTGACAGGCGCAAAACCAATTGAAGTAGCTGCTGGACCGGAAAGTAACTTTATGCCAACTGCTGCCGATATTAAACCGCATATTGGTAAAGCAACCCTTATTGCACTGTGCTCGCCACAAAACCCTACAGGTACAGTATTTACGAAACAAGGCCTGTTGGATATATGTAATCTTGTAATAGAAGAGAATAAACGCCGTGGCGACAAAAAGCCTGTTTACGTATTATACGACCAGGTTTACTGGCAACTTACTTTCGGCGATGTAAAGCATTACAACCCTGTTTCACTTTGTCCTGAAATGCGCGACTATACCATTTTTGTAGATGGTATTTCAAAAGCATTTGCAGCTACCGGTGTGCGTGTAGGTTGGGCCATGGGCAATAAAAAAGTGATAGACAAAATGAAATCTATCATTGGCCACGTGGGTGCCTGGGCACCAAAAGCTGAGCAGGTTGCTGTAGCAAAATATTTAGAGAACACTACAGCTGTAAACACATTCATGACCAGCTTCCGTAAAGAACTTATTCAACGACTTGATGGCTTTTACAAAGGCTTTCAGCAACTGAAGAAAGACGGATTTAAAGTTGATGCAATAGTGCCACAAGCAGCTATATACCTTACCGTTCAATTGGACCTGAAAGGAATGAAAACCCCTGACGGAAGCAAATTAACAAATAGTGAAAGCGTAATGCAATACATACTTAACGAAGCCGGTGTTGCACTGGTACCTTTTTATGCTTTTGGCGCTTCAACTGAATCTACCTGGTTCCGTTTATCGGTAGGTACTGCTCAGGCTAATGGAATTGATGAAGTATTTGTAAAACTTAAGTCAGCACTTGAAAAGCTGAAAGCTTAGTATGAACAAACATCACTACTGTATAATAATGGCTGGCGGCGTTGGTAGCCGCTTTTGGCCAATGAGCCGCACCAATCACCCAAAGCAGTTTATTGATGTACTGGGTATTGGCAAATCACTTATACAGCAAACCTTCGATCGCTTTACCCAGCTTTGCCCACCTGAAAACATTTTTGTAGTTACACATGAACAATACAGGAAACTGGTAAAGGAACAATTACCTGCTATTCATGAAGAAAATATACTTTGTGAACCTGCACGTAAAAACACAGCTCCTTGTGTTGCCTATGCATCATATAAAATTGCCAAAAAGGATCCTAAAGCGCTTATTGTTGTTGCTCCTTCCGACCACCTTATTTTAAAAGAAAAAACATTTATAAAAGCTATTAAGGCTTGTTATGATAAAGCCGCTTCGGAAGATTGCCTGCTAACAATTGGTATCCGCCCGCTTAGGCCTGATACCGGTTATGGTTATGTTCAATTCAAAGAGTCACCGGTTAAGGAAAAAGACACGCGCATTAAAAAGGTTAAAACGTTTACCGAAAAGCCTGACCATGAAATGGCTGTTTCGTTCTTACAGAGTGGTGATTTCCTATGGAACTCAGGCATTTTTATTTGGAGCGTTACCAGTATTATAAAAGCGCTGGAACAATATCAACCGGAAATTGCAGACCTTTTCAAAGAAGGTAATAGCGTTTACTATACATCCGAAGAAAAGAAATACATTGAAAAGGTGTATGCACATTGCAAAAGTATTTCCATTGACTATGGTGTAATGGAAAAGGCAAGCAACGTATACGTCCGTAGTTCTGCAATCGGTTGGTCCGATCTTGGTACATGGGGATCGCTGTACCAGCATATACCTAAGGACAAGGAAAAGAACGCTGTGGTAGGTAAAAATGTATTGCTGTTCCATTCCAAGGGTTGCATAGTGCACGTACCTAAAAATAAGCTTGCTGTTATCGAAGGTCTCGAGGACTATATTGTTGTTGAATCTGGTGATACCTTACTTATTTGTAAAAAGCAAGACGAGCAGCAGATCCGCAACTTTGTGAACGAGGTTAAGGCTCGTAAGGGCGATAAGTTCATCTAGTATAATACCTTAATGCTGTTTTCGTCGGGGCGGCTTTTGCTCCATGCCTGCCTGTGTTTCCTAAACTAGTATCATTTCCAGCTAACCCGCGCCCACCTTTACCTATTTCTCTAATCCAATGCCAGGTCAATTGGTGTCATTTAAACAAAAAATGCCGAAAAAAATCCCGGCATTCCTTTATAAAATCGTTTTACGTTTACTCTACTGTGATAGTAATCGTCTTGCTCCAGTCTTTTCCTAATGACATATGCATACCATCAGCAAATTGTAGGGTGAGTGTATGTTGGCCAGGACTTAGTTTAAGAGTATCTACCGTTTGACCTTTGCCAAAATGCAGGTGAGTTGAATCTTTTGGGACCATTTGTCCCTTTTCTATAAAGCTGCCATCAACTATCAGGTGATGGTGGCCTTTACCTGCGTTCAAGGCGCCTGCGGGTTCAACAATCATTCCGCTAACACCCATTTGTACAATTACAGGAGACTTCACCTTGTCACCATCTTTCAGGTTTACAAAATAAACACCATTTGCTTGCTTTACTGAATCCGATGTTGGTTGTTGCTTATCCGAGTTAGCTTCTTTACCTGATTGGTTACAGGCAATAATTGCTGTTGCTAAAAGCCCTGCTGCTAAAAATTTAATTTTCATTTTAATTAAGGTATAAGGATGAAATTGTTAATCAATATTATAGATGACCATTGGCAATATTAAAGAAAATTCGGTGAATGAAATAATAACAACAATGAATAGGGCTAATCAGCCGTCAACTATTAATGATAATAAAGGTCATCAGTATGCAAACGCAGATAACGGCGCAGTGCAAAAAAAGTGCTTAATGCGGAAATGAATATGCCTAGGAATAACATCATGCCGGCAATTATTAAATAAGCACTCATATTATGAAGTTTCGTGAGCTCAAAACCCTCCATTTCAGATTCCGCTGCGTGTATAGTAGCCAATATCATACATATTGCAATTAATGCAGCATACAAACCATTACGCACCCCTACCCATAAAAATGGCTTACGAATAAAGCCCTGGGTAGCGCCTACCAATTGCATAGTTTTAATAATAAAGCGCTTGGAATAGATAGTCAGGCGTATAGTATTATTAATAAGCGCCAATGCCACCAGTAAAAGTAACATTCCGAAACCAGCCATGATCAGCGTTATCTTTTTTATGTTGCGGTTCATTCCATCAATAAATGAACTTTGATAGATGACCTCTTTCACTTCAGGGTATGATGAGAATTTTTTCTCTATCCATTTCAAGCTATCGTTATTCAGGTATTCGGCTTTTAAGTGAACATTAACTGATGCCGGTAGCGGGTTATATCCCAACAGGCTTTCAAAGTCCTCCTTATTTACACTGCGTAACTGCTTTGCAGCAGAGTCCTTACTTATAAATGCCGTATTACGTACATAGGGCGAAACATCAAGCGTTTTTTGCAATTTGGCTGCATCGGCATCTTTTACATTATTGTTCAGGAACAATAATACATTGGCCTGTTCCTTAACAGTACGGGTAATCTTTTGCCAGTCGAGAATTAGAAGTGCCAACAGGCCCAAAATAAACAACACCAATGATATACTTACCACCGTTGTAATAGATGATGAACGAAGTCTGTTTCTTAAGGGTTGTGCCAAAATTGAATGTTTTACCGTACGAAACTACTAATTAATGACAATGCCATTTTGACCCAAAAGCACATAATATTAACAGTGATTAGTCAATTAGGAGTTAGCGTTAAAGTTATTGAGGTTCCGATTTGGGGCGACTCTAGCTCCCTACTTGCCTGTTTTCCATATACTCGCATCATTTGCAGCTAACCCGCGCCCACCTTTTACCTATTTCTAAAAGAACATACTAAGTACTATAGTATTGAGTGAGCAACATCACAGTTTCTCACGGAATTTTTCCTAACTTTGCCCTATAATATCAAGCTATGCCAATATATCATTCACTGGGTAAAATACCTCATAAGAGGCATACCATTTTCAAGAAAGCTAATGGCAAGTATTACTATGAGGAATTATTTGGTACCGAAGGGTTTCATGGCATGTCTTCCTTGCTTTATCATGCCAACCGTCCTACCCAGGTAAAGGCAATTGGCAAGGCTATTGATGTAGCCCCTAAAATTGCTGTTGAGAATAACATAAGGGCAATGTTATTGAAAGGGTTTGAGGTTCCGCCAACAGACGATTTTTTAAAGAGCCGCAAGATATTATTAGCTAATAGTGATGTGCATTTGGGCCTTGCTGCTCCGCGTACATCAATGAAAGACTATTTCTACAAAAATGCCGACGCCGATGAAATGATATTCATTCACAAAGGCAAGGGTGTATTACATACTTTCCTGGGGCAATTACCATTCGATTATGGCGATTACCTGATCATTCCACGTGGTATGATATACCAGATAGAATTCAAAACCAAGGATAACAGGATTTTATTCTTAGAATCTTTCAGCCCTATTTATACCCCGAAGAGATACCGTAATGAATTCGGGCAATTGCTGGAACACTCACCATTTTGTGAGCGTGACCTGCGCAAGCCTGAAAAATTAGAAACCATTGATAAAAAAGGTGATTTTACCCTTAAAATAAAGAAAGAAGGAAAGTTGTTTGATGTGGTGTATGCATATCACCCATTTGATGTAGTGGGATGGGATGGCTACAATTACCCGTATGCTTTCTCTATACACGATTTTGAACCTATTACCGGCCGCGTGCACCAGCCACCACCTGTTCACCAGACATTTGAAGCACATAATTTTGTGGTTTGTTCTTTCTGTCCGCGGTTATATGATTACCACCCGCAAGCTATACCTGCACCATATAATCATAGTAATATAGATAGCGATGAGGTATTGTATTATGTTGATGGTGATTTTATGAGCCGCAATGATATTAAACTTGGCCATATAACCCTGCACCCGAAAGGTATACCCCACGGACCTGCCCCTGGAGCTATGGAAAGGAGTATTGGCAAGAAAGAAACACTTGAGCTGGCCGTGATGGTTGACACCTTCCGCCCCTTAAAGGTAACTGAAGAAGCCCTGAAGATTGACGATGGAAAGTATTTTAAATCGTGGGTAGAGTAACTAAATATTAAAAATTAAAAATTCCGCAATATGGCAAAGGAAGTAAAAAACGTAGAGTACGGATTAGAAAAAATATTTGAAGGGGCAAAAGATTTTTTACCCTTGTTAGGAACTGACTACGTAGAGTTTTATGTAGGTAATGCAAAGCAATCGGCACACTTTTACAAAACCGCGTTTGGATTTCAATCATTCGCCTATGCAGGTCTAGAGACAGGCTTAAAGGACCGTGTTTCGTATGTATTGAAACAAGACAAGATTAGGATAGTATTGACTACCGCGCTGAATAGCAAATCACCCATTGGGGAGCATGTAAAAAAGCATGGCGATGGTGTAAAGGTAATTGCACTTTGGGTAGAAGATGCCCGCAAATCATTTGAAGAAACTACCAAGCGTGGCGCAAAGCCATTTATGGAGCCAACCGTTGAGAAGGATGAGTTTGGTGAAGTAGTGCGTTCAGGTATATATACCTATGGTGAAACCGTACACATGTTTGTTGAACGTAAAAATTATAAAGGAGCATTTTTGCCAGGATTCAAAGAATGGAAAAGCGATTATAACCCAACACCTGTAGGACTGAAATTTATTGACCATATGGTTGGCAACGTAGGTTGGGGCGAAATGAATAATACCGTGAAATGGTATGAAGAAGTAATGGGCTTTGTAAACTTTTTAAGTTTCGACGATAAGCAAATTACCACAGAATATTCAGCACTGATGAGTAAGGTAATGAGCAACGGTAATGGCCGTATCAAATTCCCTATAAATGAACCGGCGGTAGGAAAAAAGAAATCGCAGATTGAAGAATATATTGACTTTTATGAAAGCCCGGGTGTACAGCACTTAGCCCTTGCAACCGACGATGTAATCAAGACGGTTAAAGAATTAAAAGCGAGGGGTGTTGAGTTTTTACCTCCTCCTCCTCAGGCATATTATGATGAAATTCCTAAGCGCCTTGGTGCACACATGAGCATGATGAAGGAAGATATTAAAGAGCTTCAGAAATTATCTATCCTGGTTGATGCTGATGAAGAAGGGTATTTATTGCAAATATTTACCAAGCCGGTTGAAGACCGCCCTACTCTGTTCTACGAAATTATTCAGCGTATGGGCGCTAAAGGTTTTGGAGCAGGTAACTTTAAAGCTTTGTTCGAATCAATTGAAAGAGAACAAGCTAAAAGGGGAACGCTTTAGCATATCAAATACTGAATCTTGAATTGCCGAATTTCGAAGTAAAATTCGAAATTCGGCAATTCATTTATATACTGCTTGCTTAGTTAATTAATGAACCCAATCTTGTCATTTTAATGATTCGTTTTCTTTCAATATTCATAATTTTTGCATTAACAGCGTGTGGTCAGACCAGTGGCTCAACTGGCATAAACATATCACCTGCAAACGATACTTTGCAAAATTACATTTCGGTTGGCAATGGAATAAATGGGACAATAGAGGCTATGGCAGTATATGACGACAAATTATATGTTGCAGGTAAATTTAATAATAGTGATGATGGACAAGACTACACCGTAGCTTATTGGGATGGCAAAACATGGGTATATTTAAGAAACGCAATTAATGGAGCCCGTACACTTCACTCCGACGGCACTGTAATGAGTTTAGCCGTTTATAATAATGAACTTTACGTTGGAGGTTGCTTTGCGAAGGTTGGTGATCAATCAGTTTATAATATAACCAAGTGGAATGGCAAGGCTTGGAGCAATGTGGGTGGCGGACTAAAAGGCTACTTTGCTGCCGCCACCGAGTTTGGAAACCACAAAAAGGTATTGCGCTATACTGATGGATTTGTTAACTATATGGCAGTATATAATAATGAATTATATGTGAGTGGTTGTTTTGACAGTACTAGCGATAATATAAGGCTACATAATTTTGCCAAATGGGATAAAAAAAAGTGGACACCTGTTGGTAAGGGTGCGAATGATAATATCCGTGCTTTACTCGAATATAAAAATGAACTTTATGCAGGAGGGGAATTTGACACATTAGACGGTAAACGATTCAAGCATATTGCAAAATGGAATGGTAGTAAATGGACTTCAGTTGGTGACGGGGTGGATTGGGGTGATGTTCGTTGCCTTTCTGTATATGACAACGACCTGTATGTAGGTGGTTGTTTTAAAAGAGTTGGAGATTCAACTATTCTAGGCATTGCCAAATGGGATGGTAATAAATGGGCATCTGTGAGTAAGGGAATGAGTATTTCTCAATATGGAAGTGTAGGATCCCTTGAAGTTTATAATAATGAGCTTTATGCAGGTGGTTTATTTGATAGTGCAGGGTATGTTTCAGCACGTAATATTGCAATATGGAATAAAAGAGAATGGAGACCCTTAAAGGCCAGTGAAGTTATAGCCAGTGATACTATTACGTTATCTTCAGCAAACGTCAATGGTAAGCTTTGCTACGTTGGAGTTAGCGGTGGCGTTAATGCATTAGTCAAATACAAAAACAACTTTTATATAGCAGGTACTTTTTATACCTTACAAAGCCATCATGGCATGAATATTGTAATCTGGAAAAAAGGTATCACTTCGCACAATTAGGCAGCTTACCCCAATTTTAGAGAATTAAAGAAAGACACCTAAGCCACATTCCTTTCTACATACTTAAGTAAGCAACGTTTTGCAATGGGTAGTAAGGTCTCTTCAAGAGGTACTACCCATTCACTTTCTACCACATACGTAGCGGGGTTAGGCATCTCTTGTTTTTCTTTTATCAGTTCAAGCTTAATATACTGGTACGACATGCCCAGATCCATTTCCTGCGATTTAACAAACTGAGTGTGTATACCCCTGTATTTGGCCTCAGGTTGTTCAAAAAGGGCTATATCGTACTCGTAAACACAGGTATTAGCCTTTTTGCCTGCCCGAATGAAAATATACCCCTCTTTGGCATGTAATGGTACTACCCCTACCGGGAAAATACTTAGCTGAGATTCTATGGCATCGTATAGTTTTTTCCCTTCGGCCAAATACCTTTGAAATTGTGGTATAGAAAAATCTACTATACTTTCCAACTCTTTCATTAGGTCACTATCTTCCGTCATTTTTTCATACACTATGCGCATATTCTCCAAATCAATATCCTTAGCATTTTGCGAGAAGCCCTTATATAATTCGTCCTTTTTTTCTTTAATAATAACTAACTGACGGTAATGGGTAATAAGCTCACGTAGTGAAGGGTACAGCCTTTGTACTTCAAAATCTTTATCTACATCCTGTAAAAAAGCGAGCAACACATATTTCTTATACTCAAAATCGATGTGTTTTTCAGTAAGCCAGTTATTATTTAGTGTAGCCATATTATTTTGTTAAATATTACTCAATAAACGCAAAAAGCCCCCTAATTGTTACAAGTTTACCCATTTAAATCCCTTTACCGACAAGGGCTTGTAAGGTTTTTTCGACAATTTACTGTTGAAATGAAGGTTATAGCGTGTATTTCAGGCAAAATTTTATCTTTGCAACCCTCAATTTAATATTATTATGAGCATTTTAGAGACTATTCGACGCAGAGCCAATGTACTTATTGTAGTTATTATAGGTGCAGCCCTGCTTGTTTTTATACTTGAAGACGCATTAACCTCAGGCAAGTTTTTCTTTGGTGGCGATGAAGATGTGGTGGCTTCCGCTGCAGGTCAAAAACTGAAATACAAGGACCTGAACTACAAAATTGAGTATGTTTCGAACATACAAAAAATGGTTAGACAAAGCAGTACACTTGACAATGAAACCGTGAACGAAATTCAGCAATCTGTTTTCGCGGAAATGGTATCGGATATTATTATGGCCCCACAGTTCAAAAAGCTTGGCTTAAGCATTACCGATGATGAACTTACAGACCTGATGCTTGGTGAACATCTTGCACCTGAAGTACTAAGACATTACCTGACTGACCCTAAAACTGGAAAGTTATTCGACCAGGTTATAGACCCTAAAACAGGTGGTGTTAACAGAGCTATATGGATAAACTATGTAAACAAGATGAATGATGTACAAACTGCTGACTACAACCTTACCGAAGAAGAGGTGAAAGTAAATTCGCTTCAGCAAAAATACATGGCACTTGTAAAAAACAGCTTGTTTTATACCGATGCACAGGCTAAGCAGGAAACACTTGACGAGAACCGTTTTTACAATATCAGCTATGTTTTGAAAAGATATAATAGCATTCCTGATAATCAAATAACAGTTACCGACCAGGATATTCAGAACTACTATAATCAGCACCTTTTTGAATTTAACCAGAACGAAGAGAGCAGGAAACTTGACTACGTAGCGTTTTTAGCAACACCTACTGACAAGGACATGACTGACCTGCAGAATCAGGCTGACAGTATTGCAAAAGCAATAAAAAGCGTTAAACCTTCTGAAGATTCATCATACATAGTTGCAGAATCTGATGACCACTTCCTTGATCCTAACTATCATAAAAAAGGTACATTCTCTCCGTCTATTGACTCTGTGATGTCAAACAAAACAAAAGAGGATATAGGTTTTGTGTACGGGCCTTACAAGGATATGAATAAGATAAAAATAGCTAAGGTGCTTGACGTAGCTTATCTGCCAGATTCAGTAAAGGCAAGTCACATACTTATTCAACCTGTTGATGCAACAAAAGAAGCAGACTGGGCTGTTGCCAAGAAAAAAGCAGATAGTATTAAAAGTGTAGTTACTAAGGACAACTTTGCTGACCTTGCCAAGAAATTCTCACAGGATGGTTCTGCTTCAAAAGGCGGCGACCTAGGTTGGTTCGAACAAGGTAAAATGGTGCCTGAATTTGACAAGACTTGCTTTTTCAACAACAAAGGAGATATACTTGAAGTAAAGAGTCAATTTGGCTGGCATATTATATATATAACCGACCAGAACGAAAAATCGAAATACATTCACGTTGGTATAGTAACAAAGAACATAGCCCCTAGCACAGAAACAATGAACACAGTTTTTTCTGAGGCAAGTACTTTTGCAGGTAAATGTTCTACAAGCGATGCTTATGAATCACTTGCAGGCAAATTGAATAAGCGTACCATCGATGTTAAAGAAAATGATCAAAGTGTTCCCGGCTTTACCTCTCCAAAGGAAATGGTTCGTTGGGCTTTTACTGCTAAACAGGGTGATATATCACAGGTATTTGATGTAGGCGGTAACCGTTACGTTGTTGCGCACTTGGTACAAATTACTCCTAAAGGTACATCTCCGCTTGAAGTAGTAAAGGATTTTGTTAAGGCAAAGGCTGAACAAGAAAAGAAAGCCGAGAAATTGATTGCTGATATGAAAGCCGGTATGCAAGGTGCTTCAAATATTGCATCATTAAGTCAAAAAGTAAATACTCCTGCTGCAACCCAGCAACACTTAACCTTTAGTACAGGTAATATTCCTGGCTTGGGTAAAGAAGATGCTTTAATAGGAACTATGACTGCACTAAAACCAAATACCCTTTCTCAGCCAATTGAAGGACAGGCAGGAGTTTATGTAATACAGGTAGATTCAGTATATACAAATGGAGCTTCGGACTTTAAAATGATTCAAATGCAGCAACAACAAGGCTTACAAAGCAGAGTACAGTACGGCTTGTATGAAGCGCTGCAAAAGAAAGCGGGCTTCGCGAATCATATGGGCAAGTTCTACTAAAAAATGCTTAATTTTAGTGTTGAATGTTGAATTGGGACATTTAGCATATACATTCAACAGGAAGCAATAGTCATCAATTAAGAATGTTTTTTACAATGCACCGCATTAAAAATTAAACATTCAAAATTCAAAATTTGCATGAAATACAATACACAACGTTCGAAATTAACCATACCTGAATATGGCAGGAATGTGCAGCAAATGGCACTTTACCTGGTTGAAATAAAGGATAAAAAAGAAAGACTGAGAGCTGCACTTACGGTTATTCAAACAATGACCCAGGTACACCCTTATGCCAAGGATAGCGAAGAGTTGCGTAGAAAACTCTGGGATCACCTTTATATTATCACCGATTTTAAGCTTGATGTTGATGGTCCGTATCCTAAACCATCACCGGAACTTTTCGAATCGGAGCCGCAACGTTTAAGTTATCCTTCAGCTAAAATGAAATACAGGCACTATGGTAAAATTACCGAGGGCCTTATTAAAATAGCTAAAGAATACAAAGAAGGTGGTGAGAAAGACGCATTGGTAGATTCTATTGCTATGCTTATGAAGAAATCATACATGACATGGAACAAAAACTCAGTAAACGATACAACCATTACAACTGACCTTAGTGAATTATCCGGTGGAAAACTTGCTATGAAGGATGTAACTAAGCTGGCAAATGTTCAGGTATCTTTGCCTCCGAAACCGATTAATAACTTCTCTCGGAACAATAAAAAGAAGAAGGGAAACAAAAAAAAGAAATTCAACAGGAATGGGGGCTTTTGAGATAACGGGCGGAAAACGCCTTAGCGGGGAACTTATCCCACAGGGTGCAAAGAACGAAGCACTACAAATAATCTCCGCAACTCTCTTAACTGCCGAAAAGGTGGTCATCAACAACATCCCCGACATCCTTGATGTAAATAACCTGATAAGCCTGCTGAAAGATCTGGGTGTAAAGGTTGAAAAGCTTGCAACCAGTAACTACTCATTCCAGGCCGATAAAATAGACCTTAAGGTCCTAGCCTCTCCCGATTTTCAAAAGAAAAGCTCATCACTTCGTGGTTCTATAATGATGGTGGGCCCATTGCTTGCACGCTATGGCAAAGCATATATTGCCAAACCGGGTGGAGATAAGATTGGCCGCCGCCGCTTAGATACCCACTTTATAGGTTTTGAAAAACTGGGTGCCAAATTCGGATACGAAGAAGAAAACAATTTATATAAAGTCCATGCCGATAATGGTTTGGTTGGTACATATATGTTACTCGATGAAGCATCGGTAACCGGTACTGCTAATATTGTTATGGCAGCTGTATTTGCCAAGGGTATTACCACCATTTATAATGCAGCCTGCGAGCCATACATACAACAGCTTTGCCGTATGCTTAACAGCATGGGTGCAAAAATATCAGGTGTTGGTTCCAACCTGTTAACTATTGAAGGAGTAAAATCATTGCAAGGCTGTATACATACTATTTTGCCTGATATGATCGAAATTGGCAGTTTTATTGGCCTTGCTGCTATGACCAAGTCTGAAATTACTATAAAGAATGTTGGGTACGAGCATCTCGGTATTATTCCTTCTGTTTTTCAGCGCTTAGGCATAAAAATGGAAAGAAGAGGCGATGATATTTACATACCGGCACAGGAAAGTTATGAGATAGACACGTTTATGGATGGTTCTATACTCACTATTGCCGATGCTATCTGGCCAGGTTTAACTCCCGATCTGTTAAGTGTTATTCTGGTAACCGCTACACAGGCTAAGGGTACTGTACTTATTCATCAAAAGATGTTTGAAAGCCGCTTGTTCTTTGTAGATAAGCTTATTGATATGGGTGCCCAGATAATACTTTGCGACCCACACCGTGCAACGGTTATTGGTATGAACCATGAACATTCATTAAAAGGAATATCTATGACATCGCCTGATATTCGTGCTGGTGTTGCCTTGCTTATTGCAGCACTTTCAGCTACCGGAAAGAGCACCATTCATAATATTGAACAAATAGACCGTGGGTATCAGAATATAGACCATAGGCTACGGGCACTAGGTGCGGAAATTGTAAGAAAATAGCGTATATTTGCTCTATAAATAACATCGACTATGAAGCGTTTCAATATAGTTTTAGCCATTGCAGCAGTATCTTTTTGTGTTATTGCATTTGCTTTTAAAAATAATAACCCTGCCGAAACTCAGCCTCGTGGCAATGCAGTTGGCCTGGAAATTGGCAACTTAGCACCTGAGCTGAAACTGGAAGGTACAGATGGTAAAGAAATAAGCTTGTATTCCTTGCGTGGCCACGTTGTTTTAGTTGATTTTTGGGCTTCATGGTGCACTCCTTGCCGCGGAGAAAACCCGAATGTAGTTGCCACCTACAATAAATATAAAAACGAAAAATTTAAAGGTGCTAAAGGATTCAAAATACTCAGCGTGTCACTTGACCATGACAAAGCTAAATGGATTGAGGCTATTAAAGCAGACGGGCTAAGTTGGCCTGACCATGTTAGTGACCTTAAAGGATGGCAATCGGCTGCTTGCGGAATTTATGGAATCAATTCTATTCCGACCAATTTTCTACTGAATGCTGATGGCGTTATTATAGCCAAAGGCTTACGCGGAGAAGCTCTTGGCGAAGAACTGGCAAAACTGGTTAAGTAATATCAGTACTTAGTATTAAGTAATTAGGATTTAGTAAGACCTTTTATTCCCATAAGGGACTTTAATTGCCTTACGCTAAAACGCCTCTTGAAATAACTATCTTCTGAACCTCGGTAGTACCCTCGTATATCTGGGTGATCTTGGCATCGCGCATTAAACGCTCAACGTGATACTCTTTCACGTACCCGTATCCACCATGTATCTGAACAGCTTCAACGGTTGTATCCATTGCTACTTTCGATGCAAATACCTTTGCCATAGCACCAGCCTGTGTATAATCTAAATGACGGTCTTTTAACCATGCTGCTTTTAAGCAAAGTAAACGGGCCGCATCTATTTGAGTTGCCATATCAGCTAACTTAAACTGTATGGCCTGATGTTGGCTTATTGTTTTACCAAATGCCTTTCTTTCTTTTGAATAGCCAAGTGCTAATTCGTAAGCGCCAGACGCAATACCTAATGCCTGGGAAGCAATGCCAATACGGCCACCGCTCAATGTCTTCATAGCGAACTTGAATCCGAATCCATCTTCGCCAATACGGTTTTCCATAGGCACCTCTACATCAGTAAACATAATAGAGTGTGTATCAGAACCACGTATACCAAGCTTATTTTCCTTTTTACCTACAGTAACACCTTTCGATTTTTTTTCTACTATAAATGCATTAATACCCTTGTGTCCTTTATCTAAATGGCTTTGCGCAATCACTAAATAAACCGATGCACTATTGCCATTGGTGATCCAGTTTTTAGTACCGTTTAAAATGTATTTATCGCCTTTTTGAATAGCTGTGGTGCGTTGCGAAGTAGCATCGGAACCAGCTTCTGGTTCTGATAATAAGAATGCGCCTATAATTTCACCTTTTGCTAATGGTGTAAGATATTTACGTTTCTGTTCTTCGGTTCCAAATGTTTCCAATCCCCAACAAACCAACGAATTGTTAACCGACATACATACTGAAACAGAAGCATCTATCTTCGATATTTCTTCCATAGCCAATACGTATGATATTGTATCCATACCACCTCCGCCATATTGCGGGCTAACCATCATTCCCATAAAACCAAGTTCGCCAAGTTTCTTTATTCCCTCTTTCGGAAAACGTTGTTCCTCATCACGATCTATAACGCCTGGTTTCAATACTTCGTTAGCAAAATCACGAGCTGCCTTTTGTATCATTAAGTGCTCTTCGGTCAGTTGAAAATTCATAATGTTTTGTTTATTGTGTGCTATTGGCAAATATACACGAATTGTCAACGTTTAGTGCAATTTCTTTGCAAATTGAATGTAAACATCACACTCATAACAACTCATCAACCACAACCTACAATTCTACATTACTAATTACTACTTTTGTTTTATATGATATTAGTAACAGGTGGCACAGGTTTTTTAGGGGCTTATCTTTTGGTGGATCTTGTCCGGCAAGAGAAGCCTGTTCGAGCTATGAAACGTGAACAAAGTTCAACCGGGTATACAGAAAAAATATTCGACCTGAAATTTGGTAAGGAAAGCAAAGGAATGTTTGCCAAAATTATCTGGGTTAATGGCGATATTATGGATGTATATTCTGTAGAAGAAGCCATGCAAGGTATAGAAGAAGTTTATCACTGTGCCACGGAAGTATCCTTACGTGATGAAGACCCTGACGAAATTATACTTACAGCGGAAAAAGGCACGGCCAATATGGTAAATATTGCGCTTGAGCAAAAGGTAAAAAAGTTCTGCCATGTAAGTTCGGTATCTGCACTTGGTGAAAATGATTTGGGTAAACCAATAACAGAAGAAGCATTCGACGAGTTTGATAATCCTGATTCACCTTATGCTATTGGCAAGCACTTAGCCGAGGCACAGGTATGGCGTGCGCATGCCGAAGGCTTGAATGTATCTGTTGTTTGCCCTACCATTATTATGGGGCCCTGGCCAGGTAAAAAGGGTAGCATGAGCTTCTTTCATTACATGAAAAGAAGTCCGAAGTTTTATACAACAGGCACAATGGGCTTTGTAGATGTACATGATGTGGTTACAATTATGGAACGCCTGATGAATGAGAACAAAATGAACGAACGTTATTTAGTTAACGGGGAAAATGTTTCATATTACAACTTGTTTACCGATATTAACTCGAGTATGGGCGTCAAAGGGCCATCGATAAAGATAACAAAGCCTGTTTTGAAGATTTTCCGGGTAATAAACAACATATTTGGCAAATTCAAAATGACAAGTACCATGATAGACCATTCAAGTGGTCAATTCATTTACAGCAACAAAAAAGTGTGTGAAGCATTAAATTACAAATTCATTCCCATTAAGCAAAGTATTGCTGAAATGGGTAATTTTATGATGAATGGGACCACTAAATAAAACGGATAGAGTTATACTGGGCATTGACCCGGGGACCAATATAATGGGTTACGGCATCATCCACATTAGTGGTGTTAATGCAAAGCTCATTCATATGGATGTTATTTCACTCAGCAAGAACGACACGCATACCATCAAATTGAAGGAAATATTTGAACAAACAGTGCGTATTATTAAGCAATACAAACCTGATGAGGTAGCCCTTGAAGCACCTTTTTTCGGTAAAAATGTGCAGAGTATGTTAAAATTAGGTAGGGCACAAGGCATATCAATGGCTGCGGCATTGCACCATAACCTACCTGTATTCGAATATTCTCCTCGTAAGGTAAAACAAAGCATAACCGGAAAAGGAACATCGAGTAAAGAACAGGTAGCACTTATGCTTCAACATATACTAAATATCGAGTCACTCCCCAAGTTGCTCGACGCGACAGATGCATTAGCAGTAGCTATGTGCCACTATTTCCAGAATAAAATGCCATCGGGTAATATACAGGGGAAGGGAAAACCACAGTCAAATAAAAAATACAATAGTTGGGAGACCTTTGTAAGCAACAATCCCGGAAAGGTAAGCGGCTTATAGATGTTTTATAATGGCCTGCCTGCTTTGCTCCAATTCTTCAGGAGTAAGCTTTAGCTTAGGTTGTGTAAAATTAATATCAGATACATGGTTTAAGGGTACCAAATGGATATGCGCATGTGGCACTTCTAAGCCAATAACAGCCACACCCACCCTTTTGCATGGTATTCCTTTGCCAACTGCAGTCGCTACCTTTTTAGAAAACAGTTGCAATTCAGTAAAGAGCTTATCATCAATATCGAAAATATAATCTATCTCCTTTTTAGGGATAACCAATGTGTGGCCCTTAGCTAGCGGAAAAACATCTAAAAAAGCGAGGCAATTTTCAGTCTCGGCAATCTTATAACAGGGTATTTCGCCTGCCACTATTTTTGAAAAAATAGATGCCATTACAGGTTAACCTCAAGTATTTCAAAGGTTATTTCCCCGGCAGGTGTCTTTACCTTAGCCTTACCCCCTACCTTTTTGCCAAGCAATGCCTGAGCTACAGGCGAAGTCACTGATATCTTACCTTCTTTAAAATTAGCTTCGTTTTCGGCAACGATCGTATAATTCATTTCTGCTCCATTAGCCGTATTCCTGATCTTTACTTTTGACAGAATAAGCACTTTTGATGCATCCAGTTGAGATTTGTCAACCACTTTGGCATTATTGAGTACTTCTTCCATCTTCGATATCTTCAGCTCAAGGAGTCCTTGCGCTTCTTTTGCTGCATGGTATTCAGCATTCTCTGACAGATCACCCTTATCCCTTGCTTCAGCAATCTGGTTCGAAATAGAAGGCCTCTCCACGGTCTTTAACTGATGGAGTTCCTTCTTTAAACGGTCAAGTCCTTCCTGAGTAAAATACGCTACCTCTGACATAACATTATAATTTAAAAGAATAGGTTTATCTATTAGTTGAAAAAGAGAGAGAACCCTATAGGTCCTCTCTCTGTACACAAATATATGAAAAAAAACTTATTTCAAGGTAATCCTTACCCCAATAGTATGTGTTCCGGTATATGGTTCGGTTGATCTGTAACCATACGAGATACTGAAAAGATTATGAGTTTTACCAAATGGCGCTTGTAAAGTAACACCTGCACATAGGCCCGTATAAACAGTAGTACGTCCACCCAATATAGGGTTAGTGCTGATTGATTGAGTAATATTATTCTGATAGCTATAACCAATACGAGCCATAAAGAATGACTTGTAGCCATATTCTACCCCAGCCATTTCCTGATCCTGTGTAAATGAATTTGAAGTAAAATTAGCTGCAACAGTAACTCTGTGATCGCTATGCATTGAACTGTCACTTTTTATATGAAAATCGTACGCAGCACCAATATTAATGAGTGATGGTAACTCAAATGCCTGAGATCTTTGTTCAGCTGTCATTTGACCACTGTTACCGGTAACAGTGCCATTAGGCAAACCGGTTTCAAAAGCCAAACCATCGCCGGAATAAGCCATTTCAGGTCCAACATTTTTAAGTGCTATCCCAAAGTGTACTTGCTTCTGAGTTCCTGCTACGTATTGAATACCTGCATCAATAGCAACTCCTAATGCATTAACATTCGAAATAGACTCAGAGATCAACTTTGTTGTTATTCCACCATAGATCTGGTCAGAAAAACTTTTAGCATAAGAAATACCAATGTTCATGAACTGCGGGTTATATGTTCCAATACCTCCCTCAGGATTATCAAAAGTGGTAATAGGAATAACACCAAAACTCATTGACATAATAGATAAGCTTAGTGCTCCGTCGGTTCCGACATGCTGGGTTAAACCAAATGCAGATAAGTGTATTCCAGATCCCTCAAGGTAGTCTGTACTTGCCAGAATAACATCTGTTTTTGTTGTAAATGCTGTTCCTGCAACATTAAGGAACTGCGCTTCCAACCCTTGTACACACGCTGTGTTAGCATCAGCAAAGCCCGATGAAGAAGCCCATGGATTGATAAGTAATTCTGTCGCACCTGCCTGGCCAGCACGAGTAGGATCTCCTGCTTTAACCCCGATAACGGAGGCACATAAAGCGAACCCCGTCATAATTGCTGCTGTACTTATTTTTTTCATATGGTCTATTTAAGTATTAACTATTCTTTTTCTATAAAGCCCCGAAGTATTAATACTTCAGGGCAAATTCCATTTAGTATGAGTTCAGATCAGTTGGCCTCATTACACCAAACCATTTCAATGTCACTTCACCAACATTCGGCACAAAAATATGTACAAGATACATTCCGCTTGAAATTGGGATACTATATTGGTTTTCAAGGTTCCAATCGGCAAAAGTTGTAGGGTCGTTTTTGTTGATCACATCTATTAGTGTACCATTCAATGAGAAAATTGAAATTGTACATACAGGAGGCAGGTTAGTTATCCTTACCCTGTTATCGAGCCTGTTATTTTCATAGCTCGAATATGCGTAATAAGGATTAGGCACTATGTTTATGAGGCTTAATGCTGTTTTAGCTTCAGTCTCATCTCCAATTTGTACAGCCTGTGCATTTGTACTGAAAGAATACATTGGGTAATTTGCAGTCGGTTGTGAAGCATTAGCCCATAATGAACCTTCTAGTTTTGAGCCAACTGTAGTAGAACCATAATTAGTATCATATGGCTTGGCAACCCTTAAATGAACAGTAGCATCACATTCCATTAAAGAATGCCCTTGTTTAAGCAATGGAATGCCTGCCCACATTACATCTCCCAACACATTAGACTTAGCTAAAGTAGCCGGAGTAATTGTTTGAAGAATATTAAGGATAGTTGAGTCAGCATCATAGAACGGAATACTATACTTCTTACCGTTTTGATTGTTATTATGTGCAAATACATATATGTAATGTTTGCCACCAAAAACCGAGCTTATTCCAAACTGAGTGGACGCTCCGGTAGCACCGTTTCCATCCTGAGCTACCACAACAGAATCCGGATTCCATTTCATATCGCGGCCATTGTGACCAGATAGCCATGAATCTTCACCAAACGCCATGTTTAAACGTTCACCTGTTTCAATATTAATACTATAACCAGGGAACCAACCCATACCTGTACTGGAAATATAATTAGGTTGTGTTGGATCACTACTGTACACAGCACTACCTGTAGGAGCATAGTTTCCATCCTTATCTACCGATTGAGACTTCCTTACATCCAGTTTTTTAGCATTACCTTCAGCAAGTATTGTTTCATCCTGCTCTTCGAGAACAATACAACGTGTCCATTTCGATTTGTCAGATGTTATAACAATATCAACGCTGGCAATATTACCTATAGAATCCGCACATACAAAACCAGGGCCGTTGTCACAATATAAACCTCCATCTGATACAGCACATAATGCAAAAGGAGCCATGGTACCGCCAATTATTTGATTATAATATTGGTTAGCATCAAAAAAGTCTACTTGGGTCTGCTGAGGGCAGGCATTCTTTGTAGCAATAGGATACGAATTAAATGCACTTGCGTCAGTACAATTCCGGTCAATATTATTACCGGAACGGATCCAGAAGAACGGGCTGGTACCAGGGCCAGAAGAAGGCACCGCAGCAAGCCATTGCCTGGTATTATCAGTAAAGCTTACTGAGCAGGCTGAATCAATAACACCGTCATAGCTTCCGCTCGGATACGGTATCTGGTTTATAGTAATTGAAATACCATACTGAGGGAATATCTGTTCATTAGTAGTACCTATTGTAGCGTCAGCGTATAATACCAATCCACGTGTAAGATCATCTAATTCCCACCATGATTGTGCATTAATTGCTTTAGTGCCGCTTGCAGGATGGAATTTTACAACAAAATTAGCATCCACTACGCTTAACGGGTCAACTACCTTAACATTAATCGGGCCATGGCCAGGCAAATAGGTTGGGTTTGCCATTGTATCATGTTGTAAAATATAGTTCATACTAGCAGAACTCAATTGCAACACATTTGTTCCATTACCATGTCCTTGCAAACGGGTTATTGCAGGTCCGTCTCCATAATTAGAGTTTTGGATAGTACCACCTGATTGCGCAGAAGGAATATGAGGATATGCATGATATACCTTTATATTTTTTCTACCTTGCAAGAAAGGAAGTAACTGACCCTTATCATTACCCGGATTAGATGCATTATATGTTTCATAATTATTATACGCATAAGCAATTGCTATATAATAATATGGCCTGTCGTTAACCAGGGTTGGAATATTATCTTCCTGAAATACATCTGTTTTAATATCAAACGAATGCGAAATTCCTTTATCCTGACCAGAAACCTCAAGTGTTGGGGTTAGCTGACCTGTAGTACTGCTCTTCACCTGATTATAAATTACACCTACACCATTCCTGATATCACATTCAGCAACTAAACGTGCTTTAGTAGCATCAAGAAGCTCAGTACCGGAAACAGATGAATCAAGAACCTGAAATATTTCGTATCCCTCGAACTTATAAGTATTATTAGCCCATCCAATAATACTTGGCGATATCTGATCATAGGTTTCAAGATAGTTATTTGATGTTTTCTTATTAGAAATGGTAATAACAAGTTCCTGATTTAATTCCTGTATGTTCAAATCAGGCGCATCAGGTCCATCAAGTACTTTAAAGTGATTATTGAACAATGCCTGTGCAAGGTCAGCATCTTGGTGAATAAGACATATAGGGGCAATATTACATTCATTTGGATTAGCTGGTTGATCCCAAACCATTCCAACGGTAACATAGTTAACGGCACCCGGAGCAAGGGTAAATGGACCAGCAGATTGCATAAAACGCCTATCGCCCGGTTGATCACCTGCTTTACCTTCATCCCACTCAACTGTTTGTTTAACACCATTTGTTCCGCAACCTGTTGAGTCAGTATTTATTGGTGTAGAAGAGCAACCTCCACCAGGTGTCCAGTCAAACATATAGCTGGTTGGAACAGAACTTGTATGGTATCCGTTTCCTCCGTATGTCATAGCAGACCCGTCTTGCCATATACCTCTCAAATAGTTATAGTAATCTGAAGCTTTAGTAGGGTTACCTTGAACAGTAAAGTCATTATTATAATATACGAACCTTGCCATACCAATAGTATTTACGCTATCTACTATTTTTGTATAGCAGCTGTGATTTCCCGGATCAGCAGCAGGTCCCTGAAAGAAAACTGCACCAATAGCCGGAGGATCATTATGGTAACCTATTTCACCAGCAAACTGCCCACTTCCATCAGGGTCATTACATTCACCATTATA
>Ga0206830_1013_pt1 | contig 63286 bp, 48 predicted proteins | sample Alteio_BWOrgCont_76_FD_152884 | JGI IMG/M metagenome (GOLD analysis project Ga0206830, IMG submission 152884) | Enriched cells from forest soil in Barre Woods Harvard Forest LTER site, Petersham, Massachusetts, United States -... | ecosystem: Environmental > Terrestrial > Soil > Temperate forest >... | reverse complement strand
ATTGGGCGACCTGGTTGAATCAATGTTCAAGCGCAGCATTGATGTAAAGGAGTCAGGAGGCATACTTCCAGGTCATGGTGGAATATTAGACCGATTCGATGGTGTTCTTCTTTCAACACCTATTATTCTTGCTGTTATTCAAATTACAGCAATAGTAAGTATAATGCTTGCCTGATGGAAACAAAGTTACATGAGGGTAAAGTATTTGAAGCCGTAAATTATTCTGAAAAAGAGCTAGCGAAACTTGAGTTCGACCAATGTGAATTTATAAAATGTGATTTTACAAAAAGCAATATTTCGAATAATGAATTCACTGACTGCACATTCAAGAATTGCAATTTCTCACTAACAAAACTTAATAATACAGGGCTACGGAATTGTAAGTTTATAAATTGTAAAGTGCTCGGTGTTGACTTTACTGTTTGCAAAGATTTTCTTTTTTCGGTTAACTTTCAGGCAACTATCCTTGACTATTCTTCATTCATTCAAAAGAAGATGAAGAAGACAACGTTTATTGACTGTTCATTGAAAGATGTGAATTTTGAACAAACGGATCTATCGAATTCGGTTTTTACCAATTGCAATCTTGAAAACACCATATTCAGGAATAGTATACTGGAGAAGGTAGACTTTCTCACCTCATATAATTATTCATTTGACCCTGAATTGAATAAGATCAAGGGTGCGAAATTTTCACAGGCAGGTGCAATAGGACTTCTTGCGAAATATGGCATTAATATTGAATAATGGTTATTTTATTTAAACAGCGTGAAGCTGAGAAATAAAAGAAACTATATTTGAGCACCAATTCACACAATGGAGGCAGAGGATAAAGCAACGGGAATGATCTCGAAAGCAGTTTTTATTATTGCTGCCTTGTCCTGTTTTACCGATTACGTTTCTCCACCCATTGCTTTAGTAATAGGCTTGGTGTTTGCGCAGATATTTACACACCCTTTCCAGAAATACAACCATAGGGCAACCCAATTGTTATTACAATTTTCAGTTGTGGGCCTTGGTTTTGGGATGAATGTGGCAGTTGCACTACAAACAGGTAAAGAGGGAATTATGTTTACCACTGTTTCCATCCTCGGTACACTGGGCTTAGGGTATTTGCTTGGCAAAATATTAAAAGTAGAAAGTAAAACCTCTCACCTTATTTCATCAGGTACGGCAATATGCGGTGGCAGTGCAATAGCGGCAATTTCAAAGGTTTTGCATAGCGAAGAAAAGGAAACTTCAGTTGCCCTTGTTACGGTGTTCATTCTTAACTCAGCGGCACTCTTTATATTCCCTCCACTAGGGCATTATTTAAATCTTAGTCAGCATCAATTTGGTATCTGGGCGGCAATTGCAATACATGATACTAGCTCGGTAGTGGGTGCTGCAAGTAAATATGGTGACCAGGCTCTGCAAATTGCAACAACTGTAAAACTGTTACGTGCATTATGGATAGCACCATTGGCCATTGCTACAGCTATTGCCTTCAAGCAGAAATCGGGTGGGGTAAAGATCCCGTATTTTATAGTTCTCTTTGTAGTGGCCATGATAGTGGGAACTTATGTTCCCTTAATTCAGCCGATCATCCCATATGCAACCATTGCAGCTAAAAAAGGACTAACACTAACGCTTTTCCTTATCGGTTCAGGTTCTTCGTACAAAGTATTAAAGTCTGTTGGCTTCAGGCCTATGTTGCAAGGTGTTATTCTCTGGATATTTATTTCTGTAGCAGCCCTATGGGCTGTTGAGGTTATATTCTAGGCAAACCAGCTGAACATTTCCGGTAGCTCTAAGTTGTTTTTTGCAGCGCTATTCAAATCTTTACTGATTTTCCCTTCACTCATTTGTATCAACCTGCTGCCATACTGATGGGCATCTTTCAGGTTATGTGTAATTAATATTGCCATTAAGTTGTATTGTTTTATTAATGAATCAGCAGTTTGTAAAACGGTAGCAGCACTTCTCGGATCAAGTGCCGCTGTTGGTTCATCAAGCAATAATATTTCAGTAGTATCCATTATACCCATTAACAAGGTAAGCGCCTGCCGTTGCCCACCCGATAAGGTTCCCATCAGTTGATCGAGCTTGTTTTCAAGCCCCATTCCCAATGTGGCAATTTTATCCTGTACTTGTTTTCTGAATGCATCTGTAATACCGATGCTCAGCTTTTTAGAGGTGGTGCGCAAAGCTGCCAAACGGAAATTGTCAAGTATGGTAAGGTTCGGTGCTGTACCACTTAAAGGGTTTTGGAAAACCCTTGCTATCCATTTACTACGGCTGTATTCCGGGTAACGCGTTACGTCAGTATTGTTAATTGAAACAGTGCCCGATGTAGAAATTTCAGTACCCGAAATAATATTGAGCAAGGTTGTTTTACCTGAGCCATTCGATCCTACTATTACCAGGAACTCACCTTTTTGAACAGTCAACGAAACATCAGTAAGTGCGACTACTTCGTTAGCTTCACCTTTATTAAAAACCTTATATATGCTCTTTAGTTCTATCACTGCCTCAGGTTGAATTTAAGCCGTGGAATACTTACAATAAGCAAAACAAAAACAGCTGTTATCAGTTTTAACCAGTTAGGATCGACACCTAGTGATATAGTAACTGCAAGTACAAGTTGAAAGATAATACTACCACACAGTATTACAATAAGTTGCCATAATATAGAACGAATGTTCAACCATTTTATAAGCGCATCACCAATTAATACAGAACCGAGCCCTGTAATTACAATACCAATGCCCATATTTATATCGGTAAAGTTTTGGTATTGAGCAACGAGGTAACCGCTCAGTGCCGTTAAGGAATTAGCTATGGCAAGGCCAATGATCTTCATTTTATTATTATTGATGCCTAATGCCCTTGTCATGGTTGCACTGTCGCCGGTAGCACGCATGGCAATACCAAAATCGGTTTTAAGAATGTAAGTAACTATTGAAGTGATGATTCCAATAAAGACAAGTGCTGCCAGTATATCATTATAGGTCGGATTTGTAAAGAGCTGTATGGAAGAAAATAGTGTAGATACATTTAGCAATGGAACATTAGAACGACCCAGTACAATTAGGTTAACAGAGTAAAGCCCCGTCATAACCAGAATACCGGCGAGCAAGGCATCAATTTTTAAACGTGTATGAATAATAGCAGTTAATGAACCTGCTATGGCACCTGCTATAAGCACAACAGGAATCATAACCATTGCAGGCCAATGGGCTATAAATAGAATAGCTGTAATTACTGCGCCAAGTGTATAACTTCCATCCGTTGTTATATCAGGTATGTTGAATATTTTCATGGAAATGAAAATACCCAACGACATGGATGAAAGACAAAGACCAAGCATTATGGCTGTAATGTAGAACTCCATTATTGCAGTGCTTCAAAATTTGCAGGTACTGTAATATTGAATTGTTTTGCAGCTGCAGGATTGTAAACGCGTTTACGTAATTTCACCATTTCCCATTGTAGTCCGGTTGTGTTTTTATTCTTCAAAAATTGGGCAGCCTGTTCACCAGCCTGGTATCCCCATTGGTAAATATCGGCGCCATACGCAGCTACAGCCCCTCTCGATACTAAACCTGCTTCACTGGTAAACACAGGCACCTTTGCATTGTTACAGGCTTTTATAATGGTTTCAAAAGAACTGAAGACAGTATTGTCGGGATTTGCAAAGAACGCATCAATATCTTGTGTGAGTAAAGATTGTGTAACTAACATTACATCGGCGGAACTATTAACAGGAAGATAAACCAGGTCGATATTCAATTGATCGGCTAATTGTTTTATGCGATTCAATGCTTCTGCTGATTGTGGCTCAGATTGATTAAATATCATTCCTACTTTTAATTTACTCTCCTTGGGTTTTATAAGTTTAGGAATAAGCGAGAATGAAGTATCTATATACCCTAATGCTTCACCAACACCAAATAAATTCGATGGCGCTTTATCACCCGCATCGGTTACCTTCATTAATTCAGGTGTGGGCGATACCATCATAAAAATGGGTATATCCTTTGTGTTTTGCAAGGCCGCAATGGTTGATAGCGAAGGGCAGGTAGCAATAAGAGTAGCTTTTTGACTTATAAAATATTTAACGGAAAGTGTCAGTTTCGGAATATCTCCTTGTGCGTTCCGGTAAATTACCTGTATTGTTTTTTGTTCTTCTGAAAATCCATTTTTTGCTAGCGCATCAAAGAACCCCTTCTTAGCTTGTGAAATGGTGTTATCCTCAAAGGCATCGGCAAAAGCTATAACAGGTATGCTATTGTTTCGGGGTGTGCAGCTGATTATAAATATGGCCACATATAAAAGGCAGAAAACTTTCTTCATACAGGTAATATTAAATTCAAAGATAGCAGGTTATGTTAGTGAATGCAAAATTCAGTTACCAAATAGAATAAAGTAATCATATCTTTGAAACAAAACTATCCGGATGGTTAAACAAATTACAAAAGCCCTCATTTTAAGTATATCGTTAATTACCTTTTCTTTACAGGCGCAGGACACAGCCAAATCTCTATCTCCAGCTAATTATAGGCTATATTCTGTTAAGCTAGGTAAAGAAGTTAGTCTGCAGGATATTGCCACAGAGGCTAAAAATTACGATGTGATATTTTACGGCGAAGAACATAATGATTCAGTTTCTCATTATGCAGAAAAAATGTTACTGGCTGCGTTATACGATCAATATAACAAAGGCATTACATTATCTATGGAGATGTTTGACAGAGATGTGCAAGGGGTTATGAATGAATACTTGACCGGCTCTATACGCGAAAAAGATTTCAAAAAGGATGCCCGTGTTTGGAGCAATTATAAAGACTATCGGCCAATGGTAGAGTTTGCTAAGGAGAAGCAATTGGATGTGATTTGTGCTAATGCACCCAGCCGGTATACAAACCTGGCAGGAAGAAAGGGAGAGAAAGCCCTGGAGGTATTGCCTGCTGAATCGAAGAAGTATTTTGCACCACTTCCGTATGATACTGCTACAGGAAAGTATTATCAGAAACTGCAGGAAATGTCAGGTCATACTATGGCCCCGCAACAGAAAGATACAGGTAAGGCTGCAATGCCGGTTATGATGATGCCAGCATTTGATCTTGTGGTTGCTCAATCGTTATGGGATGCTACTATGGCATACTCAATATCGGAATATATGAAAACGCATGCCTCGAAGAAAATAATGCAGGTTAATGGGAAATTCCATAGTGAAGAAGGATTTGCCGTGGTTGAGCAGCTGAAAAAATACAACCCGAAGGCAAAAATATTAATAATCTCAAGTGCAACAGATGATGCTTTCCCAAAAATAGACTGGAGTCAATACAAACAATTTGGCGACTACATTCTTATAACTGACCCAAAAATTCCAAAGACTTTTTAAGAAGAAAGCTATATTTGTTTAAGTGAAATTGATCCAATAAAAAATAAATACATGAAAAATCTACTACTAATTTCTTTTGCAGCAGTAATCTCGTTGTCAGAATTAAATGCCCAGGTTACAGTAAAAAAAGACTTATTACTTTATTATCCAATGCTGCCAGCTATGCCGGCAACACTGGAAGATGCATATAATAAATGCACCGTCAAGAATGGCACCTGCAAAGCAGATTCATTGGTTGCGCCTTTGCAACGTAATATAAATGCCGATTCAAAAAGTATGGGTTCGCTAACAGCAACACAAACGCAGCAAGTGCAGCAAGGCCAGGCACTGGCAAATAAAATGCAGGCTGATAATGTGAAGGGAATGACCGATGACCAGAAACTCCAATATGTGCAGAACAACCAGCAACTTAATGGAGGGAACCCGCAGCAGATAGCTTTTGCGCAAAAAATGAAAGATGATCCGGCAGAGAAAGCAAGATTGCAGAACATGACAGATGCCCAGAAGATTGCATACCTACAACAAAACGGAATGCTTAATGGCAATGCTACTCAGGGTCAGGGAATAATGGCAAGCGCCAGCTCAAATGACCCAGGAAAAGCAGCAGATGCATTAGCTAAACAAAAACAGATGCAGTCTGATAGTATAACTCAGAAAAAGAACCAGTTGATACAAGCACTGAGCGATAAGATGGATATGAGCAAGATAAATGCTGAACATGCAAAAATAGATCAGCAGAAATCAAGTGAAGGAAGCCTATTACCCTCAACTGGTGGTATTGCTGCTAAACTACTTGAGAACAAGTATATGAAAAAGCATTTGGAACTCGCATTAACTGAAATGCAGGACATGATAAAGGCCTATCAAGACCTGTATTCTTTTCTGCTAAGTGCGGAGACACCATTCGGTAATGCACTCACTGCTGCCAGTTATGGTTACACCGGTGATGCAAGCCAGGATAAAAACCTGAATACGCTTGCAATGGGGCAAAGCTATATTCTGAACGATGTAAATAATTTAGCGAGTGATGCGAAGTCTATTTATGAATTTGGTGCCAACTGGCAGGCAAGGTCAAATAATAAGTAAAGGACTAGTACATAGAACGGGAATCCATATTGGAATTGTTCCCATACAAGGTATAGCGCAACGATATTTCAAATGCCCCTTCACCTGATGTAGCGGCATTGTACTGAGATGTATTCATATCGTAGCTAAAGCCAATTGAATATGAAGGGAATTCCATTTGCAGTAATGCAATGAAAGAATCGCCAACGCGATAATACAAACCGAAATCGGCGAAATTGCTTTTATGGTAATCGGTATGCGTACTCTGGTCGCCTAGCTTGTACCTGAGCTTTATACCTGCATCAATTTCCCTTGAAGGCCCTTGTTCGAAAAAGATAATTGCCGGCGCATAACTGATATTAGACCCCATGGTTTTAAACTCTGCATCGGTATGGAATACATAACGCATATATAATTTGGTACCAGCGCCTGTGCTACCGAGAAAAGAAATGTCGGGTTGGTTAACATGGTAGAAAGCAGCACCTGCTGCAAATCTGGTATATTGGTTTGAAGAGATATTGCCTGATGAAGAAGAGTACTTATATACTAATCCTCCGGAAAAATCTTCGTAGGAAATTGAGTTTCCTGCTACAGGTTCACCACTTGCAGCATTCGGATCATAATGCCCGTTAATATATTGTTCATCCCAGGGAACGGTTTGAAGGTTCATACTTTCTTGCGCCCAGCCAGCTTGTAAGCCACCTGCAAGTGTACTTTTACTATTTAAAAACACACCGCCGGCAATAGTAAAGTTAGCTTCATTTGTAGTCAATGCTATAGCGCCGGCTTTGTCTGAAAATAATGATATGCCTGCTGATAAAAAACCACCTTGCCAGCTTTTTAATATGTCTGGATATTCCAATGTGGCCGCCATTGTATTATATCCATATCCATCTCCCAATGCACTTGTCCATTGGTTGCGATAATTAACTTCAGCCATCATTTCGCCATTGAAGGAACCACACAAAGCAGGGTTTAACGTTAATGGCGATTGAAAGAACTGAGAAAAATGTTCATCCTGTGCATTTACGGAACCTGCAAAAAATACACTTGAAAATAATACAAGTAATAGGAAAAGAGGGCTTCTCATATTTCTCTTATTCATGTTTCTATATATTTTTTCTGTATACATCAATTCCTAATTATCTAACTAATCCAACGTTTCCTTTTTTCTGCACAGTTGTTCCGTCAATAAGTTTTGCTTCAACATAATAGCCATAAACACCAACGTTCATAGGCTGCCCGTTAAATTTCCCATCCCATCCCATAGTTTTGTCGGCAGTTTCAAATACTTTATTACCCCAACGGTCAAAAACCATAAACTGAATATCTTTTATACAATTTCCTCTAACATATAAAACATCGTTATGTCCATCACCATCAGGTGAAAAAGCACCGGCTATAAAAATATCACCGCAATTTTCGTTCACCAATATTTCTACGGTGTCGCTTGCTGAACATCCGTTATTATCTGTCACTAACAATGTATATGTAGTATTTGTCGTAGGGCTTGCTACAGGATCAGGGCAATTATTACAGCTTAGTGAGGAAGATGGACTCCACATATAATTATCTCCTGCCGGTGCAGTACCCGTTAAATTAGTACTGCTTCCAATTGCAATTGTAGTTCCACCCGAAGCACTGACTCCAACAGGATTTGGATTAACTATGACTATAACGCTATCATTTACTGAGCATGCTCCGTTAGTAATAGCAACTGTATAGGTAGTTGAAGTTACTGGAGAAGCAATAGGGTTAGAAGTATTGGCGCCGGTTAAACTACCTGCCGGAGACCAACTGTAACTACTACCACCAGATGCATTGATAGAAGCCAAATGGCCCTCGCATATTTTTTGAGTTGCACTTACAACAGGAACAGGAAGAGTATCAACTTTTACAGCAACTTTTTGTGTGTCGGTACATCCAAAAGCATCTTTACCAACTACACTGTACGTAACTGAAGAAGCAGGTGTACCTGTTGTGTTTGAACATGTGGAACAGGTTAAACTTGCAGAAGGTAACCAGGCATAGCTTACAGCTCCACTTGCAGTAAGCGATACACTGCTGCCCCTGCATATATCTGTAGGATTTGCTGTAGCTATAACAGTTGGCCCTGAACTTATAGTGATCTTAACAGTATCTGAATTAAGTAAACCATTACCAAGTACACAGTAATAGATATACCCATTCATTACTGCTGAACCACCAGTAATATGCAATGTGGCATTTGTAGCACCTGAATAAACTCCGGTGTTAGTAACATTTGCAAATCCTGAGCCTGTATTTACTTCCCATTGATAAGTCATTCCCACACCTGTATCAACAACAGTGAACGAGGTATCGAACACACCACATGCAGAAACAGAAACAGGTTGTGCCGTAACAGGTGTAACCCCCATTGGTGCAGACCGATCAGCCAGTACCCAGGAACGAAGCAGGTTTGCAGGAGACACAGTTCCGGTAAAAACTGTTTTCAAAACAGCATTATCAGTACCCCATGTTCCATACCAATCTGCCCAGGTATTACCTGTTGTATTAAATCGTTGCGCAAATAAATTAGCTTCTGTAATGGTATTACCTGCTGCGGTTATTTCACCCGGTATATAGGTAAATGTTATACCTGAAGTAGGTTTTGTAGTATAATTACTACCATCAATTACCCAGAAACGATCGGCTGCCTTTGCAGAATTATCTGCAACTGTATTACCATGCATATTGGTAACACCAGTTGGCGTATAGGTCAGGTTGTCCCAAGTGGGTCCGTGGTATGTAGAAAACTTTAACGAACCCGAAGCATCGCCCGCTACCGTTATATTCATATTTACCGGAATGTAGTTGGTAGTAGAAAACCCGAACGGAACGATATAATTTCCTGTACTGTTACCAACATTCCATTTTACTTCATTTAGTTCAGCTTCAGATACTATCCAGCCTGCACCAGGATTTACAATAGCCGTAGGCGAAGAATTATCAATTACAAGTTCAGCGCCGTTTTGCATAACCATATAGGCACTATCAAATACTATCTGTTGCTGAGCACTTGCAGAGAAATAAATTCCGCAGGCCAGAACAAACAATATCAGCCTTTTCAGACTGTATGCTATGTGTTTATTTTTTCGCACTAGCCTGGTCTTTCATAAGTATTTTTAATTCTGCAACTTCCTTTTCATATGTAGCTTGTGAACCAAGCATAGCGCTTACCTGTGATTGCAACAGGTCTATTTGTTTCTGTAATGAATTGTTTTGTTTTTTCAATACAGCTAAAGAGTCAGTTAGTTTTTTATCGAGTGCCTGTACACCTATTAATGCAATACCGGCAGGGTCGATCGTTGAAATACTCAGGCTATCATTACCTACATTAAATATTCTGTAAAAGTCCTGCGCCATTGGCCCGATATGTTGTACAGCAGCAGCTTCTCCTTTATAATTCCATCTGAGTACAGGTAAAGAAAGTATTTTCTGTAGAATGGTTGCCTGATCTAACTTTTTGAAATTCTCTTTTTTGTTACGGTCTGATGTGTTGGTCCACACACCTCCTGTTGTAAGGTAGGCACCATTACCATTTGTACCGTCAATACCAACTATTAATGCATAACCACTTGGGTTGGTAGCTCCGTTTATACCGCAGAAAGTTACCAGGCTGTTACCAATTTCAGTTGAATTAGAATAACCTGCAATAGCTTGATATCCGATAGCGGTAGCATTTGTAAACGACCCACTTGCAATATCAGCACTGTCTCCCAAAGCAGTGTTACCAAAGCCAGTGGTTTCAGTTTGTAATGCGTAATTTCCCATTGCTGTATTAGAAAAACCGCTAGTATTTCTAAAACCTGAGCTGTATCCGAATGCAGTATTATTATACCCTGAAGTATTTCCAAACAGTGCACTGTCTCCACTAGCAACATTCCAGCTTCCGGTGTTATTACGTAATAAGCTGTGTGCGCCATTAGCGGTATTTGAATTACCTGTGATATTGTGCATCAGGCCCTGATAGCCATTGGCCGTATTAAATACTCCAGTAGTATTATTAGTTAAGGCAGTAACACCCATTGCATTATTTCCTATTCCGGTAGTATTAAAGAAAAGTGCCTTTGCACCATTAGCAGTATTATTGCTTCCGGTAGTAGTAGAAAAAAGTGCCTGGTAACCTGTTGCTGTATTAACGCTCGCAGAATTGTTTTTCCAAAGTGCCTGATAACCTAACCCCGTATTTTCGAAGCCAGTTGTATTGGAACGCAGTGCCTGATATCCTAAAGCTGCATCAGTTGTACCTGTAGTATTTGCCTGCAATGCACCAGATCCTACTGCAGTATTACCAAATGATGTATTGTTAAGCAAAGCTGCAAATCCAACAGCTGTATTATCGGTTGCAGTGCTATTATTGGCTAAAGCTGCATATCCAACGGCTGTATTGTGTGCGCCTATTGAATTGCTAAGCATTGAGCTATCTCCGACTGCGGTATTCATACTTCCTGTGCTATTACTGGAAAGCGACTGTTGCCCGATAGCAGTATTAGAACTTCCGCTGGCGTTAGCCTGTAGTGACTGGTATCCCAATGCTGTATTACTTACACCTGATGTATTAGAAACCAGCGCGCTATCGCCTATAGCCGTATTCCGGCTTGCTGTGTTTGCTAAAAGAGAATTGTATCCGATAGCCGTATTAGAACTTCCGCTTGTATTCGAGGAAAGTGCCTGATAACCCATGGCTATATTATGAGCACCTGAAGTATTAGCATTACCCGCTTGCCATCCTAAAAAAGTATTGGCAATACTATTAGCGCCGGTTGCATCTTCAATACGGCCTGCTCTTTTATTGTTTACCATAATTGTAAAAGGTACATCATCAGTAGTACCAATAAAATTGGTGCCATCAACTGTTCCTGCATTACCTGTAGTAAGCCATGATGTGTTACTCGTTGCAATGGGCTGTCTCCATACGTTGGGTTTATTTGGTCCCTGTGACATTAAAAACTCACCAGCGGTTCCATATGATGGATTGCCTGTAGCTGAATCCAGAACGATCTGTCCGTAAAAGTAATTAGCTGTATCCGCTGAATTTCCAAATACCATTGTATTACTGTTATTTGCAATGGCACCAGAACCTATGGCAGTTGCATTATTGAGTGTTCCATTACTTACATCAGCACCGTAACCAATAGCAGTATTATTACTTCCTGAAATGTTTGAACTCATTGCATTCATACCAATGGCTGTGTTTTGGGTACCGATGGTATTTGCCTGCAATGCCTGTGCACCGTTTGCAGTGTTGTCATTACCAATGGTATTAAAATAAAGTGATTGGTAACCTATAGCCGTATTGTCGGATAATGTATTAGTATAAAGCGATTGATAACCAATAGCCGTATTCTGAAAGCCAGTTGTATTGGTTTGTAGTGCCTGGTAACCTAATGCCGAATTATTACTTCCTGTAGTATTATTTTGCATGGCTTGCGAACCTACAGCTGTACTGCCGGGTGAAGTAGTGTTTTGCAAAGCCTGGTATCCAATAGCTGTATTATCTGTTCCGGTAGTATTTGAAAACAAAGCCTGTGAACCAAATGCTGAATTATTACTTGAAGCGGCATTATTGCTATTACCTGCCTCATATCCCAGAAAAGTATTGTAACCTGATGTAGCACCGGTAGCATTTTCTATTCTTCCGGCATTTTTGTTATCTATCTTTATTGTTAGCGGAACGTTATCGGTGGTTCCAATAAAATTGGTTCCATCTACAGTTCCTGCATTACCTAATAATAACCAAGCATTGCTTGAATTGCCGGTTGGCCCTGTGGGTCCGGTAACACCTGTGCTACCCGTAGGTCCTGTAGGCCCAACAGTTCCGCTGCCTCCTGAAGAGAAAACAGTCCATACTGTTCCATTCCAGTAATAATAACCGGGCGTAACATTGAAGGGAATTACACCTGATGTAGCTGTGTTATAAACAATAAGCCCTATTGCCGGAGCTGTTACGGGTAATGCAATATTCGTAGCTGTTAATGCAACCTGTGGAGCCAGAAACCCTAACGTTCCATTGTTACCGGTATTTAAATCCAATACAGCAGACTTATCTGGTTTACTACCTGCTTTGTTTATACCAATATTTTGAGCTTCTACTGAAGTAAAAGTGGCTAAACAAAAAGTAATTTGGAAGAATAGTTTTTTTGTAATCATTCTTATTAGGTAAGTATATTATATATCAATTGTGCACTTTATAAGACAAACTCCCAATTTTATAAGGGAAATTGCATTCCAAATATAAAACAATCTTTCAAGGAACGGCAATTTAATATGATAAAAAAAGGGCTTTTTGACCTTATTGGGCTAGCTTAGCGGGGGAGCTGCCCTTTGATTTTAGTGTAATTAGGTATTACAAGTAAACACCTGGAAACCATAAATATATGATGTTTTAACGCATTTAGCCATTGTTTGTGTCAAAATACCTTTGATGTGTGTTGGAATAATGAGGCGTACTAAATCGTTAATTATTGAGAATTTCCTACATTTGCACCTCCAAAATCATAACATAGATATGAGCACACAAACTAAATCAGTAGAAAAGACAAATCATAAAGAAGCCCAGCATGTAAGTATGTATGAAGCAGTGCTTGCACGTTTTAATACAGCTGCAAAACTGTACAATCTGCCAGAGGATATTGCTGCAATGCTAGTAACCCCTCAAAAGCAGGTAAAGGTTTCTCTTCCTGTAATGATGGATAATGGAAAAGTTCAGGTGTTTGAAGGATATCGTATTGTACACTCTACTTATTTAGGCCCATCGAAAGGTGGTATACGTTATGCACCTGATGTTAATGATGATGAAGTAAAATCATTAGCAGCATGGATGACATATAAATGTGCTGTTGCAGGTTTGCCTTACGGTGGCGCAAAAGGTGGTATTACCTGCGATCCTCGTAAGTTATCGGTTGGAGAATTGGAGCGCCTTACCCGTGCATATACACAAGCTATGTATGAAGTGTTTGGTCCGCATAAAGATATTCCTGCACCTGATATGGGTACAGGAAAACGTGAAATGGCATGGATAGTAGATGAATATTCTAAGATAACAAGGACCTTCCAACCAGGTGTTGTAACAGGTAAGCCAATAACCTTGGGTGGTTCAAGAGGCCGTGAAGCCGCAACAGGAAGAGGTGTTATGATACATACCATTGAAGCAATGAAGAAGATAGGCATTGACCGTAAAAAGTCAACTGCTGCTGTTCAGGGTTTTGGAAACGTTGGTATGAACGCAGCACAATTATTACACAGCAAGGGAATTAAGGTGGTTGCAATATCTGATTATACCGGTGCTTTTTACAATGAAAAAGGTATTGATGTGGATAATGCAATTAAATACGTACAAAAGAATAAGAACGTATTATCAGGATTTACAGGTGGCGAGCCTATAACAAATGAAGAACTACTTACATTAGATGTTGATGTGTTGGTTCCGGCAGCTACACAAAACCAGATAACTGAAGAAATTGCGCATAAAATAAAGGCTAAACTTATTGTAGAAGGTGCCAATGGCCCAACTGCATTTGAAGCTGACCATATTTTAAATGAAAAAGGTATAACCGTTGTTCCTGATATTTTAGCTAATTCAGGCGGTGTTACTGTTTCTTATTTTGAGTGGGTACAAAATCAATACGGTTTCTACTGGAAAGAAGATGAAGTAAATGCTAAGCACGATAGCACAATGGAAACGGCATTTGAACAAGTATGGTTCAATGCTAAACAATATAAGACCAGTTTGCGCATTGGTGCATACATTACAGCCTTCAAAAAATTAGAGAAGGCCATTCGTTACCGTGGCACTTTTTAATTAAACAAATAAATTTTACAGATACCCTGGCCAATAAGCCGGGGTATTTTGTTTAGAACCCCATGTATTTTTGCGGATTCACAGGACTGCCTTTATACCATAATTCAAAGTGCAGGTGCGGACCGGTAGTAAGCTCTCCAGAGTTTCCTATAATGGCTATTACGTCTCCGGCTTTTACATAATCACCTACTTTTTTCAGTAAAACAGAGTTGTGTTCATATACTGAAACAAGATTGTTGTTGTGTTGAAGTATAACCACGTTACCTGTTGCTAAGGTCCATGTAGAAACTATTACGGTACCGTCAAGCGTTGCTTTAATTGCTTCATTTTCCTTCGCAACAATATCTATTCCATAATGCCCGGCACTTGGGTTAAAGCCATTTGTAACAACACCTTTAAGCGGGGTAAAGAAAAAATAATCGCTTATACTGCTGTTATCTCCTTTGTTTTGGGTACCTCCACTTAATGTCGTGTTAACGTTGTATGGGTTCTGTGCTTCTACATTTCTACGTAACATTGAATCGTCGTGCGAGGGAGGAACAAAACTGGTTTTATGATGTTGCGTATCAGCATGGCTCTTTTCAGCAATTGTATCATGCTTGGGAACATTACCCGAAAGTATTCTGCGAATGCTTTCAATATAGTCCTGACGCGCCTGTAGTTCATTGTTAAGTGAATCGGTTTTCTGACTAAGCAGAATAAGGTTTTTACGCATGTTTATATCAGCATAACCCGGAATATATTCGCGCAAGGGCGTAAAAGCCACTGCCCATATTATAAGAAGGATAAGAAAAATAATAGCGCCGCCTGTAATTGTAAAAAGTGAGATAGGGGATACCCGAACCGAAAATCTTTCTTCAAACGTATCTTCTTTACGGATGATAAAAAAATAACGTGTACGTAGCCTTGCAAATAAGCTTTTTTTCTTGGCTTGCTCTACCATACTGCAAATATAACAGAAAGTATATGGGGTTTAGAGTAATAAAAAAAGCCCCGCATACTGCGAGGCTTTTTCATTATATATGCTTTTTAATTAATCAAGTTCAACTTGTTGCATGTTAAAAGTAAGATTAACAATTGCCTGGTAATCTTCTCCTGCTTCACGCATATCCTCATCATCTTCTTCGTAATACCAGTTAATAATAACCTGGTTACCCTGGCGATGAATAGTTTCTAATCTTTTAAGTACATCGAGGATACACTTTGAAGATGCTGTATTGAAGTACTCAAGTTGAATGTCAACCTGTGTAGGTGTAGTTGGCGTACTTGCATATCTTTCAAGACTTTCAACTAAAGGCTTATAAAACTCGACTGAGTTTTCAGGTATTGATCTGCCCTTTATTTCAAGTTTACCTTGTTTAGAATCGAACTTGATAGAAGGTGTTTTCGGTGTGCTTTCAATGGTTATTACTTCCATAGCTTGTTGTTGATTAGTAGGGTTTATTATTGTTCGATCACTACATTAAGAGTGAAGAATGAAAAATTATCGTTAATAGGTACGAAATCATAAAAAAGAGGTTTGCCTGTTCTGCGTGCAATATCAATCATTCCAAGTCCTCCTCCTCCTTTATCCGACATTTGTCCGTTATTTAAAGTCCTTTTATAATGCTCTTTCACCTCTTCAGGGGTCAATGCATTTATCTCATCCATTTTCTTTTTCAGAACCGGAACGCGATCATTCTTAATATAGTTACCTGTAATAACATTGTAATGGTTATTCTCTTTGCCTATCATAAATATGGCTGTTCTTGCCATTTCTGCAACCGATTCAAGAGATGGGTCATCCATGTGATGGTAAAGGTTCTGCAAAAGCTCTACGAGAACAATGTAAACCTTCTTTCTCAGCTTAGGCTCTTCCTGCATATTATCCATCTTCGATTCAATGATCTGAAGAATAGATGTAAGCAGTTCGGCTGTAATATCACCCTTGAAAGAGAGAAGGATGTTATTGCGGTCCATTTTGTCGTAGAAATCGTGAATATCCATGTCTATTTCAGGGTTTCTTGTGGTTTAATTTTTATTTCCATTAAAGATCTTTGAAATAATCTTCATTATTTTTTACTGTTTCTTGTGCTTTTACAATGACCACTTTCAAATGAGAAGACGCAAATATAATAAAAATGCTATGCTCAACAAAATGTCTTTAATATCAAATTTCAGACAGCCCGGATGCCTATAACCAGCACATCATCAACTTGTTCGTTATCTCCCATCCATTGTGTAAGGGCATTATGTAACTGATTTTGCTGTTCCGATACAGGTAAATCCTTTATCTGCTGCAGGGTTTCAAGGAAACGCTTCATCATGAATTTCTTGCCCTTATCCCCTCCAAACTGATCGGCATACCCGTCAGAGAACATGTACAACGTTTCTCCTTTCTTTAATTTATGGGTATGGTTCTTAAAACTCCGTTCAAGACCAATTTGAGTACCTCCTATAGGCATTTTGTCAGGGTCTATTTTTCTCAGTTCGCCATCGCCTGCTATAATTAATGGCCTGTTAGCCCCTGAATACTCAATTTCACCCGTATTTTTATCAAAGCAACAAAGGGCCATATCCATACCATCTGTGGTATCAATATTGCTTACACCTTGCTTTAGCGCTGTTTGTACCATGGTGCTAAGGTGGTTGAGTATGCTAGATGGTTTTGTAATACCTTTTTCGAGAACAATCTGGTTAAGCAGGTTATGGCCAATCATACTCATGAGTGCGCCCGGCACACCATGGCCGGTACAATCAGCCGCAACCATTATAAATTTATCACCTTGCTCGCCAAACCAGTAAAAATCGCCACTTACTATGTCCTTAGGTAAGTATAGTATAAAAGATTCAGGCAGGAAATGCTTTATTTCATCAAGCGGAGGTAGTATAGCTTGCTGAATGCGTTTTGCATATTGAATGCTGCTGGTAATGTCACGGTTCTTTTCAGCAAGTTCATGTGTACGTTGTTCAACCTTAGCTTCCAGTTGTTTTTTCTCTTTTTCAATCCGTGCTGTGCGATATTTTATGAATGCAAAAACACTTGCAAATATTAAAACAATACATAAGGCATAAAACCAGTTTGTTTTCCAGAATGGCGGTACAATGTTTATGTAAATAGCTGAGCCAACGGGGCTCCAAACCCCATCGTTATTCGATGCTTTTACCCTGAATACATAATGGCCCGGCGGCAGTTGAACATAGTTTGCCCAATGCCTGTTTGTAGGTAATGACCATTCGGCATCAGCTCCTTCAAGAATGTATTTATACCTGTTCTTGGTGGGCATTTCATAATCAAGTCCAATGAACGAAAAGGAAAGGGTGTTCTTTTGCCATGGTAATTCCATGTATTTTTTTTCCGAGGCAAGTGTATCCATTGGAAATTCTTTTCCGAATAGCTCACACGCAGTTATACTTACTGGTGGTTCATGCAAGTTACCTATCACCTTTTCAGGTACAAAACCTACGATACCATTTACACTGCCAAAGAACATTTTGCCATCAGGTGTTTCCAGGTATGCTCCCTGGTTAAATTCATCGGCCGGCAAACCATTGCCCTCATCGTAATTTTTAAAAGCACTGCCTGCTTCATTTGGAATATTCGGGTTGAACTTTGAAATACCTTTATTTGTACTTATCCACAGGTTGCCTTCCTTATCTGGAAGAATGCTGTAGATGTAATCGTTAGGTAAACCTTCTTTAGTAAAGTAGTGTACAAACGTATGTTCTTTGATACTATACTTATTAAGCCCTATACCAGTACCTATCCACAAGTTGCCTTGCTTATCTTCATACGCACAGTTAACAGAGTTTGAGGATAGTGAATTATTGCCGCTTGATTTTTTAATGACGGTGATTTTTTTATCAGTACCATAACAATCAATACCACCGCCATCAGTACATATCCACATATTGTTTTCAGCATCTTCAAAAAAACTATAAACCCTGTTATCACTAAGCCCGTTGTTTACAGAAACTCTGTCCAGTGTTCTATATTTCTCGTCATAAATAAATACTCCTTTATCATATGTTCCTATCCATATCTTTCCCGAACGATCTTCGTGCAAGCAGGTTACAGTTGTCTTTACAAGGGCTGGATTGAGGCTGTCAACACGCACAATTTTTTCAGTCAACAAATTGTATTCCAGTACTCCACTTCCCCAGGTTCCAATCCACAAATTATCTTTTCTGTCAATGCATAACGACAGAATGGAAATATTGTCCATGGCTTTATTCAGGGCCTCATCTTTTGAATACGTATGAGTTGTTTCGTCATAGGTTCTTAATCCGGAACCACTTGTACCTATCCATAACCGACCTCCCGCATCACGCGCAATTGCCATTACAGCATTGGCATTAAGATGAGCAGTATCCTTGTATACAGTAAAATTTCTTTTTTCAGGTAAATAATAGCTTACCCCATTATTAGTGCCAACCCATAATATATTGTCAACACTTGCATATAAGCAGTTGCAGAAATCCTCATTAAAACCGGTTGCATTTGTTTTATGAATTCGTTTGTATGAAATATAAATGCGCTGGGCTTCCTCAAACTTGTACAATCCTTCCCCATTATTTCCGGCCACCCATATATCGCCTGCTTTGTCTTTGGTTATGGCAAAAATTACTTTCGGGTCTTTTGCATGCAAGGTATCAATTGACGGGGTATAGTAACTTATAAATTCTTTGTTCATCAGTTTCAGCGCTTCAACGCCGCTTCCCTTTGTTCCTATTAATAATTCATCTTTTTCTTTCTGGTAATAAACTGAAGTCACATTATTTATGAATGTTAACTTTAAATGCGAAACATAATTTTCAGATTTCCCATTTTTTTTGTCAACTGAGTAAATGCCACCGCCCAGGCTTCCTACCCACAATTTCCCTGCAGAATCTTCTGTAATTGATGAAACATACACAAATGCCCCTGCAGAAGTGTCTTTTAGAGGGAGTGGGTACGTTGTAAATTTTTTAGTGTGGTAATCGTATTTACAAATGCTGTTATACTCGGTACCTACCCATATATTCCCTTCATTATCTTGAAATAAAGCGTGAATATTATTATTACCCTTATGAAATGAATTGACCTGAGAATAATTAACGATCTTACCTGTATAAAGGTTCAAAGTGCTCAGGCCAGCATCAGTACCTATCCATAATATACCCTGTTTGTCTTCAAGCAAACAATTAATATCATTAGAGACAAGTGAGTTTGAGTCGACCGGGTTATTTTTAATAATAGTTATACTGTTCCCATCGAACCGGTTCAGCCCGTCTTGCGTGCCAAACCACATAAACCCCCTATTATCTTGTATTATACAATTAACCAGACCTTGTGAAAGGCCATCTTCGGCGGTAATATTACGTATACGGAACTGTGGTTGTGCCAAAACACTTTGCTGTACAAAAAGCAAAGCAAATAGGATAAGTAAAAGAAAATGGCAGTTTCTTATTCTAAACATCCGGACAGGTTAATTGCAGTAAAAATAAACAAACAATTTTCATTCCATTGTAAATAAACAGCGGAAAATCAGTATAAATGCAAAATAACGTACTTTTGCAGCAAAGACCATACATGCTGTCGTTGCACCTTTTTTTTGAAAGTATAACCTTTGCATTTAAGGCATTGGTGCAAAATAAATTACGCAGTATTTTATCATTGCTTGGTATTACTATAGGCATATTTTCAATAATTGCAGTTTTTACGTTTATCGACTCTTTTCAAATGAGCCTGCAAAAAGATGTGAATAATCTGGGCAGTAATGTAATTTATGTTGAAAAATGGCCATGGACCTTTAGTAAGGATTATCCTTGGTGGAAGTATTGGGACCGACCTCAACCCACAATGAATGAAAAAGACTTTATTGAAAAGAAATGTAAAACGGCAGAATCAGTTGCGTTTACTTTTGGCACCAATTCTACGGTTGAGTATTTCAACAGTTCGGTTGATAATGTAAGTGTGAACGGTATTTCAGATGATTATAATAAGGTTGTAAATTGGGTGCAGATCAATAATGGCAGGTATTTTACACCTAATGAGTTCAGCAGTGGCAGTAATGTTGCAATTATAGGATGCGATGTGGCATCGGGTTTATTTGCAAACCAGGAACCTATTGGCAAGTATATTAAAGTACTGGGCCGAAAGGTGTTGGTTGTTGCGGTTATGAAAAAGCAAGGCGAGAGTAAGTTAAGTGATATTAATATGGATGTATCAGTATTGCTACCTGCGAACTTTGAACGTACCTTGTTAGATATGCGCAACCGCTGGATGCAAAAAGTAATATTGGTAAAAGCCAGGACTGGTGTAAGTAACGAGCAACTTATAAGTGAATTAAAAGGGGTAATGAGATCGGTAAGGGAATTGAAGCCTGAGCAGGAAGACAACTTTGCCCTGAACGAATCGAGCATGGTTAGCAAGAACTTTACTTCATTATTTGATATTGTTGCCGTAATAGGATGGGTTATTGGAGGTTTTTCTATACTGGTTGGTGGTATTGGTATTGCCAATATTATGTTTGTTTCGGTAAAAGAAAGAACATCGCTTATAGGTATTCAGAAGTCGTTAGGCGCTAAGAACTATTTTATACTTCTTCAATTTATTACCGAAGCTATATTGCTTTCGCTTATTGGTGGATTGCTTGGTATTTCTGTTGATGGTATTTTTGTTTTGATAGGTAATTCGTTTGATATGGGCCTTGTACTTTCATTAAGCAACATAATGCTGGGTATTACAATCTCCATTCTTATAGGGTTAATTTCAGGATTCATTCCAGCATATACAGCTTCACAGCTTGATCCGGTAGAGGCAATTCGTTCAACATATTAAATAAGCTATGGTAGGATATTCTACAAAACGGCCAATATTGATCAGCATTCTTACTGTAATGGGCTGGATAATGGTTATTTTTAATTTCCTTATTGCGTTTTCTCCGGCGATAAAGAAAATAGGGGAATTCTATCCTGCATTATATAGCCTTGTTATGTGCCTCCAGTTTATTGCTTTTGTAGGCATTTGGTATATGAAGAGGTGGGGGCTTGAACTATTTATTGCAAGCTTTTTTGCAAGAGATATTCTGGCTGTGTTGATGGGCGATTTCAGTAACCCAGGCGGAATGTTTCTCTTTTCGTTTACCTTATCCGTACTGATTATAATAGTTATGCTTTTCTATTATAAAAGAATGGACCTGAACTTATAGGTCAGGTTAACAAATTCAAAACAGATTTTTACTTATTGCTTGATAAACTTCTGGTAGAAAGTTTTTTGAGCATTACTAATCTTGATCAGGTACATACCTTGCGCAAGCGTTGCGGTAGCAATCTGGTAATCATTCACTCCTTCCTGTACCTCATTAATAGTGTATGCCTGGATGATCTTACCTGAAATATCGGTAATAGTTATAGAAACAGGATCAGGGCTTTGTGTGCTGTAACGTAAGGTCATATCTCCTGCAGTCGGGTTAGGGAATATGTTAACTGAATACTTACCAGGAATATTGATGGGCTGCATGGACGAATAGAAATTTGTGCCATCAAAGTCGGTTTGTTTCAACCGGTAATAAGAAATGCCTGCATATGGGCTTTCGTCATCGCCACTATAGAACATAAATTCATTGGTGGTACCCGCACCCGGGGTAGTCATAACGGTTGTCCAATCTATTCCATTTGCCGATTTTTCAACTGTAAACAGTTTATTATTTATTTGCGAAGCAACTGACCAGTAAATTACAACAGTTCCTGTTGCTTCTTCATATTCAACCTGGAAAGAGGTTAAAGTGATTGGCAACACACTGGTGCAAAGGTTTGTGGTAGGATTACACCTGTCCTGACCTACCCAAGGATAAATGTCATAAGCCTGTGTATTATCTCGTGCTATAAACTCACCTACTAAGGTTTGGGTCATCATACATAAAACGTAGTTTGTGTTGCAACCAAGGCCCGATACAGCGAAATTATTGATATTACCGCAACCATAAATACCATTCATAGTACCACCATAGAGTGCCCAATCTCCCCAATAAACAGTATAAGGTGATGCATTACGTCCGCCCGTGCCATACCAAGTACAATTCGATGGTCCGGCGCTTCCGTTACCATACAAAAGATAAGTTGCATAAGCCTGTAGATTTGCTGTAACCTCTGTACTTGTACTGTTTGTGGAAAATGAATAGCAATACTGGGTAACATAACCTGAACCAATTACACCACCCTGTATGGTTCCCATGCCTTCTGCTGTTGCTGTTGATTGGTAGGTTGTTCCGCTGCTTCCAATATTACTGCCACCGGCAGGATAAAAACCGGCAGGATATGTTGCAGAACTGCTGCTGAAATTTATACCTGTAGCTAATGCACCAAAACATGGTATGCAACTGCTACTTAAGTTATTATTACCACCTGGGCAAGCGGTACATGAGTTTATATCTCCACCTGAAGAACATGAGTTACCTGTAAGTAAAACATAAGGAATAGCTACCGGATTTTCAATAGCTGATGCACTTACCGGATAACCTGTTTTTACTGAATAAGATGTTGCAGCTGCAGATACTTGCCCTTTACCTGTAGCCGGCAGTGGGTTGGTTAATGTATACGTAGCGGGTAAACCTGTAGATACCGATATCTGGAAAGCATCACCATCACCTGCTTCAGGATATCCAACCTGTATGTAATAGGTGCCATTTGGCAAATTATTTACTGCCACTGAGTACTTTGTAAATGCAGGTTGTACTTGTTGAACACTATTGTTGCTTCCGCAGTTATTCTGAGCAAGGAAGTTGTTATATCCTACTTCTTCATTATCCATACACGTCATTGGTGCACATGTACACGAAGCACAACCTGATGCTGGTCGGGTAGGTGTACTCCAAACTGACAAACCGTGATAATATTCCCTCACACCGCCTGAAGTGGCGCCTGATTGGTCGTTCATATTAATAAAGAAGGGTCCGGTTCCGGTAGCAGCTGTTACAGAAAAAGAGTACCAAACGGTTGTGCTAATAGAAGGTTGTGATCCGAATCCCTGGCAATCTACATTTTCATTTGCTTCAAGCGTGGCAGCATTATTAGTACCCGAAGTAAAGGTAGGCGCATTAGTTGCTTGTATGGCAATAGGGGTGGCACAGTTAAAGTTATCATTGGTACCCGTTGGGGCAGTTAATACAACAGTAGCTGTAGCAATACAACCATTATGGTCGGTAACCGTACATGTATAGGTTCCGGCAGCCATTGTTGAAGGGCTTGCAGTTAAGGGTCCGGTAACTCCTGTTGTAGGGCTCCAGCTATATGTATAAGGTGCAGTTCCATTTACACCGGTTCCAGTTGCACTTCCATCTGTTGTTCCACAGCCTGATGGGTTTGTAGAAGATGAAATGCTGGCTGTTAATGGTACACCTCCTGTAATAGTATAATTGACAGTAGTGGTGCAATTATTCGCATCGGTTACTGTACAAGTATATGAACCTGGAATTAATCCTGAATATGTTGTTGTTGTACCTCCTGTATATCCAACCGGTGCCCAGCTATAGCTATAAGGAGATGTTCCGCCTGCTGCAGCAATGGTAATACTTCCGTTTGTAAAACAGCCTGATGCCATGGTATGAGCTGTAACACTTGCTGATAAAGCAGCTGCAGGCCCTGTAATAGTAGCTGAAGCGGTGGTAGAGCAACCATCTGCATCATGAACTGTGCAGGTATATGAACCGGCTGCAAGGCCGCTGGCTGTAGCTGTTGTCTGTACCGGCGCACTGTTCCATGAATAGGTATAAGTTGGAGTACCGTTTGTAGCAGAAACTGAAACAGAACCAGTTCCACCAAAACATGAAATATTAGTTGAGGTTGCACTTGCAGCTAAAAGAATTGTTGGCCCTGTGATTGTTGTTGTTACCGTTCCCTGGCATCCTTTACTATCAGTAATTGTACAAGTATAAGTACCTGAAGCCATAGTTGTTGGTGAGGCAGTATTTGGTCCGGTAACTCCTGTAGTTGGTGTCCAGGCGTATGTGTACCCAGGTGTTCCACCAGAACCCGTTGCAGTTACTCTACCTGCTGTTAATGTACAGGTATTATTAGTTTGGGCAGAAAGTGTAGCAGTAGGTGCTGAGGTATTGAACGTAACCGTTACTGAGCCGTTACCTGTATTCGTTGCAGAAGTAGCTCCTGCAGTTCCATTTACGTATGATGAACCGCCGCCGCCGCCGCCGCCTGCACCACCTGTACCGGTTCCACCTGCGCCGCCGCCATATCCACCACCACCTGCACCATCGTCATATGCGCCGCCGCCGCCGCCGCCCCAAGCTCCGTTCACACTTGCTACGTATCCTGCACCACCACCGAAACCATTTGCTTTATCGGCACCACCATACATGCCACTCCCCGAAATTGCCCCATTTGCCCCATTAGCAGTCCACCCGGCACCACCGGCACCATTATCTTTTGAACCATTGTTGGCAGTACCACCCGCAGTACCACCGGCCCCGTTTGTTGTTGTACCAGCTGCGCTTCCGGCTGTTCCGGAATAACTGGTTCCGCCACCTCCACCTGCTACTACGTATAAAATACTGGCTGTATTATCCCAAACATAAGTTCCACCACCACCACCGCCGCCATAGCTACCGGTATTATCCCATCCACCTGTGCCACCTGTTACAATGTCAAGAACATCTCCACCTGTAACAGTAACAGTTCCTGTTATACTGGCACCATTACCCCCTAACACTTTACTGCCGCCCGTGTTGCCTGCACCACCCGCACCACCAACCGCAGTTATTGTAAGTGTTGATATACATGCCGGTAAAGTAACAGATTGAATAGAAGCAGAGTAATTGAATGTAAGTGTAACCCCAATATTTACAGTTGTTGTTGCAGTACATCCATTCGCATCGGTAACGGTGCATGTGTATGTACCTGCAGGTAAAGCCGAATATGTTGCAGTTGTAGCGCCTGTATATCCTGTTGGGGTCCAGCTATATGTATATGGTGAAGTACCGCCACCACCAGCTGCTGTAGCGCTTCCGGTGGTACCACCAATTGAAGTAACATTTGTAGAAGAAGAAATACTTGCTGTAACCGCTGCAGATTGAGTTATTGTAACAGTCGCAGTTGAGGTACATCCATTCGCATCAGTAACTGTGCATGTATATGAACCAGCTGGTAAAGCTGAATAGGTTGGTGTAGTTGCACCTGTATGTCCTGTAGGTGTCCAGCTATATGTATAAGGACCTGTTCCACTTGTAACCGCTGCAGTAGCATAGCCAGTGCTTGTGCCATTACAGGTCACATTACCCTGAGCAGAAATACTTGCTGTTGGGCCACTGGTTTTATAAGCTATAGTTGCAGAACCATTACCCGTATTTGTTGCAGAAGTAGCTCCTGCAGTTCCATTTACATATGAAGAACCACCGCCGCCGCCGCCTGCTGCAGAAAGACCATTACCACTTCCACCCGCTCCACCGCCATATCCGCCACCGCCTGCTCCATCGTCGTATCCGCCGCCACCGCCACCGCCATATCCGCCATTTACTAAATCACCCGCTCCACCATATCCTAATCCACCTCCAAAGCCATTTGCTTTATCGGCACCACCATATATGCCACTCCCCGAAATCTGGCCATTTGTTCCATTAGAAGTCCATCCGGCACCACCGGCACCATTGTCTTTTGAAGCATTGCTTGAAGTACCACCTGCAGTACCACCGGCCCCGTTTGTTGTTGTACCAGCTGCGCTTCCGGCATATCCACCATAACTGGTTCCACCACCACCACCTGCAACAACAAGTAAAGTACTGGTTGTATTATCCCAAACATAAGTTCCGCCGCCGCCGCCGCCGCCATAGTGGCCAACATTATCCCATTCTCCTGCACCACCTGTAACAATATCTATAACATCACCACCTGCAACGGTAACAGTTCCTGTTATACTGGCACCGTTACCACCTGCTACCTGACTGCCTGTTGCACCGCCCGCACCACCTGCAGCACCCACCGCAGTTACAGTAAGCGTTGTAACGCATGCCGGTACTGTAAATGTTTGAACACTTGCCGAATAACTATATGTTGCATTAGTTGAATTTGTATATGAAATGCTAACCTCATCAATTGCAATCGGATAATATTCAAATTTACTTTTTGCAACAAATTCCAACTCAAAATTCGAAACACAATATGCTGCAGGAATAGTTAATGTTGAACTTTGCCAGTTGGCGCTGGTACTACTAAGTGTTGCCTGCGAAGTAAAAGTTGATCCCCCGTTATTAGAAAATAATACTTGAACAGATGTTTCATCTTCATTGAAATAATAAAATGTAAGCGTAACAGTATTTGATGAATACGCGGCAAGGTTAATAGCTGGTGAAATGATTGTGCCTGTTGTACCACTGGCAGCATCAAAGCCATCAAAGTATAAACAGTAACTACCTGCCTCAGTACAACCAGGTGCCTGGTATGTGCCTCCGCAAATATCACTTCCCCCGCCCATTGTTTGATCATCCCTGTAAAAATAACCATCGGTACCTGATTCTGAACCGGTCCAGGTTTGTGCTTGTGGTATGCAGGCAGAACCAGCTATAGAAATTGAGGTTGCACCATTTACTGTGGTGTAAGTACCATCAAAGTTTTGATAAAATACTACAGTTTGAGCAACAGAGCGTAGGGGACTAAGAACCGATAGGCCAAAGAAAAAAAGAATAAATATTTTAGAATAGAAACCTTTCATGTCTATATTGCTCGATATATTAATGTGTGTTGTTTAATGGAATTTGAATATCAGGTCCCTTCATTAAAATTAAAGTAGCACCGCACTTACTACAATTGCCTGAAGTATTACTTGTATTAAAACATTTCGGGCAATAATATTCCCCTTGTCCGATCAACGTATTTCTATCATTCGGGCAGGTAAATGGTTCAACAGGATTTGGACAGGTATAAGAACATTTTGGGCATATATACAAATCGTAATGTGTTACAACCGGTTTAATAACAGGATCATGATGCATGGTATGTTTCAAGGTTGTATCTCCTTGATAAGCCTGTAATTTGGCTGTCATTATGGTATCCTGAGCAGTTGATGTAAAGTGACCCAGGCATAAAAATGTGATCACCAAACAAAGATGCCTAAGTAATGCTGACACAAATCTTCTATTACCATTTGGCATAAAAGCTTTAGCGCTTTGCAATAATGATATGTTAATGATTTTATCCATCTTGGGTACGTCAGGTAATACTTACAGATAGTATAAATTATATACTAGAGTAACTAATACGTGAAATAGCGTATTTAGTTACAGTTATATTATGTATGTCTTGAATCTCATTTATGCCGGGGGGTATAATGAATTATTACGCAATAAAAAAATTATAATAAGTATTTCTACCTACTTGAATTGTAGTGCAAAGTTAACATTAAAATTACAGTAAACCAACGTTTTTTTCATAAACAAGCAACAATATTCATGTTTTAATTAATTTGTTCTCATTTTGCTTCATTCCTAAATTGATTTAGCCACAATAAACACAATACTTTCAATTTATTGGTTTTTTGAGTAAAACGGAAAAAATCCGTGGAAAAGAATTCAATAAACAATCATTGAGTGTACATTTTAGCGAATAACTCCCTTAACTCATGTAATATTTTGATTGTCAGCACCATACATGTTTTTAATAAATTTAAAAACACAACATGTTGATCATCAGTAGGTTAATTAATTTATTGTAAATCATTGTTATTAACAATGAATACCCTACTAATAGAGGTGTCCGGATTCACTTTTTCGATAAAGCAATTGTTATTTTCAGGAGTAATAAATGGTTACTTTTGCAAAGTAATTTTACATATGGGCGACTGGAAGAAGGATATTGCAAGTTTTCACCATCAATTTGAGGCAGGTGAGTTGAATGAGTCCGAAATGGATAAGGACCCTATTCTTCAGTTTGAAAAGTGGTTTGCAATAGCTATGGAGCAGAAAGTTGAAGAACAGAACTCATTTGTTTTGTCTACGGCTACGCTGACGGGCATACCATCTGCACGCGTAGTATTATTAAAAAGTGTTGATGCCAATGGATTTATATTCTTTACGAATTATGAAAGCCGCAAGGGCAAGGAGTTGGAAGAGAATCCCTTTGCAAGCATGACCTTTTACTGGCCTACTCTGCACAGGCAAATAAGGATAGAAGGTGAAGTAAAACGGGTGACTGAGCAAGAATCGAAGGAATATTTTCATTCTCGGCCTAAAGCAAGCCAGGCAGGTGCCTGGGTCTCTCCGCAAAGTAGCCCGATATCGTCACGAAAAGAGCTGGAAGAAAAACACGCTGCTTTTATGTCAAAGCATGAAAGCCAGGAAATACCTGCACCTGAACATTGGGGCGGGTACCGTATACTACCTAAACATATTGAATTCTGGCAAGGCCGTACCAACCGTTTGCACGACCGCCTCGCATATACGCTCGATAAGGGCAAATGGAGGATATATAGAATGGCACCTTAATTAAAACCAAGCCCCATGTGGAAAGAAGAAAATAATAAACTGTACAAAAAATTCTTGTTCAAGAATTTTTCAGAAGCCTTTTCGTTCATGACAAGAGTGGCTTTTCTGGCTGAAAAAATGGACCACCATCCGGAGTGGAAGAATACATACAACACGCTTGAAATATGGCTTAACACACATAGCGCAGGAGATATAGTAACAGAAAAAGATCATAAGCTGGCTAAGGCAATTGATGAGTTAGAGAAGAAAAGCTAATTTCGCTGCCCTATGAATTATCGTTCCCTCAAGGCAATTAAAAAAGATATAGCAGATGGCAATTTAACTTGCCATGCCCTTGTATCGCACTACATCGCCCGAATTGAAAAAGAAAAACACCTCAATGCTTTCCTTGAAGTATGGGGTAATGAAGCATTGCAACAGGCTAAAATAATAGATGAAAAAATAAAGTCGGGTAAGGCTGGAAAGCTTGCCGGAATGGTAATAGGTATTAAGGATAATATATGTTATAAGGGCCATAAGGTAACAGGTGCATCAAAAATATTGGAAGGGTTTGAATCGTTGTATAGTGCTACCGTAGTTGAACGCTTACTTGCTGAAGATGCTATAATAATTGGCCGTTGCAATTGTGATGAATTTGCAATGGGTAGTTCGAATGAAAAATCGGCATACGGAAAAGTACTTAATCCGCATGATAATGATCGTGTACCTGGAGGATCTTCAGGGGGCTCAACAGTTGCAGTGGCTGCAGGTTTATGCTTAGCGGCATTAGGCAGTGATACAGGAGGTTCAATTCGTCAACCCGCATCTTTTTGTGGCGTAGTTGGCATGAAACCAACGTATGGAAAGGTATCACGCTATGGGTTATTAGCATATGCTTCTTCTTTTGATCAGATCGGTCCACTTACAAATAACATTGAAGATGCTGCATTGATATTGGAAGTAATGTCAGGCAAGGATGAATTTGACAGTACCATGTCGGACAGGCCAGTTCCTGCATACGCAAGGGAATATAAAAATGTAGATACTAAGAAACTGCGCATAGCGTATTTAAAAGATTGTGTTGAACACACAGGCCTTGACCCGGAAATTCGTAAACATATTGAGGGAGTAATAAATGACTTAAAGAAACAAGGTCATGTAGTTGAACCAGTTTCATTTCCGTTAACTGATTATGCTGTACCTTCTTACTATGTGTTGACAACAGCCGAAGCTTCTTCTAATTTGTCCCGATATAGCGGTATTAATTATGGCTACCGAAGCCCGAATGCTACTGATCTTGAGTCGACTTATAAGAAATCGCGCACAGAAGGTTTTGGTAAAGAGGTGAAAAGACGTATAATGCTGGGAACTTTTGTTTTAAGCTCAGGTTATTTCGATGCATATTATGCTAAAGGACAAAAGGTAAGGCGCTTATTTTCAGAGCAAACCGAGGCTATTTTAAAGAATTACGACCTTATTCTTCTTCCTGCAACCCCTGGTACGGCGTTTAAATTCGGGCAAAATGATCAGGACCCGGTAAAGATGTATTTAGAAGATATATTTACGGTACAGGCTAATATTACCGGTTTGCCGGCAATTTCATTACCATTGGGCAAACATTCTAACGGATTGCCTTTCGGGGTACAGCTTATGGGTAAAAGGCATGATGAGCTTACGCTATTGGCCTTTTCGGAGCACTTAATGAACAGTGCTTCGTGAATATCTAAGGAAGTTTGGTTTGCTAAAAGCGATATTTATTAGTAAAATTGCACCTTTGGTAAAACATTTTAAGTTTTAAACCGTTTAAGAGATATGAGGATGATGAAAGTAACAAGTCATAAAATGCTAATGCTAGCCATATTTATGGTGACGGCAGTTGGCTTTTCTAAAGCAGCCGTATATCATAAAATGGGCCCAGGCAAAGATAGCACACAGCTTTTGACTGACGATCCTATTGCAGCATCTCTGGATAGTCTTTCTCAACTTAATTTTTTCGAAAAAGGGTATGATGTAGTAAAATCTCCTAAATATAATTTCGCTCCCGATTCAATACCGGTATATAGCGAAAAGGAAGTAGAAGACCGCTTTGCTAAGCTTGATGCACAAACACCTTTTGGTATTCAATATAATAACGTGGTTAAGGACTATATTACAATGTATGCTGTCAGGAAAAGACAGCTTACATCAAGAGTTCTTGCCATGGGTCGCTTATATTTTCCAATGATGGAGCAGGTTCTCGATCGTTATAAAATGCCGCTCGAGTTAAAATACCTGGCTGTTGTGGAATCAGCCTTGAACCCTACAGCATGTTCAAGAACAGGTGCACGTGGGCTTTGGCAGTTCATGTATACAACGGGTAAGCTTTATAATCTGGGTGTAACTTCTTACGTTGATGAGCGCAATGATCCTTATAAAGAAACGGTTGCTGCATGTGAATATTTAAAGTTCTTATATGGAATGTTTGGTGACTGGCAGTTGGCTATTGCAGCGTATAACTGTGGCCAGGGAGAAATAAGCAAAGCAATTCGCCGCTCAGGTGGTAAAAAGGGTTTCTGGGCTATAAGGCCATATTTACCTAAAGAAACACAAAATTATGTTCCTGCGTTTATAGCAGCAACATATGTGTTACATTATGCTACATCGTTGAATATTTATCCAAGCATTGTTAATGCAACTTATTTCGATGTTGATACAGTTACAGTGCATCAGCAATTGTCTTTTACACAAATATCGGCTTACCTAAATGTACCAATGGCAACATTGCAATACCTTAATCCTTCTTATAAGTTAGGTGTTGTACCTTTCAGTACAGATGAGAACTATGCTATTTGTTTACCTAAATCAAAGGCAGGAACATTTGTAGCTAATGAACAAACTATTTATGGACTGGCTAAGAAAGATACGCTTACCAGTTCTCAGATTTTAGCAAGCCAATCGGGTGGTGCACCAGAGGTTGAATACTACAGAGTGAAACATGGTGAGCATTTAAGTACCATAGCTAATCGTTATCATTGTACCGTGCGTGAATTGAAAGAATGGAACGGCCTTGCAAGTAATAGTGTTGAACCAGGTCAGCACCTTACTGTATATATAAACCGGAGCCACCACACAACTTCAAGTAGCAGTAATGTTGCCTCTAAAAAATCAACTAAGAAGGATTATGTAGTTCAGGCAGGAGATACTTTGTGGCACATTTCACAGGCGACAGGTGTTCCAATAGCTACCTTGAAGAAGTTGAATCCGAAGAATTCGTTAGTACCGGGAACTAAGATCAAGCTCTCGAGCAATTAATATTATTTCTTTTTAAGCTCGTTTATAGCTATCCAGGCCATTAAGCCCATGCCGGTTTCAAGGGCTTTTTCATCTATATCGAAAGTAGAAGTATGTACACCTGATGTAATTCCTTTGGCGGCATTAGCAGTACCTAATCTGTAAAAGCAGGCAGGTTTTAGTAACGAATAAAAAGCAAAGTCTTCTGAGGTCATGCGCTTTTCAAGAGCTATAACATTCTCTTTTCCCAAATATTCTTCTGCAGCTTTTTGAGCAGTGGCAGTTATATCAGGGTTATTTATAAGCACCGGATACCCAATGTCAATTCTAACATCACAAAGCCCTCCCATTTCTTTTGCTTTGGTTGCAATAATATTTCTAATTAGCGCATGCGCTTCATTTCTCCATTCTTCATTCATAGTACGGAATGTACCATCAATAAACACTTCTTGCGGTATAACATTAGTTGCACCATTGGCCTGAACTTTTCCAAAAGCAAGAACAGTAGGTATACTTTGCTTTGGGTTCTTCATGAACTTATTATTCAACTCTACTAATATTTCAGAGGCAATAAGTATTGGGTTAATATAGGTTGCAGGCATAGCAGCATGGCCGCCTTTACCTTTCACGGTTAAATATATCTCATCACACGATGCCATATAAGCGCCGCTATAAAACCCAACTTTTCCTGTTTCCAATGTAGGAAATACATGTTGGGCGATTATTGATTCAGGTACCGGATTTTCTAATACTCCTTCCTTAATCATAATGGATGCACCTCCGGGTAATTTTTCTTCACCCGGTTGAAAAATGAATTTTATAGTTCCTTCCCAATCATTTTTTAATTCATTAAGGATCATTAATACACCTAACAACGCAGCTGTGTGTGCATCGTGTCCGCAAGCGTGCATTACTCCATTATTTATTGATTTGTATGGAACTTCATTTTTTTCTTCAATCGGCAGCGCATCATGGTCTGAGCGCAATGCAATTGTTTTACCTGGCTTGCAACCTTGCAGATTCACTGATAGACCGGTTCCTGCAATGCGAGTATACGGTACGCCTACTTTATCCAGCACAGATATAATGTAATTTGCTGTGTTATATTCTTTAAAAGATAGTTCAGGATTAGCATGGATATGCCTTCTGATGCCAATTACGGCTTCAAGATGTTGTTGACTTAAAGACCTTATTCTTTCAAGTATATTCACTGTATTCAATTCCTTACAAAAATAAAAAAACCTCTGACGGTAAGCCAGAGGTTTTCTTTATAGTTCCGGTTCTATTAATATTTTCCGCCTTCGTTTTTGCCACCTAATCCAATAGGGCTGCCAACTCGTGTCATTGCGCAACGGAAACCTATATAATCGGTTGCCTGATGTTCTTCAAGGAATCTGCGTGAACCAGGGCTCATCCAGAAAGCACGGTCTTTCCACGAACCGCCTTTATACACGTGCGTTTCATCACTGATCAAACTTGTTGTACCTGTTTCATACATTATTTTTCCGCCAGGGTGGTTAGTTTTAGCTGACTCACCTTCACCATAGAAAATACTTGAGTTAACATCACCATCCTGGAAGCTTCTTTCGTCTGATTCATGGTAATTTCTTCTTTCAGCAAGGTTATCTTCTTTATGGTTCTTGTCTACCTCTCTCATCTTTACCTGACCGGGAACACTTACTATATCACTGTCTACACCATTGAAAGCATATTGTAAAGAATCCTGAATTACTGTTCCATCCTGGTCCTTAACTGAGGTTTGGTATTGGTTACCTCTGAAAGGCCTGAATTCAAATTCGTCATCCGGAGTTAATGGTCTGTAAACGTCCATTACCCATTCACTCACGTTACCCGCCATACCATACAGACCGTAGTCATTTGGCCAATATGAATAAACAGGTGCAGTTACGTCAGCCGCATCATTCAAATCACCTGCAACACCCATATAGTCACCTGCGCCTTTTACAAAGTCAGCAAGTTCTTGTCCGCGATATTTATCATCGGGGTTACGTGTAGCGTGACCGTTCCAAGGATATATTCTGCGATGGTAGATCAATTCCAATGTTGTATTTCCAATTAAGCCATAAGCTGCAAATTCCCATTCTGCTTCAGTAGGTAAGCGATAATCAGGTAAGAAAATACCATCTTCCATTCTAACATTACGTTCACCATTGCCTGATGGGTTAAGATCAGGAAGCGGGGTTTTAACCTGGCCAGCCCATTTACCGGCAAGGTATGTATCAGTATTGAAATAGTCAGCGTCTGAAGGAGTAGGGTTCCAATCAATGATACCTTCACGAACAAGAATAAATTCATTCACTCTGTCGGTACGCCATTTACAAAAATCTGTAGCTTGTAACCAGTTAATACCTACTACAGGATAGTCATTATATGCGGGATGACGCAGGTAGTACTTTACATAAGGTTCATTATAAGCAAGTTTATTACGCCAAACTAATGTATCAGGCAATGCTTTAGTATATACCTGAGGGTAGTTTGAGTTAAATACTCTTGAAGTCCAATATAAGTATTCACGATAGTTACTATTTGTAACTTCTGTTTCATCCATATAGAATGATGACACGGTAACACGCCTAGGTACGTTATTCCAATCATACATCACATCATCTTCAGAACGGCCCATAGTAAATGTACCACCTTCAATGAACACAAGCCCCGGACCAGTTTCCTGTTCTTCGTAAGGCATTACCTCATATCCTCCATTCTTCGGATCATTCAGGTTCCAGCCGGTAACGGTAGATCTTTCGTGCGCACACGAAGCAAGTATCATCGTTCCTGCAATGCCTAAAATCTTGATGCTTCTTTTCATAGCTTATTTATATATAAATTATTATGTAGCGTGTATCCTATATTAGAACGAAGGGCAGTTAATAGTTCTGAATGTTCTGTGGTGCGGATGGCATGAGAACTGGAATATAAGCGACAGTTCATGAGAGCCCGCTGTTTGTTCAGTGAGTTTTGAAATAGTTACATCATAGCTATAACCAAACTTTATAGTTTTTTTCTGGAAACCAATTAATAATACAATACAATCCTGATTTCTATACCATAAACCACCAACAATAGGCCCCTTCATTGCATAAAAGCCAAGCTCAAGTTGTTGAAAGTCCTGTTGTTTTTGGAAGATTACGTTTGGAGAAATAATTACCTGATCGTCTTGTATAGAATGTCCGTTAACAGGAATCATTGCACCAAAGTGACCAGTGTATTTTATTGGTAGTGGACTAGCGCCTGTTACAAACGATTCATCAGGTTGAGTAAGGTGGTCAACAGCAAAGCCAAAGAAAACATTGCGGCTGTAACCTAAAATTCCGGCAGAGAAATCTGGAATACCAACACTTGTGCGGGTAGAGGTCTCGTTGGTATTGTAAACAAATCCGCGTGTTGCATCAATCATATCGCCAAAAGTTAATTTTGACCAATCAACACTTTTCTGGTGATACGTTGCCTGAAAACCTGCACTTACAGTAAATGTACGGGTAACAGGTAATTGAAAAGCATAAATAAAACTTATATTACTTGTAGTAAGAGTTGCTTGCCCTGCCTGATCCTGGTTTGCTAATATTCCAATACCTCCTGATAATGCATCTACGTGCTGATCGTATGAACCATTATATGTAACAAAGGTTCCTGGAATGTTTGGCCATTCATCTCTGAAATTAAGGCAAATTCTGGGGCAGTTTGCACTACCTGCAAATGCTGGATTTAAGTACAAAGGGTTGGCATAGAACTGCGTGAATTGCGGGTCCTGAGCATTGGCATTAAAAGAAAAACCGATTGTCAGTGACATTATAGCTATTAAAATGATGTATAATTTTCTCATGGCAGTATAATGCATTAGAGTACAAATATACGAAAAAAATGATATGATTGTTACCCCGTTTTACAATTTTTAGGGCAAAACAATAAAATTCAATTCATAAAGTTAATGCTGTGGAACATTCGTTGAACCAAATATAGTAACTTTACTGCCTTGTTATAAGGCAAGAAATACATTTTTTGATGAAAAAGCCCCTCTATACCTTATTTTTTTTGTTTCTGTTGAGTATTTCATTCAATATGGAGGCACAGATGAAACAGAAGCAAAATATACAGTCCCCTCAAAGTACAAGTTTAAGTAAAAATACTGTAAATCAACCGATTAGAAAGATCGTGCCTGCAAATGCTAACGGTATTATAACACTACAATGGCAAGCTCCCCATACTGAAACTATGACTCAAAGCGGTCCGGCCAAAGTATTTATTGGTTTTAAAGGTGCCAGCTATAATGGGGTTCTTTCATATTTACCTGAATATATTACTTATATTAAACTCAACTCATCAACAAACAGTATTAAGGTAATAGTAGCAAATGCTACTTACCAGCCATTATCTTCTGAAGAAACAAGTGCAATCAATAAGAATAGTGCAATTTCTTCAGATGTAAAACTTACTTATAGCATAGTTCACCAGGATATGGAATCATATGCCGAGGTTATGTTATTACCTATTCGCAAAAATCAGTCAACAGGCCAGTATGAAAAGCTTGTTTCTTTCAAATTAGATGTTCAGCAAAATATTGTTATTTCTCAGAAGAAAAATAAACATCAGGCGAGTTTTGCAAATACTTCAGTTCTGGCAAGCGGCACCTGGTACAAAATTGGTGTAGCTGCAGATGGGGTATATAAATTAGATTATACTTTCTTTAAGAACCTGGGCTATAATATGTCTACCCTTACGCCATCGGACATAAAAATCTATGGTAATGGTGGCCCTATGTTACCGGTTGCAAATAGCGCATACAGGCCTGACGATTTGCAGGAGAATTCAATATTCGTTCAAGGACAAAATGATTCTTCATTCAAGCAATCAGATTACGTATTGTTTTACGGTAAGAGCCCTCATATATGGGCATACGATACCGCTGATAAAAGGTATCATCATACAGTTAATTTGTATACCGATACAACCTATTATTTTATTACTGCGGACCTGGGTAAAGGTAAAAGACTAACCGCTGAAAAGGATTCAGGTTATGCTCCTACTGATACTGTAAATTCGTTCGACGATTATGCCTATAATGAGCCAGATCAAACAAACCTTATTCAATCGGGTAATTTATGGTTCGGACAATATTTTGATGTTACTACTTCCTATAATATTCCATTCAGTTTCCCTAACATTCTCTCTACTACACCTGTTTATATCAGGACTGCTTTAGCATCACGTTATGACAATAACAATAACTTATATGCGTATAGCACTTACACCTCAAGTTGCGGTAACGGTAGTGTAACATTATATCCCCCAACCGTTAATACTGGTTGTTATTATTGTGTATATGCAGCAATGGGCATAGGTAGTTTTACCTTTAATATCAACCCGAATTCAACCTCTTTTACAGTGAATGTAAATAAACTAACAACCGGTGCCATTGGATGGTTATATAATGTTGAGGCCAATGTCAGGAGGCCGCTTTCTATGCCAACTGATCAAATGGAATTCAGGGATGCACTTTCGGTTGGCTCCGGAAAATTCTCATTATTTAAAATTTCAACATTTTCACCGCTGCAGGTATGGGATGTGACAAACCCCTATAATGTATCGTTGCTAAACCTAAAAAAAGTCACTGTGGGTTCCGGTCAATCATACCAGTTTACACTACCTACAGATTCGTTACGTCAATTTATTGCATTCACCGGAAATACATATTTAACCCCGACAAGTTTTGGGCTTGTGCCAAACCAAAATCTGCATATTCTTCCACAGACCGACATGGTAATTGTGACCAATCCATCATTCTACCAACAAGCCATTCAGTTAGCAGCTTTCCACAAAACACACGATAGCCTTAAGGTGCAGGTAGTTACTACTACACAGGTGTACAATGAATTTTCATCGGGCCAGCAGGACCCTGTTGCAATACGTGATCTTTGCCGAATGTTCTACACCAGGCAAACCACTTACGGAAACAGTTTAAAGTATCTGTTGCTTTTTGGCGATGGCTCCTATGATCCTAAGAGAAGGATGCCAGGTAATTCAAATTTTGTAGTTGCATATGAATCTGATAATTCATTTGATCCTACAAATTCATATGTAAGCGATGACTTCTATGGTGTGCTTGATACCGCATTTGGCGACCTTGACGTAAACCAATATGTGTATAATTTGAATATTGGTGTCGGCAGGCTTACTGTTGATAATGTTTCAGAAGCTCAAACTATGTTAAGTAAAATAGAAAACTATGAAACAGGTTCCGGAGAACCGGTAGTGGCTTCAACTTCGTGCTGCAATCCTGCCTCGCAATTTAATTTAGGTAACTGGAAAAACAATATATGCTTCATTGCACATGATGGTGACGATAACACACACGTTAATAATGCACAGTTTTTGGCAGATAGTATAGTTAGCCTGGATTACAAAAATCTGAACGTAAATAAAATATACCTTGATGCTTACCAAATGCAACAAACACCTGGCGGCCCAAGGTATCCGGATGTGAATGCTGCAATCGATAACCAAATGAATAATGGTTTGTTCATTATTAATTTTACAGGTCACGGTGGTGTATTTGGCTTAGCAACCTCACGGGTACTTACTTTCTCTGATATTAATTCATGGACAAATATTAATAAGCTTTCCCTATTCTTTACTGCCTCGTGTGAGTTTGCACGATACGACGACCCCGAACAGGTATCGGCCGGCGAGCTTTGTCTGCTTAGTGGAACTGGCGGTAACATAGCGCTTATGACAACAGTACGAGATGTATATTCGGGCGGAAACTTTCAGCTCAACCAGAATTTCTACTATAATTTGTATTCTCCTTTGCCTGATGGGTCTTTGCCAAGACTAGGTGACCTCTTCAAAAAGGCCAAGAATGCAACAGGATTATTTGTGAATACCTTGAACTTTGCATTATTAGGTGATCCTGCGGTGCGACTTGCATATCCTCCGCAAAGAGTATATACCACATCTATAAATGCAGTGCCAATAAATTCAACACCGGATACACTTAAAGCACTGGAAAAGGTTACGGTGACAGGATATGTTGGAGATACTGCTAAAAACTTACTTGGTGGGTTTAATGGAGTTTTGTACCCAACAATTTTTGACAAACCTGTATATGAATATACACTCGATAACCTGGGTGGCACCAATAGCCCTGTTATGGGTTTCACCCTGCAAAAGAATGATGTTTTCAAGGGCAGAGTATCTGTAACAAATGGAAAGTTCTCATTCACCTTTGTAGTGCCTAAGGATATTGAATATAATTATGGTTTTGGTAAAATGAGCTATTATGCTCAAAATGGCTCGCAAGATGCAACGGGTAATTATGAAAATGTTATTGTGGGTGGATCATCGCCAACTGCTGTTAATACAGGGAAAGGGCCTAAAGTAAGGCTATATATGAACGACAGCAATTTTGCGTATGGTGGAATGACTAATGAAAATCCGCAGTTGTTTGCAATTGTAAATGATAGTAACGGAATAAATACGGCGGGTAGTAGTATCGGGCATGATATTACAGCTGTACTTGATAACAATACACAGAACACAGTTGACTTGAACCAATATTATCAACCGGCCCTTAATAGTTACCAGAAAGGTACGGTTACGTATCCGTTTACTTCTCTTACTCCAGGCACGCACACATTAAGCCTTAGGGTTTGGAATGTATACAACAATACAACAGAAACCTCAACTGAATTTGTGGTGCAACCACAATCAAATTTGCAGTTACAGCATGTGCTTAACTACCCGAATCCTTTTACTACACATACACAGTTTTTCTTCGAATTGAATGAAGTGTGTGACCAAACGAATGTTCAGATTCAGATATTTACCATAACAGGTAAACTGGTAAAGAATATTGTTACAACTGTTAAGACAGATAGTTTCCGCTCTCAACCCATTGATTGGGATGGAAAAGATGATTTTGGTGATAAAATAGGTAATGGGGTATATATATACCATGTTAAAGTACGTACAAGTGAAGGCACCACTACCGAGAGCTATCAGAAGCTTGTTATTTTATAGGCAATTTATATATTTGTCATCCTTTTTTATCTTTAGTATATAATAAAGGCGGGGTTAATGCGTTAAATGTGTTCCTACTCTTAATCAAATGAAGACATTCCTGATTCGTAAAATAGTCCTGCTTTCTGCCCCGGTGATGGTTTTTAGTCAAAGCCTTTTCGCTCAAAAAGCTAATGTATTGGGCCAAAACCTGGCCGGCAATGTAAATGTGGTAACTACTGCAGTTCCCTTTTTGCTGATAAGCCCCGATGCACGTGCCGGTGGTATGGGCGATGCAGGTGTTGCTTCAACACCTGATGTTAATTCCACCCACTGGAACCCTGCAAAGCTTGCATTTATACCAGATAGCCTTAAAATGGGTTTTGCTGTTTCGTATGCTCCCTGGTTAAGGCAATTGGTTCCTGACATTAATTTGTCTTACCTTTCATTTTATTACAAACTACCAAATCGCCAGGTAATAGCTTCTTCACTACGTTATTTTTCACTGGGAAATATTGAGTTTACTGATAATAATGGGGTTACAATAGGCAATTTTAATCCGAATGAATTTGCATTCGACCTTTCATATGCCCGCCAGTTATCCGACAATTTTTCTGTAGGAATGGCCGGCAGGTATATATATTCTAACTTGACAGGAGCCTCGGCAGTGCAAGGTGAGTACACACACCCTGGTCAATCTTTTGGTGTAGATATTTCTACATATTATACAAGCAAAGAAGTAGAAGTTGGTGGCAAAAAAAGTACAATTGCCGTTGGCCTTTGTGTTTCGAACCTGGGAGCAAAAATATCCTACTCAAATTCGGGCGTTTCAAATTTTCTACCTACCGATTTGCGCCTGGGCGGAGCACTTAATATGAATTTAGATAAGTACAACAAAATATCTTTTATTGTTGACGCAAATAAATTGCTTGTGCCAACACCTCCTGTTTATAAGCTCGATACTAATGGTAGCCCGGCAGTTGGGGCGAATGGTCAACCGGTAATTTCAGCAGGGCAAGACCCTAATGTTCCTATTGTTCAGGGAATGATTCAGTCTTTTAGTGATGCACCGGGTGGTGGTGTTGAGGAATTTCATGAAATTGACTGGAGCGGTGGAATGGAATATACATACGATAACCAGTTTGCTGCAAGAGCAGGGTTCTTTTACGAAAGCGTTACTAAAGGTGGACGCCAGTACTTTACTATGGGTGCCGGGTTCAGGCTAACTACTTTAACAATTGATGCGGCGTACCTTATACCAATAAGCCAGCAAAACCCGTTGCAAAATACATTACGTATTTCTTTGGCATTTAACTTCGGCAAGAATAAAGGCAATAAAAAACCCGATGAAGGTAGTAGTGCTGACTGAGGTTAATTATAATTCCCACCAATTTTGAGTTTCCGTATCGGATACGGTTTTGATGTACACCAGCTTGAAAAAGGCAGACCCTTTTATCTAGGTGGTATCTTAATTCCGGCTTCACCCCATGGCGCGGTTGGGCACTCCGATGCTGATGTGTTGATTCATGCTATTTGCGATGCTTTATTAGGTGCCGCAGCATTGGGCGATATTGGTGTTCACTTTCCAAATACATCATCTGAATTTAAAAATATTGATAGCAAGATATTACTGAGTAAAGTAGTTCATTTACTAAAAGAAAAGAATTACCAGATTGGGAATATTGATGCGACAGTTGTGCTCGAAGCACCTAAAATTGTGCCACATATTCCTGCTATGCGAACTGCGCTTGCAAACGTACTTGGAATTGCTGAAGAGTGTATTTCAATAAAAGCAACTACTAACGAAACAATGGGGTATGTTGGGAAGTTAGAGGGCGTTAATGCCCATGCAGTAGCTTTGATAGAGAAAAAGTAGAAACTCTACTTTTCTAAAGCACCTAAAATATACTCGCGGTTAAGTGTTGCAATATTTGCAACTGAAATGTTTTTAGGGCATTCAGCTTCACATGCATTTGTATTGGTACAATGACCAAAACCTTCTTCATCCATTGCATCTAACATACTTAGTGCACGTTGTTTGCTTTCGGGTTTGCCTTGCGGTAATAAACTTAACTGAGCAACCTTAGCCGATACAAATAACATGGCTGAACCATTCTTACAAGCTGCAACACATGCTCCGCAACCAATACATGCAGCAGCGTCAAATGCTTCTTCTGCTAAGTCTTTAGGTACCGGAACAGAGTTTGCATCAGGTGCATTACCGGTAGATACCGAAATATAACCACCTGCGTGCTGTATACGATCGAATGAACTTCTATCAACAACTAAGTCCTTGATTACCGGAAAAGCTTTTGCTCTCCACGGTTCAACAGTAATAGTTTCACCATCTTTAAAATAACGCATGTGCAACTGGCAAGTAGTTGTTCCTTTCAGTGGTCCGTGTGGCCTGCCATTTATATACATACTACACATTCCACAAATTCCCTCACGGCAATCGTGGTCGAATGCAATAGCTTCTTCGCCTTTACTTATAAGCTCTTCATTAAGTACATCGAACATCTCTAAAAACGACATATCGGTTGAAATGTCCTTTACATTGTAGGTTACAAAACCACCTTTATCACTGGCATTTTTCTGCCTCCAGACCTTGAGCGTTAGATTCATAAAAATCGGGTTATAGATTTTGCTCAAAAATACATTTTATTTAAACATATAGGGACAATTTCCAGCCTGAAATCTCAAAAGAACATGGCATTGCATTCTATCAATCATGGGTATTCCAAAATAAATACTTTTACACTATAATTTTCATTTGTGAAAGTAGCTAATACTATAGAAGAACTTGATGCAATACTTGAGCCTTTTAGTGCAAAGGATAAACCTGTTGGTTTTGTACCAACCATGGGTGCATTGCATGAAGGGCATCTGTCGCTTATAAAACAAGCCAAAGCAGAGAACGAAGTGGTAGTGTGCAGCATATTTGTAAATCCTACCCAGTTTAACGATCCTGCAGACCTAAAGCGCTATCCCAGGCCATTGGAGGACGATAAAAAAATGCTTGAATCAGTGGGATGTGATGTGCTGTTTATGCCTTCCGTAGCTCAAATGTATCCGAATGAAGATTATTCCACATTGAATGAAGACTTTGGTAAACTGGATAAGGTAATGGAAGGTGCATCAAGGCCTGGTCATTTTGCTGGCATGATAACTATAGTGAACAAGCTTTTCATGGCTGTGAAGCCACATAATGCATACTTCGGACAAAAAGATTACCAGCAATTAGCAATTGTAAGGCGCTTTATAGAAAAGCATGTAATACCTATTAATATTATTAGTTGCCCAATAGTGCGCGAACCAGATGGTTTGGCCATGAGCTCACGCAACCGGTTACTTACACCTGATGAACGTAAAAGAGCTATTCTTATTCCGCAAACGATGAAGAAGGTGAAGGAAATGTGGAGCAAGAATTCTGAGGCAGAAATTAAGAAATTTGTAGAAGCTGAATTCGCAAAAGAAGGTTACCTGAAACTCGATTATTTCGAAATTGCTGATGCTCGTACCCTGCAGCCAATTGAAGATAAAAGTAAGCCTGCTGTTGCCTGCATAGCTGTTTTTGATGGCAAAATAAGGTTGATAGATAATGTCCTTCTATAAGATTTCTCACCGGAACAATAATGTACCTTACTAAACAGTTATAGCTAAAAAGGAGCTTTTCAGTGTATTTACAAAAGCGCTGATTGGTAATGGTTTAGGCTATGTTAATAAAGTATTATGAAGATTAACCCTAAAATAATTTGTTTATTCCACGAAAATTTTACTTTTGCGAAAAATTAATACCCTAGTAAAGAATGTATTGGACCCTAGAATTAGCATCATATTTAGAAGACGCACCTTGGCCTGCTACCAAAAGTGAACTCATTGACTACGCTATCCGCTCCGGCGCTCCTATAGAAGTTGTAGAGAACCTGCAAGAAATAGAAGACGAAGAAGAAGTATTTGAGAACATAGAGGAAATTTGGCCTGATTATCCTACTAAAGAAGACTTTCTGTTTAACGAGGACGAGTACTAATACCCGTCATTTACGGTTTTAAATAAAAGTAATATTCGTGGAGAAACCTCCAGACATATTGCTTTACTTCGGGCGCAGCAGTAATGTAAAGGAATTAAAGTCTGCTCTCGGGCAAAGTGCAGCCCCTGTAATCTGCCTGGAAAATCTTTCCGGGTCGGAACCGGCGTTTATTGCCGCGACTGTAATACCTGATTTTGACAGGAACCATTTATTCATTCTAAGAGAAGCTGAGGAGGCTATTTATTTCTTTAATGACCTTGAAGATCTGATGCCAGGCAGGTCAATCTTATACTACCCTGCTGTTGCAAAAGGGGCTCATAGAAAAGATGCAGACAGTTCTAATTCATTGCGTAAGACAGAAGTACTAAATGCCATTCGCGATAAAAAAGGGCATATAATAGTTACCTCGGCCGATGCTTTATGTGAAAAGGTTGTAAGCAGTGATGCTATTGCCGAAAATACGCTTGAGATAAAAGCAGGCGATAAGTTGTCGATGGATTTTGTAGTGGAACTACTGGAGCAGTATAATTTTAACCGCAACGATTTTGTAACCGACCCGGGACAATTCTCTCGCCGTGGAGGCATATTAGATATTTTCTCGTTTTCGAGCGAGTACCCATATAGGGTTGAATTCTCAGGTGATGAGGTAGAATCAATTCGTTTGTTTGATGCGGCAAATCAGCTTTCCCTAAAAGACCTTCCATTAATTTCAATAACTCCAAACCTGCAGGAGGAAGCCTTAGTAGAATCTCGCCAGAGCTTTGTGGAATATTTGAAGCAGAGCAAAGAAACCTGCCTCTGGATAAAAGATTATCCGCATGCACTTTATAAAATTGATGAAGCGTATAACAGCTTGTTGGAAGAGGAGAAAAGCACTGAAGGTTCCTTAATAAATGCAGCGCAATTTGATTTAGAGTCTACTAATTTACCACGGATAGTTTGGGGTCAGCAGCCGGAAAGCATAACAAAAACTATTGTTTTCAGTAGCTCTCCTCAAAAGTCATTTGGAAAGAATTTTTCATTATTCTTTGAAGATATCCGCAAGAATGAAGAGAAGGGGTACCGCAATTATATCTTCACCGATACGGTTGAACAGATGCAACGCCTGCATGATATTTTTGCGGAACTGCAGGAAAAATCAGGTGTGGAGTTTAATTTAGATAATGCATTAGTACCTGTCTTTTTACCAATCTATGAAGGTTTTATAAGCCATGACCTGAAATTAGCATGCTATACTGACCACGAAATTTTTGGCCGTTATCATAGGTTCAAGTTGCAGGATACTTTTTATAAATCGAAGGAAGCCCTAACATTAAAAGAGCTTCAAAGTTTAAAGCCGGGCGATTTTGTAACACACATTGATCATGGTGTAGGACGATTTGCAGGTTTGGAAAAGATTGAAGTAAACGGCAATTTGCAGGAGGCAGTCCGTATAATGTATAAGGACAATGACCTGCTATATGTAAGTATTCATTCACTGCATCGGATCAGTCGTTTTACAGGTAAAGAAGGCTTTCAGCCATCGTTAGATAAATTGGGTTCTGCTTCGTGGAAAGCATTAAAACAAAAGACAAAGAAGAAACTCAAACTCATAGCTTTCGACCTGGTGAAAGTATATGCAGAACGTAAATCACGGGAAGGGTTTGCTTACCATCCGGATACTTATTTGCAGAATGAGTTGGAAGCCTCGTTCATATATGAAGACACACCTGACCAGGTAAAAGCCACTGCCGATGTAAAGAAGGATATGGAAACTCCTCACCCGATGGATAGGTTGGTTTGCGGTGATGTAGGCTTCGGTAAAACAGAAATTGCCATACGTGCAGCCTTTAAAGCTGTAACAGATGGAAAACAGGTTGCAGTGCTTGTACCCACAACCATTTTAGCATTACAGCATTATAAAACATTCAGTGCGCGGTTAAAAGAATTCCCTTGCACGATAGATTACCTCAATCGCTTTCGTTCAGCTAAAGACAGGAAAGAAGTATTAGCGAAACTGGCACAGGGGAAAATAGATATTATTGTCGGGACGCATCAGCTAGCTAATAAGGAAGTAGTGTTCAAAGACCTCGGTTTATTGATCGTTGATGAAGAACAGAAGTTTGGAGTTGGGGTAAAAGACAAGTTAAAAACGCTTCGTTCTACGGTTGATATACTTACACTAACAGCAACACCTATACCTCGTACCTTGCAGTTCTCACTGATAGGTGTGCGTGACCTTTCTGTAATTAACACACCGCCGCCTAACCGCTACCCTGTGCAGACAGAGGTTAGTGTATATAATGAAGATGTAATAGAACATGCCATTAATTATGAAATTGCACGCGGTGGTCAAGTGTTCTTCATTCATAATCGTGTTAATAATATTGAAGAAGTTGCAGGTAAAATAAGAGAGTTGTGCCCGAGAGCAAGAATTGCAATTGCCCATGGGCAAATGAAAGGGCATCAGTTGGAGGAAGTAATGTTGCAGTTTATAGAAGGACAGGTAGATGTATTGGTATCGACAGCTATTGTGGAATCAGGCCTTGATATATCGAACCTGAATACAATTATTATTAATGATGCCCAAAATTTTGGATTGAGCGATCTTCACCAATTACGTGGCAGGGTAGGTAGGTCCGATAAAAAAGCATTTTGCTATTTAATAACGCCACCATTCGAAACATTGACACGTGAAGCACAACAACGATTAGAGGTAATTGAGAAGTTCTCGGACTTAGGAAGTGGTTTCAGCATTTCAATGCGCGACCTTGATATACGCGGTGCAGGTGATCTGCTGGGTGCTGAACAAAGTGGTTTTATAAATGATATGGGCCTGGAGATGTATCATAAGATTTTGAATGAAGCAATTGAAGAGTTGAAAGAAGAATTAGGTGAGGAGAAAGCGGCTGAAATGGGAATAATGAGCGGACAGAAAGTAATTACTGGTCCCAAGAAGTATGTACGCGATTGCCAGGTGGAGACCGATGCCGAGGCATTGATACCGGATGATTACGTGAATAGTTCTGAAGAGCGCTTACGCCTGTACCGTGAGTTAAATAATGCACAGGACGATGCCGAAATGAGTAGGTTTGAAGGTGAGCTTACCGATAGATTCGGCAAATTGCCAAATACGGTACAGGAGCTGATTAATGTTGTACGACTGCGAATGATGGCAACGGAATTAGGTATCGAGCGTATTGTATTCAAGAATAAAATATTTATCTGTTTCTTTGTTTCACAACCCGATTCGCCATTTTATACTACCGATACATTTGCCAATATTGTAGAGTACGTAAAACGGAATCCTTCTACTTGCCAGATGAAGCATGGTATCGATAAGCTTTCTTTGAATATTTCTCCTGTACGCAGTGTGAAGGAAGCGCTGAATATTTTCGGGAAGATGAAAGAAGTTAGAGTTTAAAACTCTAAGCCCTTATTTTACGTACATTAGCATACTATGAAAATAGCCATTATTGGTACGGGTATTGCAGGTATGGCCTGTGGGCATTTTTTGTCCCGAAGGGATCCATATGGACAAAAGAATGCTGAAATATCTTTTTACGAAAAGAATGATTATGCAGGTGGGCATACCAATACTATAACCGTTGATGAAGATGGTCAGCCGGTGTATATAGATACTGGTTTTATGGTCTTTAATCATGTTACATACCCTAACCTTGTTAAGTTATTCGATGAATTAAAAGTTCCGACTTTCCCAACCTCAATGTCATTTAGCGTGCAGTATACTCCCGATGGATTGGAGTATTGCGGATCGGGCCTGAACGGCTTATTTGCTCAGCGGAAGAATGTTTTTAATCTGCCGTATATACGAATGCTGAAGCAGATCGCACGTTTTAATGATGAAAGTATTAAGATATTGGATGACCCGAATTATGCGAACCACACATTAGGGCAATACATAAAAGAAAAAGGTTTTGGCGATGATATGTTGTGGAAGTATTTAATGCCAATGAGCTCAGCAGTATGGTCAACACCTTTGGATAAAATGGCCGATTTTCCGGCACAGACTCTCATACGATTCTTCTATAATCATGGCTTTTTGGGATTGAATACACAGCACCAGTGGTATACAGTTAAAAATGGAAGTAAGACATATAGAGATATAATAATGGCGCCGTTTAAAGATAAGCTGAGATTGAATGACCATGTGGTAAAGGTATTGAGGAAAGACGATAAGGTTGTTGTAAAAACAAAAAGCGGATCAGAAACAGAATTTGATAAAGTAATTATTGCAGCGCACGGAAACGAAGCATTGGCGATGCTTGATAACCCTACTCATGATGAACAAAGACTTTTAAGTAAGTTCCATTACCAGGCAAACCAAACGGTGTTGCATACCGATGCTTCAGTAATGCCAAAGAACAAAAGAGTATGGTCATCATGGAACTATAGAGTGGAGGGAAAAGAAGGTAAAACACATGCATCGACAATTTACTGGATGAATAGTTTGCAAAAAGTATCGAAAAAGAAAGATTATTTTGTTTCATTGAATGACCCGGGAAATATTGACCCTGAAAAAATACTCAGTGTAATAGACTACGAACACCCTTTGTTTGATGTAGATGCAATAAAGGCACAAGCTGAATTGAAAACAATAAATGAAACGGGTCCAGTTCATTTTTGTGGCAGTTATTTCAGGTATGGTTTTCACGAAGATGCTTTAAAGTCGGCAGTTGAGTTGTGTGAAGCACTTAATAAACGAACTTAGTAAAATGAACTCCGCCTTATACTTATGTAGTTTAATGCATAACCGTATGGAACCTAAGCCACACAGGTTCCATTACAAGGTGTTCATGTTCTGGCTCGATCTTGATGAAATTGATTCGATAGCAAAGAAATTTTGGCTTATCAGCCGAAACAGGTTTAACATGTTCAACTTTCGGGACTCCGACCATTTGCAGTTGCCGGCAGATAAACCTGATAAAGCAAAAAATACAAAACAGCAGATTACGGACTACCTGCTTTCCCAAAATGTGAAACTGCAAAACCCTAAAATATTCCTTCTTACAAATTTGCGTACACTGGGGCATCAATTCAATCCTGTTTCTTTCTATTATGTATATGAAAATGAACAACCTGTTTGTTGTGTAGCGGAAATAGGGAACACGTTTGGCGAAATGAAGCTTTTCCTGCTTGGTAATGAAACTTTACAGAAAAATCTTTTTTTATATCGAACAAAGAAGTATTTTTATGTTTCACCCTATATCGAACACGACGTGGAATTTGATTTTCAACTTGCCTTACCTACCGATAAACTAAACATCCGTATTGATGATTATAAGGAGGGCAGGCGGTTCTTTATAGCTACGCTTACAGGTGTTAAGAAGAAACTGACTCAATTTCAATTGATTTGGTACGCAATAAGGTTCCCTTTTATTACTGTGAAGGTCATTACTTTAATACATTGGCAGGCTATGTTATTGTGGTTAAAGAAGATACCTTATCAAAAAAAGGCGGACAATGATAATCTGCAACGTGACGTTTTACGTAAATATCCTCAAAGTTAATTACTATGGAAGCAATTACACTTACAGGAAAAAGAACATGGTATGAAAGCATAGTATTGCAATTCCTCTCTGCTATGGAAAAGGGGTCTGCTACCATTACTATGCCATCGGGTGAGATTATCAGCCTTGGAACACGGGGTGGAAGCGTACATGCTAATATTCTAATATCCGATAAACGCTTTTTTGAGAAATGTGTACTGTTCGGCGATATTGGTTTTGGCGAAGCCTATACTGAAGGATATTGGGAAACAGATAATATTACCAATGTAATTCGTTGGTTCTTGCTGAATATCGAAGACGCACCATCTGTTTCGGGTAGTAAGGTAAAGAGTGGCATATTAAATATCCTGAGATTTATAAATAGGCTGTACCATATTAAACGTAAAAACGATCTGGAAGGATCAAGAGAGAATATTTCAGAGCACTATGATCTGAATAACGATTTCTTTAAACTCTTCCTAGACCCTAGCATGACCTATTCAAGTGCTTATTTTGAAACCGAAGGGCAAGATCTGCAGGACGCACAATTGGCTAAATATGACAATTTGTGTCGTGATTTGAAATTAAAACCAACAGACAGTGTATTGGAAATTGGCTCTGGTTGGGGTGGTAATGCTATTTATATGGCTAAGAAATATAACTGTAAGGTCACTACAGTTACTATTTCAGAAGAGCAATACAAAATGGCTAAGGAACGCGTTGAGAAAGAAAACTTAAGTGATAGAGTTGAGGTAAAATTGATGGACTATCGTCTTATACAAGGACACTTTGATAAAATTATATCAATAGAAATGCTGGAAGCCGTAGGCCATGAGTTTTTAGATGCGTTTTTTAAGAAATGCCATGACTTGCTGAAACCGAAAGGTGTTTTGGCATTTCAGGTGATAACAAGCCCTGATCCACGTTATGACAGTATGCGTAAAGGAGTTGACTGGATACAGAAACATATTTTCCCGGGTACCTTACTTCCATCGGTATCAGCTATAAATGGAGCAATAAACAGGACAGGGGAATTAACAATGATGAATCTACGTGAAATGGGTTTGCATTATGCAAAGACCCTTGATATATGGAAACAAAAGTTCAATGAGAATCTGAGCGAAGTGAAGAAGCTTGGGTTTGATGAAAAATTCATACGCAAGTGGAACTACTACTTAAGTTACTGCGAAGCAGCGTTTGCAACACGTAATATCAACGTAATGCAAATGGTTTATACAAGACCTAACAATACTGAATTCTAGAAATATGAACCTGGCAGATATGGCTAAGAAACTAAATGTAACAAAGGATGTTACGAAAGTGAATAAACTGAAGGTTGGTGATAAAGCCCCTGACTTTTCTATAAAGAATCAGGATGGAAAAGAATATTCACTAAAGGATTATGCCGGGAAAAAAGTAGTCCTTTATTTCTACCCTAAAGATGACACTCCGGGTTGCACGGCCGAATCATGTAACCTTAGGGATAATTATTCTTCATTAAAGAAGAAGGGGTACGAGGTGATTGGTGTAAGTGTTGATAACGAAAAGTCACATAAAAAGTTTGCCAAAAAGTTCGACCTTCCGTTTAACTTATTAGCTGATATTGAGAAGAAAATGGTGAATGATTATGGAGTATGGGGAGAAAAAACGCTTTTTGGAAGAAAGTATATGGGAATTATTCGAACTACCTTTATTATAGACGAAAAGGGCAAGATCGAGAAGATTATAGGTGATGTAGAAACCGGTGACCATACGGCACAGGTTCTGGCTTAAACAGGCTTTTTTGCAAAATACAGTAAGAATTCGTACCTTTGTTTAGTACAAACCTGGAAGGTAAAAATCAAAGAAATGGCTGAGAAAGAATTAGTAAAATGCTCCTTTTGTGGAAAGGATAAGAAGGACGTCTTTATGATGATAGGCGGGCTTGATGGGCATATTTGTGACCAATGCGTAGCCCAGGCTCAAAAGATTGTTGAAGAAGAATACAAACAACAGACTGATACCAAGAAGATTCAACTTGTTAAACCAGCTGAAATAAAAAGGCAATTGGACGAGCATATAATTGACCAGAATGAGGCTAAGAAAATAATGTCGGTTGCGGTATATAATCATTATAAGAGGATATTACAGAAGACTACCAAGGGCGAAGATGACGGAGTGGAAATTGAAAAGTCGAACATATTATTGGTCGGTGAAACGGGCACTGGTAAAACCTTGCTTGCACAAACCATTGCTAAAATATTGAATGTTCCTTTTTGCATTGCCGATGCTACTGCATTCACTGAGGCTGGTTACGTAGGTGAAGATGTGGAGAACGTATTGGTAAGACTTTTGCAGTCTGCTAACTACGATGTTGCAGCTGCTGAAAAAGGAATTGTATTCATTGATGAAATAGATAAGATATCGCGCAAAGAAGGTGATAGCCCATCTATTACACGTGATGTTGGCGGCGAAGGTGTGCAACAGGCTTTATTGAAAATGCTTGAAGGTTCGGTTGTGAATGTTCCTCCACAAGGCGGACGTAAACATCCTGAACAAAAGATGATATCGGTAAACACAAAAGACATATTATTTGTTTGTGGTGGTGCCTTCAATGGAATTGATAAAAAGATCGCACGTCGTGTACAATCTCACGCACTTGGATACTCAAGAGGAGCTGAATCAGAAGAAATAGACCGCGAGAACTTATTGCAATATATTTCACCGGAAGACTTAAAAAGCTTTGGACTGATACCTGAGTTCATTGGCCGTTTACCGGTAATTACATACTTAAGCCCGCTTAGCAAAGAAAGCTTAAAACGGATACTTACCGAGCCAAAGAATGCATTGATTAAGCAATACACCAAGCTATTTAAAATAGATGATGTAAAACTTACTATTGACAAAGGTGTATATGATCTGATAGTTGAAAAAGCTATTGAGTACAAACTTGGCGCAAGAGGTTTACGTGCTATATGCGAAGCTATTCTTACCGATGCTATGTTCGAAACACCTGGCGATTCTGAAGTTAAGGAATTACATATTACACTTCGTTACGCCAAGGAAAAGATACAGCGCTCATCTGCACTGAATAGGTTGAAAGCAGCTTAAACAGTAACTTTTTTAGGAATACCCAACTGGCTATGTATCTTGAGCGAAAGGCTCATGAACAATATTTTTGGGTGTGCATTTCTTTCAACTGCATGGTATGCTTTAGTCAATTCCTCTGCAATATTAGCACCACTTTCAAATGGTACATAGGGAGAAAATTTTCTCAGGAAATCTTCTTCGCTTGCTTTTACATTAATTGCAAAACTGCCTAGTAATATACTCTGGCGAATGGTTTGAATAGAGTAGGCGAGTAATTGCTTTTGCTTTTCCCTGCCAATAGTTGCAACTTCATTTATCCACTCCGAAAGCTTATCTCCGTTTAGTGTTAGGCAAATACGCATCCACTCCTGGAATTTCTCTGATAAGAATTGCGCATCCTCATTTTCAGTAAGTAATACCTGAGCGTACCTGTAATTCCCTTCTGCAGATTTGGCTATACCTATTGCCTGTTCCTTTGGCGTTTTATTATTCTCTACCAAAGCACCAATAATATCCTCTTCAGTAAGGCGTGGTATTTTAGTTATTTGTGTGCGCGATAATATGGTAACAGGTAGTTGGGTACCTTCCGTTATTAGAATAAAAATGGTCTTATCAGGAGGTTCTTCAAGTATTTTCAGAATTTTATTGGCCGCAACCAAGTTTAGTTTTTCAGCCATCCACACTATCATTACCTTGTATGAACCTTCGTGAGAGGTAAGACTCAGTTGGTGAAGTATGTCTTTACTTTCACCAACACCTATTACCGGTTGCTTATTCTCTGCATCCAATGTATTCATCCAATCGGTGAGAGACATGTAGTTATTCTTCAGGAATGCTTCTTTCCATTTCGGAAAAACATCATTGCTCTTTTCTACATCCTTAGACAGTGCAAGCGGAAAAACAAAATGTACATCGGGGTGGCTGAGTTTACTAATACGTTGGCACTGCGGGCATGCTCCACATGAATCAGTTGCCGTGCGTTGCTTGCAAAACAGGTATTGTATATAAGCAATTGCAAGTGGTAATGAACCGTTGCCTTCTGGTCCAAGAAAAAGTTGTGCGTGACTTATACGACCATCTGTAACAGCCTGTATAAATGACTCCTTAATATGCTGCTGGCCTACAACTTTACTGAACTGCATTCAGGAAAAATTACTTTGTGTCTTTCTTATCTAAGTGAAGTGTGTGCCCCATTTTATCTCTTTTAGTTTCAAGGTAAAAATGGTTGTGCGGGTTCGATTCTACTTCCATCGGAATATTCTCCACTATCTCAAGATTGTAGCCCATCAAGCCGGCTCTCTTCTTAGGATTATTGGTCATCAGGCGAAGTTTGCTGATGTTAAGATCACGCAAGATTTGTGCCCCAACACCATAGTCCCGTTCATCTGCTTTAAAGCCTAATTCTAAATTCGCTTCTACAGTATCGCGGCCTTCTTCCTGAAGTTTGTAAGCATGTAGTTTGTTCAACAGCCCAATGCCTCTACCTTCCTGGTTAATGTATACAATAGCACCTTTGCCTTCTTTTTCAATAGCCTCCATAGCTTTTTGTAATTGCGTACCGCAATCACAACGCATTGAACCAAAAATATCTCCGGTTACACATGATGAGTGCATACGCACCATTACGGGTTCACCTTTTTTCCATGTACCTTTTACCAGTGCAAGATGCTCCTGGTCATTAGTAGTCTGGCGATACGCTATCAGGTTAAAGTTGCCGAACTTGGTTGGCATCTTTACTTCAATATCGCGTACAATAATGGTCTCAGTCTGCAATCTGTATTCTATCAGATCTTTGATAGAAATTATTTTCATGTTATGCTCTGCAGCAATCTTCAAAAGATCCGGCATGCGAGCCATGGTACCATCCGGGTTCATTACTTCTATCAATGCACCCACAGGCTCAAACCCTGCAAGGCGCGCCAGGTCAATAGCTGCTTCAGTATGGCCTGCCCTTCTCAATACACCACCCTTCATGGCGCGTAACGGGAATATATGGCCGGGGCGTGCAAAGTCTGATGCTTTTACTGAAGTCTTGGCCAATGCTTGTAATGTCTTTGCCCTATCGTGCGTAGAAACACCCGTTGTACAACCATGGCCAAGTAGGTCCACAGAAACTGTAAAAGGAGTTTGATGCAATGAGGTATTTGAACTTACCATCATTTCAAGTTCCAAAGCACGACAACGATCTTCTTCAACCGGGGCACATAATACACCACGGCCATGGCTCAACATAAAGTTTACCATTTCGGGTGTAATGTTTCGTGCAGCGGTAATAAAGTCACCTTCGTTCTCGCGGTCCTCATCATCAACCACAATAACCAGTTTCCCTTTCTTTATATCGTCAATAGCATCTTCAATAGCCGAGAGTTTGCTTGCCATAATTTAATTATTTATGCGCCTTGTGAGCGCGATTTATAGATGGGCACGTTTGAACATGCTTCACCGTACATTATTGTTTTAACAAAAGGTTTTAGCATATTAACTGCATCTACAAAAGCCGATGCAGGTATTTCAACATCGCCGCAACCTTTTATCATTACACGTTTATCTGTGTATTGTTCAGGTTTCAGTTTCTCTAATATTGTTTCGTGGAACAATACAGTTTCCAATGTTTCAGGAGTTCCGCACACTACCTTTTTAGCATACGGTTGCAGTTCCGATGCAAGCAACATATAGGCCCATGTAGGTATAATAGCATCAGCAGTAGATGTTATAGCAATGTACTTATCCTGGTACTTGCTCCAATCTTCATTTTTTACAAATGCGCGGAAATCTTTTTCCTTCAAAATTAGCCCTTCAAAAAGATGATCTTTCATATCGATAACTGCACGTACACCTGCAGGATAAAAATCCTTCAGGTCTATCGATACCAAACCACTTTCGGCTATCTTGTTTTTTATTTCTTCTACTTCCTCTGCCATGGCTTTTTTAACTGTACAAAGATACTCAATATAGAGGGAATTGCCTCCTCAAAATCCAATTATTTAGGCCGTTAATCATATATTGTTTTACCTTTGGCAAATGAGCAGAAATCAATGGTTTTTACCCACTTTGCTTGTTCTTATATGGCTGATTATGATAGGCATAACCAACCCGATTGGCAATTTTCCCATCAACGACGATTGGCAGTATGCAAGGCCTGTTTCTTCTCTTGTAAACCAAGGTCAGTATATTTCTCCCGATTCATATTCTCCTATAATAATTGCCCAGGTATTTTACGGGGCATTCTTCTGCAAGCTGTTTGGTTTTTCATTTACAGTGTTGCGTATTTCGGTTCTCATATTAGGTATAATTGGTGTACTGGTTTTTTACACACTCGTAAAGCTGTTTACTAATTATAAAGTAGCTTTCATGGGGGCACTGATATTGCTGGTTAATCCCTTATATTTTTCTCTGGCTAACAGCTTTATGACCGATGTGCCATTCCTGGTGCTTGCTCTTATTTCAATGTATTTTTTCATTATTTCAATGGAGAATGATAGGCCTGTCTATTATGTTATTATTGCTACTGTATTTGCATGTATTGCAACCCTGGTAAGGCAATTTGGCGTTATAATACCTATTGCATTCGGGCTTACAATGATCATAAAAGCCTGGCCACAAATTCAAATCGGCAAGGTAAAATATTTAGTCCCTGCTATTGTAGCTATTGTAGCATATACAACCGGATTATGGTGGCTGGCACATATCGGGTCGGAGTTAAAGCCATACGAAGGGCAACAAGTGGGCAATTTCTTAAGTGATATTCTTGGCCTGTCAAATAGAATGTTTGGCCGAATAGGCCTTATTATATACTATGCAGCCGTTTTTTTATTGCCTCTTTTAGTTGTTTTAAATATCAGGGGGTTAAAACAATTTTCACGCAGGCAAAAAATTATAACCGGTATTATATTACTTGTATGTAGCATTCCTCTTATTCATATGTGGAATATGCTGCCTTGTGGCAACTATATGAATGGAGAATTCATAGGCCCAAAAACAATGAGGCACCTTACAGGATATAATGAATATGACATTTCCCAATCATCACGTATTGTAATATCTATAGTGTCCTTGCTTTGTGCCATTTTATTGATATTGAACATGGTTATTGCGTTTAAAGACTCAAAATCTGAAGCATCAGATGACTCGAAGTCTGAGCTTTTCTATCAGCGTATTTTTATTGTGTTCTGCTTATGTGGTTATTCATTTCTTGTATTTGTTTTCCAGGCTTTTTTCGATCGTTACCTGCTCTTACCAATTCCTTTGCTATTCCTCTTACTTGTCTCTAAACCTGGGATTGTAATCAATTTAAAAGGCAAAAGAATTATTGCGGCATACAGTATTATTTTCCTGACAGGCTTGATGACATTATTAGAAACACATGATTACATGGAGTGGAACCGTTCCAAGTGGAAAGCACTTGATTATCTTACCAAAGACTGTAATATTTCGCCTCATAAAATAGATGGTGGTTACGAGTTCAATGGCTGGTATCTTATATATCCGTTTAACGGTAAGGCGGGAAGAAGCTGCCCTTATGTTGATGGCGATGAGTATATAGTTACACATAGTACTGGGTTTGAGGGATATAAAATAATTAAGCAGTTTCAGTATCAGAATTATTTTCCTTTCGAGGAAAAGACTATGTATATTTTTCATAGGGAGTAATTTCTCTTCATTTCAATTTTGGGCGTTCCCCTACGGGTCGGGCTATACGCTACAACTCCGCGCTGCGCTTGCGGGGTTTTCGCTTCTATCCCTAACGCAGAAAGGCATAAATTCATACTTTTGACATTCATAAATTTAAGCCATGATAAAACCCGAAGCAGTTACCGACAGATTTTTAAAATACGTAAAGATCGATACCCAGTCAGACCCTGAATCGCCAACCATACCCTCAACGGCTAAACAAAAGAATCTAGGCAAAGTATTGGTGGAAGAATTGAAAGCCATTGGAATTAAGGATGCTGAGCTTGATGAATATGGATATATATATGCGACTGTTCCGGCAACATCAGATAAAAAAGTACCTGTACTTTGTTTCTGCTCGCACATGGATACCTCACCTGACTGCTCGGGTGCGAATGTAAATCCGCAGATACATAAGAACTACAAAGGCGGCAACATTCAACTGCCTAATGACAAAACACAGGTGCTTACACCCAATGATCATCCTGATTTGAAGAACCAGATTGGCAACGATATTATTACTACTGATGGCACTACCTTACTTGGTGCAGATAACAAAGCTGGCCTGGCTGAGATTATGGCTGCTGCTGAATACCTGATGAAACACTCTGAAGTGAAGCACGGAGTTATTCGTATACTGTTTACACCCGATGAAGAGATTGGCCGTGGTGTAGATAAAGTTGATATGAAAAAACTTGGCGCACAGTTCGGGTATACCATGGATGGTGAATCGTTGGGGCATATTGAGGCAGAGAACTTTTCAGCGGATGCAGTTAGCATTGTTATAAATGGTGTGAGCGCACACCCGGGCTTTGCAAAAGGCAAAATGGAAAGTGCTATTAAAATTGCAAGCAGTATTGTTGACAAGCTTCCTAAAGACAAGCTATCACCGGAATCTACAGAGGATATGGAAGGCTTTGTGCATCCTACGTCAATTGGCGGAGGCATAGAACAGACTACCATTAAATTGATAATACGTGACTTTGTTACCGAAGGACTGAAAGAAAAAGAAGATATGTTGCGCACCATTACCGATAAGGTGTTGAAGGATTACCCGCATTCTACATATGAGTTTAAAGTAACAGAACAGTATCGCAATATGAAAGTTGCTATAGATAAACATCCTGAAATAATTAAGTACGCCGAAGAAGCAATGAAGATAACTGGGATTAAACCCCACATGCAGGCTATACGTGGTGGTACCGATGGATCTCGCCTGTCGTTTATGGGTATGCCCTGCCCTAATATTTTTGCCGGAGAACATGCTTTCCATGGTAAGCAGGAGTGGGTTAGCGTGCAGGATATGCAGAAGGCTGCCGAAACTATTGTGAATATTTGCAGCGTTTGGGAGAAACATTCATAGGCAATTAGGAATTAACAATTAAGAATTAGGGAATGAAATCAGATAGCAGAATGAGGTTATTAGGTGTTGGTTTACTTTGCTTATGCGGAGTGCCATTTGTTGGCGAGTTTGTTCACATACCTGAGTTCTTCAATGGCTTTTTCAGAGGCATGGGCCTGGTTTTTATTATTGCCGCAACCGTTTGGAAGAAGCCTAAAACTGAGTAATTCCCTTTTAATAGTTCGTCATTGCGAGGAACGAAGCAATCTTACCATCATAATTCTTTATTTTGGGCGTTCCCCTTCGGGTCGGGCTTTACGTTCCAAGTCCTCGCTGCGCTGTGGGCTTTCCACTGCAATCCCTAACGCGAGCTACGTGTATTTAGCCTCCCCGCATTGGGGAGGTTGGAGGGGCGCAGGGGACGGGTTACACTTTTTCACTTTGTTACCCGTCAACATATTGATAATCAATGTAAATTATCAGGAATTTTTCTCCATTTTGTTACCCGTCTTTTTATATTATGTTAAGTACAGGGTCAATTAATTCCATTTTATATTCAGCCTGTGCCTGCATGGTACGATACCACATGAGGTTAAAATTTAACCGCAGAGTTCGCAAAGAAAATACCCCGCAGAGAACCGCAGAGTTTTTCTTACGACTATTAACTGACCACTGACGACTCATTTTAACACAGAAGTTTCATTATAGGTATTATTTGCACTTATAATGCAAAGTTACACCTGGCAATTATGTAAGAAAAGAGAAATGAAGCCGGGTTTTCAACAACCCTGATTATTTCATTGATAATAACAATAAAATACAATAGAAATTTATTCTTTTACATAAACCTTGGTTCCATCTAAGCCTTCCGCTGATTATTTCTTTTTCTCAGGGGTAACTCAAAGTTTTTGGAAAGAGAAGGCGTAAGGTGTAGTTTTAAAGCTCTTCTTCGATGTAGCCTGCGTTAAGGCAATTCAGGAATTTAAAAACTGCATTAACATACTTCTCTGGTTCAAACTCTAAAAGCCGCTTTATTAAATCCTCATAAAATGTTTTATTGCTTTTTTGAACGGTTTTGAGATGTACTAGATCATTTCTCAGATCTTGAACCTCAATTAAATAGATATAATCAACTTCATTTTGCAAATAGAAATTAACCCCATAGATTTTAGGTATAATTTCTTTGATTTTGATTTTTAAACTTTTCCGCTCAATAATAGGTTTGTTCCAGTGTGTATTTTCGCCCATTTCTAAAACAATAGTTTCAGGTATATGCTGATTAATGAATGTTTCAACGGACATCACCAATAAGGTAATGCCTGTAGTTATTTCGTGAAAATATTTAAGAAATACAGCGTATTGTTTCTCATGGTCAATGGAATTGTATTGTTTCAAATCTTTTAAGAGTGTTAAACTAGCCGTTAGATGGTTACAGGAATTTTGGAAATATAAATGAACAGGATTAGGTTCTGGAAATTGGAATGTATTCCCATCTTTTGTTTTAATATTAGTAGTTATAGCAGGTGTATCAATACCTTTTAGTGATTTAGCCTGTATAAAAAGATTAGTATTTTTATATTGAGAGACAAAATTTTGTAATTTTTCCATTACTTCTTTTGCTTTTTCAGGGTCTGTAATATTATAATGTGTTACTTGATTAGTTGGTATGCGCAAATCTTCAGCAAAAGTTAGCGGTTTTATTTTAATAGATTTCAAAATGATTTGTATTGATTGGTATTCTAAATTAAGAAATATAAATTAATCACTTACATTTGTAGGAAGTCCACTAAGAAACAGTCAAATAACAATGAAAAATGTCTTACAAGAAGGAATTTGAAGATATCTTATATGACCTTTTCAGAAGGAGGATACATTGGCTTACAGAGGGATTGTTTTCTTACAAGCCAGGGAAGCCACCAGTATTATCGAGAAAATTGCTGAATGATGCAACTAACGATCTTCAGGATATTCTTTCAGATGCATTTGCCTCTAACTTAGCAAGGTATGAGTTTGAACAATGTGTTAAAGAAAGGAGATCTTGGCATATTAAAGGGCATGGGGTTGATAAAAAAGCCGATAATTTTTCTGTTTGGTTCAATAAACAATTCAACGATGCTAAGTATTTTGTATACATGTTCTGGGGCGCTGATGGACGATGTATATATATTGGAAGAACCAATGCGGGAGTAAAGAGACCATTAAGCCATTTTAATAAACACTGGATAAATAAAGCAAAACGAGTTGAAGTTTATTTGGCGAAGTCCTCACGAGATGTGCCAAAATTAGAGTGTTTAGCAATTCATCACTTTATGCCAATGCATAACAAGAAAAAGGGATCTACAAAAAAGTGGACGAGTAGTTGCCCTTTGTGTGACCTTCACGAATATGTAGAAGAGGAATTAGTAGACATTTTCCGCTAAAAATTTCAAGTCGCTACATGAACCCTAACTCCAACTGAGCCACTTCGCTCATCATTTCTTTCTCCCAGGGTGGGTCAAAAGTCAGTTCAATTTTGCAATCCTTAACGCCTTCAATTTCCTTTATCTTTTGTTCTACTTCGGGTGGTAAGGTTTCAGCAACCGGGCACGATGGAGAAGTGAGTGTCATAATAACACGTACCTCATTGGCTTCGTTCACATGAATCTCATATATCAAACCAAGCTCCCATATATCGACCGGTATTTCAGGGTCAAAGCAGGTTTTAAGCATATCAATTACCTTGGTCGCTAACTCTGTATTTTCGCTTTTAATAACGGCTGGCATAATCTATTTTTTTGCTAAAGCGTGGGCAGTAGCATCGAGTTTAATTTGTTTTATCATGGCTAATAGACCATTTGCGCGTGTAGGTGACAAATGTTCTTGCAGGCCAATTTTATCAATAAATTCCAATTTACTATTCATTATCTCTTCCGGTGTATGGCCTGAAAGTACACTAATTACCATAGCCACTAGTCCTTTGGTTATTATGGCATCACTATCTGCTGTAAAGTAAATACGTCCGTCTTTCATTTCCGAGTGCAGCCAAACCTTGCTCTGGCAGCCCTTAATGGTATGATTCTCGTCCTTGTATTTCTCATCTATCATCGGTACATCTTTTCCCAGGTCTATGATGTACTCATACTTTCCCATCCAGTCCTCAAAGACTGCAAAATCCTCTATCAATCCTTTTTCTGCCTCTTCAATGCTCATCACTTCTTTAATATCTCAATAGCTTTTTTCAATGCAGTTATAAAAACATCAATCTCTCCAATAGTATTATAGAAAGAGAACGATGCGCGTACTGTGCCCGGTATACAATACAGGTCCATGATAGGTTGTGTGCAATGGTGCCCTGTGCGTACTGCAATTCCCTGTTGGTCCAACATTACACCTATATCATACGGATGTAAGCCTTCAATATTAAATGCCACAATAGCCGATTTATGTTTTGCCTGACCCACAAATTTTATATCTGGTATTACACTCAGCTTTTCGGTTGCATATGCCAGCAATTTATTTTCCTGCTTTGCAATGGCATCGAATCCCAGTTTGTTCATGTAATCTATCGCAGTAGCCAGTACAATTGATCCTTCAATATTTGGTGTACCTGCTTCAAAGCGCAATGGTGGCTCCTGGTAGGTGCTCTTATCAAGGTGTACTTCTTTTATCATTTCACCACCGCCCTGGTAAGGAGGCATTTGCTTCAACCACTTTTCTTTACCATATAATATGCCAATGCCGGTTGGTCCGTAAACCTTGTGGCCCGAAAAACAGTAAAAATCTACATCAAGCTTTTTTACATCAACCCTCATATGCGGCATAGCCTGCGCGCCATCTAACAATACAGGTATATTTTTGGCATGAGCCAATGAAATAATTTCTTCAACGGGGTTAATAGTGCCGAGTGAATTTGAAACATGATTTACTGCTACCAATTTTGTTTTTGCAGAGAGCAATTTCTTATACTCATCCATATTCAACTCACCCGATTCAGTAATGGAAATATATTTCAATACTGCTTTCTTACGTTCGCAAAGTAATTGCCATGGCACAATATTGGAGTGGTGCTCCATTTGTGAAATAATAATTTCATCACCCTCTTTTACAAATGCTTCTCCGTAACTAAATGCAACAAGGTTAATTGCTTCGGTAGTGCCACGTGTATAAATAACTTCATCTACATTGGCATTCAAATGTGTTGCAATTATTTTTCGGGCTGCTTCAAACTGGTCGGTTGCTAAACTGCTCAAATGGTGAACCCCACGGTGCACATTACTGTTCACCGTTTCGTAATACGTTGAAATGGCCTTAATTACAGCTAATGGTTTTTGTGATGAAGCAGCATTATCGAAATAGATCAATGGCCTGCCATGCACCTTTACTGAAAGAATAGGAAATTCCCTGCGGATGCTTTCTACATCAAACTCCGTATGGCTCGCCTTGGTTTTCAGGGTTGTATCCATAATGCAAATTTAAGCAATATGGTCGTGAATCCTTTCTTCTAAATGCAGGCGGAAAGCTTCGTCTTTTACGGTATCGCTCACCTCTTTTGCAAATGCGCCTAAAAGTACTTTACGTGCAAGGGTTTCGTTAAGCCCCCTCGTTCTCAAATAGAAAAGAGCAGTTTCATCTAAGCGGCCGGTGGTTGTTCCATGTGAACATTTCACGTCGTCGGCATAAATTTCTAACTGTGGCTTTGTATTCATTGATGCATTAT
>Ga0206830_1010_pt1 | contig 66327 bp, 31 predicted proteins | sample Alteio_BWOrgCont_76_FD_152884 | JGI IMG/M metagenome (GOLD analysis project Ga0206830, IMG submission 152884) | Enriched cells from forest soil in Barre Woods Harvard Forest LTER site, Petersham, Massachusetts, United States -... | ecosystem: Environmental > Terrestrial > Soil > Temperate forest >... | reverse complement strand
AGAAATAATTTCTTCCACCAATCTTTTAAATTTTAAACATTATGAAAAACTTAAGTTTAACTCTTGCAGCACTAATATTATTTGCCGGTGTATCATTTGCTCAGCAAAAGCAAGATGATAAAAGCAAAACTGCCACGGAAACAACAAAGCATGCTTCTACACCGGCCAAAACTAAAATGACTAACAACCATGTTGAGGGTACCGGAAAGATACCTGCTCAAAAGACGGAGAAGAAGTAATACTATAGTTTAGTTGAATTAGGAGAAGAGATCTTCTATTTGACTAAACTTATTATTGGAATTGGAACTTTCCCTTTACCACAAGCGGTAGTAGGTAAGTTAAATTCAAAGGTGTAAAATAGCTGCGAATTTGAAGGGTGTATCACTTTCGCTTCACCTAATAAAAAGAGTGTGCGACAAATAGTTAGTAATCAGCAATATGCCTTTGAGATTCGATTCCTGCCAGAGCCACTTCCCCAATTTCGCCCAGTTTCGCCCATTTTCATAAATCTTAAATTTTGTGACAATTAAACAGAGTACAGCAAAAAATATGATGTAACAAGGCGATACGATACTTAAGTAGTGCATCTTATTTGTATTGGTAGTGCCTTATTTTTTACTTATGCGCAGTAATCCTATTCAGGATATATATCTTTGAGCATTCAAATTTGTACTTAAAAGTGAAAGGCAACATCCTTATAATAGACGATGAAGATAAACTTCGGTCTCTGCTAACCCGAATAATAGAGCTTGAAGGATATACTGTTATCGAAGCATCAACTATCAAAGATGGATTGAAAAAACTTGAGAGGGAACAAATAGATGTAGTTATTACCGATGTTAAATTACCTGATGGAAATGGTGTTGAACTGACTCAAAAAATAAAAGCACTTTACCCTCAAATTGAAATTATAGTCATTACAGCGTATGGAACTATTTATGACGGTGTAAAGGCTATGAAAAATGGTGCTTTTGACTACATTGTAAAGGGTGATGATAATGATAAGATAATTCCCCTTTTGTATCGTGCAGCAGATAAAGCTCAATTGCAGCAACGTATTCATCTACTTGAGAAAAAGGTAGGCAAAAAATATAGTTTCGAAAGTATAATTGGTACTTCAAAACAAATTAAAAATGCGATTGACATAGCTCAAAAAGTAGCTGCCACCGAGGCTACAGTTCTGTTATTAGGTGAAACGGGAACAGGTAAGGAGGTATTTGCGCAGGCTATTCACTATGCAAGTAACAGAAAGAATAAGAATTTTATTGCTGTAAATTGTTCAGCACTTGGTAGAGAGCTACTCGAAAGCGCTTTATTCGGGCATAAAGCAGGAGCGTTTACGGGAGCAATTAAAGACACCAAAGGTTTATTTGAAGAAGCTAACGGAGGCACTATTTTTCTCGATGAGATCGGGGAAATGGATAAAGACCTGCAATCGAAACTATTGCGTGTGCTGGAAACAAGCGAGTTTATGAAAGTAGGTGAAAGCATACCTACTAAAGTAGATGTGCGTGTAATAGCAGCTACTAATCGTGACCTGCAAAAGGAAGCAGAAAATGGTACGTTTCGCGCCGACCTCTATTATCGCCTTGCTGTTTTTCAAATTTCGTTACCTTCTTTAAGAGATCGTCAAAAAGATATAGAGCTTATAGCATTATTTTTCCTTAAACAGTTTTCAGAAAAGGTAAATAAAAGAGTACCTGAAATGAGCATTGATTTTATTGAAAAGCTGAAAGCATATGAATGGAAGGGTAATATCCGTGAACTTAAAAATGTGATGGAGCGTATTGCTATTCTATCAGTCAATCCTGTTCTTACTGTTGAGGATCTTCCTTTCGAAATTAAAAATTGTTCTACGGGACAAAGCAGTTCATCATTCTCTCTTTCTGAAATAGAAAAACAACATATTCAAAAAGTATTGGAATATACCAAGGGGAATAAAACAGAGTCAGCCAGGCTTTTAGGTATAGGGTTGACAACATTGTACCGGAAGCTAGAGGAATATAAAATCACATAAAGGTTCCCTCTTAAATTTAATGCCTTCCAAAATGATAATTACCCTACCAAAATGGAAGGGTATTTCATGGTCTATTTCTATCTGACTTACAGTATAAGCTCTATAATAAACTGATAATCAGAATTATAGTTGATTGTTGATTTACTGCCAAAAGTAATTGGCACGGTTATTGGTTATATGCCTGTATAAAAAACAAATATGGAAACCAATCATACAGTTATTCAGGGTGCCGATGTAAAAACAATCCTTGCAAATAGCATTCCTGAATTACATATAGAACAACCGGCAGAATGTACATTGTGTAATGTATTAGATAGGTTTGCCGACTATACAATTGATCTTATAAAAAAAGGAAACCTAGCCATTATCGGTGATTGCTTTAATGCAGCTGGGCAGCTATATGAAGAAGGTAGTACTGAAGTGAAAAGTGCTATAGAAAACGTCTATGTTTTTTCCATAACTATTTTCTTCGATATGGCTCATGCAGCATCTAAACAGGTTAAAGAGCTTTTACCAGCCTCCCTGATGGAAGAATATCGTAAACAAGCTTCGTGTAGTCACCCTTAATTAAGCAATTGAGAAATATCACATACCAAACTGAGGGATGTCATATGTAAGGGTACTCTATTGCATGACTTTTGAAAAATAAGAAATATCGCAAAAAACAAAATTGAAATTTTAAATAACGTAAAGTATGATGACACTTATTCTTTTCCTCGGATGCATTGTTGGTCTGTGGATACTATTCAAATCAATTAACTTTTTCGATAAAATATAAAATTATGATCATACTATTTATTTTATGCATTGCAGTTTTCTGCTATCTGGTTTACGCACTTATTAAACCGGAAAAGTTTTAGAGACAAAACGTATTTATACTATTCGTTATGAACACAGAGATTACAGGTATTATTGTTACGTATGGAATTACTTTACTATTAGCCATTCCATTAGGAAAGTATATAGCCAAAGTATTTGCCGGAGAAAAAGTATGGACTGATTTTCTTAAGCCATTTGAACGTCTTATTTATCGCCTCTCGGGTATCGACCCTACAGAGGAGATGAGCTGGAAAGGTCATATGAAGGCAATGCTGACTATAAGTTCATTGTGGCTTGTATATGCATTCTTTGCACTTATATTTCAGGATAAACTACCCTTAAACCCTGATCGTAATCCTGGTCAAACACCAGACTTAGCTTTTAATACAGCAATTAGTTTTTTGGTAAACTGTAATGTACAAGATTATAGTGGAGAAACGGGGGTAACCTATTTCACTCAATTATTTGTGTTAATGTTCCTGCATTTTGCTAGTGCCGCTTCAGCTATAGCAGCTATGATGGTAGTTTACAAGGGCATGAAAGAAAAGAGTGTGACTACACTTGGCAATTTCTGGGATTTCTTTGTGAAAAGTATTACCCGTTTTCTTTTGCCAGGTGCTGTATTGGTAGCAATTATATTGGCATTTAATGGCACACCAGCCAGCTATAAAGGTAAGGACACAGTAATAACCATGCAGGGTGATACCACGCAGGTATCTCGTGGCCCTGCGGCAGTTATGATAGCTATTAAGCATTTGGGTACAAATGGTGGCGGATGGTTTGGTGCTAACTCTGCTCACCCATTTGAATGCCCTAACTATTTAACCTATATGCTTGAAATGATAGCGCAGGTTGTTATACCTATTGCATTGGTATTCGCTTTAGGATTTTATTTGAAAAAGAAAAAATTAGCTTATGTAATTTTTGGAGTGATGACTATTGGAATGTTCATGTTCCTTATTCCAACACTCCAGGCAGAGATACATGGCAATCCTGCCATTGCTCACATGGGTATCAGCCCAACAAATACAGCAATGGAAGGCAAGGAAGTGCGTTTCGGTGTACCTGCTACAGCGTATTGGAGTACGGTTACTACAATTATATCAACAGGATCTGCAAATGGCGCACATGATAGCTATATGCCAATGACTACAGCCATGCAATTAATGGCTATGATGGTGAATTGCTTTTATGGCGGTTGCGGCGCTGGTTTTCTTAACTACTACATATTCATTATTATAGCTGTATTCATTTCAGGCCTTATGGTAGGGCGCACACCTGAATTTATGGGGCATAAAGTTGAAGCGAAAGAAATGAAGATCGCATCCATTGCAGCTTTGTTGCATCCTTTTCTTATACTTTCATTTACCGCGTTAGCATCGTATGTTTTGGTTTATCATCCTGATATCCATTGGGCTTTCCAGCCAAAAAACTGGCTTGGAAACCCAGGGTATCATGGCTTCTCGGAAATGCTTTACCAGAATACTTCTGTTGCTGCAAATAATGGCTCAGCAATGGGTGGGCTTACCGCAAATAATATGTTCTGGAATGTGACTACAGGCGTTATACTTTTAATTTCAAGGTTCATTCCAATAATAGCCCCGGTCGCTATTGCCGGTATAATGGCACAAAAGAAATACATACCAGAATCAGCAGGAACACTAAAGACTGATACGGGCACATTTGGTTTAATGACCTTGGCCGTAATATTAATTATTGCAGCTCTTGCATTTTTCCCATCACTTACATTAGGCCCATTAGCAGAACTTTTCAATATGAAATAACGATACAGAATATTTGAATTATGACTAATAATAAAAAAAATACTTCACTCTTTCAAAAAGATCTGGTAAACGGAGCCTTAAAACAGTCTTTTGTTAAGCTTGACCCAAGGATTCTCTGGCATAACCCGGTAATGTTCACGGTTGAAATAGGCACAGTAGTAATGGCCATAGTAACTGCGAATATTTTTATCAATCACGATAAAAGTCAGGGTACATTGATGTACAATCTTATCATTACATTAATCCTGTTCCTTACCGTACTATTTGCAAATTTTGCTGAAGCGCTTGCTGAAGCACGTGGTAAAGCACAGGCTGATTCACTTCGTAAAACCCGGGAGGAAACCCCTGCCAAAAAAGTACTACCCCTTGGCGAAATGTATGTTGGCGAAATACAGGTGGTAAATTCATCAACCTTACAGAAAGGTGATGTGTTTGTTTGTGAAGCCGGTGATATTATACCCATTGATGGCGAAATAATAGAAGGGCTTGCGTCTATCGATGAAAGTGCTATTACGGGTGAGAGTGCGCCTGTAATAAGGGAATCCGGTGGAGATAAATCATCTGTAACAGGTGGCACAAAAGTATTATCAGATAAAATAAAGGTGAAAGTAACTGCATCTCCGGGAGAAAGTTTTCTCGATAAAATGATTGCATTGGTAGAAGGTGCATCAAGGCAAAAAACACCGAATGAAATTGCACTTACTATATTGCTTGCAGGTTTTACACTGGTATTTATTATTGTATGTGTTACACTAAAACCATTCGGTGACTATGCACAAACACCGATTACTATTGCAGCTTTTGTGTCTTTGTTTGTTTGCCTTATACCTACAACAATAGGCGGGCTTCTTTCCGCAATTGGTATTGCCGGTATGGACAGGGCATTACGTGCCAACGTAATTACCAAGTCAGGTAAGGCAGTTGAAACGGCCGGAGATATTGACACATTATTGCTTGATAAAACAGGAACCATTACCATAGGTAATCGTAAAGCCACCAATTTTTATCCTGCTTCAGGAGTTGATGATTTTCTTTTCATACAGAATTGCCTTATTGCTTCACTTGCCGATGAAACACCGGAAGGTAAATCAATTGTAGCATTGGCTAAAGAAAGAAATGTAACCGTTCCTTCAGATTTTGATATTAAAAGGGTAACGCTTATCAACTTCACTGCTGAAACCCGTAGCAGTGGTATAAACTTAACGGATGGTAAACAGATCAGAAAAGGTGCCTATGATGCTATTAAAAAAATAGCCATAGAGGCAGGTAATTCATTCCCTTCTGAAACTGGTGAAAGAATAAAGATCATCTCATCAAATGGAGGAACACCACTTGTAGTTTCAGAAAATAAAAAAGTTATTGGTGTAATAGAATTGCAGGATATTATAAAACCTGGCATTAAAGAACGCTTTGAACGTCTTAGGAAAATGGGTATTAAAACCGTAATGGTCACGGGCGATAACCCGCTTACCGCAAAGTATATTGCAGAAAAAGCAGGTGTAGATGATTTTATAGCTGAAGCTAAGCCTGAAGATAAAATGGCATACATACGGGCTGAGCAGGCTGAAGGCAAATTGGTTGCTATGATGGGTGATGGTACCAATGATGCGCCTGCTCTTGCACAGGCAGATGTTGGTGTTGCCATGAACAGCGGCACACAGGCTGCCAAAGAAGCAGGTAATATGGTCGACCTGGATAATGACCCTACCAAGCTTATTGAAATAGTGGAAATAGGGAAACAGTTACTGATGACCCGTGGTACCTTGACAACCTTCAGTATTGCAAACGACGTGGCAAAATATTTCGCCATAGTTCCGGCACTGTTTATTGTTACTATACCATCATTGCAGGCATTGAATATTATGGGACTTAAGAGCCCTGAAAGTGCAATACTTGCTGCTGTTATATTTAATGCCATCATCATTCCATTGCTTATTCCGCTAGCATTAAGAGGTGTAGAATATAAACCTATTGGCGCAAGCGCTTTATTGAGGCGTAACCTGCTTATTTATGGCTTAGGTGGTATTATTATACCTTTTATTGGAATAAAACTGATCGATATGGCACTTGGTTTATTTATGTGAAATTTAAAACAGAATCATTATGAAAAAATATCTTTTACCATCCTTAAGACTCACAGCCGTATTGCTGGTCTTACTTTGTATATTGTATCCTTTGTTTATTGCTGCAGTTGCAAAATTGGCTCCGGGCGGAGGAGATGGTGTTACAGTTTCCTATAAAGGGAAAGTAGTAGGTTATGAAAATATCGGGCAAGGATTTAAAAGCGATAAATATTTTCAGCCACGCCCATCGGCAGTGGGTTATAATGCAGCCGGTTCAGGTGCAAGTAATAAGGGCCCTACAAATCCTGATTACCTAAAATCGGTACAGGCAGCTATTGATACTTTTATGGTACATAACCCGGGAGTTAATAAGGCTGACATTCCTGCTGAACTGGTAACTGCATCGGGCAGCGGATTAGATCCTGACCTTAGCCCTGAAGGAGCTAAAATTCAAGTTAAGCGTGTGGCTGCATTGCGCCATATATCTGAACAGGATTTAATGAAACTGGTAGAAGAACATACTGAAAAACCATTATTAGGTATTTTAGGACCTGAAAAAGTAAATGTATTGAAATTGAACATTGCTCTTGATGAAATTAAAGAGCTTAGTAAATAATAATCAGTAAATTAGTAAACAGATATAAATCAACACAACTATGAACACAGGAAAAACAGCGTTACTTGCATTAGCGGCTTTAGCGCTTACACAACAAGCTAATGCGCAGACAACACCTGCAAAGGATACTGCTAAACATGTGATAGCAGACCAGACTCCATTTGACAACATGGATCAAACATGGATAAATGGTAACGACCGTCGTGATTCATCTATATTCCATATACCGTACTTCAGTCCTGAAATTTTTATAGATGCTAATGCAACTTATTCATTTGCAAATCCTATAGACCATACCGTTGTTGGTTCTACTGCACTATCCCGCGATAATGAAATGCAAATATCACAATTAGGCTTTGGCGGCGATTTTTCGTACGGAGGGGCACGGGGAAGATTTATGACCCAATTTGGAACCCGCGATGAAGTGGTTCCAAGGAATGATTATAGCCCTTATCGTGGACAATATGATCTGCAGGATGCGTATCGTTACATAAGTGAAGCCTATGGAGGATATCACTTTAATGTATGGCATGGTATTAATGTTGATGGTGGACTATTTATGTCATACATTGGCCTTAACTCATATTATCAGGTTGAAAACTGGGATTACCAGGCTTCTTATACATCAGATAATACTCCTTGGTTTTTCAATGGAATACGTACACAGCTATTTCCATCAAATAATCTAAAGATTGAATTATGGCTCATTAATGGTTGGCAGAGTTATGCTACTTTTAATGATATGCCGGGTTTTGGTGGAAATATCACATGGTGTCCTAATGAAAATATAAAACTTCTAACAAACGATTATTATGGTTCCGATGCAGCGGGCATTTTAGCCAGGCATAGATTCCACTCCGATAATAGTCTTTTAGTAAGGTATTTTCATAAACCAAAATCATCAAGTGGTATAACTCAAATGGCATTCTCATTAACCGGTGATATTGGCGATGAATCAGGGGGTGGAGTAAATGGTTTTGTTAGTGGTGATTCAGCTAAAGGGCCAGCTCAATATTTTGCAAGTGCAATGATTTACAATAGAATTTGGTTTGCACACGGTAAGCTGGCATGGTTAATTGGCGGGGGCGTTATGAATAATCCAGGTCGTTATTTAGTTCTTGAACCAACAGGTCAGGCTAGCGATCTTCCTACCCCTTCTGCAGTTGTATTGCCAAATGGAACAGTATTACAAACAACTACACAAACAGGTACAAATCCTTTCACACAAAACCCGGGAGATCAATTTCATGCAATGGATTTCTCTACTAATATAAGCTGGCTGCCAAGTCAGAGTTTTGAATTCAGGTTAGAATATGTGTACCGATACGCCAGTGTTCCTTATTTTGCTGGCCCGGGTGGTGTTACATCGCCAACAGGCTATACAACGACCCCTATTCCGGCGGGTTGGAAACCTGATCTTTTAACACATGAAGATCGAATTATCATGGCAATTCTTGTTAGGTTCTAAGAGGCCTGAAAACAGTATAGCTTTGCGCTATGCCTGAAGAAAGAGAGCAAAACGCAGAACATTTCCTTGAACTTATCCGCAAATCCAGGCGTGGTAAGTTCAAGGTTTATATAGGCATGAGTGCTGGTGTGGGCAAAACATACAGAATGCTGCAAGAAGCGCATACATTATTAAAAAACGGTATTGATATTCAATTAGGTTATATAGAAACCCATAACCGAAAAGAAACCCACGACTTATTGGAAGGACTTCCGATAATACCACGCCGGAAGCTTTTTTATAAAGGAAAAGAATTGGAAGAAATGGATACTCAGACCATTATTAATACCCATCCTGAGGTGGTAATTATTGATGAGTTGGCTCACTCGAATATTGAGGGCAGCAAGAATGAAAAACGTTGGCAGGATGTATTCGAAGTATTGGACGCAGGAATAAATGTTATAAGCGCAGTAAATATTCAGCATATTGAAAGTTTAAATGAGGAGATCCAAAAAATAACCGGCATAGAGGTAAGCGAACGTATACCCGACAGGGTGTTACAAGCCGCGGATGAAGTTGTGAATATTGATTTAACTGCTGATGATCTGATAGCCCGCTTGAAAGAAGGTAAAATATATGACAAAACAAAAGTAGAAACTGCACTTAAAAATTTCTTTCAGGCAGAAAAGATATTACAGCTCCGGGAGCTGGCCCTGAGGGAAGTCACATCACAGGTTGAACGGAAAATAGAAAATGAGATCCCCAGAAATATTGCAGCGCGCCCTGAACGTTTTCTGGCATGTGTAAGCTCAAATGCTGACGTGTCGAAAATGATAATAAGAAAAGCGGCAAGGCTGGCTTCATATTATAATTCAAAATGGTATGTATTATACGTGCAAACTGAGAAAGAAAACTCCGATAACATTGAACTGGCTGCCCAGCGCCATTTAATAAACAATTTTAAGATGGCAACCGAGCTTGGCGCTGAAGTAATTCAGGTTACTGGTAAAAGTATAGCAGCTGCAATTATTGAAACAGCAGAACAAAAAGAAATCACAACCATTTGTATCGGTAAGCCTCATTTTAATTTGCTTCAGTTGATTATGAGTGGTGGCGTATTCAACCAGTTGCTGCAAAAAATGTCTTCATCAGAAATTGACCTAATAATTCTCTCCTAATGAAATTGCGCATTAAAACCAAGTTGTCGCTTGGCTTGACTTTTTTCTTTGTAATGATTGTTTTAATTGGCGCTGTTGGTTTGCTTGCAATTAATCGCCTTGCCGATGAATCGAAGAATATATTGAAGGCTAATTATGAAAGTATTGAGTATTCAGAAAATATGCAGCAGGCTATTGATGCTTACGAAACCAAAGAGCCAGAAGCATTGAATAAATTCGAGAAGAACTTAAAAGCACAGGAAAGCAATATAACCGAAGTTGGAGAGCAAGATGCAACTGCTTCGGTGCGTGAAATGTATGAAAGGCTCAAAACCGCAGATTCGGTTACAACCCCAAAACTTGAAAAAGACTTACGGGCGGGCCTTTATAAAATAAGCGACTTGAACACTAATGCTATTGTAAGGAAGAATAATGAAACTCAGCAAACAGCAGATAAATTGAAAGTTTATCTCGCTATACTGGCAACTGTAGCTTTTCTTATTTCTTTTACAATGCTCCTCAACTTCCCAGGGTATATTGCCGACCCCATTAGCAAACTAACTGAGGGGATAAAACAAATAGCTAACAGGAACTATTCGCAACGGATGCATATTGAGAAAGGTGACGAGTTCGGGGAATTAGCCGAAGCCTTTAATGCAATGGCTCAAAAGCTGGATGAGTATAATAACAGTAACCTGGCTAAGATCATCTTCCAGAAAAAAAGAATTGATACCATCATTAATAACATGAAGGATCCTATTATCGGGCTTGATGAAAAAAGGAAAATACTTTTTGTTAATTCATCATCTATAAAAATATTGGGTATCAATGCCACTGAACTCATTGGCAAATATGCACCTGATGTTGCTTTAAAGAATGATCTGTTACGAGCCCTTATTTCTACTGAAGAAGGAGTAGCTCCACTTAAAATATATGCCGATAACAGAGAAAGTTATTTTACAAAAGAAGTATTGAAAATAACAGCTGATGAACAACCCATTGGTGAGGTTATTATACTAAAGAATATCACCCAATTTAAAGAGCTCGATCTTGCCAAGACTAACTTTATTGCTACGGTATCTCACTCATTAAAAACGCCAATTTCATCTATTAAAATGAGCCTGAAACTATTGGCTGATCAAAGAGTTGGGAATACAAATGAGGAGCAAAAGCAACTTATTAATCATATAAAGGAAGACAGTGAGCGTTTGCTTAATATTACAAGTGAGCTTTTAAATATGACACAGGTAGAAACAGGTAATATTCAGCTTAACTTCAGGCAAACCAACCCTAAGGAGATTGTGGACTATGCAGTAGAAACAATAAGAATGCAAGCAGAGCAAAAACACGTTGCACTTGAAATAAGTTGCCCTGAAAAAACAAAGAATGTATTGATCGATCCGGAGAAGACAGTATGGGTCATGGTCAATTTACTATCAAATGCACTTCGATATAGTCCTGAGAATCAAAAAATGATTATACAGGTTAAAGAAAACGACTCTACAGTTGAGTTCTCAGTAAAAGATTTTGGTATTGGTATTCCGGATAAGTATAAAGACCGTTTGTTTCAAAGGTATTTCCAGGTACCCGGTAGTTCAAGAAGCGGAACAGGCTTGGGTCTTGCTATTTCCAAAGAGTTTATTGAGGCTCAGAATGGTAAAATAGGAGTAGAAAGTAAAATAGGTGAAGGTAGTAGGTTTTACTTTACCCTACCTGTGACATAATTTCTAGATTTACTTTATTCTTCTTATTATATGGATAAGATAATAAAAGCCCGCTATTAAAATGTGCTTTTAAGTCTACTAATTAATCTTAAAAGGTTTTGGAATAAATTATCTTTGAATAAAAGATAATTAAATATTAACCTTATTGAATTGTTTGGTAAATAGAATGCTTCACTTTTGTGTAACCAGAGCTCTTCAAGAGACCACAATGTATTGATAGTCATATTTTTATGCGCAGTGGTTCGATTCCTGCCAGAGCCACTACCCTACCAATAATAAATGACTCGTGAACAAAACCAGAATTTCAGGATTCTGGTTTTGTTATTTATTAAGGCAGTTAAATGGTTCTAAAAGATTAGATATAAGTAAGTATAAGTACATCGGTATTTATACTTAAAATTACCTGTTTTGCATAATTAGAAGGGATTTTAAAATAAATCCATGTTTATGACTTTCAGTAGTTTACTATATATTGCCCCTGTTTTTAATTGTATTATATTTCAATTAACAACGTATCTTTTATTGAATCATCACGTAGAACGAAAATAGTTAGGGAGTAAACATTTAATCGAGAGGCTTATGAGGAATTTTTACAAGATTTTAATTTTTGTTTTTCTTGCTAATGTCAATTATAGCTTTGCTGCTAATAATAAAGACAGGTACCCTACAGGAATTACTATTGCCGGAGGTGCAACTTATTGTCAGAACACCACTTCATCTAATCTAACAGTTACAATTACTACCACTACATGTACTGGCGCAATACCAGGTGGTGTTACAACTAATATTCCAATAACGGTTACCTGGTACCAGAATTCATCAAACTCTACTTCCGGTGGAACACTTGTTCAAACAACAGCTTCAACTACTGCAACAACAACCTATACTTATGCGCCTCCAACTTTAATTGCAGGGACATTTTATTATTACGCCACTGTAACATGGGCTGCTGGTGTTAATTGTGCAACAGCCGGATCTATTACAACAGCTTCTACCCAAACAGTTATCATCCTTTCGGGTTTGATATATACTTCCAGTTCCACTGATCAATATATTGCTTCTAATATTGATTTGAGTTGTACTGAAGTAACTAATGCTGTACAGGAAATAAAAATTGTGATGAACACGGGTGGTACTTGTGCAAGTACCATAACACAGTTTAACCTGACAACAGCGGGTTCAACAAATGCTGCAACTGATATTACAAGAGCCAGAATATATTATACCGGCCAAACACAGGGATATAATGCTTTTAATTTTTTTGGTTCTGTCAATAATCCGAATGGGGCATTTACTGTAAATGGTTCCCAGCCATTATTATTGGGTGCAGGAACATATTACTTTTATGTTTGTTATGATATTGCCTCCACTGCAACAAGTGGAGATGTTGTCGATGCCACCTTATCTTCATTTAACTATAATGGAAGCCTGATAAGTAATATGAGCCCTAACCCAACAGTTTCAGTTACTCTTGGTACTGGTGCCTGTCACGCTACCCCCGATTTGCCAAATCCAACCTCTAATTTTCAAACTGTTACCGCAGGTTCTTTAATAATTCCGATGGATAACTCGCACCAGAATTTATGGAAATCGAACGGTGTAACGTTAAATGGATTTAATATAAAGGCATATGGTTTAGTACGTGCGCTTTTAATGCAGGATATACCCGTTAAATGGATCATAAAATCGGGTAAAACAAAAGACAGTAGTGATTTTTCGGCCATTGCAACCAGATTATACCCTACTAATATTGCTGCTGCGTTACAGTACTTTAAGGCAGGTGAATTTGAAGTTGATACCACCTACCTTGCACGTTCGGTTTACCCGGGGGAACAAACAGCCACGCAGGTTATTTCAACATTTGCTACACGATGGAAAGTAGCAGTGTATAAGTTGAGCTCCAATACTTCTGTAGATGTTAGGTATACACTAAGCCACCGCCCAAAGATTGCTCTGTTCAATAATGGTGGCTTCCAATCTGTACAGTTAGCAATGCTGGATTCATCAAAAGTTTGGACATCACCCAATGTGGATACGGCATTAAGTGCTGGCTCTTTTTCAGGCTTGGCCGAATGTTTTACTTTCTGCTCGGAATCGCATTGGGATAATACTACAACTGTTCCTCCAGCTGCTGGCCCCATAAATTACCCAGCGGATACGAGCGTAGTACGACCGGTCTATCAATTTATTGAGGAAGGTGGCAATTTCTTGGCACAATGTGCAGGTATTGATAAGTATGAGAACCAAATGCAGCCTACCAGACACTTTCAGTCTTCACATGGAGTTGTGGATCAAGGTACTCAATTTACAAATTATTATGGAAACGCCGATATGGCATTTTCTCAGTTTCAGGGAACGGTAGTTTCAAGATCAGGTACGGTAGCAAGTTTTGAGCTATCATCAGCCGATACATCGTCATGGCACCCTGAAATGTATGAATGCGTCCATTCAGGTAAAGTAACGGGTGATACTGTAATTGCAGCAGGGGTACACTTGGGTAACCCGGATTCAGTGGGTGGAAATGTTTTTTACTTAGCAGGTCATGATTATCAGGCAGGTCAGACAGGTACTCTTAATTATATTAATGGAGTAAGAATGTATCTTAACGCTGTATTCGTTCCTGCCAACAGGCCAGATCCGACTCCGCTGCAAGCTGGTTCTAATGTTTCGATATGTAGTGGACAAAGTACAACATTAGGAGGAAGCCCTACCGGTCCTAGTAGCGGTGGTGGTACAGTATACACCTGGACTTCATCTTCAACAAATGTAAGTTTAAATAATTCCAGTTCAGCCAACCCTATTGCAAGCCCTACTGTTACTACTACTTACACAGTATTTGTTAATAGCAGTGGTTGTGCATATTCCCCGGCAAGCGTTGTTGTAACTGTAACTCCTACAACAGCAATTACAAGTCAATCTACTGCAACACAAACACAATGTGTGAGTGGAACCTTTACAGCGATGTTGGTAACTGCAACGGGAACAGGTACCTTAACCTATCAATGGTATAGTAATGCATCGGCCTCGAATAGTGGAGGTACATTAATTGTTGGCGCAATCTCATCAACTTACACACCTCCAGCAACAGTAGCTGGCACAACTTACTACTATTGTATAGTAAGTGGAACATGTAGTTCAGCAACCAGTGCAGTATCTGGAGCAATAATAGTAACTCCTACAACAGCAATTACAAGTCAATCTACTGCAACCCAAACACAATGTGTGAGTGGGTCCTTTAGCGCCATGTCAGTAACTGCAACCGGCACTGGCACGCTTACTTATCAATGGTATAGTAATGCATCAGCCTCGAATAGTGGAGGTACATTAATAATTGGTGCAACTTCATCTACTTACACTCCACTGTCCACCGTAGCCGGTACAACTTATTACTATTGTATAGTAAGTGGAACATGTGGTTCAGCTACCAGTGCAGTATCCGGGGCAATAATAGTAACTCCTGCAACATCAATTTCCAGTCAATCAACTGCAACACAAACGCAGTGTATTGGCGGAAGCTTTAGCGCCATGTCAGTAACTGCCACCGGCACCGGCACCTTAACCTATCAATGGTATAGTAATGCTAGTGCTTCAAATAGTGGTGGCACCTTAATTGGAGGAGCAACTTCATCTACATATACACCTCCTGCAACATCAGTAGGCACAACATATTATTACTGCATTGTAAGCGGAACATGTGCTAATGCAACCAGTGCAGTATCCGGAGCCATAATTGTTAATCCAGCTACGATAATAAACAGTCAATCGACAGCAACCCAAACACAATGTATTGGTGGAAGCTTTAGTGCCATGTCAGTTTCTGCAACCGGAACAGGTACGCTAACATATCAATGGTACAGTAATGCAAGTGCATCAAATAGCGGTGGTACATTAATAGTCGGAGCAACTTCATCTACATATACGCCTCCGGCAACCATTGTAGGTACAACCTATTATTATTGTGTTGTGGGTAGTACTTGTAGTGCATTAACAAGTGCTGTGTCAGGGGCTATAATAGTAACTCCTGCGACATCAATTTCAAGCCAATCAACTGCAACCCAAACACAGTGCGTGAGTGGGGCCTTTAGTGCCATGTCAGTAACTGCAACTGGAACCGCACCTTTAACATACCAATGGTATAGTAATGCTTCTGCATCAAATAGCGGTGGTACTTTAATAGTTGGTGCAACCTCATCGACATATACACCACCAGCAACCGTAGCTGGTACAACTTATTATTACTGTATCGTAAGTGGAACATGTAATACAGCAACCAGTGCAGTATCCGGGGCAATAATAGTAACACCTGCTACATCAATTTCCAGCCAGTCAACCGCAACACAAACGCAATGTATTGGCGGAAGCTTTACGGCAATGTCGGTTACTGCAACCGGAACAGGTGTCTTAACTTACCAATGGTATAGCAATGTATCAGCCTCGAATAGTGGAGGTACATTAATCGGTGGTGCAACCTCATCAACTTATACACCTCCTGCAACCGTAGTAGGTACAACTTATTACTACTGTATAGTAAGTAGTAGTTGTGCTAATGCAACCAGTGCCATATCGGGAGCAATAATAGTAACACCTGCCACATCAATCTCAAGTCAATCTACAGCAACACAAACGCAATGTGTTGGCGCATCATTCAGTGCCTTGTCCGTTACCGCAACCGGAACCGCACCTTTAACCTATCAATGGTATAGTAATGCTTCTGCATCAAATAGTGGTGGTACATTAATAGTTGGTGCAACTTCATTTTCATATACTCCTCCCACAACCATAGTAGGTACAAGCTATTACTATTGTATAGTAAGTGGTACTTGTAGTTCAGCTACTAGTGCGGTATCCGGGGCAATAATAGTAACTCCTGCCACAATAATTTCGAGTCAGTCAACAGCAACACAAACGCAGTGTATTGGCGGAAGTTTTACAGCTATGTCGGTAACTGCTACTGGAACAGGTACTTTAACCTATCAATGGTACAGTAATGCATCAGCCTCGAATAGTGGAGGTACATTAATCGGTGGTGCAACTTCATCTACATACACACCTCCTGCAACATTAGTAGGTACAACTTACTACTATTGCATAGTAGGTAGCAGTTGCGCTAATACAACCAGTGCGGTATCAGGAGCAATAATAGTAACACCTGCGACATCAATTTCAAGCCAATCAACTGCAACCCAAACACAGTGCGTGAGTGGGGCCTTTAGTGCAATATCAGTAACTGCAACCGGAACCGCACCTTTAACCTATCAATGGTATAGTAATGCTTCTGCATCAAATAGTGGAGGTACATTAATCGGCGGTGCAACTTCATCTTCGTATACACCCCCTGCAACTTTAGTAGGAACAACCTATTATTATTGCATAGTAAGTGGAACATGTAATTCATCTACTAGCGCGGTGTCAGGAGCAATGATAGTTAACCCGGCGACATCAATTTCCAGCCAATCAACGGCAACACAAACGCAGTGTATTGGTGGGTCGTTTAGTCCAATGTCAGTAACTGCAACCGGCACTGGCACGCTTACTTATCAATGGTATAGCAATGTGTCAGCATCAAACAGTGGCGGTACATTAATAGTTGGAGCAACTTCATCTACGTACACACCTCCTGCAACATCAGTAGGTACAACTTATTACTATTGTATAGTAGGTAGCACTTGTGCTAATACAACCAGTGCAGTGTCGGGAGCAATTATAGTTACTCCTGCAACGTCCATAAATAGTCAGTCAACTGCAACTCAAACACAATGTGTGGGAGGAAGTTTCAGTGCGATGTCAATAACTGCAACCGGAACGGCTACATTAACATATCAATGGTATAGTAACGCATCAGCATCAAATTCCGGAGGTGCTTCAATAGGTGTTGCAACTGCGTCCATTTATACTCCTCCAACTATAGTTGCGGGTACAACCTATTACTATTGTATTGTTAGTGGTCCATGCGGTAATGTTACAAGTGCAGTATCTGGTGCAATAATTGTAACTCCTGCAACATCCATTACAAGTCAATCAACAGCAACTCAAACACAATGTGCAGGTGGAGCGTTTAGTGCAATTTCTGTAAGCGCAACTGGCACCGGCACACTAACGTATCAATGGTATAGCAATGCATCAGCATCAAATAGTGGAGGTACATTAATAAGTGGTGCAACTTCGTCATCTTATACACCGTCGGCAGCAATAGCTGGCACAACTTACTATTATTGTATTGTAAGTGGAACGTGTGGTTCAGCAACCAGTGCAGTGTCTGGTTCATTTATTGTAAATCCAATTCCTGCTTCACCTACTGCATCTAATAATGGCCCAATATGTGCAGGTACAACATTAAACCTTAATGCAACAGTTGTAGCAGGTGCAACATATACTTGGAGTGGTCCTAATGGATTTACTTCTCTTTCACAAGATACTTCTATAACAAATGCAACTACAGCAGCAACAGGCACATATTCGGTTTATGCGACTGTAAGTGGATGTACAAGCTCTGCGGGAACAACTCCAGCTACGGTTAAACCTGTTCCTACAACGCCTACTGCAACTAATAATGGTCCAATATGTGCAGGTGCAACCCTAACTTTAACTACCGGTCTTGTAGCGGGTGCAACATATGCATGGAATGGCCCTGGTTTTACTTCAACTTCTCAAATAGCATCTATAACAAATGCAACAACTGCCGCAAGCGGAACCTACTCGATCACAGTAACAGTTGGTGGTTGTGGAAGCTCGGGTAATACTACTATTGCAACGGTTAATCCCATACCTGTTTCTCCAACAGCAAGCAGTAATACACCATTATGTATCGGTTCAACTCTTAATTTAAACGCTACTACTGTTGCTGGCGCAACATATGCATGGATTGGCCCTAATAGTTTTTCTTCTACTTCTCAAACTCCGACTTTAAGCGGAGTGGTAGTAGCCGATGGCGGTACATATTCCGTGACGGCTACTGTGAGTGGATGTACAAGCCCAGAGGGAACTACTCTTGTTGTAATTAATCCTCCACCTGCTGCTCCAACTGTAACAAGTAATAGCCCTGTTTGTTCAGGAAATACATTGAGCCTGCACGCAAGTAATATAACTGGCGCTAGCTATTCATGGACCGGCCCGAATACATTCACTTCAACCAATCAGAATCCCAATATTACAAGTGTTACTACAGCAGCTGCCGGAACGTATTCAGTTAATGCTACGGTGCCCGGTTGTGCTACAAGTCCTAATGGAACAATAACAGTAGTAGTTAATCAAACACCTGCTTCTCCAGCAGCAACAAGCCCAAGTCCAATTTGTTCAGGAAGCAGCTTGAATTTAACTGCAAGTACAGTACCAGGAACAACTTACACATGGACGGGTCCGAATAGTTTTAAATCCATTTCGCAGGATACATCAATACTTAATTCCACTACCGCGGCAAGCGGAACATATACTGTTGTCGCTTCAGCAAATGGATGTAATAGTTCAAATGGAACTGTTTCAGTTGTGGTTAATCAAACTCCTCCTGCACCAACAGTAGGAAGCAACAGCCCAATTTGTTTAGGTGGTGCTATTAATTTAACTGCAAGTACAGTTACCAGTGCAACATATGCATGGAGTGGCCCGAATGGTTTTACTTCCACCTCTCAAAATCCGAATATTCCCGTATCAGTTATCGCTGACTCAGGTATTTATTCGGTTAATGCCACAATACTAGGTTGTACAGGCCCGAATGGTACCGTGGATGTAAGTATTAACCCTCCACCTGCTGCACCTGTTGCCGGAAGTAATAGCCCTATTTGTGCCGGTACAACACTTAATCTGACAGCAAGTACTGTAACTAATGCAGCTTATTCATGGACAGGACCGAATACATTTACTTCATCAACACAAAATCCTAATATAAGTTCAGTTACTACGGCTGCTAGTGGAACATATTCCGTGACGGCTAAGGTACCGGGTTGCGTTGTAAGTAGTGCCGGAACAGTTAGTGTAACAGTTAACCCGATACCAGCTACACCAACTGCTACAAGCAACAGCCCTGTATGTACAGGATCAAACTTGAACTTGATGTCGAGCACAATAGGTGGTGCAACATATAAATGGACCGGGCCAAACAGTTTTGTTTCTATTTCACAGGACACTTCAATAAGTAATGTTATTCTGGCTGATGCCGGAACATATTCGGTAACTGCAACTGCAAACGGTTGCACAGGCTCAGCTGGAACAGTGCTAGTTACAGTTGATGTGCCTGCTGTGGTAAATGCAGGTACCAATCAAACTGTTTGTGCTAATAATGATGTGATTTCCCTGAACGGAAGTTCAAGCACAGGTTCAGCACAATGGAGTAGTAGTGGAACAGGTGCATTTACTCCAAGTAATACAACTCTTAATGCAACGTATACTCCAAGTAAAGCTGATACAACTGCAGGTAGTGTTATTCTTACTCTTACTTCGAAAAATAATGGAGCATGTAGTCCTGTAACCAGTAATATTACCATCACCTTCACTCACGCACCGTATGTGAATGCAGGCCCTGATCAAACTGTTTGTGGTAATAATGATGTAGTTACGTTGAATGGTTCGTTTACTACCTCAACCGGAGCTGTATGGTCAACTTCAGGTAGCGGAGTATTTGCTCCGAATAATACTACAATGAACGCTACGTATACACCTAGCTCAGCAGATACTGCCGCAGGAAGTATAACGCTTACATTAACAAGTACGGGCAACGGGCTATGTAGCGTTGTTTCAGATGGTATGAAAATAACGATTACACATGCTCCTAATGTGAATGCCGGTAGTAACGTTTCAGTGTGTAAGAACAATGCGAACGTTTTACTTAGTGGTACTTCCAGCACAGGTTCCGGAGTTTGGAATACATCGGGAAGCGGAACATTTTCTCCTAATGCAAACACATTAAATGCAACGTACATTGCAAGTAGCGCGGATACTGCTGCCGGAAGTGTTACATTGACCTTAACTTCTGGAAGTAATGGTACCTGTATTCCGGTTAATAAATCTATAACAGTTACATATACACCAATACCAAAAGTAAATGCAGGACCTGATGTTACAGCTTGTGCGAATAATGATGCGATTATACTGAACGGTACATCGGCAACAGGATCCGGCCAGTGGAGTACAAGTGGTAGCGGAACATTTACACCTAATAATACAACCTTAAATGCTACATACATACCGAGCAATGCTGATACAACAACAGGAAGTGTAACACTTACATTGGCAAGTACAAATAATGGAACATGCAGCCCTGTATCAGATCAATTGGTAGTTAATTTCACTCATGCTCCAACTGCAAATGCAGGATCAAATGCTTCAGTATGTTCCAATAATGCAAATGTTATATTGAATGGCTCATTTACTATTGCAAGTGGAGCAACATGGTCGACTTCGGGAAGTGGAACATTTACACCGAATAATACTACAATGAATGCTACGTATTCTCCTAGCTCTGCAGATACGGCAGCTAAGAGTGTAACCATAACTTTAACAACTACAGGTAACGGACAATGTAATGCTGTCAGCAGCTCAATGACAATTACATATACTATTGCCCCCCATGTTGAGGCAGGCCCGGATACAAAGGTTTGTTTAAGCAGTCCTGATTATACCTTAAGTGGGTATTCTTCGACAGGAACGGGAACATGGACAACACTTGGTACTGGAACATTTTCTCCGAATACAAACACATTAGGTGCTACATATAAACCAAGCACTGCTGATACAAGTGCAAAAACAGCAACTCTTATTCTAACATCTACAAATAATGTTTCTTGTAACCCGGTTTCAGATACAATTGTTTTGACTTACACCAAAACACCAGTTGTTACTGCGGGAAGCAATCAAACTGTTTGTGCTAATAATGATGATGTTTCTCTTAATGCAACTTCATCTACTGGTACAGGTAAATGGACCTCAAACGGAACAGGAACTTTTAGTCCTAATAATACAACGCTAAACGCTACTTATATACCAAGTAGTGCGGATACAGCATCGGGTTCAGTTAAATTAACATTCACAGCTACCGGTGGTTGCAATCCAACAGCAAGTAGTATAACTATTACAATTACACATGCGCCTTACGTTAATTCGGGGCCTGACCAGGCAGTCTGCCGGAATAATGCAAACGTTACGTTGAGTGGTATTGTAGGCGGTGCTACTACAACAGGAATATGGAGCACTTCGGGAACTGGTACATTTAATCCTGATAATCTTACCCTGAATTCGACCTATATTCCAAGTACTGCTGATACAACCGCAGGTAGCGTGAAGCTTGTATTAACATCTACCGGTAACGGAACTTGTAATGCAGTTACCGATACAATGATGATTACGTATACCAAGATACCTGTTGTTGGTGCAGGATCAGATCAAACTGTATGTGCAAATAATGATTCAGTACAATTAGCGGGTACTTCAACTTCGGGTTCCGGACAGTGGAGTAGCAGTGGAACTGGTAGTTTCTCTCCCAATAATAATACGTCAAATGCAATTTATATTCCAAGTAATGCAGATACAACCAGTGGAAGTGTAACACTTACATTCACTTCAACAAATAATGGCGGATGTACACCTGTCGCTGACCAAATGGTAATAACAATTAATCATGCGCCGGTTGTTAGTGCAGGACCTGATCAAAGTGTTTGTGCAAACAATGCAAATACTGATCTTACAGGTTCAGTGTCGAATGCTACCGGAGGGCAATGGGGTACAACTGGTAGTGGAATATTTACACCAAGCAATACTGCTTTGAATACAACATATGTTCCTAGTGCAGCTGATACAACAGCAGGTAGTGTAAAACTCTTCCTTGTCACTATAGGTAATGGTTTATGTAAGGCAACAACCGATACAATGGTGTTGACAATAACACATGCTCCTAATGTGAATGCTGGTGGAAATGCATCAGTTTGTAATTCTAGTCCTGACTATACCCTGAATGGTAGTTCAAGCACGGGATCGGGACAATGGAGTACTTTGGGTGATGGTTCATTCTCACCAAACAATACAACCTTAAATGCTACATATATACCAGGTACAGCAGATACAACTTCAGGAAACGTGAAGATTGTTCTTGCTTCTACAGGTAATGGTAATTGTAGTGCAGTTACCGATACGATGATAATAAGATATGATAAGAGGCCTAAAGATAATGCCGGTACAAATGTTACAGTTTGCGCAAATAATGATTCTATTTCTTTAAGTGGTAGCTCAAGCACCGGATCAGGACAATGGATCAGTAATGGAAGTGGTGCATTCGTACCAAATAGTAATACCCTAAATGCAATTTATGTTCCAAGTAGCGCTGATACCGGCGCAGGTGCAGTTACATTAAAACTTACAACAACTAATAACGGAGCATGTGCTGCATCGAATAGTCAATTTGTTGCAACTATTACTTCTGCACCTTACGCAAATGCAGGTATCGATCAAAGTATCTGTGGAAATGCTGATGCGGTTCTGTCAGGATCAATTAATAGTGTTGCGTCAGGTGCGCAATGGTCCACTTTGGGCAGCGGAACTTTCTCGCCGAACAATTCCACATTGAATGCAACTTATATTCCAAGTGCAGCAGATACTTCTGGACATAGTGTAAAACTTGTTCTTACTACTACAGGTAATGGCCAATGTAAAGCTGCTACAGATACAATGCTGATAAATATAAGCCCTGGTCCTAGAGTGAATGCCGGTGGAGATGTAACCGTATGTTTGAGTAATCCAGATTATACGCTCAATGGAAGTTCTTCAACCGGTGCAGGTATCTGGTCAACTACAAATGGAAGTGGTACATTCAGTCCGAATGTAAACACTTTAAATGCTACATATATGCCAAGTTCGGCTGATACAGCAGCACATACAGTAACATTGGTTCTTACTTCTTCAAATAATGGTGGTTGCTCTGCATCTTCTGATACAGTAGTATTAACATACTCTACTGTTCCAACAGCAAATGCCGGACCGGATCAAACATTGTGTGCGAATAATGCTACTGTTTCATTAAGCGGTGCATCGGGTACAGGTTCGGGAATATGGAGCACAAATGGTAGTGGCACATTTTCACCTGATAATACTTCATTGAATACAACATATATTCCAAGCAATGCAGATACAACTGCAGGTACAGTTACATTAACACTTACTACAACAGGTGGTTGTGGTTCAGTACCTGATAATATGACAGTAACATTTACACCTGCTCCATTTGCTAATGCGGGAACAGACCAGTTTGCATGCAGAAATAACCCTGATGTAACATTGAATGGTTATGTGGGCGGTGGTGCAAGTACAGGTTCATGGACTACATTGGGTAGCGGAACCTTCACTCCAAATAATGCTGCATTAAATGCAACGTATGTTCCAAGTACTGCAGATACAATGGCAGGAAGTGTAAAACTGGTTCTTACTACTACAAATAATGGTACTTGTAATGCTACCTCAGATACTATGGTTATTAATTTCACTGCGCCACCTAGTGTAAATGCGGGCGCTGACGAAAGCGGTTGTGCAAATAATTCAGTTGCACTGAACGGAGTAATAATTGGTGGAAGTGGAACAGGCATTTGGAGTACGGCAAATGGAACTGGGGTGTTTAGTCCAAATAACTCGACGCTTACCGCATCCTATATTCCAAGTAACGCCGATACTCTTGCTAAGAACATAGTTCTTGTGCTTACTTCAACTAATAATGGAAACTGTAATGCAATTACAGATACAATGGTGGTAACTGTTTCTCCTGGCCCGATTGTAAACGCTGGCGCTGATCAAACGGTTTGTGCTAATAATGCCAATGTTACACTTTCAGGTAGCGTTGCAAATGCAAGCGGTGGACAATGGAGTTCAACTGGTAGTGGAACATTTACACCAAGTAATACCTCACTTAATGCAACCTATATTCCAAGTTCCTCAGATATTACATCAGGCTCTATAGAACTTGTTCTGGCATCTATTGGTAATGGATTGTGTACTAAGGCAACAGATACCATGAAGGTTATTTTCTCACCATCGCCTAGGGTGAATGCCGGCGCTGATATATATGTGTGTACTGGTAACACAACGGCATCATTAAATGGAAGCGTTTCAGGTGGTGCAACTACCGGTATGTGGTCTACGTTAGGAAGTGGAACATTCAGCCCGGATAATGTCACCTTAAATGCTACCTATAATTTAAGTACTGTTGATACAATTGCAAAGACAGTGAAACTTGTACTTACTTCTACAAATAATGGAAGTTGCATATCAGTAACTGATACGGTTGTGATCAGAATTAACCCTATACCAATTGCAAATGTCAGCGCTGATACAACAGTTTGTGCAAGCAGCGCAAGCGTAGCAATACATGGAAATGTAACAGGAGGCTCAGGAACCGGTATGTGGTCTACATTGGGCAGCGGAACATTTACACCTAATGATAGTACTTTGAATGCAAATTATGTTCCTACTTCAGCAGATACTTCAGCGCACAGTGTAAAACTGATTCTTACAACTACGAAAGCGTGTATGGTCTCTACTGATACAATGGTTGTTTTCTTCAATTCTGCTCCGGTTGTAAATGCAGGACCTAATCAGGTTGTTTGTTCTAATAATGCGAGTGTTGTATTAGCAGGAAGCGTTTCAAATGCAAGCGGAGGTAAGTGGATAACAACTGGTGGCGGAATGTTTGCACCTAATGATTCTACTCTTAACGCAACATATACTCCAAGTGCTTCAGATATTACTACAGACTCTGTTAAGCTTGTTCTTGTGTCGAGTGGAAATGGATTGTGCACAGCAATAAGCGATACAATGAAAGTTACTTTCTCACCTTCACCTTCAGTAAGTGCCGGTTCTGATATTTTTGTATGTACAGGTAATACAACGGCATCGCTTAATGGAAGCGTTTCAGGTGGAGCAACAGCTGGTACCTGGACAACCCTTGGTAGTGGTACATTTACTCCTAATAATACTACGTTGAATGCTACATATAATTTAAGCAGTGCAGATACGGCAGCAAAGACTGTAAAACTTGTACTTACTTCAACTAATAATGGAGGATGTCTATCAGTTTCTGATACGGTTTTAATAAAGATCACCCCGATACCAACCGTTACAATTGGAGCAGATACTACTGTTTGTGCAAATAATAACAATATACCTATTCACGCTACAGTCTCTAGTGGTTCAGGAATATGGAAAACATTAGGCACGGGTACATTTATGCCAAATGATAGCACGCAAAATGCACACTATGTTCCTGGTACTGCAGATACGGCTGCGAAATCAGTTAAACTGGTATTTAGTGCAACTCATTCCTGCAGCCCGGTTTCAGATACTATGATGATAACTTTCAGCCCTGCACCTAAAGACAATGCAGGAACTGACCAGGCAATATGCGCAGGAAGTAATGTTATTCTGAAAGGTACAGTTGCACTTGCTGCTGGTGGCAAATGGTCTGGCAATGGAAGTGGCATATTCACACCGAATGATTCAGCACTGAATGCTGTATATGTGCCAAGTTTAGCCGATGTAACAACAGGCAAAGTAACTATTGTACTTACAACAACTGGTAATGGAGCTTGTTCTGCATCAACTGATACAATGATTGTAACTATACAATCTAAGCCAGTTGCAAACTTTAAGAGTTCCACAGCTTGTTTGAATTCTACAGTAAGCTTTACGGATGAATCTACGGTAAGTGTTGGCAGTATTTCGGCATGGAACTGGAACCTGGGTAATAATACCTCTGTTGCACAAAACCCAACTGATAATTATAATATAAGTGGCACACAAACTATAACTTTAATTGTCAGCACCAGTGCGGGTTGTTCCGATACAATCAGCAGAAGTATTTTTGTGAACCCATTGCCAACCGCATTATTTACAGTTAAAACATCATGCCCTGATTCGGCTCAGTTTACCGATAATTCAATAGTTAACCCTGGAGCAATATCAGCATGGAATTGGAAGTTTGGTGACTCTTCAACTAGTGCACTACAAAATCCTTTACATGTATATCCAATAAATGGTACGTATATAACTACTTTAATGGTTACTTCTGATTCTGGCTGTTCCGCATCACACAGTGATACCTTAACCATTGATCCTTGTAATAATAATGGAACAATTGCCAGTGCACCTGGTGTGCCTACAGCCTTTACGCCAAACGGTGACGGAAATAACGATATATTATATGTAAGAGGTGGCCCATTCAGTTTGTTTGATTTCAGAGTGTTCGACCAATGGGGTACACAAATATTCCAGGCCAATGTTCAGAGCGAAGGATGGGATGGTAAATTCCATGGCGCTGTACAACCTGAAGGAACTTTCGTTTGGACATTAACAGGTACTACAGTTGATGGTAAACAAGTAAAAATGACCGGTAACGTAACCATATTGAGGTGAGAAAAACTAGCGCTATGAAGAGAATTACCAGATATATAGTATTCTTTCTTGCAATGAGCAGTGTTAGTGCCATTGCTCAGGATTATCACATGTCTCAGTATGATATGGCAAGCCTTTATCTTAATCCTGCACTAACGGGAATGTATAGTGGCGAAAGGGGAGATTATAAAATATATAACGACTATCGTTCGCAATGGGGAGCCTTAGGCACGAGCCCTTATACTAATGAATACCTGGCATTTGATATGCCATTAAAGGCATGGGATAAAAACTTTGGAGTAGGGGCGTATTTTATAAATAATGCAGCTCCAATGGGTAGTTTCAATACTACTTCTTTTATGGCCTCAATTGCATATGATATTATGAGTAAAGATAATTCCAATGGCAAGCATTACCTGACTACGGGCATACAGCTCGGCTTCTTTTATAAGGAGTTCAACCCAAACAATTTTACATACGATAATCAATATTCAGATGCCATTGGTGGTTTTGATCAGAATATGCCAAATGGAGAAAGTTTCGCTAAAATGAGTGTGGCAAACTTCGATGCGAACTTCGGTATATTCTATAAATATATTGAAGAAAGCTCAAAGGTGCATCCGTTTTTTGGTTTTTCTATGCAGCATTTAACGGTGCCTAATGAATCGTTTACTTTTACAAAAAGCGATGTTCCAATGCGTTTTAATTTCCAGGGTGGGTGTGATTTTAATGTTAATGAAAAATTGAAGATCACTCCAATGTTATTTTACATGAATGAGGCCGGTGTTACAGAATTTGATGCGGGTTTGTTGGGTTATTATAAAATTGGTACAACTCCATTCCAGATTATTCTTGGTGCAAATGATAGAGTTAATGACGCCGTAGTAATAAATACAGGAATAAAGTATGGAGAGCATGTTTTTCGTTTCAGTTACGATATTAACACTTCTTACCTTGCTGCATTTACTGGTGGTAGAGGTGCTTGGGAGTTCTCGCTTATTTTGACAATAATAAAGGGACACCCTATGTTCAGCAGAAGTCAGATATAATCTGTGTTCTCTTTCTGAATTTATTTATTCGTATTTACAATTTTGTAGATTTGTTAAATAAATCGGGCGAATGAGGAAGGGTATATTTTATTTTGCTGCATTAGTATGTGCTAGCCTTATTCTCAATTCCTGTTCAACTTATAAAAAAAATCCTACACAGGTAGTGTTATGGCAATTGGGTGACCCTGGAGCGCTGAATCCTATTCTGGCAAGCGATCTGGGAGCAGCAGATATTGACAATAATATATTTCAACCCCTGTTGAATTTCGATTACCGAACACTTAAGTTAGTACCAATATTAGCTGATACTTTGCCAACAGTAAAGATCGATTCTGCAGGAAGAATGTTCATTACCTACGAAATACGAAAAGAAGCCAGATGGGATAACGGGTCTCCGGTTACGGCAAAAGATGCTGAATTTACTCTGAAGGTCATTAAAAACCCTGCTGTAAATGATGAAGCGCTGCGATCATACTATGATATGGTTAGTGATGTGATATTGTATCCTGATAATCCCAGGAAGTTTACAATCGTTTATAATGAGAAATACATGATGGCGGTGATTGCTACAGGAACTGACACTTATATTATACCCGAATACGTATATGATTCTAACAAATACATGGAGAGCTTCACCATAAAGCAAATGTATTCTGATACGGCATCTTTACATGACCCGAAAATGCTTGCATTTGGAAAAGGTTTTAATGCTGACAGGTATTCACGGGATCCTGGTTATGTTTCCGGAAGTGGGGCGTATAAATTCACGTCATGGGCAACAGGCCAGCGAATTGTATTAGATAAAAAAGCTAACTGGTGGGGCGATGAACTAAAAGCAAAGAATTGTTTTTTTGAAGCAAATGCAACTAAGTTGGTGTATCAAACAATTAATGATATGACTTCTGCACTTGTTTCTTTAAAGGCAGGTAATATTGATGTAATAGGTAATATAAGGCCTTCTGAGTTTGGTGACCTTTCTAAGTCCGAAAAATTCACACAGAATTTCAATACATTCAAAACATTACGACTGTCATACGCTTATATTGGATTAAATATGTTAGATCCGAAGTTTGCGGATATAAGAACCAGAAAAGCAATTGCGCACCTGATTGATGTACCCAGGATAATTAAAGATGTGTATTATGGCTATGCTCAACAAGTTACTTCGGCTGTTACACCAATGGATTCACTTGAGTATGATTATACCATTAAGCCATACGAATTTAATATAGATACCGCCAAAGCCTTACTTGCTGCTGCAGGTTGGAAAGACAGCGATGGAGATGGTATTTTAGATAAGTTAATAGATGGTAAAAAAATTGATTTCAGGGTTGTTTATATATGTAATGCGGGTAATGAACAAAGAAAAAAGGTTGGTTTAATGTTTAAAGAAGAAGCCAGAAAGGTAGGAATTGATGTAAGTATTGTGCAACAGGAAGCCAATGTATTCAGAGGGAATTTGAAGACACATAATTTTGACATGTGTATGGATGTATGGGGCTTTCAACCGGGGCCAATGGATTTCAAGCAAATATTTTATTCAACATCGGCACTTAACAAAGGTTCTAACTTTATAAGCTTCGGCAATGCTGAATCTGATGCATTGATTGATTCGATAAGAGTGGAGCTTGATGATATAAAAAGGGCCAAGATGGTAAAACGATTAGAAAGAATTATGCATGAAGAATGTGGCGATATATTTCTTTGTGCTCAGCAAGCTTTAATAGCAGCAAATAAAAGATACTCTAATGTCTACCCTTCATGTAATATGCCGTTCTTTTGGGAGGCCGGATTTGATGCCAATGCTGGTAAGTAATGTAATGCTATAGCATGCTGAAATACATAATTAAACGGGTATTAATTTTCATTCCTACTTTATTAGTTATCTCGTTCATTATGTTTATACTGGGTGTAAATGCACCTAGTGATCCAGTTGAAACTATTCTGACCAAACAGCAAGGTGAGTCGGGTCAATCCATAAAAAGTATTGCCGATGAAGCTGCCTATAATTCAGTTCGGCATAAGTTGGGACTTGATCTTCCATTATTTTATTTTAGTATTACAAACGCTACTGCCTGCGATACATTATACCGTATTCCAAAATCAAATGTTCGCGATAACCTGGCACACATAGCCTTTATATATGGTAATTGGCCAAATGTTGCACAGTATTATGCCACACTAAAACAATTCGAAACTGCTGTAAGCAAAATCAAATCCGATAGCTCAAATGCCGAAGATATCATTTCAGCAAAAAAAAATGTAAGTGAATTATATTCGGATTATGACCAGGGCAAGATAAATGTCGCCTTATCAAAACTTAATACTGTTCTTAGTAAACCACATTCAACTCTACAGTCACTTGCACCAAAGCTATCAGAATTAAAAGAGTCTGAAAAATACTTTATTGATCACCAGTCTCCTTATCAGAAATGTATTCCTGTAGTGCACTGGTATGGATTCAGAAACCAATATCACCATTGGCTTGTGAGCTTTTTGAAGGGTGATTTCGGTTTTTCATATCAGGATATGCGGCCTGTAAGTTCAATAATTGGGGATGCTATGAAATGGACACTTGGTATTAGTTTTATATCAATTCTGCTTGCATATTTTATTGCTATTCCGCTTGGTGTAAAAGCAGCAGTGAGCAAGGGAAGTAATAAAGAGAAGTTAACGACATCAGGACTGTTTATGCTATACTCATTACCAAATTTCTGGATTGCAACCATTCTGATCATTTTCTTTTGTGGTGGCGATTGGTTTTCCTGGTTTCCTGCACCAGGTGCTGCTCCAATTCCTTCCGATGCATCATTTATGTATCATATCACACAAACTATTTATCGACTCATATTACCGGTGTTATGCTGGACGTATACTTCGCTTGCTTTTATTTCACGACAAATGCGTGGCGGTATGTTAAATACCCTTGGCCAAGATTATATACGTACCGCAAGAGCTAAGGGATTGCCGGAGAATAAAGTAGTTTGGAAACATGCATTAGGTAATTCACTTCTTCCTATAATTACATTATTCGCGAATGTTTTTCCCCTGCTATTATCGGGCTCAGTTGTAATTGAACAGATATTTTCTATACCGGGCATGGGTCAGGTTAGCTATAATGCATTGGTAGCAAATGATTATCCGGTAGTGTTTGCAAATACAATGTTTGCTGCCTTGCTTACTCTCTTTGGGACATTGGTCGCTGATATATTATATGCAATTGCTGACCCCAGGATCTCATATTCAAAACGTGAAATTGTATGAGCGATTCTAAAAATATAGATAACGACGCTTCTTCGCAAGGCTATTGGAGGATGGTTCGAAAGCAGCTCTTTAAAAATAGAGTTGCAAAATATTCCATCAGGTTCATTGTTGTACTACTTGTATTTGCTTCATGTGCGGATATTATAGCAAATGAAAAACCGTTGGCTTGTAATTATCAGGGGCATACGTATTTCCCGGTTTTCAGATCGTATTTAGTCTCAATAGGTATAAGTGAATGGCCTGCAGAATTACAAAATGTAGAGTGGAAAAAACTCAATTATCAATGGGCTGTTTTTCCACTTATACCATACTTGCCTCAAAATATTGATGAAGCTAACATACATTCAGTTGGCCCTTTTGATAAACAACAAGTGAGTTCCATTCATTGGAGGCATTGGCTTGGTACGGACGAACTTGGTCACGATATATTGGCTGCAATGATCTATGGTGCACGTATTGCTATGTTGGTTGGTGTAGTTTCAATGAGCATTGCTACTATTATAGGGCTGATAATGGGTTTACTTGCTGGATATTTCGGGGATGACAGATTGAAATTAACCCGAGCCCAGATTATATTCAACCTGCTGTTCATAGTGCTTGGTATCTTTTATGCCTTTGGATTGCGTTTCTACGCTTTAAATGATGCACTTGCCTCTTCATTCATTTCTTTCCTGCTGCAATTAATGATAAGCGTAGTTATGTTTATTGTAATGTTGTGCATCGGGAATGTACTGGCCATACCTTTTGAAAAGATCCCATTCCTTGGAAGAAAAATAAGCATACCTATAGATATTATTGTTTCACGTTGCATTGAAGTTATGATGTCAATTCCTACCTTATTTCTTATTATGGCAATTATCGCTATTGCAAAACCTTCTGTAATATTGGTTATGGTAGTAATTGGTGCTACGGCATGGACAGGTATTGCACGTTTTGTTCGAGCTGAATTATTACGGATAAGAGAACTGGAATATATTGAAGCAGCGCATGCACTTGGCTATTCGGAAATAAGAACAATTTTTAAGCATGCATTGCCCAATGCAATGTCTCCGATACTAATTGCAATTGCTTTTGGTATTGCAGGTGCTATTCTTACAGAAGCTACCTTATCTTTTTTAGGTATTGGCGTTCCGGCAGACATTATTACCTGGGGTTCGTTACTGTCAGAAGCCCGCTCTAAGCCAACAGCATGGTGGCTGGCTATTTTCCCGGGTATTGCAATTTTTATTACGGTAACAGTATATAACCTGCTGGGGGAAGGATTAACAGATGCAATGGATCCAAGGTTAAGGAAATGATACTATTCAACAATATCTTTCAAGCGCTCCTTTACTTTTTCCTTTACAAGATCAGTAAATCTTCTGTTTTCAATTTTACTATCAAGCCATGATATGAAATCGAAATAGGAGAGTGTTTGTTGTTCCGATTTTATTTTCGAAAGCTTCACTAGAGCATTCCTTGTTTCCTCCATTACTTTTTTAAGCTTACCTCTGTCGTACAGTGATACTGTTCTTCGTATAAACTTTAAGACCAATTCCTCAAAGCGATAAAGATTTTTTTGTTTTGAAATATACCGGTATGTTGATCTCAATTCGTATTCCATTATATCATGATAACCTAACTCATAATACAGCAATAGTCTTAATATCCTTATGGTATTAGCAATACCAACATTTTCACTACGATTATCAGGATTATTTATAATTATATTGATCCAGTGTAACGAACGCGAATAATTTTCCAGCCCGAAATTAAGTACGGCAAGGTTAAAATATAAAGCCGTTCTATTTGCGGGGCCAAGGCTTTTATGATAGAACTCAGTATTATTCTCTACTTGTTTAACAAGTTGCTCACTTATTTCAAATTCACCCAGTTGCATGTACGCATCAAGAATATTAATATCGGCAAATGCTTTACGTTTATCAGAAATATCAAGTTTTTTTATTTCATCGGAAAGCACAGGTAACATTTCGTTCTTTCCAATAAGCGATGATGAGGTAATAAGCCTGCTCAGTACTGAGAGATACCTGTCTTTCCATATTTGCAGCTCAGCCATATGGGGCTCTTCCTTAAACAGGTTTAATAAACGCATATTGTTTTCATGCGCCTCCCTTGTTCTGCCCGCCATGGTATGGTATAAAGACAATATTCTGAAATAGAAAAACTGGTTGAAGAAAGTATTGCCCTTAAAACTTTGAGCGTTTATGGTATTTAGCATCTGCTTTTCTAGATACTTTAACTGGGTAGCCGTTAGTCGCTGTCCTACTTTTCTTTGGTAAACCGACATCCTGTTATTAAGATGTTTTATCTTACTCTCTTCATATACCCTTTCAGATAGTTTTTTGGTTTCATTGTGAATATTGGTTGAGCTTGCCATGTCATCCGGCTCAAGATTTTGTAGACGGAGTATTTCAAGTTTTAGTTCAGAAAGCGCATATTCATCAGCCATTTTACCTGCTTTCTGCAATAACTCCCTTCTTGCAATAGTTAATCCTTTGGCTGATAATATCTCTGCCTGATGCAAAAAATTCAGTATTCTGCCGTAAGCAGAGCTCCTCAAATGAAAATTATGCAGCGCATCAAGAATAAGGTAGTATAAATTATGCTTATTTATTTTTAGCTGAGAGACAAACTTCTTATCAGGTATCTTTTTCGATATTATCTCGTCATTTACGGGGTCAGTCTCGCTGATTATAGTATATAGCTTCAGTAAATTATTAGCGCTTTTATGCTTAGAAAGCTGAATGGAGATATGCCTCTTTTCATTTTTTTCAAGAGATTTTATCAGCTTAATCAGGTTTGAGTTTTCCATTGGATTATTAACTCAATATTAGTAATAATAACAATTAGATATAGCAAATGTAATGAATTTAAGGCTATAGTCACAATAAATTAATATTAAGACAACAATTGGAACCTTAACATTCAGATTAAACTTGGTTATAATAAAGGGTAGGTATAAAGTAAGTTTGAATTCCCAAACATGACCTGGCGATTATGAAAGTTAAAAATATATTTAGTAAGAAGTGGAGTATTGCATTTCTGGCAGTAACGACAAGCGCTTTCTCTTTAATAGCGCAACCGGTTGTGCCTACACTTTCTGCCGCAACAAATATAGACTGTTCTTCTTTTATTGCCAACTGGAACGTTTCAGCAGGGGCTAATTTTTATTATCTTGAGGTTTCTACATCTACCTCATTTGGCACTTTTGTTGGTATATATAGCCCGGTTTCCTGCGGAAACAATTTAACATGGTTTGTGAGCGGGCTATCGGCAAGTACAACATACTATTATAGGGTAAGTGCAAGCAACGGTTCAGGTAATAGCGGATATACTGCCGGTACGTATACTACTGTAACAACCCTGTCAAGTGCTGGCTGTTCTTCAAACGGTACCTGGACACAGGTTGGTTCTGCTGCGAATGGCGCCGGAGTAACAAATGGAGATCCTCCTGTTTATAATGACTTTGAGGTAGCTTCAATGTGTAGCGACTGTAAGAACAATGTACTCTATGTTGGTGGCTATTATACTTCAGTCAATAATACTACAATACCGGCAAGTGGCATAGCTACCTGGACACCATCTACAACATATCCTTATACAGCAGGTACCTGGGCAAGTCTCGGAACTATTGGCGGTGGATTAGCTGTTAGCAACGGTGCAGTTAAGCAGAATCCACATGAAATTTTTGCAATGGTATATTATAACGGAATTGTATACGTAGGAGGAAACTTTACTACCATAAATGGTAGTGCCACAGATGGCTCAGGGAACACATACAATAACCTGGCTCAATATAATATATCTACCGGGGTATGGTCAGCCGTTGGTGGCAGTGGAGGAATAACAGGGGGAAGTGGAACCGGAAAAGCCGTATTTTATTCACAAGGCCCGGTTTCTGGTAATATAGGTGGGTACTATGTTCAATCTTTAGCTGTTGACTACAGTGGCAGGTTATATGTTGGTGGTAACTTTACAAATGTAGCTGGTGCAACCAAGGATGGTTCAGGTAAAAATTTCAATAACATAGCTATGTGGAATGGTAGTTCTTGGTCAGCCTTAAACGGAGGCATGACTGGCACTAATTCAAACAGTAACGGAACGGCTGTTCCAACAGTATACGCACTGGATGTTTTAGACAGTGTACATATATATGCAGGAGGGCAATTTAATCTTGCCGGTGGAATAAGCGCGAGTAATATAGCCATGTGGAACGGAAGCGCCTGGTCGTCTTTAACAGATGGTTCAGGAGGTAATGGAATACCACAAGGGGCTATGGGTCCGTCATTGTGCGGAGGAATTGTCAGTGGTACAGTAAATTGGTCTGATTGCCCTGCAGTATTGGCTCTTGCTAATGTTGGCAATTTGGTTTATGCTGCGGGAGTTTTTAATAAGGCAGGTTCGAAAAGTGCTGATAATGTTGCTCAGTGGAATCAGTCTACAAATACATGGACCGATATTGGTGGGGTAGGTGGACCAACAAATGATATAGGAGAAGCTACTGCAGAGTATGTAAATAATGGTATACTTTATATAGGGGGCGATTTCCAGAATGCGAATCATTGCGCTTTAACCGTTAATAATGTTGTCGGCTATAATGGTTCTTGGATATTATTGCCGGCCTCAGCTCCGGGCTTTCAACCAGGTCTTTCGAATGTTCTTTCGTGGGCATCGTTGGCTGGTTTCCCATCTCCGGGATACAGCATTTTATACGCAGGCGGAGACTTTGAAGGTGGTACAAACGGGCCGGGAGCTCCTGCTGTAAATCACATAGCGCAGTATGCAGGCTTACCTAATCCCGCACCTATTCTTACCGTTTCTCCTTCCGCTTCAATTTGCTCAGGGGGAAATTCGACACTTACAGCCGGAGGTGCAGTAAGTTATACCTGGAGCCCTGGTGCAAGCTTAAACGTCACAACGGGAGCGACAGTAATTGCTACTCCTACTGCAACTACAACATATACGGTAACGGGAACAAATGTTGGCGGCTGTGCCTGTGCTTGCACACAAACAGCAACGGTTGTTGTTACGGTTAGCTCTACCACCACGGTAACAGCATCTGCTGTAACTCCAACTTTTTGTGCGGGTGATTCAACGAAAATAAATGCTTCAGGCGCTACAACATATACATGGACTCCTTCCACAGGATTGAATGTTACTACTGGCGCATCAGTAGTAGCCAGCCCGGTAAGTTCGCAAACATATATAGTAACCGGAGGTGCTGCAGGCTGTACTGCTACAGCAACAGTGGTGGTTACTGTTAACCCAGCCCCAACTATAAACGCTACTGCCGATACGGCAACTATTTGTGCAGGAAATTCGACAAATATTAATGCTACAGGCGGCAGTACATATACGTGGACTTCTTCAACAGGGTTAAGCGCAACAACAGGTGGAACAGTAAAAGCTACACCTGGTTCTTCAATTACATATACTGTAACAGGAACAGATGTAAATGGGTGCATTAATAAAGCCACAGTTTCTGTTGCAGTTACACCAACTCCAACTATAAATGCTTCAGCCGTTTCATCAACCATATGCCCTGGTAGTTCAACCAATATAAATGCAACAGGTGCCACTACTTATACCTGGGCCTCTGCAACTGGCCTGAATCAAACAACAGGTGCAACAGTTTCAGCAAATCCGGCTTCAGCAATAACATATACTGTAACCGGAACTACTGCACCAGGTTGTGTGGGAACTGCTACAGTAAGTATAGCTATTGCTCCATCGCTTTCAGTAACTATTACTCCTTCAGGAGGAACAATATTATGCAACGGAGCCTCTGTAACGCTTAATGCGGGCGGAGCAACATCATATTCGTGGAGCCCGCCAGGGGGATTAAGTTGTACAGGGTGTAGTAACCCAACAGCAAATCCGGGCTCTACGACTACTTATACAGTTACGGGTACATCGGGTACCTGTATAGGAAAAGACAGTGTAGTGATTACAATTAATTCTACACCAACCATAAATATTACACCATCAGCACCCGCAATTTGTACAGGTGATTCTGTTACACTTATAGCGAGTGGTGCTACTAGTTATACGTGGAGCCCGCCAGGGGGATTAAGTTGTACGAGTTGTAGTAACACGACAGCAATTCCGGGCTCCACTTCTACTTATACTGTTGTTGGTACAATTGCCGGAGGATGCAGCGGCAAAGACTCAGTAGTTGTTTCTATAAATCCTACACCAACAGTTTCTGTTAAAACAACAGGTATTGCTTCTGAAATATGTCCGGGTGATACTATTGGATTGGTGGCAAGTGGAGCTACAACTTATACATGGAGCCCGGCAACAGGCCTTAATGTTACAACAGGTATTCATGTTATAGCCAGCCCGGGTGCAACCACAACATATACTGTAACAGGTTATAATGGTAATTCATGTAGCGATACTGCCAGCATTGTAGTATTGGTTTATCCTAAAACAAACGTTTCAATTTTACCAACAAATCCAATTATATGCTTTGGAGATTCAGTGACGTTGAATGCAAGCGGAGCTACAACTTATTCATGGTTACCTAATTCAGGATTAAGTTGTGTTCTTTGTTCAAACCCGAGTGTTTCTCCGGCAACTACCACAACATATACCGTTACCGGAAAAGGTAACGGCGGTTGCGCATCAAAAGATAGCATAACGGTTACTATAAATCCATTACCTATATTAACAATTAAACCATCAGCACCTGTAATATGTAAAGGTGCATCAGTACCACTTGTTGTAAGTGGTGCTACAAGTTACACGTGGAGCCCGCCAGGGGGATTAAGTTGTACAAGCTGTGATAGCACTACAGCAAATCCGGGCTCCACAGTCATTTATACAGTAACAGGTACTTCGGCAGGTTGTACTGCTAAGGACAGTGTTACGGTTACAATAGATATACCTGTTGTAGCTATTTCAGCATCGTCGTCAACCGTTTGTTCAGGAGGCAGTACCATGCTTTCGGCAACTGGGGCGGCAAACTATACGTGGAGCCCGCCAGGGGGATTAAGTTGTACGAGTTGTAGTAACACGACAGCAATTCTGGGCTCCACTACTTCTTATTCGGTAGTCGGAATCGATACAAATGGTTGTTCTGATTCTGCTGTTGTTTCAATTAGTGTGGCTCCAAAGCTTAAGGTTATTATGCCAAATGACTCAATATGTAGTGGTGCGTCAGGCAATGTAAGTGTTAACATAAGTGGGGGTACACCTGCATACACATATACATGGAGCAATACGCTTGGAACAGGCACTGGTCCGTATGTGGTAAAACCAGTTACGTCTACATATTACTATTGTACTGTTACGGATGGATGTGGCGATACAATTAAAGATTCAAGCCATGTAATGGTTGTAAGTTCACCACATGTTTCGTTTACCGGAACTCCCGGTATTATACCAGGTGGGCAGTATGTTACGTTCACCAATACAAGTACCAACGCAACTTCGTTCTATTGGAATTTCGGTAATGGTGATAATTCAACTGATAGTAGTGGGTATGAGCAGTACAATGCTCAAGGGTCATATGTGGTTTACCTTGTTGGTTCAAACGCTTTAGGTTGTGCAGATACTGCCTGGGACACTATATACGTAACACAAGGAATTTATGTTCCTAATGTATTTACGCCTAATGGTGATGGTCAGAATGATGTGTTTCATGTAACAGCAAGTGGTCTTCAAACTTATAATATTGAAATATTTAATCGTTGGGGTCAAAGGGTATTTACCGCAGATTCGCCTAATATAGACTGGAGTGGAAGAAGTACGTCAGGCGTTGAAGATTCAGACGGAACATATTATTACATTATTAAGGCTACTGATTACCATAATACGAAATATAATTTTCACGGATATCTTGAACTGATTCGGTAATTTTTTTTAAATTAGAAAACTAAAACATATAGATAAGCATGATGATGAGAAAATTTACTTTTTTGTTTTTTGTTTTATCATTAACAAGTATTATTCAGGCGCAAACAGCAAACTTTGCAAAGAAATGGGAAGCTAAGGCACCATTTGTACACAATGTTTTTATAGAAAACAATGGCCAAATTCCGAATGAAATAATAGGGAAGGTTAAAGAGCCTATACTTTATTATTCTGTTAAAGGTAGTGTTTACCTGTTCTTCTCTCCAACCTCAGTTACTTTCCTTGCCAGTAAATTTGAAAAGGCAGGTGCTGATGAAAAGGATGCCGATCGTGATAACGGTACTAAAACACTTCCTGAATATATGAGTATGTCATGGGCTGGTGCCAATGCCAATGTACAGGTAACTGTAGATAAAGAAGCGACAGACTATTTTACTTATCCAAATCCAAATACCGAAAACAAATTGCCTGGTATAGTTGCACATGCATGGAGTAAAGTAACGTATCACAATTTGTACAATGGAATTGATGTGGTTTTTTATTACCCTGATAAAGGTGGTATAGAGTATGATATTATCGTTCACCCGGGTGCAGATCCTTCGGTTGTAAAGATGAATTATACGGGTGCAAAAACACTATTAAAAGGTGGTAATATTTTTATTGCCTCAGATTGTGCAAATCTTACTGATCATGCTCCAACTGCAAAAGATGAAAACGGAAATAATATTCCTGCTTCGTTCGCTGTTAATAGTAATGTGGTTTCGTTTAAAGTAGGAACATATAACAGGAGTCAAACGTTGACGATCGACCCTTGGGTTACTGCAACAAGTTTTACTGGAACCAATTCAGCATATGATATTGGATATGATGTATTAGGTAATGCATATGTGTATGGAGGAGGTGCAAATACAGATTATCAATTGCAAAAATATAGTGGTAGTGGAGTATTGCAATGGACGTACACTACTACATTTCCGGTTTTTGGTCTATCGGCATATGGGTATGGCGATTTGGTAACAGATACAAGGGATGGGAGCAGCTATTTGATTGGTACAGAAAATCCACTGCCCGGAGCCGGAGTTGTTAAGATAAGTTCATCCGGAGCATTGTTGCATAGTTTTCCTGGAGATGGAGGTATGACTGAAATGTGGCGTGTTGATCTTGATTATTGCCATAATACAGTGATCATTGGATCAGGTGAAAATGGTGGACCATATACAGGAGCAACGATGGATACTGCACTTGCATCATTATCAAAAGTGAATATATTAAATTATGATTCATCATTCCATGATATGTGTTTGCTTGCACTTGACCAACAAGGTCATGCATACATGGCACAATCACAAGCGAGTGGTGGTACACAAGCGAATATGTTCAACAATGTTTTCATGCAATTACCTATTCCTGCCCTTATACCTGCTGCTTATTTCAACAGCGATGGGTATACATTCCAGGAAATTGGTTCTATAAAGTATTATCCTGCAGGACTCGGCGCAGTAGTTGGGAACGGAATGAATGGAATGGCTGCAAACACCCATTTTTTAATTACCTATGATGGAGCAACATTGAAAAAATGGACTACAAATACCGGAATACTCAAAAAAAGTGCTTCTACTGGCGGTTCTTCTTTTACACAGGGTGGAGTGGACCTGGATTGCCAAGGACACGTTTATGCAGGTAATGGCAGTACTGTAGCTGTATACGATTCATTGCTTAGCAAGCTTGGAACTATTTCAGTTGCCAATACAGTGTATGATTTAAAAGTTGCGGGGAACGGCTTAGTGTATGTATGTGGTAAAACATTTGTGGGGGCTTATGCAAATACATATAATTCAAAGATGGTGACAATATCCAGCACAGCACCTTCAGCTTGTGCCGCTTGTGATGGAAAAGCAACAGCCAATGTTAGTTGTGGATCGGGTAACTATACTTATAAATGGAGTAATGGCGCAACAACTTCAAGTATAACAAATCTTTGTCAAGGTATTTATTCTGTAACTGTTACCGATGCGGCAACATGTGCCGGAAATGGCAGACAAGATACTGCTATGATTAAGTTTATATTACCAGGCGGACCAACCGTAAACATAACTTCTAAGACTGGTGCATTGTGCAATGGAGGTGGAGGAGGAACAGCAACTGCAAGTGGATCAGGTGGAGTTGGGCCTTATACATATAGCTGGTCTCCATCAGGTCAAACAAATGCAACTGCTACGAATCTTAGTGAAGGGACATACACGGTTACCGTAAAAAATGGTAGTGGTTGTATTAGTGTAGATACTGTAAATATTTCGCAGCCTGCTCAAATACAAATTGGCACGAACATATCCCCAACCTGTTCTGGTAATAATGGAAGCATTACAGCAGTTGTTTCGGGTGGTGTAGGTCCTTATACATATAGCTGGGCTCCATCGGGCGGAACAAATGCAACAGCTTCAGGACTGGGAGTAGGAACATATACAGTTACGGTACTGGATAAAAATGGATGTTCACAAACGCAAACTGCTACAATTGGTACAGCTTCAGGAACTCCTCCTACAGTTACACCTAGCCAAACTGCTTCATCTTGTTCAGGATGCACCGGAACTGCAAGCGCAGCAGCAAGTGGAGGAACGGCGCCATATACTTATTCTTGGTCAAATGGAGGTACCACAAGTTCAGTTAGCAATTTATGTGGTGGATCATATACTGTTTCTGTTAGTTCAGCAGGCGATAGTGTAATAGTTCCTTTTTATACGGAGAATTTTCCTACAGCAAGTACCGGGTGGACATTAAATATAAATGGAAGTGGAACAAATGGTACTGATGCAAATAAATGGGTGATTGATAATAATTCTGCCCTGTGTAATACCGGAAATTATTTGCATGTTGCATGTAGTGGTACCTCAGCGTTCTATACGTGTAATACTGGTGCAACATACAACCCAGGTAGCCCTTTTGATAATTCAGCTACCGATAAATATGCGTCTTCACCTAATATAAACACAAGCGGCAAAAGCAAAATGATCTTGACCTTTACATACCAATGTTATGGAGCTACAGGCAGTGATTATGGAGTGGTAAGTTTTAGTAGTAATGGTGGAACTACGTGGACCGATCAACCAACTAAGTATGCAAATGTATCTACATGTACAAAAGTAAGTATTCCAATTCCGGCAAGTTATAATGGCCTCGCGAACTTTAGAATTGGCTTCAGGTGGATAAATACAGGTACAGGTTTTAGCGGAGGAAGCGATCCGCCTTTTGCAATAGATAGTATTTCTATAGGCTCAAAATCATTTGTTACAGGATGCCCAACTACGCAAACTATAATTGTTCCTCCAAGCGGGTTCTTTTCCGTAACTACAACGCCCAATAATGCGTCTTGTGGCTCAAGTAATGGTTCTGCAACAGCTAATCCAAGCCCTGTCGGGACTTATACATATAGTTGGTCTAACGGTCAAACAACGCAAACTGCAACAGGTTTAGCAGCAGGAACCTATACCGTTATTGTTTCGAATTCGGGTGGATGTGCACCAGATACAGCTAAAGTTACTATCGCCAATAGTGGCGGCCCGAGTGTGAATTTTACAAGGACTGACCCTAAATGTAATGGGAATAATGGCTCTGCAACAGTGAATGTTATAGGTGGCGCATCTCCTTTCACATATGCCTGGAACAATGGTTTAACTTCAAGTAGTATAAATGTTGGAGCAGGATCATACACATGTACTGTTACTGATAAAAACGGTTGTCAGTCAGTAGATACAATAATACTTACGCAGCCACCGGTTATTACAGCGAGCTTGTCTGGCACGACGTCTGCAAGTTGTGGTTCAGCAAATGGTAGTGCTTCAGTTACTGCAAGTGGCGGAACCGGATCATTAACGTATAGTTGGTCAGCACCTGGCGGAACATCAGCGACACTGAGTAACGTTGCTGCTGGTTCGTATACATGTACGGTTACAGATGCAAATGGATGTACAAAAACGGTTACAGCATCAGTTAGTAATACAGGAGGTCCATCGGTTAATATGACCGCTACAAGTCCGAAATGTAACGGTGGAACAGGAATTGCTGTGGCAGCTGTTTCCGGCGGAGTAAGTCCGTATACATATAGCTGGAGCCCAACTGGTGGATCGAAAGATACAGCAACCGGATTAGTTTCTGGTATATACACTTGTATGGTAACTGATAAAAACGGATGCGTTACCAGTGATACAGTAAAAGTAACTCAACCGGGTGCTATTACAGGAGGCACAACTATTACAAATGCATCTTGCGGAAACAGTGACGGATCAATTAATTTACTTGCAAGTGGCGGAACAGGCGCACTATCTTACAGTTGGTCACCATCGGGTGCAACAACAAATACATTAGGTAACCTTGCAGCAGGTTCGTATACATGTACGGTTACAGATGGTAACGGTTGCACTAAACAAGTAACAGCTTTGGTAAGTAACATAGGAGCACCAACGGTTGCTATTTCACAAAGCAATGAAAAATGCTTCGGCGATAATATTGGAACTGCATTGGCAAATGCATCTGGTGGAAGCAGCCCTTATACATATTCATGGAGCAACACTGCTACAACAAGCAGTATAACAGGCCTTGCTGCAGGTACATATACCTGTGTAGTTACGGATAATAAAGGCTGTATTACTAACGATACAGTTAAAATTACTCAACCGCCTGCACTTATATCGACAATTAAAGCAACTGCTGCTAGTTGTGGTAAGTTAGGTAGCGCAGCTGTGACACCGGCAGGTGGAACTAGCCCATATACATATAGCTGGTCCCCATCAGGTGGGACAAATGCAACCGCTGCAAACCTAAAGAGTGGTTCATATACGTGCACGGTTACAGATGCTGATAGCTGCAAGCAAGTGTTGCCGGTAACAGTTACAGGTAATTCAGGGCCTGTGGTATCAATCAGTTCAGACACTATAATAAAATTAGGCGGCTCAGCAACTATTGTAGCTACCGGCGGAGGAACTTATTTATGGTCTCCATCGACAGGGTTGAGTTGTTCAAATTGTTCAACCACAATTGCTGACCCCACTAAAACCACAACGTATTGTGTTTTAGTTACAGATACCAGTGGTTGTGCTGATAGTGCTTGTATGGTTGTTAATGTTGAACAACCTTGTGGTAAGATTTTTGTGCCAGATGCTTTTTCACCAAACGGAGATCATGAAAATGAGCTTGAATGTGTATATGGTAATTGTATTGAAACAATCAGTTTCAGAATATTCGACCGTTGGGGAAATGAAGTATTTGAAACAAATGACCCTAATCAAAATTGCTGGGATGGAAAATATAAAGGGCAATTAATGAATTCGGCGGTATTTGTATATTACCTTGATGCTGTGTTAGTAAATGGAGACAAGGTATCTCAGAAAGGTAACATAACATTAGTAAGATAACGGGTTTTAGAAATTAGAAAAGAATGAAAAGACAAATGAAATACAAAAAATTAATTGCGTCAATTAGTGTATTGTGTTTAATTGTGTGTGCGGCAAATGGACAGGATATACACTTTTCGCAGTTTATGATGGATCCATTGCAACAAAACCCGGCATTGGCTGGTGCTGACCATGACCTTGAAGCAAACCTGAATTATAAAAACCAATGGTCGAGTGTAGCAATTCCGTATAAAACAATAGCCGCTTCTTACGATATGCGCCTATCGAAACCAAAGAGTAATGGGAAGGGTTTTTGGGCAGGTGGAATAAATTTTTATAGCGATAATTCAGGTGATGCACAGGTGGGAACAACGCAAGTGAATCTTACTGCGGCATACCATGTAATTACAAGTTCAATGAGCCAGTTAGGCTTGGGTGTTATGGGTGGCTATGCTCAACGCAGCATTAACTATTCTCAATTACAATGGGGCAACCAGTATGATGGAATGCAATACAATTCTTCATTACCAACCGGCGAACCGGCAGGTGCAAGTAATTCTATCTCATATATAGATGGTGCAGCAGGCGTTGAATGGACGTATGACAATACTTCAGGTGGAATTAATGTTACCGATAACCATGAATTGAAAGGGAATGTTGGTTTTTCTATATATCATTTTACCCAACCGAATTATTCATTTTATGGTGATGGAGAAAAGCTATTTATGCGCTATACGTTTCATGCAGATGCACTGATAAGTCTTCCTGGGTCGAGCCTTGCTTTAGTGCCCGGTATTTTGTACTATAAACAAGGTACTGCCAATGAAGAGTATTTGGGTACTCTTGTTCGTATTATGCTTCAGCAAAACTCGAAATATACCGGTGCATTTCAGGGTGCCGCCATATCTTTTGGAGGGTATTATAGAAACATGGATGCGGTAGTTGCAGATATGTTACTTGAATATGCGAATTATGCAATGGGTATTAGCTACGATTTTAACACTTCAAACCTTACCAGTGCAAGTAAAGGTATGGGTGGCTTAGAACTTTCCCTCAGGTTTGTAATGCCAAATCCGTACTTCCAGGGAGGTAGTAAAGCAGGTAACAAAGCAATGTTCTAAAATTGTGAAAAATAAGTACTTATATGTGTAACAATTAACAATTTAATAACGTAAAATATTAGAGAAAGCGAATTATACAGGTAATTCAGATAATGTAGATATTAAAAACGCAATACAACAACCCGAGCATTGTATAGCGTTAATGCGGTGATAATGTTTTTTATCAGTTCGTTAACGAAGAATACAGAGAATACAAAGGGATGTTGGGAAAATACAAAATAAAATTTCTTAATTTAATTGCAGCATTTGTCTGTATTCTGTTCTATGGAATATCAGATGGACAATTCGGTGCTTCACCATGGACAGTAACAACTACTCAGACTGTGACTGTACCTGCCGGAGTAGGGTCAATAACAGTATATTGTATTGGCGGTGGTGGTGCAGGTGGCGGCTCTGGAGGTACTAACGCTAATCTATGTAATGGTGGCGCTGTAATGGGCGGCGGCGGTGGAGGAGGTGCAATTAATATGGGTACCCTTGCTGTAGTACCGGGTGCAAATGTTACAATTACAATTGGTAATGGCGGAACGGGCGTTTCTTTCGGAAACGGTAATTCAGGAGGTCCGACAAGTGTAACAGTGACTGCCGGAACGGTTTCAGCTAATGGTGGTTCAGGTGGCGGAGTTGGTACTTTAACAGATGCAACAGGTAATAATGGAACTGCTGGTGCAAGTGGTGCCGGTGGAGCTGCGGGTTTATTTAAGGGTGGAAACGGTGGAGTCGGATATATGTCACCAGGTAATTGTGGGACCTGTCTCAGTGTAAGTGGCGGCGGTGGTGGTAGTGCAGGTAGTAGTAGCGCAGGTGGAAATGCAACTACAAGTACAGTAACATGGACAAGCCCAGGTGGCTCTGCTGGAACAGGTACATATCCGGGTGCTGTCGGTGCTAATGGCTTACCAGATGCTACTCTCAGTACTGCACCTAATCCTTATGATGTAAATGGAAATCCAGGAACTACACCCGGTAGTGGCGGCTCAGGAAGTTCATCTACTTGTTTAGATGGAATCGGCGGAGCAGGTGCAAAAGGAGAAGTTGTAATTGTATACGTTACTTGTACTAATCCGTCTATAACAGTACAACCATCAACTACAAACCAAAATGGGTGTTTGAATTTTTCTCCTACAGTATTGTCTGTAACCGCAACGGGTACGGCCTTAACATACCAGTGGTATAGTAATGCTGCTAATTCGAATGTCGGTGGTACACTTATTGCCGGAGCTACCTCAAGTACATATACTCCTGTAACAAGTTCAGTTGGTACATTATATTACTATTGCATAATACAGTCTAATGCCGGATGCCCTGTTACAACTAATGTTTCAGGCTCAGTGAATGTTATTACAACACCAGCCATACCGGGCGCAATAACCGGTACTACTGCGCAATGCCCTGGCCTTACAAGTCAGGCATATAGCATTTCAGCAGTTGGCAGTGCAACAACCTATACATGGGGAGTACCTGCAGGTTGGACCATAACCGGAGGTGCAGGCACTACAGCAATAACGGTAACAACTGGAGGTGCCGGTCAAAATGGAAATATAACTGTAACTGCAGGCAATGCTTGTGGAACCAGTGCCGCATCTTCATTGGCAGTAACGGTAAACCCAGGCACACCTACAACCCCAGGTGCAATAACTGGTACTGCTACACAATGCCCGGGTTTGACAAGTCAAACATATAGTGTTACTGCGGTAGCTAATGCAACAACTTATACCTGGAGTGTTCCTGCCGGATGGACAATTACCAGTGGAACCGGTACAAATTCAATTAATGTAACAACCGGAACAACCGGCCAGAACGGAAATATTACGGTAACTGCAGGTAACTCATGCGGTACAAGTGCCGCATCTTCACTAGCCGTAACTGTTAGTGCCGCTACACCGGCTACACCGGGAGCAATAACGGGTACAACACCTCAGTGTCCTTCAGTTGCCGGACAAACATATAGCATAACTGCCGTAGCTAACGCAACAACCTATACATGGGCAGTACCTGCAGGATGGACAATAACAGCCGGAGCCGGTACAACTTCTATTACCGTTACTTCAGGAACAAATGGTCAAAATGGAAATATTACAGTAACTGCAGGTAACTCATGTGGTACGAGTGCCGCTTCTACTAAAGCAGTTACAGTGGTTACTACTCCTGCTACACCAGGTGCAATAACAGGTACAACAACTCAATGCCCTACCTTGGCTGGCCAAACATATAGCATAACCGCTGTAGCCAATGCAACAACCTATACATGGGGAGTGCCTGCCGGATGGACAATTACAGCTGGAGCAGGAACAACATCTATTACGGTAACAACCGGTACAGTTGGCCAGAATGGTAACATTACAGTTACTGCAGGTAACTCTTGTGGTACAAGTGCTGCATCTTCTCAAGCAGTTACTGTTGTTGCCGGGCCTCCTGCAACTCCAGGTGCCATAACAGGTACAGCATCTCAATGCCCTTCAGTAGCTGGGTTAACATATAGTATTTCAGCCGTAGCCAATGCAACAACTTATACATGGGGGGTACCAGCTGGTTGGACAATTACAGCAGGAGCAGGAACAACTTCAATAACGGTAACATCGGGTACCACTGGCCAAAATGGAAATATTACTGTAACTGCCGGAAATGGATGTGGTAATAGTGCATCATCATCTTTAGCAGTAACAGTTATTGCAGGCACACCTGGTACACCAGGTGCAATAACAGGTACAACACCTCAATGTCCTTCACTGGCTGGTCAGACGTATAGTATTTCGGCTGTTGCCAATGCAACCACTTATACATGGGGAGTACCCGCAGGGTGGTCTGTAACAGGTGGCGGCGGTACATCTATTACAGTTACAACAGGCACTACAGGCCAGAATGGAAATATTACGGTAACCGCAAGTAATTCATGCGGTACAAGTGCAGCATCTTCATTAGCTGTTACAGTTATTGCTACACCTGTTACACCAGGAGCAATAACAGGTACTGCGGCTCAATGTGCCAGTTATGTAGGTCAAACATATAGTATTTCAGCCGTTGCTAATGCAACAACTTATACTTGGGCTGTACCAGCAGGATGGAGCATTACCGCAGGTGCAGGAACAACTTCTATTACTGTAACAACAGGTACTGCAGGTCAAAATGGAAATATTACTGTTACTGCAGGTAACTCATGCGGTACAAGTGCAGCATCGTCACTGGCGGTAACATCCACAGCTTGTATACCACCAACACCAACTTCATCTGCTGCTACAAATGCCGATTGTGGTTCATTTTTTGCTAACTGGAGTTCATCAACCGGTGCAACTACTTATTATCTTGATGTTTCTACCTCAAATACATTTGCCAGTTTCGTCACGGGGTACAATAATTATAGTACAGGACTTTGTACGTCATATTTTGTTTCGGGCTTAAGCGCTTCAACTACTTATTACTATAGAGTCAGATCCGCAAACGGTTTTGGTTCAAGTGCAAGTTCGGCTACACAGACTGTCACAACAACTGCTGCTTGTTCTGGTAATTTGGCAACCTGGCAAAAAGTTGGAGCAGGTACAGGTGGCGGAGTGGATCATGGCGACCCTGCTGCGGGTGGAGATTTTGAAGTTGCTGCTGAAGTGGCAGATAATACAGATAATGTATTGTTTATTGGAGGCTATTTTACTCAACTTGGCAACTCAAGCGCACTAGCAGCAGCATGTATTGGCGAATGGACACCTTCAACTACTTACCCATATACTGCAGGAACCTGGTCAAATATAGGGAATATTGGAGGTGGACTTTTGGTTACGAACGGTGGAGAACAAAATAACCCGAGTGAAATTTTCGCAATGGCTTATTTTAATGGCATATTATATATAGGTGGAAATTTTACAACTATAAATGGCAGTGCTACAGATGGCTCAGGTAAAAGCTATAATAATCTTGCTAAGTACACAATTGCAACATCGACATGGTCGGCAGTTGGAGGCGGAGGTATGACAGGAGGATCTGGAATTGGTCAGGCTGTTATGTATGCACAAGGTCCTCTTGGTGGAGGTGGTTTTTATGTTCAGGCATTGACAGTTGATAATAATGGAAATTTATATGTAGGCGGAAACTTTACTTCTGTGGCAGGTGTAGGTGGCTATCATAATATAGCTATGTGGAATGGTACAACATGGTCCAATCTCAGTGGAGGTATGACAGGAACTAATTCAAACTCAGGTACAGCGCAACCAACTGTGTACGCATTGGATGCAGTTGATAATACCCACGTATATGCAGGCGGTCAGTTTACAACTGCTGGAGCAACATCTGCAAGTAATATAGCTATGTGGAATGGAGCTTCATGGTCAGCATTAGGAGCTGGAATACCACAGAATGCATATTATGCAAATGGTTGTGGTGGAGTAATATCAGGCAACCCTTCATGGTCTTCGTGTCCGGTAGTTGCAGCTTTAGCCAATAATGGTACATTAGTTTATGCAGGGGGTGCCTTTAGTCAAGCAGGGGCTGTTAGCGCAGAAAATATTGCACAATGGAATCAAGGTACATCAACCTGGGCAGACATTGGAGGCGCAGGTGGGGCATCAAATGATGTTGGTGAAGTAGTCGCATTAACAGTAAGTGGTGGTATTCTATATGTAGGTGGAGATTTTCAGGATGTAAATAATTGCGGTTTAATGGTAAATAATATAGCCGAGTACGATGGTTGGGCTGCAATGCCCTCAACAAAACCAGGATTTAACCCGGGGCTCTCGAATGTCCTTTCAGTTGCGGTACTTAGCGGCTTTGCAACAGCAGGCTATGGAATTGTTTATGCAGGTGGAGATTACGAAGCAGGTACTGATGCTACAGGGCATCCAACGGTAAATCATATAGCGCAATATGCAGGCGCCGCTTCTGGCCCATCAATTTTACCGATAACTCTTCTTTCATTTGATGCGCAGTATAATGGAAGCAGCTCTGTAGTTGATGTTACATGGACTACTGCCTCAGAAATTAATAATAAAGAATTTACAATTGAGAAGAGTATGGACGGCATGAATTGGGAGTTTGTTGCGAACGTTCCTGGTGCAGGTAACAGTACAAGAGTAATCAATTATGCATCTGTTGATGAATCACCTTTCGGAGGAATATCTTATTATCGATTGAAACAAACCGATTATGATGGAAACCATACTTATTCTGATATCAGGGCAGTTGAAATAAATGCATCATTTAATAAAATGGAAGTTGTTCCAAATCCTGCAAGGAACCATACGAACATAATTTTCGGAACGTCCGAACCAGGAGTTGCTACAGTTTCAATATATGATTGCGCCGGCAGGCTTATTAGTAGCACCCAGGTAAATACTATAAAGGGTATTAATACTACAGAACTAGATATCACAGGATATAATAATGGAGTATATTTTGTAGCCGTAAATGGTGCATTGCAACAATACACTGCAAAGTTTGTTGTGATTCGGTAATCCTAGACTTATTCCCTCTCTTAATTTAAGTTTTAACAAGTTCTCAACAATATGCCTGAATGTATGGGTCTGAATTTCAGTATACTGTGAAGAGACCAAAACTGGTTTAAGAATAGTTAGGTGTTTGTGCTGTAACCAAAATTTTACTACTCCGTATTATGTTTTAGAACCTCTAATTAATATATCATGGAAATAATTTACTCTTCACCCGACACCATTGAAAAAGATTCAGTATCAATGTTGCACTTCCCCACAGACGAAGTTCTAAGAACTGAAGATGAAATTAAGCAGCGCAGGGCTGATGCTGAAAGAGGTATGTTGTTAGGCAACCTTTATAAAAGTAAGGTAATAATAATTTTCAAAGACGGTGAAACTGTCAAGCAGGTAGAAACAACAATTTGGGCGCTTACTGACAAACGAGTGATTTTAAAAACGGGAATGGGTATTCCTCTCCATCGGATTATTAAAATCAAATCCTAAATCAGCCTTGTATACTTTTCCATTCCAAGAAAACTTTCATATTTGCGGGGTTAAAGGCAAATTATGAAACAAGTAAGAGTTTAATAAAATGGAAAAGCGACTAAGAGTTATTATTACTGGTACAACCGGTATGGTTGGCGAAGGCGTTCTGAATGAATGTTTAAATAGTCAATTGGTTGAAGTTGTACTTATTGTGAACAGAAAACCCTTAGGTATTTCTCACCCCAAATTAAAAGAAGTTATTCATTCCGATTTTTTTAATCTGACGGCAATAGAAGACAAGCTTACCGGTTATAATGCCTGTTTCTTTTGCCTCGGTATTTCTTCGGTTGGTGTCGATGATGACGAATATTATAAAATAACCTATACATTAACAATTAATTGGGGACAAGTACTTAGTAAATTAAATCATAATATGACCTTCAGCTATATTTCAGGTGCCAACACAGATAGCACCGAAAAGGGCAGAAGCCGGTGGGCTAGGGTAAAAGGTAAAACAGAAAATGCTTTGATCAAGCTGCCATTTGAAAAGGTATTTGGAGTGAGACCTGGTTTTATAAGGCCAACACCGGGTTTGTCAAATGCGCATTCTTTTTATAAGTACATCAACTGGATGTATCCGATTGGTAGGTTTTTGTTCCCTGGCGGCTTTTGTACCCTTAAGGAAGTTGGTAATGCAATGATAAATAGTGCAGCTAAGGGGTATTCTAAAAATATAATAGAAGGAAAGGATATAATAGAATTGGCTAAAATGGCTGATAGTACACCAGCGTAACTTCTTTTACCTTAAAATAAAACCACATCTATTTTCAATAAAGCAATGATGTTAGTATCAGTTTGTTGCAGATATTATTATTATCTTAGCAAAAATTAGTCAAAAACCATGATTCCCTTGGCAAAAAGAATAGTTAAAGAATCTATTGGAATTATTTCCATACTATTTGCCTTGTCTTTTTCCTCTTGTTTAAAGGATATGCAGCGACCTATTGCTTCTGCACAGTATACTCCTTTACTGGCAGCCCCTGTAGTTAATTCAACTTTAGGTGTAAATAATTTGTTGGTAAAGGATAATAAGAATGGATCAATACAGGCCGATTCTAACAATTTTTTGTCGCTTATATACCGAGGCAGGTTATTTTCATTAGTTGCAAATAATATTGTAAAAATTCCGAACCAGGCATTTACCTATACCACTCCCGGACTTATGCCAGCCGACACAACCGTTTTTAATACATTACCTGTAGGGTCATCTTATCCTCTGCCAATGTTTACTGATACAATTGCTTTTACTACAAATAATACTGCAGCGATTGATTCGGTAGTTTTTGAACCGGGAACTGGGTTTAGTATTGATATTATTTCACAGTTCAGTCAAAATGCCACTATAACTGTTACTATTCCACATGCAAAAAAGAATGGTATTCCTTTCACTCAAACATTTAATCTTATTTATACCGGAAGCTTGCCCGTTATAGTAGTCGGTAATTTAAATGTAAGCGGATACACATTCGATATGACTGAGGGTGGCACTGCAACGAACGAGTTTAATATTAACTATTCTATTACATTGCAAAAATCTACAAATATTCCTGCCCAACTGACTGATAACGCATCAATATCGATCGGGTTCAGCAATACTTCTTTCCAGAAATTGTTTGGCTATATTGAACAGCCTTTCCTTTCACCAAATCTGGATACTGTTCCTATAACCTTATTTAATAATACTGTGCCTGGCGGTGGTACATTCACGTTAGTTAATCCTCAGGTACGATTCATTCTTACTAATTCATACGGCGTGCCTATAAATGCCACTTTCAATACACTAATGGGTTATAACCCAGTGGCATCAGATTATCCTGTTACGGTTGTTGACCCTAAGTTGAATCCGTGGCAAATGCCATACCCGACTATTACTCAGATCGGGCAATCAATAAAAGATTCGGTGAATATTAGTAATGCCACAACAAATAATACACTTGGTGCAGCAATTAATCATACACCTAAATTCTTTGTTTATTCGGTTAATGCGCAGGCTAATCCTAATGGTAAACCAATTGCACCAAATACAAATTTTGTTTTAGATACAAGCAGGTTTATAGTCGATTTCCAAATTACTTTGCCACTGTGGGGTACAGCAAGCAATATTATGCTTATGGATACAATACCTTTTTCTTTCTCTCAAAGCACTTTGAACTCGGTTGATTCACTTCTTATTCGCATTAATGCTACCAATGGATTTCCTGTAGATATGGGTTTTCAGGCGTATTTCATTGACTCAGTTTCTCCTGCACAAAGGTATAATGTCCTCGATTCTGTGGTGTCTCCTTACCAGGTTATCCTCCCATCTGCTAACGTAGATACAAATACCGGTAAAGTAAATATGGCAGTGAATAAAATAAGCGACTTCACTTTCGGTAAAGCAAGAATGAATAAGATCAAGAATGTTAAGAAGCTTATTCTGAAAGGAACATTTGTTACATACAATAATGCTAAAACCAATGTGAAAATGTTCTCTACTTACTTTATGGGAATAAAAATTGGAGTGCTGGCACAATTACAAACAAAAATTTAACCCTGATTAATTAGAATTAATTGCAATACAAGAGTATAAAACATTTTACAGTTATTTTATTTGTTCTCAGCTTCTTTAATACAAAGGCGCAACAGGATATGCTGCTATATAACATGCCGGCTATTCAACAAAGCATGTATGTAAACCCATCGCAAATGCCACAAAGCAAGATCAATATTGGGTTGCCGGTATTGTCTTCTGTGTATTTTAATTTAGGAAATAGTGGCTTCAGGGTAACAGACCTGATAAAAAGCGGGCCAGGTGATTCGAATCATTTGGATGTGAATAATATGCTAAATAAGCTAGGAAAGAGTAATTATATTTCCCAAATGGCACAAGTAGACTTATTGTCTTTCGGAATTAAGCTTTTCCAGAAAAACTACATTAGTTTCAGTATTGTAGAAAAGGAATATATAAATTTCAGCTATCCTAAGAACTTTTTAGATTGGGTATGGCAAGGGAATGGAGCCTTTCTGGGTCAAAGTATGAATTTTAATTTTGGGTTAAACGTTATTCATTATCGTGAATACGGAATAGGTTATGCACGACAAATAAGTGACAAATTAACAGTTGGCGGTAAGCTAAAATACCTGTATGGCATGGAAGATATTTCGGCCCAGAACAATAGTTTTACGTTTAATACAGATGCAACAGATTATGGTTATACAACCAACGACAATGTAAACGTGAATACCTCCGGCTTTGGCCCAGGTACAACCGGTTTTCATCCAAATAAAATACTAACCCCTGATTACTTGTTGAATAGAAACAATACAGGTATGGCAGTAGATTTAGGCGCAACCTATAAATTGAATGATAAGTTTACATTTTCGGCAAGCCTTATTGACCTTGGGTATATTAACTGGAGATCCTACACTTCAAATTATACCAGTAATGGAGCATTTAACTTTGATGGTGTTGATATAACACAATTTACATCAGGAGATACCAATGCATTTAATAAGTTAACGGACTCGGCTAAAAATGCTTTTAATGTAAAAACACAGCATAAATCATATACAACCGCTTTACCGGCTCAGGTTTATTTGGGTGCTAATTATAAACTATCTGAGAAGGCAAATGCCGGCTTGCTTTTATATGGTCAGTTTTTCAATAATATATTAGTACCTGCAGCATCAGCGTCCTATAATTTAAAACTCACCAATTGGTTCAGTGTGTCTGCTGCTTACACTATAATGAATCGGGATGCTACAAATGTTGGCGTGGGTTTTGCGGTAACCGGCCCTGTACAGTTTTATCTTGTTACTGATAATGTTATCGGCTTTTTTGTTCCGCAAGAAGTTAAAACGGTGAATGTAAGGGTTGGAATGAACTTTTGTTTTGGCCGTAAATCAACTAAGGCCTCGTCTGATAGCACTAAGGCTAGTTTTCAATAAAACAACTGTATTATTGTTTGATTACTTTAAGTACCGTTGAGCAATGCTCAACTTGTATGGTAAGGAAGTAGATACCTGAGGTGATTTTATTTTGAAGTTGAAGTTCAGCATCATTAATAATATATTCTTTATCCACACTTATGCATCTTCCACAAATATCGTTTAGGCGTATTATCGCTTTCTTTCCTATCAGGTTATCTGGAAAGTGCAACATCATATAATCACGAACGGGATTATTGATTCTTACATTCCATAATGGAGAATTGATAGTTGCAACTGCATTTACAGGATTAACAGGACCATTCCCTAAACTATCATACGTAACAGCAACTGAAAGCATAATGGGGTATTTATCGGATAATTGAAATATGGCATTAATGACATTGGATGGTGCTGAGTTGTTTTTACCACTCGTTACACTATCATTTTCTGAAATACCAAGGCGATTTCCATCATTGCCTATGGTTGTGTAAGAATTGTCAATATATTTTATGAAATCTGTATTGTTTAGCATCCAACCTGAAAATAAAATATGAATGAACCAATCTTTTGCGCCGCCGCTTGTTCCGCAACTATTGGGAATACTGGAAGAGGCGCGTGTAGTAGTGTTTAAATAAGCCGGGCAAAGATTTGGATTTGATTCCCAATTTAGCGGATATGTTAATTTCTTGTCTGGGGTAAAAGGTGCGTCATGAAAAAGAAAACTTGTATCACTGGTGTTTGTATATCTCTGGTAGCCTGTTTCTAAACTGCTATGGGTATTGAAGTCGCCCATGCTTATAAGGTTGGGTAAATGATAAAAAGCAGATTTCAGTTTATTTATAATTACGGTGTCCTGTTGGTCACGTCCTGTTGGTGAAGTGCCTGAAACAGTATGATTGAGAATAACATAGAGGAAAGTACTGTCATGTGTGGTGTTTAAATGCGGGTCTTTATAAAACAATTTATAAAGGTCGAAATCTTCAGATAGCTTGCAAAGGGAAGTGAAGGACACAAAACCTAATTTATTTTGGTTATAAAAAAGCACATCCATATCATTGCTTGCTGAATAATTTGTAAGAGGGCAATAATTATATTTTCCAGGATAAGCTGCGTTAAGTGCAAATGTCGCAATGGAGTCAGCAAAACCATAAGGAGATATACCATTGTTGTCAGTAGAAGTTACTTTTATGGCCTGTACCTTTACAAGGCCCAATATATCAGGATTGCTGTAATTTATAATAGTTTTTAGCTTGGAATGTAAAAATGTATTTGAGCCTTGGCAGCCATCGCCATAATGTAAAACATTATAGGTCATTACTTTTAATGTATCCTGAGCATATATTGAAAAATATGGGGCCATGTTCAATCCGAAAAATATTGCGATAAGATGTATCTGTTTCATAAAGTGTTTATAAGGAAGAATAAAATTTCAGCAAATTTATTTTTGATGGCATACCCACCCACGCTATTAACCTATTCATAACAATAAGTTAATACTGCAAAACAGCAGTTCTGTATCTACAAATTCAAAACGCAATAAGTAAAAAGATAGTGAAGAATCTTAGTTCGTCACTGTTAATTGCCCTGTGCCAGGGCTGAATGTATCGGAATATGATTTAAGGCCAATAGTGCTGGGCCCTGTATTTACGTTTCCATTATAAAGACTATAAGTTGAACTGCATTCAAGACAAATTGCTGTGCCATTATTTTGTGAGTCAACTATTCCCTTAGAATCAGAAAGATCGTACGAACAGGTGCGATCATATGCCATAATAGTACTAGCATCTCTGCGGTATAACAGAATGCCTCTGTTGCCACCGTTTACATAAACTATACCACCTATACTCAGTAGAGGAGTATAAGGAGAAGAATTAATATTGATGTTTAAGTGAATAGATACATTAGGCACGGCAGTACTGGCTTCAGGGTTTATGCCTTTACTGCAACCATTCAATAGCAATAAACCTATTGCAATTGTCATTAATATGTATTGTTTCAGATAATGCATAAATAATATTAGCTTGTTCTAAGTTAGTACTTATTCTTCATATAAAACACAACCATTGGGCAATAGACGATATATTGAACATAAACCTTTGCAAGCTTGATGGTTATTTTTTGCAGATTTGCTGCAATATTCAAATGCCTTGCTAAACGAACTAAATACATATTCAAGGTCTAAAACGCCGTTTCTGTTTATTATCGATTTCGATAAGGTAAATTCAATTGTTATACCTATTGATAAGGTGAACAGTAATGAAATATTGTTCGACCTGAATGGCTTTACAAATAGTCATAATAATAGTGATGTACGGGATGTAGAATTCAATTTTGAAAAATATCCTCTTTCATTTGGTGAGTACAAATCTAAGTTTAACAAGGTTCAGGAACATTTAAGAGCGGGCAATAGTTACCTGATTAATTTAACTTTTCCCACAAGGATAAAAACCTCACTGGATTTGAAGAATATATTTAACTATAGTAAAGCACCATATAAGCTATGGGTTAAAGATAAATTTGTGGTTTTTTCACCTGAGCCGTTTGTGAAAATTGAAGATGGAGTTATATCTTCATATCCAATGAAAGGAACAATTAATGCCGCTATTCCTGATGCTGAGAAAATAATTCTTGCTGATGAGAAGGAACTGGCTGAGCATTCCACAATTGTAGATCTCATTCGGAATGATTTGAGTATGGTGGCTGATAAAGTTGAGCTGAAGAAATTCAGATACATAAGCCGGATAAAAACATTTAATTCGGAATTATTGCAAGTAAGCTCTCAAATTAGCGGAACTGTAAAGAAAAGGTTGTTTGATAATATCGGTGACCTTTTTTCATTATTGCTGCCAGCAGGTTCAATTAGTGGGGCACCTAAACGCAAAACAGTTGAAATAATTAAGAATGTTGAAGGATATGAACGGGGGTATTACACAGGTGTGTTCGGCTACTTTGATGGCTTTAAGCTGGAAAGCTCGGTAATGATTCGGTATATTGAAAATATTAATGGCCAATTGTATTTTAAGAGTGGGGGAGGAATAACTATTTACAGTGATTGCGAATCAGAGTATAAAGAATTAATTGATAAAGTATATGTTCCAATTAATAGAAACAATTAAGGTTATTGATGGTTTGTTTCAAAACCTGCCTTACCATAATTCTCGCTTGAATAAAGCAAGAAGGGAGCTTTTTAGCGTCACAGACGAATTGGATATTGAAAAACTGGTTCACGTGCCTGCTTCATTTGATAAAGGCATTTATAAATGTACAGTAACATATGGTAAGGAAATAAGCGAAATAAATTTTCAATTATATATCATTAGAAGAATAAGAAATCTTAAAATCGTTACGGATAATAGTATTGAGTATAGTTATAAATATGCTGATAGAACGAGTTTAAATAAGTTGCTGGAACTAAAGGGTGATTGTGATGAAATAGTTATAGTGAAGAACAGCTATATAACAGATACATCTTTTACTAACCTTATTTTCTTTGATGGTGTAAAATGGTATACGCCAGATTTGCCTTTACTTAAGGGTACTAAAAGGGAGAAATTGCTTCAACAAGGCATGATAATGGAAACTAGGATATGCCTGGATGATCTTACCAAATACTCTCGGGTGGGATTGATAAATGCTATGCTTGAACCAGAAGATATAATGGTTGATATAGCAAACTTGAAATTATAGTAGCATTATTGTATTGTATCTGATTGATAGTGTATTGCTTATTTGGCAGATTGTTAATAACCCTTGAAATTGTTGATAATATATAACACTATAAAGGTGTTATATAACTTAACTTTACTTTACAAATAAGACAAGCCATGAATAAAACCCTCGATTTAATAGTTGAAATTGAAAAGGAATCTATTGAAAAGATCAGTTTCCCTGATCAGGAAGTCCTTTTAACACAGGAGCAAATTAACCACAGGCAATACGAGGCTCAACGTGCCATGAAATTGGGGAATTATTTTAAAGATAAAGTGAAAGTGATATTTGAGGACACTGAAGGGATAAAAATGGTTGAAACAACAGTTTGGGGAGTAACCGATAAAAGATTGTTACTTAAGAGGGGTATTATGATTCCTCTTAATCGTGTTCACGAAATTATTATATAAATAGAGTTTACGGTTAAATCAACTTTAAATACTTTTGTTACATTCAATTTTAATTAGAAATAGTTAAATGAAAGAATGTAACACGAAGTATGATAGATAAAGAGGTAATAGAGTATTTCTTTCGCAACCTGCAGAATGAAATTTGTGCCGGGCTTGAAAAAGCGGACGGCAAAGCAAAATTCAAAGAAGATAGTTGGGAACGACCTGAAGGTGGTGGTGGCCGAACAAGAGTAATTCAAGACGGCGCAGTAATTGAAAAGGGCGGGGTTAATTTTTCTTCTGTATATGGTAAAGCTCCTGATTTTCTGAAAAAAGAAGCTGGTATTCCGGAATCTGAATCTGTTACATTTCATGCAACTGGTGTGTCGTTGGTTATTCATCCTAACCACCCATTTGTACCAATTATACATATGAATGTAAGGTACTTTGAAGCCGGTAGCATGTGGTGGTTTGGTGGAGGTATAGATTTGACACCGCATTATATAGATGAAGATGATGCACAATTCTTTCACAAACAGTTAAAAGATGTATGTGAACTACACGGCCCTTCCTATTATTCCGAATTTAAAAAGTGGGCTGATGAATATTTCTTTATAAAGCATAGAAATGAAACAAGGGGAATAGGCGGTATCTTTTTTGATCGATTATCGGGCAATACTGATTTTACAATCGGGCAAAGGTTTGATTTTGTGAAATCTGTAGGTAACGCATTTTTGAGTATATACCTGCCATTAATTGAGAAAAACCGTACTAGGGCATATACTGAAGAAAACAGGCAGTGGCAATTGCTAAGAAGAGGACGATATGCCGAGTTTAATTTAGTATACGACAGGGGTACAAAATTTGGCCTTTTTACCAACGGCAGAACAGAATCTATATTAATGAGTTTACCTCCCTTAGCTCGTTGGGACTACAACCATTTAGTCAACCCAAATAGCCTGGAAGAAAGAACATTAAAAGCCCTCAACAGGTGTAATACGTGGGGATTATAGAAAAAGTTACGTTTTTGTTTGCTTTTTTAATTAAAATTTCTTACTTTTGATATAAGAAGCGTGAAAGTTTAATAACATCCTTAGGTTAACAATATGTTAAAATCTACTCCACTGTTTATAATGTGCAATGCAGGAATTCGAACTGGCCTGCTTTCAAACACAAAGTTTGCAGATAAAAGCGTAAGTACATGTAATATGCCATTAAATTCTTCGGAATGTGTGGCATTTTTAATTTACAATTATTCGTTGAAATTAATTGAAGTGTTTTGCACTGAAAACACAAATAAATATTAATAACTATTAATTATTTAGTTATGAAGAATCATTACTCCATTTTAAAATTAAAGGCGAACAGAGTACTACTGTTTATGATTTTGTTTGTAGGTGTTCTAACCAAAGGTCAATCTTTAAGCCCTATAGAAATTGCTGAGGCTAAGAAGGATAATATAAAGGCTATTATTTATGAACGCCTTCAGCAGAAAACCGGAATGTCTAATGACGAATCCAGTGAATTTGTAGAATTTTATGTCGATACCATAGCGAAATACGTTCATAGATCACTTATTTATATTAGAAAACATCCGAATATTAATGTAGGTGATATTGTCGTTCAGAATTATATAAGCCGTATGGTGAATCATTATGCGGCCTTATATAATGATTTAAAAAAAATTAAAACCGAATTCCCATCAAGTGTAGCGGAAGTTTTAGCCCCCAAAAAATTCTATAAACCAGCCGGAACTTGCAATGCTGCGTGTGATAATGTGGATTTTTCAAGCGGAACATTATCGGCGTGGACGGTTGGGTATGCTTCATGTTCCTCAGAAGATGTTGCTACTTGCCCTCCTCCAAACAACAATACACCACCTAATTTTTCATATACTACACCGACCTATTCGGTTCCAGGTAATGTTAATGTTGGTGCACTCGATGCCTCTACGGGCAACACTAATCAGGTATCTACTTGCGGCCCTGGTACTACAAACATTGGTCCTACAGATGCTATAGGAGGATTTCCGGTTGTTTGTCCGGGGTATACCTACTCCTGTATGATTGGTGATGGTCAAAACCCCAACCAAGGGGTGGCTTTCTTAGAACAAACTTTTATGGTAACTCCTGCTAATGTCGATTTCTATTATAACTATGCCGTATGCCTTGAAAATCCTGCTCACTGTTTCCATATGCAACCGTATTTTAATGTGACTATGTTGGATCAGAATAATGATACTATTCCGCACTGCGGTAACTATAATGTTGTAGCTGGCGGATCAAATGTAAACGGTACATGGAAAAATAATGGTGATTGGGAATATTTGCCTTGGACAACTGCTTTTGTATCATTAAGACATTATTTGGGCCAATGCGTTACAGTAATTATTCAAACATCAGATTGCGGAGCAGGTGCCCACGCCGGTTACGCCTATTTTGATGCTAGTTGCAAAACCCTTGGTATCATAACTTCGGCCCCTGCTTTATGTGGTAACCCTATTACACTTACTGCTCCTAAAGGTGGTCTTACTTACCAATGGTCGGCGCCTGCAGGAGGTTGCATGACACCTGCAGCAGGTAATGTACCAACTATTACTGTCAGCTGCCCTGGAAAATATACTGTTGTAATAACAACAGTAAGTGGATCACTTTGTGCTGATACACTCGATACAATTATTACAAGCAGTACGGCAACTGCTCCTATACCTAATTTTAAGGCAGATACAGTTTGTGCAGGTAATCCGACCACATTTACTAACTTAACTACAGGTGGTAATCCCGCTTCTAATGTATATACATGGACATTCTCTGCAGGGAATACTTCAAGTTCCGCAGGTCCCGTCACGTTCACGTATCCCGCGGCCGGAAATTATACAGCAACCCTTCAAGCTACCAGTGGTGGTTGTGGGGGAGATACGACTAAGACTGTCGTCGTCGTCGGGCCGCCAACGGCGGCCTTCACAGCGTCCACGGTTTGTTTAAATACACCAACTGTATTTACAAACACGTCTACGCCTGCAACAGGTCCGTTTAGCTGGAACTTTGGAGATGGAAGTGCTGCAAATACTACCCAAAACCCAACACATACGTATGCTGCTTGCGGAACCTATAAAGTGGTTCTTACAGTAGGAATTAAAGGTTGTATTGCAAAGGATTCAATAAATGTTACAGTGAATCCTAACCCTGTTCCTAGTTTTGTTACTGATACAGTTTGTATAGGTGGCAGTACACAATTTACTGATAAAACAACCATAGCCTGTGGTGGATCAATTACCGGCTGGAGTTGGAAATTTGGTGACCCGCCTACTAATGGTACCTCGGCTGTTCAAAATCCAACGTATTCTTATAATCCGGCAACAACACCGGCAACATATAATGTTACACTAACCTCAACTTCTAATAATGGTTGCCAAACAGCCGTTACATTACCTGTTGAAGTAGTGGGTAAACCTACTGTTGCCTTTACTGTTGCACCAGTATGTGTGGGTCAGACAGCTAATTTCGTCAACACATCAACCGGCGCTACCACATGGAAATGGACTTTTGGTGACCCGGCGAATGGAACTTCAGCTGTTAAAAACCCTTCTTATACGTATGCAACTGCAGGCACCTATACTATTAAATTGGTTGCATCAACTGGTGCAGGATGTATAGATTCGACTACAAATACCATAACCGTAAACCCAAGCCCGGTTGGTGCAGCAACTGCATCAACAGTTTGCCAGGGAGCAGGTACTGTATTTACTAATACAACTACGGGTGCTAGTTCATATAAATGGAGTTTTGGTGACGCACCTACTAATGGTACTTCGGTAGCAACAAGCCCTACATATACCTATGCAACTGCGGGAAACTATACAGCAACTCTTATTTCAACAAGTGCCAATGGTTGTACCGATACTATAAAAGTACCGGTTGTGGTAAACCCTAACCCGACAGGTACATTTACGGTACCTACAGTATGTTTGGGAACAGCGAGTGTGTTTACGCTTACACCTACTAATATGGCTGGTGGCACATATGCCTGGACGTTTGGAGACGGAGTGGGTACTTCTGCTGTACAAAACCCAACTTATACTTATACTTCTGCAGGTGTATTTAATGTATCTGTTGCCTTAACATCATCCGCAGGTTGTGCAGGAACTGCAACGGGAACTGCAGCTGTGAGCTCAATCCCCGTGGCGAATTTTATTGCACCTGCAGTTTGTCAGGATCAGGCAATGAAGTTTACTGACCAATCTACTGTAATAGGTGGTAAAGACACTGCATGGCTATGGAATTTTGGTGATGGTCATACATCTACTGTTCAAAGCCCAACTCACCAATATGCAGCATGCGGTACATATAATGTAATGCTTACCGTTACATCTAACGCCAAGTGTGTGCATGATACTACTATACCGGTTACCATTTATGCAGTGCCAATACCAAGCTTTACAGCAACAAGTGTGTGTCAGGGCTTAGTTACTAACTTTACTGATAAATCAACAATAGGTTGTGCTGCTACTAATACAATAGCCGGCTGGAGCTGGAACTTTGGAGATGGAAGTGCTCCGAATACTACCCAAAATCCAACACATACATACGGGGCGGCAGGTATCTACCAGGTATCACTTACAGTAACATCCAGTACCGGTTGCGATTCAACCGTTAAGTTACCGGTAACTGTTTATCCAATACCTGTTCCTGCATTTACAGCAAATGCTCCATGTTTCGGAACGGCTACTAACTTTACTGATCAGTCTACAGTGGCTGGTGGAACAATTCAAGGTTGGGCATGGAGTTTTGGTGACCCTGCAAACAGTACATCAGGTACCCAGAATCCATTATTTACATATCCGGCAGCCGGAACATATAATGTAAGGCTAATAGTTACTTCAAACCATGGTTGCATAGATTCAATTACAAAGCCTGTAATTGTTAATCCTATTCCTGTGCCTTTATTTGTTAGTGATACAGTTGGTTGTACAACATTATGCATACAGGATACAGATAAAAGTACTGTTGCAGGTGCGCCATCAAACTACATAAATAATTGGCTATGGAATTTTGGTGATGGTTCACCAGATTCAAGCTCTGTACAGCCTGCACCTAAGCATTGTTATACTCAACCTGGTACGTACACAGTAAGTTTAACTGTAACCACAAATAATGGTTGTACAGCAACACAAGTAAGGCCAAATTATATAACATCATGGCCGGTACCAGTAGCTAAATTCAATGCTTCACCTAATCCAACAGTTTTGGTAAATAACCCAACCGTTGTGTTTACTGATCAATCTACCGGCAGTCCGGTGGCATGGACATGGACTACATTCGGAGACCCAGCGGATTCTGTTAAGTTCACGGAGAATACAACTCATACGTATACCGATACTGGTACATTCTATGTACAGTTAGATATAGTAAATAAATATGGTTGTAAGGATTCTATTATTGAACCTGTAGTTGTACAACCAATATGGACATTCTACGTACCGAATGCATTTACACCAAATGGCGATGGTATAAACGAAGGATTTATTGGAAAAGGAATAGGAATATTGAGTTACGAGATGTGGATATTTGATCGTTGGGGAATGCAGTTGTACCACTGTACAGATATGCAGCACCCATGGAATGGAACAGTCCAGGGCACTTCGGGTGTGGAATGCCAGGAGGATACATATGTGTGGTTAATCCAAATAGTTGATGTGTTCCATGGTAGCCACAGATACGTTGGAAAAGTGACTATTATCAAATAACACTTTAATGCCGATATTAAAAAGCCCCCGAGTACTCGGGGGCTTTTTTTATACAACCAATTGAAACAATACTGGTTTGCTTGGTGTAGCATCATTCTCGAAACTTGCAATTTGCAGGTTAAGTAAATAAGCTCCGTCAAATACTGTATTAGGTACGTATATAAACTCAGTAATTGTCCTTTCTGATTTTGTTCCGTCCGGATAATTCCAGAAAATATGATGGCATGATAATTTGCCTCCATCATCTTCTCTGTCTACTGAAGGCAGGTCAATAAGAAAATGATTTACTCCAATGGAAACAATATAACTCATTGCCTCATTGGTAAGATAGGGTGGGTTAGTGCCCGAATATTGCATATTTATTTTGGCAACAGGGTTTGAAACAGTACGGATAATTAAAGCCTCGGGTTTTTTATCACCCAAACAATCCTTAATATGTTTATCTGTAATTACGTGATCTCCATTAGCCAGTTCATCGGGCAAAATACTAATCAGCTCTGCAATAAAAAAGAATTCCTTCAGGCATTGGTTCATGCTATAATCTTCCTTACTTATATGCCCTACACATTCAGTATGTGTTCCGTTCCCATGCGGGTTGAAAGAGATATTACGAAAATTAACCGGCGCCCCGGCCTTAACTTCGCCAACCCAATCGCCGACACGCACAGGTTCAATTTTTACCGGTTCGGCGTTCCAGGCGTTTACATTATTGTTCCCAGCCCTTAGCGGAATAGAAATATCAATTGGTTTACCAAGGTCGGCCCTGTAATTCTTTCCTTTGTGCTGTATGCTTACAAACATGTTTAAATGAATAGATCAGATGCAATTTTATCGGCAAGGAATTTACCTTTCACAGTCAAAGTTACATTTTCCTTGTTTTGTTCCATAAACCCGGCATCAATATATTCTTTTGCGCGCTCTGTCATTTTTGCAAGTATGTTTTTTCCAAAAGT
>Ga0206830_1008_pt2 | contig 67502 bp, 45 predicted proteins | sample Alteio_BWOrgCont_76_FD_152884 | JGI IMG/M metagenome (GOLD analysis project Ga0206830, IMG submission 152884) | Enriched cells from forest soil in Barre Woods Harvard Forest LTER site, Petersham, Massachusetts, United States -... | ecosystem: Environmental > Terrestrial > Soil > Temperate forest >... | reverse complement strand
GGTTACTGCTGCTAATAGTGATTTTGTGTATGAATATGCCGTTTTTTTGGAAAACCCAAGGCACCCCTATTTTGAGCAACCATTTTTTACGGTTACAATGTTTGACCAGAATGGGGACACAATAACAGGCTGTGGTAAGTATATAGTTACATCTACCCTTGCTTCTAAAGAAGGATTTGATTCAGTAGCTTATCCGACAGATTTTGATACAGTATATTACAAACCCTGGAGTTATGTGTTTGTTCCATTACAGCAATACATAGGGCAATGTGTAACCATACAATTTATGACAGCTGATTGTTCTTTAGGCGCGCATTTTGGATATGCTTATATTGATGCGTCATGTTCGGGTATTGGAGTTGTAAGTTCTTCTCCTGCCTTTTGCGGTAAACCAATTACACTTACAGGACCTAACGGAGCGGCCCAATACCAATGGACCGGTCCGCCTGGTGGCATAATTGGATCGAATACTGGACAAACCATTAAAGTTGATAGTGCAGGAACTTATAAGGTAATTGTTACACCATATACAGGATCTGCCTGTAATGATACACTAACTATTATTGTTCCTAAGAAGACAGGACCAATACCGATACCTTTATTTAAAGCTGATACAGCCTGCCTGGGTAAATCTACCACTTTCACCAATAAATCCAGCCCTAATAATCTCCCGGCTACTTCTTATTATTGGTCTTTTTTCAATAATGGTACAATTAATGATTCTACCACAAATCCAACCTGGACGTATACTGCTGCAGGGACATACGCCGTTAAGCTGACTGAAGATATTAATGGCTGTGCTAGTGATACAGTATTGAAAATTAAAGTTGATTCTATCCCAGTAGCTACAGTAACCGGCCCGGCAGGTAATTGTGCCGGAGATTCAATAACATTGAAAGCTAGCGGAGGAGGTAATTATTTGTGGAATACAGGCGCTACTACCAGCTCCATTTCCTTTCTTCCTCAACCCAACGATACAGTTTATTCTTTAATAGTAACCAAAGGATGTTCTGACACTGCATATCATACGATTCATGTGTTTCCGGGAGCACCGATCAATACATGCTGCGATTCAACTATTGCATTTGGTTCCAGTGCTCCTGTTGCTGTAACAGGTTCTGTTAGTTACGTATGGTCTCCTGCTAACACACTTTCTTGCGATACTTGTGCTATAAGTGTTTCTACACCAAGTGTTACAACTGTTTATACGGTTACAGCAACCGATAAGGCGGGATGTATTAGTACTGATTCAGTGAAAATTACAATTGAAAAGTGTGCAAATGCATGGATTCCGGATGCCTTTACACCTAACGGAGATAAAATAGATGATTATTTCAGTCCTGTAGGGGTATGTATTTACTATTATACCATGTATATATATGACAGGTGGGGTAACATTATTTATAAAACTACCAATAGCAAGCCCTGGGACGGAACGGTCAACGGAAAGCTGGCTCAGGAAGATACATACGTTTATCAGGTATTGGTTACAACTACCGATTTTATACAAAGAACTTATTTAGGTAGCGTTACATTGTTAAGATAAATGGTTGAACTTTTGATTTTTTGACCAAAACGAGTAACTTTGATCAAGGCATTTTTATCCCCTTGGTAAAATGAAGAGATTTAAGGTAGGTATTGTAGCTCTGTTAGTTCTGGCAGGGAACCTTTGTTTTCTTCAGCTTTCCGGACAAAACCGAAAGGTTGCTTCAGAAAAATTCGAACAAATATTTTCATACTGGTACAAGGGATTGGAACTTGCACGGAAAGACCTTGGTGTATCTAATTCTGAATACCTTACCTTTCAGCGATTTTATGAAACCAAGATAGATACCATTCGCGCCGATTTCATGCGCAAGATAGGTTCAGGAGATATTAATGCTACCAATGCCGATGCCGCCACTGATGCAGAAGTGCAAAAAATAAGCCAGCTATATACTCAATTTAAGGAAGTAGAAAAGAAGTTTCCTTCTTCGACTGATCAATATCGGCATGCTATGCCAATGGGCTTGCCTGCTGATTGTGATACCTTAGGTTGTGATAATATTGGTTTTGAACAAGGTACGCTTAACGGATGGAACGCTTATTACGCCTACAATAATAACTTCAACGGAACATTCAATTTTTTTAACCTTACAAATGTTACAGGGGGACCGGTAGGGGCGGTTACCCAAGCTGCCAACGATGTACTTACTTCAACAAGCGGGTTTTATAATGCCGGTGTAGGGCCTAACCCAAGCCCTGACTACCAGATAAATATTACTTCAGGCTTACGGGGTGATGCACTTATTCCATCAATACCTGTTGTTTCACCTGTAGGGGGTAAGTACTCAGCTATGGTTGGAGACAGTACACAGATAAATTTTGGAGTTGCTATATTATCAAAAACCTTTTTAGTTTCTATGGCAAATGCCGACTTTACATATGAATATGCGGTGTTTCTAGAAAACCCTCAAAGCCATACCTATTTTCAGCAACCATTTTTTCAGGTAGCTGTGCTTGACCAGAACGGCGATACTATTCCCTTTTGCGGACAATACGAAGTGGTATCTTCAGGTGCTAACTCATCCGGCTTCGATAGTACAGCCATTCCATTAGATACAGCGTTAGGCATTGGGGGCGATTATGCATATTATAAAAACTGGACGATTGTTAGTGTAGCTCTTAAAAAATATATAGGTCAATGTGTTACAATTATATTTGAAACCGGCGATTGCAGCCGTGGCGGGCATTTTGGGTACGCTTATGTTGATGCTTCATGTGCACCACTACAAATAATAACCTCATCTCCCGCTATTTGCGGAAAGAATTACGTTACGCTAACAGGTCCTCCGGGTTTTACAAGATATCAATGGTTTTCAAGTATGAGCCAATCAATGAAGCCTGATACAGGCAAGGTAATACAAGTTGATAGTTCGGGCACATATAATTTGATAGTAACTCCGGTAACAGGTGCAGCATGTGCTGATACCCTTAGTATTACAATAAATAAGCTTCCCGGCCCGATACCTGTGCCCGATTTCAAAGCGGATACTACTTGCATAGGGCAGAATACGCAATTTATAAATACCTCAAATCCTGTAAATGGAGTGGGTGTAAAGTTTTACTGGGACTTTATTGGCCTTGGTACTTTTCAGGATTCATCTGTTAACCCTCAATGGTCGTTTAATGCACCAGGAACGTATAAAGTAACATTGTACGAAACGGAAAATGGATGCGGGGCTGATACCACTCTGAAAATAGTTGTGACTCCTCCTCCGGTTCCTGTACTTACTTCTCCGCCTAATACCTGTGCCGATAATCCATTTACATTATCAGCATCGGGTGGCACCAGTTACCTATGGAGCAATGGCGAAACCGGTAGCTCCATTACAATTTTTCCTTCAGTGGCTGATAGTGATTTTTATGTGAAGGTAACAGATGGTTGTTCTGATACAGCCTTTGCCAAGGTTCATGTTATTCCTATAAAACAAGTTAAAGCCTGCTGCGATACACTTATCAATTACGGAAGTAGTGCTCCTGTAAACGCAAGTGGCTGCCTCAGTTATGTCTGGTCCCCTTCCAGTACACTTAATTGCGATACGTGTGCTAATGCTATAGCCACGCCAAGTGTTGCAACAGTATACACCGTTTCAGCAATAGATAGTAACGGGTGTAAGAGTACGGATACGGTTACCATTGAAATAGTAAAGTGTGCAAACACCTGGATACCTAATGCGTTCACTCCTAATCATGATGAGATAAATGATGTATTTGAGCCGCGGGGAAGTTGCATATATTACTATACCATGTACATATTTGACCGTTGGGGAACCCTTATTTATAAAACCGAGAACAGTAAAGCATGGGATGGTACTGTGGACGGAAGAAAAGTGCAGGAAGATACTTACGTATATGAGCTACTTGTAACAACGACCGATATGAAACAAAGGACGTATATCGGTAAGGTAACTGTAATAAGATAGTAGACTCTTAGCCCCAAACCTTAGTTCCTTCCGTACAGTTCTGGCAAATATCAATTTCCTTACGGGAACGTAGCAAGGCTTGCCTGAAATTATTGTATTTATCACTTTTCCATAGCTCACGGAATGGTTGCTGCTTTACATTACCCATCGGGTGTTGAGCATCTTTGTCAAAACAACAGGGTACTACATTTCCATCCCAGGTAATTACGCAGGAATGCCATGAACGCCAGCAATGATTAAGTAATTCGTTCTTTATTTCATATTTTCCGCTTGAATTCTTTTTGTAGCGGGCATATTTCTGTTGTTCAGGAATTAACGGGCTGCCATTTTCATACTCATAAACCTGCACAGTTTTAAGTTTTACTTCATCAATGCCTAGTTTTTTGCCTAAGGCTTTTACTTCCGGTATCTGGTGTTCATTTTGTTTCACTACCAAAAACTGAAATATAGTATAAGGCGTTTTGGAATTGAGCTTCTTTTTCCATTCTATAATATTCTTTGCACCTTCAATTACTTTATCAAGATTACCGCCAATACGGTAGGAAGAATAAGTATCCTGCGTAGTACCATCTATTGATATAATTAAACGATCCAGGCCTGATTCTACTGTTTTTCTTGCGTTTTCAGGGGTAAGGTAATGCGCGTTGGTTGAGGTAGCAGTATATATTCCCTTATCTGATGCGTACTTTACCATATCTAAAAAACGAGGATTGAGATAAGGCTCACCCTGGAAATAGAAGGTTAGATAGGCCAGGTGAGGTGCCAGTTCATCTATCAGTTCTTTAAAGAAATCTTCTTTAAGCATACCTGTATCCCTTGTGAATTCCCTTTTTCCGCTTGGGCATTCAGGGCAACGTAAATTACATGAAGTGGTAGGCTCAATAGAGGCTGAGAAAGGCATGCCATGGTGCATTGCCTTACCTGTTAACCTCGATAACTGGTAACTGAACATAACCTTTCCCGCGTTCCACCCTTTTGATGGAGAAAGCCTTGATGCAAGGCTGATGCGGTCTGTTAATTTGGCTAACATGTTAAATTCTTACAAAGATACTATTACCCGATACCATTATTGGTAAATTTGGACTGAATTTGAGAATATGGCATATACTTTTTCGCAGTTAGCGGAAGCAATCGGTGCAAAACATTCAGGTAAGAGCGACTATAAAGTAGATAGACTGCTTATTGATAGCCGTAGCCTGGTGCAGCCTGAGGGTACACTTTTTATTGCATTGAAGACTGCCAATAACGATGGCCATAAGTATATTGCCGAACTATACCAACGTGGCATTCGCATGTTCCTGATTAATAATGGATTCGATACTAAGAACTATAAGGATGCCTCTTTCATTATAGTTTCCGAAACCCTTAAAGCTTTGCAAGGTATTGTAACATGGCACCGTAAACATTTTGAAATACCTGTTTTAGCTATTACCGGTAGCAATGGTAAAACAATTGTGAAGGAATGGCTTTACCAGTTATTATCGCCTGATAAAATGATCGTCCGTAGCCCACGCAGTTATAATTCGCAGGTAGGTGTGCCTTTATCTGTTTGGCAAATGGATAGTACCCACCAATTAGGAATATTTGAAGCCGGCATTTCCCAGACAGGTGAAATGGAAAACCTACAGCACATCATTCAGCCTACAATAGGGCTATTCACAAATATTGGCGAAGCTCACGGCCTTAATTTTTCTGATAGCAGGCAGAAGATAAAAGAGAAGTTGAAACTGTTTAAAAAGGTTCAAACTCTTATTTATTGCGTTGACTACAAAGAAATCGAAGAAGAAATAAAGAAGGATGCTTCTCTGAACAAGATCAACAAATTCTGTTGGTCGAGGAAAATAGATGCTGACTTAAACGTGAATGAGATACTCATTCGTGAGGATTCAACAATTACCGCTCACTATAAAGGTTCTCTTATTTCAATAGTTATCCCGTTTACCGATGAGGCATCTATTGAAAATGCCATAAACTGTTGGGCATATATGCTATTGGTCGGTTATAATTATGATGTTATAGCTGAACGGATGAGCCGCCTTCAGCCTGTTGCCATGCGTATGGAAATGATTGAAGGCATGAATAATTGCAGTATTATTAACGATGTATATAATTCCGACATCAATTCGCTTTCGGTTGCACTCGATTTTTTAAACCAGCAAAGGCAACATGAACGTAAAACGCTAATTCTTTCGGATATAATACAGAGTGGTGATGAGAAGGAAGTATACACCAAAATAGCTGCAGTAATAAATGCACGTAAGCCTTCACGTCTTATTGGTATTGGTGAAACAATATCTAAATATGCCGATTCGTTTGAGCTGGAAAAGCAATTTTTTGAAAATACGAACGACTTTCTGCTGCACTTACCCGATTTTAGTTTCCACGATGAAACAATCCTGGTAAAAGGTGCACGAAGTTTTGAATTTGAAAGAATAAGCAGGTCGTTACAGCAAAAGGCACACGAAACAATTCTGGAAATAAACCTGAACGCACTTGTCCATAACCTGAACTATTTCCGTTCTCAACTTAAACCCGGCGGAAAGATAATGGCGATGGTAAAAGCATTTTCATACGGCAGTGGCACATTTGAAATTGCAAATGTGTTGCAATATCACAAAGCCGATTACCTTGCTGTAGCCTATGCCGATGAAGGTGTTGCATTGCGTTCTTCAGGAATTTCATTGCCTATAATGGTTATGAACCCCGAGCCCGGCAGTTTTGATACAATGATTCGGTACCAGTTAGAGCCTGAGGTGTATAGCTTCAGGATACTTGACATGGTATTGGATGCGATTAAAAAGAGTGGGTCGAATGAAATATTTCCAATCCATATTAAAATAGATACCGGAATGCATCGTCTGGGTTTTCAGGAAGACCAGATCGACAGGCTTATTAAAGAATTGAAAAACGTCACGCAACTGAAGGTGCAATCAGTTTTTTCGCATCTTGCTGCAAGTGATGCTGATGTACATAAAGAGTATACACTACAACAGATAAGCAGGTTTAAAGAAATAAGTAACAAGGTCATTGCAGGCCTTGGATACTCGGTAATGCGCCACATTCTTAATTCTGCGGGAATAATCCGCTTCCCTGAGGCACAGTTCGACATGGTACGCTTAGGAATTGGCTTGTATGGTGTAGGAGTTAGTGATGAGGAGCAAAAGAAACTCGAAAATGTAAGCTCATTGAAAACTACTATTTCGCAAATAAACCATTTAAAGAAAGGCGAAACAGTTGGGTATAACAGAAGAGGGATATTGGAAAAAGATTCAGTTATTGCAACTGTGGCAATTGGTTATGCTGATGGTTATGGAAGAGAATTGGGTGGAGGCAAAGGACAGATATGGGTGAACGGGAAACCCGCACCAATAGTTGGGGATGTATGTATGGATATGTGCATGATAGATATTACCGGTATAGAAGCTAAAGAGGGTGATGAAGTGATAGTTTTTGATACTATACCCGCTTTGAAACAAATGGCAAAAAATATGGGAACAATTCCGTATGAAGTATTGACAGGTTTATCGGGCAGGGTTAAGCGCATATATACTCATGAATAGGTTTATATTTGATAAGTGATGCCACAACTTACCCATTATATAAAAAAACATTTTGTTAGTCTGTTTGCGCTATCCTTATTACTTGTTTCGTTTCATTCACATGGCCAGCCTAAAATAGATTCTCTTAAAAACTTATTATCTCAAACTAAAACAGATACAGGAAAAGTAACTGTATTGAATAAAATTGCGAAAGAGTATAGTCAGGCAGACAGTGTGAACCTGGCCCTTACCTATGCCGAGCAAGCTCTGCTATTGGCTGAGAAAACAAACAATGCGCAAAAAATAGCTGAAAGCAGGTATGTGGTTGCCGATAAATTATCAGCCATGAATCAATATGATAGTGCAATATATTCGGTTAAAAGGGCCTTGAGTTATTACGAAAAGCAATCCAATTCAAGAGCTCTGGTTAAAGCATACAAACTGCTTGCTGATATTTATTACGGAGAAGCTCAATATACAATGGCAAGTGAGAATTATGCAAGTGCATTAACTGCAGCTATTGCATTAAAGGATTCATTAGATATGCGTGCAATATACTATGACCAGGGAATAGTATATGATGTAAATGATCAATTTGAACTGGCACGCGAACGCTGCATGCGCTCTATAGACTTTGCAATTCCGCTTAAACAATACAGGGCTGCTGTTGGTGCATATATTATAATTGGGAATGATTATGCCAAGCAGGGAATAAGCGCATCGGCTGCCAAAGCATATTTTGCTGCGCTGGAGATCAACTCAAAATATATGCACGACAGTAATGCTATGGGGATATTAGATATTGATCTTGGCAATGTATATAACGATAAACTCGATTCTGCTAACGCAATGAAATATTATCGCAGTGCCCTTGCCATTTTTACAAAAGAAAAAGAAGAGAGATACATAGCACAGGCACTTGAAAATATTGGAAATGTGTATTTGAAAAATAACGATTATAAAAAGGCTGAAGTGTATGAATTGAAGTGCATGGAAGAGATGGTTAAGGTGGGAGATAAAGCAAATACAGCCTTGTGCTACAGTAACGTTGCTGATTTTTATAACAGAACAAAGCAATATGATAAGTCGCTCGACTATTATAATAAAGGCTTGGTTTTGCAGGAAGAAGTTGGTGATAAAGAGGGACAGGTCTATTCCATGTCGGGCCTGAGCGATGTATATGAAAACCTTGGCGATAATGCGAAAGCAATAGAGCTTGGTGTGAAAGCATTTAACCAGGCAACCGATATTCAATTAATAGGGCAGGTGCGTGATGAGGCAAAAAAGCTTAGTGATTTGTTTGATAAAGTACATCAACCTGAAAAAGCTTTTTACTATTATAAGCAATATATTACCGCAAAAGATAGCCTTGAGAATAAAGAGGAAGCGAAAAAACTGATCAATGCGGAACTAAGCCATGAATATGAGCAAAAACAGCAGATGGAGAAATTGGAAAATGAAAAAAAACAGGCAATTGCTGATGAAAATTCAAGGCATGAAAGTATAATACGAAACATTTATCTTACTGCATTTATTATTGTTCTGTTCCTCACTGGTTTATTATTCAGGAACCTTATACGCATTCGTAAGTCGAACAGGATAATTACAGAGCAAAAGCTTGAAGTGGAGCGGCAGAAATTAATTGTAGATGAAAAGAATAAAGATATTACGGATAGTATTAAATATGCATCGCGCATACAAAGGGCATTGCTTACAACAAATGAATATATCAGTAAGCAAGTAAAAGAACATTTTATACTTTTTAAACCACGCGATATTGTTTCAGGAGATTTTTATTGGGCTTTCAAGGCAGATGCCTCAAACAATGGCTTGTTTTACCTGGCATGTTGCGATTGTACCGGGCATGGTGTACCCGGTGCATTCATGTCGTTGCTGAATATTTCTATGCTGAATGAATCAGTTATTGAGCGAAAAATTACGAAGCCTGACCAGGTATTGAACGACATTAGAAATAACATTATAAAGGCATTGAACCCTGAAAAGGCTGATAGTGAAAGTAAGGATGGTATGGATTGCGTGCTTTGTTCATTTGATTTGAAAAATAAGACGGTGTACATGGCCTGCGCTAATAACCCGGTATGGATAGTGAAGAAGACAGGGGAGTTTGTAGAAATCATCCCTGATAAGATGCCTGTTGGCATACAGCATGGCGAGCAAAAACCATTTACCCTGCATACTATAAACCTTGAAGAAGGAGATATTATATATATGTTTACCGATGGGTATGCTGACCAGTTTGGAGGGCCTAAGGGTAAAAAATTTAAGTACAAGCAATTGCAGGAAATTATGACTGCTAATTCAAATAAACCCATGAGTGAACAAAGAAACATACTTGAACGGACCTTTGCCGAATGGATGGGTGGATTGGAACAAATTGATGATATGTTGGTGATAGGAATAAAAGTTTGATATTTACACTCCCTGATATAGCATATGGTAACGCTTGACGATATAAGACCTGTAATTGGTAAAGAGCTGGACGAGTTTGAACTTAGGTTCAAGGACTCTATGAAAAGCTCTGTACCACTACTCGACAAGATTACCTATTACATGATCAAACGCCGTGGCAAGCAACTCAGGCCTATGCTTGTTTTTTTATCAGCAGGGCAACATGGTAAAATATGCGATTCAACCTATAGGGCTGCTGCACTTATTGAGTTATTGCATACGGCTACACTTGTACACGATGATGTGGTAGATGAAACCTACCGGCGCCGTGGTTTCTTTTCTATTAACGCCTTATGGAAAAATAAAGTGGCCGTGTTAGTGGGTGATTACCTGTTATCACGCGGTTTATTACTTGCCGTTAGCAATAAAGAATTTCAATTACTTGAAATAGTATCAAAGGCAGTGCAGAAGATGAGTGAAGGTGAGCTTTTGCAGATAGAGAAAACAAGAAAGCTCAATATTACTGAAGAAGAGTATTTTGAAATAATAGCTTGTAAAACAGCGTCGCTTGTAGCAGCCTGTTGTGCTAGTGGTGCCTTGTCGGTGGGAATGAATGATGAGGTGGTGAAAAAAATGTGGGAGATGGGCGAACTGGCAGGTATGGCATTTCAGTTGAAAGATGACCTGCTTGATTATGGTAGCGGACAGGATATTGGCAAACCTATTGGCACTGACATAAAGGAGAAGAAGATGAGTTTGCCATTGATATACGCATTAAAAGAATCATCCTACCTTGAAAAGAAGAGAATAATCAATCTTATAAAGAACCATAGTTCGGAACCAAAGGTTATTGAAGAGGTTTTTGGGTTTGTTATGAAAAAGGGTGGGTTGGAGTATGCGAAGAAAACGATGTTAAGCTATAGACAAAGGGCCATGGATATGCTGAATGAATTGCCCGATTCTCAATATAAACAGGCCTTTGTAAGCCTTATTGAATTTGTTACAGAACGAAAGAATTAAAAACGTTATGAATTATACACTCAAATTAATTGCTTCAATTGTTTTATGTGGACTATTATTTAGTTCGTGTAATAATAATGATCAGCCTGCTAAAACAACACAAACCACCCAACCGAATGTAAGTACTGCTCCTGTTCCTGCTGATACCTTGGCAAGGCATAAACCTTCTGGAGTTGCTTTAGTTGATAATGGCATGAACATTATTAAATATGATAACGGCAAGGTAAAAATGCAGGGTAATAGCAAAAATGGCAGTAGAGATGGTGAGTGGAAGAGTTTCTTCCCTGACGGACAACTGCAAAGCGATGAGTTTTTTACGGCAGGAAAGCCTGATGGTAAAGTAACTGTGTATTATGAAAGCGGTAAAAAGATGTATGAAGGTGAGAATAGCAATGGCGAACTTAAAGGAATATGGACCTATTGGGATGAGAAAGGAAAAGTTACCCGAACGGTAGATTATTCAAAGCAACCTGTTAGTCACCACTAGCCTTAAGTTCGTTCAACGATACATCTACAAGAAATTTGTTTTTTAGTATTCTGCGCCCGATCAGCATGGGGTAGGTCATGCTTCCACGATCGGTAAGCGTAACCCAGGTCTTTATTCTTCTTCCGTGTAATCGTATTGCTGTTCTGATGCTGAACCTTTCTTCTGTATCGCCAAAAGAGTTTCGTATTTGCTTGGTTTCAAAATTTTTGAACTTTATCTCCTTGTCTTTGTATTCAGGATGGGTTGGGTCAAGTAAGGTAAAGAAAAGCAGGTTTTTGCCATCTATATTGCGTACTTCAATATGGTGGCAATGAAGCGAACAGTAGTAAGCGCCCGTATCTATTTTGGCAGCAATACCCAAAAAGCCTAACCGGGGTAGGTCTATGCGGGTGGTTCTGCCTAGTATTTCCTTGCTCATAAAACCGTTAATATATTCTCAAAAATAGCATGATAATCTAATATCAAAACAAGTAATTTTGAGAATTATGGACGAAAAAGTCACTTATCTTATTATAGCCATCAACTGCATTGTATCTATTGTGGGTTTTCAGGATAAGAATTTCTTTGAAAAGTACCTCTATCGGCCCTATAATATTCATAGCAGCCGCAATGAATGGTATAGGGTGTTTACCTCTGCTTTTTTGCATGCAAATATTCCTCATTTATTCTTCAATATGTATGTGCTCTATAGCTTTGGTGGCATGCTTGAGGCCGGAATATTTCCCGAAGTGTTCGGGGTAAAGGCGGAATTTTATTACATTTTGCTTTATGTAGGCGCCATAATGGTGTCGGCCTTGCCAACGTTTGAAAAATATAAACATACCTATGCGTATGCTGCCGTAGGTGCATCGGGTGCTGTTTCAGCAGTTGTATTCTCGTATATTTTAATTGTCCCCACTTCTCAAATGGCGCTTATTTTCATCCCTTTCCTTCATTTTCAGGCATGGATGTTTGGCGGATTATACCTGCTCTATTCATGGTATATGACTAAGCATGGGCATGATAACATAGGCCACGATGCACACTTGTGGGGAGCATTATTCGGGGTGGCCTTTACAATTGCTATTCATCCTGCATTCTTTATGGATTTTATTCATCAAATTATTCCTTCCAGCCGATGAACAAAGCAGTATTATTAGATAGGGATGGTGTACTGAATCGCGAACGAGGTGATTATGTTTACAAAGCAGAACATTTTATAATATTACCCGACGTAGTTCCCGCATTAAAACTTTTACAAGAGAAAGGCTATATTCTGATTATCATTTCTAATCAAAGTGGCATTGCTAAGGGTATATTTTCCATTGATGATGTTGAGAAATTGCATAAGCATCTTTTGGATCATTTAAAAAGGAATGGTATTGACATTAAGGAAGTGTATTATTGCCCGCACCACCCTGAGTTTGGTGAGTGTATATGCCGTAAACCTGATTCATTGAACGTGGAAAAAGCACTCGCAAGGTTTAATATCGACAGAACAAAGTCATTTTTCATTGGTGATAAAGAACGTGATGTATTAGCAGGAAAGAAAGTGGGAGTAGAGGGCATACTGATAGAATCAAACACCTCACTTGTCGAAGCAATTCAACCTATTCTTAACCGGAAATGAAAATTGCCGTAAATACAAGGTTATTGCTGAAAGGCAAGATGGAAGGGATTGCAGTGCATGCATATAATGTGTTGAAGCGTATTACGGTAGCTCATCCCGAACACCAATTCCTGTTTTTATTTGACAGGCCATATAACGAAGAATTTATTTTCTCCAATAACATTACTCCTGTATCATTAATGCCACAGGCAAGGCATCCCATTTTGTTCTACTTATGGTTTGAATATTCGGTAGCCAGAGTTTTAAAAGAAGCTAAGCCAGATTTATTCTATTCGCCGGATGGTTTTCTGAGTTTGAAAACAGATGTCCCCTCCATACCGGTACTGCATGATATAAACTATGAGTATTACCCTGAAGATTTGCCTAAAATGGCTTTATGGTATTACAAACATTATACCCCATTGTTCCTTGCAAAAGCAAAGCAGGTGCTGACTGTATCTGAATTCTCAAAACAGGATATCGTAAAAATGTATGGAACTGATCCTGCAAAGATCGATGTAGTATATAATGGTGCTGATAGTGCATATACCAAGTTGAACGAAGATGAGAAAAAGGCGGTTAAACAAAAATACAGTCAGGGGAAAGATTACTTTTTATATGTAAGTGCACTGCATCCCCGTAAAAATGTAAGGAGGCTATTAGAAGCATTTGATAAAATGAAAGAGAGTAGTGGAGCCGACATTAAACTTGTATTGGTTGGGCCAAGCTATTTTAAGAATAGTGAGATGATGAGTGTTTATGAGAAAATGAAGCATAAGAATGATGTTGTGTTTACTGGAAGGTTAGAAGTGAATGAATTGTGTAAAGTGGTTGGTGCTGCTTTTGCAATGGCCTATGTTTCTTATTTTGAAGGCTTTGGAATACCTATAATTGAGGCGATACAATGCGAGGTGCCAGTCATTACATCGAATGTTACTTCTATGCCTGAGGTGGCAGGTAATGCAGCCTTATTGGTTGACCCTTTCTCGGTTGATTCTATTGCAGATGCTTTGCTTAAGATTTATAAAGATGTCGGAGTAAGACAAGACCTAATTGATAAGGCCAGATTGAGGAAAGATATTTTTACATGGGACAGAACTGCTGACCTGACCTGGAAGTCGATTGAAAAAACACTGGAGAAATGTCGTTAAAAGCATATCTTGATAAAAAACTGATTGAAGCAGGTTGCGATGAAGCAGGCCGCGGATGCCTTGCCGGCCCTGTATTTGCTGCCGCTGTTATTTTGCCTAAAGATTTTCACCATCCTTTATTGAATGATTCAAAACAGGTCACAGAAAGTAATCGTTATGAGTTAAGGGAAGTAATAGAGAAGCAAGCTATAGCATTTGCAGTAGCAGAAGTAAGCAGTAAAGAAATAGATGAGATAAACATTCTGAACGCATCCTTTTTAGCTATGCATAAGGCTGTGGCTAAGCTTAACCAAAAACCTGAATCGTTACTCATTGATGGTAACCGCTTTAAGAAATACCATGATATTCCTCATACCTGTATAATAAAAGGTGATGCTAAATTTGCATCTATTGCGGCGGCATCGGTGCTTGCCAAAACATACAGGGACGATTATATGAGGCAATTACATGAACAAGATCCACGCTTTGGCTGGGAGAAGAATAAAGGATATGGGACTGAAGTACACAGACAGGCCATTGAAAAATACGGAGCAACCGAGCACCACAGGCATAGTTTTCAACTAATACAATGGGATCTGTTCCACCAGCATTAAGGGTATGAGAAAGAGATTGGCTGTATTGGTTACCGTTGTGTTTCTTTTGTGTGGAGTGTTTTATGAATATTTCCACCTGAAGAAAGAAGAAACGCCTGCTAATATTGCGATTACTGCTATACCTATTGATGCCTCATTCATTTTTGAGAGTTGTAAGAATTACTCACTCTGGAAAGGTGTTTCACAGACGAATTTAATTTGGGAAGACATGTTAGGCACAGAATCGGGTGTTGAACTGAATCATAGTATACGTTATATTGATTCTCTCATAGTGCAAGATCCTAAGGTGCACGCTATAGTGGAGAGCCAACCGTTGTTTGTTTCGGCCCATAAAAATGGCATGGACCATTTCGATTACCTGTTTACATGTGCCATACCTAAAGCCACGGATGAAGAAACGTTACGGAGCTTTTCCGTAACCATAACTAAGAACGGTTCTGTAACACAAACTCAATATGACGGTATAAGTATTTATTGCCTTAAGGTAACAGGCAGGAGTGATTTCTTTTATGCCGTAAACAAAGGAATTTTTATCGGGTCACTCGTATCTGAACTTGTGCAAGAATCATTGCGGCAGATGGAGTCTGGCATATCGCTTATGGATAACAGGCATTTTACGAAAGTACTTAATGCATCAAGCGGGCAACCGGTAGCAGAGCTGTTTGTCAATTACCAGGCACTCAATAATGTGGCTTCTTCATTTATGAATAAGGGGTTTCATTCGTACTTAGCAAGCCTGCAGGATTTTGCACAATGGAGCGGACTTGATGTGAATATTACTCCTGATGAGGTTATCATGAATGGCTTTACTGAAGCAGATAGTACAGGTTCGCAATTCATCAGTCTTTTCAATCATCAGTCAGCACAGGCAACACATATAACATCTATTGTACCTGCAAACACTTCGCTTATCACCTGCTTTGAAATATCGAACAGCAAAACATTTGTAAAGGACTACCGCACTTATATTGGCCTGCACAGAAGAACGGCAAGGCATAATGAATGGGTGGATGGGATTGAAAAGATCTATGGAATAAATGTAGAGAAGAGTTTTTATTCCTGGATGGATAATGAAATTGCATTGGTAATTACTGAGCCATCAGACAGTACATTACAGAATGACACATATGCAATAATAGGGGCGAATGATGTGAAAGACGCCTTGAAGCAATTGGGTAAAATGTCTGACACAATAATAGGTGAAGAAGAAAAGCATTTTGTTACCTACCAGTACATGGATCATGAGATACATCGCATCGGGCTCGATAATATGTTGCCCAACTTATTAGGTGGAACCTTTGAGCCGATAAAACAAACCTATTATACCGATATTAAAAACTACATAGTATTTGCTAATAACCCTCAGGCATTAGAGCTATTCATAAATAAGTATGAAGGTGGAAACATACTTGCAAAGGATGAGTATTATCAATCATTTACGCGTGATCATATTGAAAATGAATCAGGCATTTATATTTATAACAATATGGCACTTTCGCCATTGTTGTATGAACAATATTTAGATAAGGGATATGCTGATGATTTAAAAAAACATACCGACATTACGCGCAAAATGCAGGCTATAGGTATTCAGTTCAATTATATGCAGGGTATGTTCTATACCAATGTGTATTTCAAACGCAATCCACAGTATAAGAAGCAATCAGGCGCATTATGGCAATTCAAACTTGATACCAACATTAGCATGGCGCCTGTGTGGGTACCCGATTTTAAAACCAAGGGCCAATATATATTTACCCAGGACAAAGCAAATGAAGTATACCTTATTGGTAATAATGGCCATAAGCTTTGGCAGAAGGATGTTGAAGATAAAGTTATGGGAGCAGTTTATGCTGTTGATGCCATGAAGAATGGAAAATCGCAGGTGCTATTCAATACAAGAAAGAATATTTACATAGTAGATAGGAATGGAAAGAACACCTATGGTAGCCCTATTGCTATTCCTTCAAGGGCAACAGCGCCAATTGCTTTGTTTGATTATGAAAATAACCGAAACTACAGGATACTGGTACCTTGCAGCGATGACAAGATACGTGCATATGATATTGGAGGCAGAAGTATTAAAGACTGGAAAGCAGAGACAGATGCAGATGTGAAATGTGCCTTACAATATGTGAATGTTGATGATAAGGACTACATAATTGCAGTAGATGAAAAAGGTAAAGTATATGCGTTTGACAGAAAGGGCAAGACAAGGCAGGAGTTTAAAGAAAAACTACCTGAGCACATTTCGCACTTTAATATCAGGGTTGGTAAGAGTGCTTCGGAGACCTATATTTTTGCAGCAGACAGTATGGGAATGGTTTACCAGCTTAGCCTTACCGATTTCCTAACGCGAACCCAATATTTGAAAGATAATATTGAGTGCAATGATTTTTCACCGGTTGACCTGGATGGAAAGGGAAATACTGACCTGATATTCCTGACGAGCTATGATATATATGCCTTTGAACTGAATAAGAACCCGCTGTTCCATTTTACAGTAAAGAACTCATTAAGGCATACCCTGCTTACATTTACCGGAAGTGATGGTAAAGCAAGAATCGGAGCTATCGACGCTGAGAAAAATAAACTCTACATGTGGGACTCACAAGGCAATGTATGCAATGGTTTCCCATTATATGGTGCAACTTCGTTCAACATTGCCGATATGAATAACGACGGTCAACTGTATCTTGTTACCGGCTCAGCCGATAACAATGTATATGTGTATAGCCTTCCTTAGAAAGTTTACAAATTGTTCGAAATGAAATCAGTCAATTCGTTATAGAGATATAAGCGAGTATTGCCACCATATATGCCATGGTTCTTGTCAGGGTATATCATCAACGAGAAAGGCACATTGGCTTTTTGCAGGCCACGTATCCATTCAATACTATTCTGGAAATGTACATTATCATCACCTGTACCATGTATAAGTAAATAGCGGCCTTTAACTTTATTTGCGAAGTTAATCGGTGAGCTATCCCAGTAGCCATCATGGTTTTCCTGTGGCGTACGCATGTAGCGTTCGGTGTAAATGCTGTCATAAAAACTCCAGTCGATTACCGGTGCAACCGAAATAGCAGTTTTAAAGAATTTAGCACCCTTGCTTATACACATTGCTGCCATGTATCCGCCATAGCTCCATCCCCAGATGCCAATACGTGTAGCATCTACATATGCTTTCGATGCTAAGTATTTAGCACCCGCAATCTGATCTGCTACTTCATATTTACCAAGGTGCAAATACGTGCATTTTTTAAATTCTGAACCTCTTGCACCTGTACCCCGGTTATCGACAGATACTACAATGTATCCTTTCTCAGCCAGCATCTGGTACCACATATAGTTTGGTCCGCCCCACTCGTTGTTCACGGTATTAATACCTGGTCCGCCATATACATCCATCAGTACAGGGTACTTTTTGGTCGAGTCGAAATGCGCAGGCATAATTATCGATCCGTTCAGGTTAACCCCTTCACTGGTTGTAAAACTGAAAAATGTTTCAGGGCTAATATTGTAATTCTTCAGCGTGTCAATAACTGCATGGTTATCTTCCAGCACCCGCAATTGCTTACCATCAATACTATGCAGTGTAATATAGCTCGGCTGGTTAGCATTTGAATAGGTATTGATGTAATAGTGATAACTGGTACTGAAATCAGCATCGTTAAAACCTGTTTTCTCCGAAAGCTTTTTCTTGTTCTTGCCATCCCAGTTTACAGAATAAATATCTCTGTCGATAGGTGAGGTTTCTGATGAAAGATAAAAGATAGTATGTGTTTTTTCATCTACGCCTTTAATTCCCATTATGTCCCATTTACCTGATGTAATTTGGTTTATAAGCTTGCCATCAATTGAATAGCGGTATAAATGGTCGTAGCCATCATTGTCATCCTGCCAAATGAATTCTTTATTGTTATTGATAAAGGTTAGGGCATCATTTATGTCAATGTATGTTTTGTCGCCTTCGGTAAGTATTGGTTTTGCAACGCCTGTGCTTGCATTTGCAAGCGTTAATACCAGGGTGTCCTGATGGCGGTCCATGTATTGAACAGCAAGAATATTCGGGTCTTGTGTCCACATGGTACGCGGAGTGTACTCATAATTTCCTGGTGCTTTAATATCAACCACCTTACCACTTGCTACTGAATATACGTGCACTGAAATGGTAGGATTTGTTGTACCCGCCTTAGGGTATTTAAAGCTGTATACACTTGGGTAAAGTGAATCGTGGTATTCATTCATTGAGAAGGTTGTTACCTTGCTGTCATCAAAACGATAGTATGCAATTGACTTACTATCAGGCGACCAGAAATATGAACGGGTAAGCGCAAATTCTTCCTCGTAAACCCAATCACTTATACCATTAAATATGTCAGTATTGCCATCCTGTGTTACTTGTATGGTTTTATCATCTGCAAGGTTCTTTACATATAAGTTGCTTTTGTAAATAAACGCTGCCATTTTACCGTCAGGCGAAATAGTAGCATATATTTCCTTTTCCTTATCCATTAAGGGGGTCAAGGTTTTCTTTTCCTTATTCCATATATAGTAGTTGTATGCAGTAGAGTGGCGGTATATCTTTTCTCCCTTTGTTCCTATCAAAATGCTTTTCTCTTCAGGGCCAAGGTCATAGGTTTGGATCATGAAACTTTTGCCGATTGCATTTTTTATATTATCGCTTGTAAGTAATGTATCGGTTGGGTTACCGGTAGCATAATCGTACTTTACAAGGCATTCGCCCTTGTCTCCGTTCTTTATTGATGTGTAGTGGTTCCCATCAACGGTTGATTGTAATTCATCAATACCCTGTGGGTAAAACTTCGGGTCCTGCCAGATATCACTTAAGGTAATATCTTGTTTTTGTGCTGTGGTTCCTAATGCAAGGATGGATGAAAGGATAAATAAGGAGAGTTTTTTCATGATAGAAAATTTATTTTTTATGTGCTGCTATTTGATCAAACGTTTCTTGTATGCCATGACTTGGTGCATCGGCAGGCGATTTAAAGAATTGCCCTTTAGGGTTTATAAGGAAAAATTCAGGCAATGTTTTTACATCGTATAGTTTGCTAACAGATTTGTCTTTGTCGTATAAAAAAGTCCATGTATATATTTTGTTCTGGTCAGTAAAGTATTTCAGGTCTGCAATATCATCGTCTTCCGACACACATACAAAGGTTATTTTTTTACCATATTGCCTGCGCAATGCCGACATTACATCCATTTCGCTCACGCATTCACTTACCGTGCTTTTAAAGAAACACAGGTAAACAAACTTCCCCCTGAAATCTACAAGGCTGTTCAAATCGCCTTGCAGATCTTTTAATGAGAATTCAGGTGCGGCATTGCCACCTGCTACTTCTATAAACGAGTTCAGCATGTTCTGTGCAATCAATTTGTCCTCGTCTATTTTAGTGAGCCTTACTAAATTCTGAAGTATAGTTTTTATATTCTCTTTGTTGTAATCGCCACTATAATAAAGTTCGTACAAGCCTTTAAGCAAAACCAGTTCGCATAATGAGTCACTATTGCGTAACACAGGATTTATCTTCAGTACCTCCATAAGGTTAGGGTAATCGTTCGCACTTATATATTTATTTACCTCATCACCTTCTTTGGTGCGTTCAATTGCAAACTGCTCTAAATAATCCTTAAAGTAGTCGTTGAAGAATTTCATGTACTCGTAGTTATGGTATAGTACAGGTTTATTCTTCAGATATTTATTAGAGAGTGTTTTTTGCCCGACCAAAATATTTATCTCTATTTCTGCAATGGTATAGTTCACATATCCTTGAAAATAAGGGTTCTTCACATCTTCATAACGATGCAGCATGGTTAACCTGAAACTGTCGAGAACAGCAGTAGCCTCTTTTCTTACAAAGTAGGTGTAATACTTTCTCCAGAACAGATCCCATTGTTCGTTAAAGTCAATAACCATGGTATTGATGTTATCAGCGTCGCTGTTTAAGAAAACAAGATCAATAGGGTGTGAAACAAATGGATTCAGATAATTGGTGCTATCCGGCGGAGGGAATATGATATGATAGGTATTGCCCGGAGAAACATAAATGGAGCCCTTCATGTTCTCAATATTCAGGTACATGTATTGATTGTCCTTTATGTTTGGCAAGCTAATGGAGAAATAGCCGGTGTCATTCACTTTGGCTGAAGCTACCATAGCAGGGGTATTGGTTATATAATCCTGGTAAGCATAGGCTGAAATGGTTTTGCCCTTGTAGGTATCTGAATGCCCCTGAATTTGTATGTTTTGGGCAAATACCGATAGTGCGAAAAGCTGAAAGTAAAAAGTGAAAAGCGTCTGAAGCCTCTGCATACTACTTTAAAACTATTCCTGAAGGAATAAATTGCTTTACATCCCCATTATGTTTCAGAATATCGCGCACAATGGTTGAACTTATAGCCGTATGCTCAGGCAGGGTAAGCATAAAAATGGACTCAAGGTCATGTTGCATCATTTTATTCATCTGGGCTATGTTGCTCTCAAATTCATAATCGCCGGGTGTGCGTATGCCACGTAAAATGTATTTGGCATTTTTGCTGTTGCAAAAATCTACAGTAAGGCCTGAGTATTCTTCCACCTGTACTTGCTTATGCGCAGCAAATGTTTGTTTGAGCCATTCCTTTCTTTTCTCTACCGGAAACATATAGTTCTTGGTGGAGTTGTTACCGATGGCTACAATAATTGTATCGAACAATGGCAGGGCACGAAGCACAATAGATTCATGTCCTTTGGTAACCGGATCGAAAGAACCTGGAAAAACAGCTATGCGGCCCATGTGAGTTTATGTTTATACAGACAAATATAAGGATTCGGGCGTATTAGGCCAATATGTAGATAAAGTCTCCAGTTTAAGGTGACAAGGCGTTTTTCCCTGTTAATGTTCTTTATGTGGGGCGACTCTTGCTCCCTGCTTGCCTGAATTTCTTATACTCGCATCATCAGCAGCTAACCCGCGCCCACCTTTTTTGCAGTTCTTTGTCGTGTGGACAGTGTATTTCACGTTAGGGATAGCAGCGGAAAGCCCACAGCCGACCTTAGGAGGCGAGGACTTGTAGCGTATAGCCCGACCCTTAGGGGAACGCCCAAATGCAATTAAGAATTAAAAATTACGAATTACGACAAGTTCGTAGGGTTACTTCGTACCTTGCAATGACGGGAATATTACCGCTCAATCTCAACCATCTTCCGTGCAATAACCTTTTCTGCAGCCTTAATAATATCAGGCGTATCAAGGCCATACTTCTTCATAAGATCATCAGGTGTACCGCTTTCTCCAAAAGAATCCTTTACAGCCACCATTTCAAGTGCACAAGGATATTCTCTCGCCAATAGCTGGGCAATGCTGTCACCCAATCCGCCATTCATCTGGTGTTCTTCGGCTGTAACAACACATCTGGTCTTTTTTACCGAACGAATAACCGCAGCGGCATCCAAAGGTTTAATGGTATGGAAATCGATCACCTCGGCAGAAATACCTTTTTCTTTCAATGCTTCAGCAGCTTCAATAGCCTTCCATACTAGGTGGCCTGTAGCGAAAATGCTTACATCGGTACCTTCGTAAAACGTAACTGCTTTACCAATTTCAAATACCTGATCGGCAGGTGTAAATATGGGAACACTTGGCCTGCCAAAACGCAGATAAACCGGCCCGACATGAGATGCAATTGCAATGGTTGCAGCCTTGGTCTGGTTAAAATCGCAGGTGTTAATTACGGTCATACCGGGTAACATTTTCATCAAACCAATGTCCTCCAATATCTGGTGTGTGGCACCATCTTCGCCCAGGGTGAGCCCTGCATGCGATGCACATATTTTTACATTTTTATTTGAATACGCAACCGATTGGCGTATCTGGTCATACACTCTTCCGGTAGAAAAGTTTGCAAACGTGCCGGTAAACGGAATGTACCCACCAATGGTTAATCCGGCTGCAATACCGATCATGTTGGCCTCAGCAATACCAACCTGGAAAAAACGTTCCGGATGATCTTTAGCAAATGCATCCATTTTCAATGAGCCGGTAAGGTCGGCACAAAGGGCAACCACTTTAGGGTTCTTTTTGCCCAGTTCACTTAAGCCCGCTCCAAATCCTGAACGGGTATCTTTTTTTTCGGTGTAGGTATATTTAGCCATGTGTAAAGGGTAACGTTATTATAAGTTTACGGTTATTGAAGAGCCTGATTTTACATCAAATATTTTATCGACGGTATAAATGGTTTGCTTAATGTTTGAAGAGCGATAGATAGCATGATAGTGCCCCGGTTGCAAAATTATATTCTGGGTAACGGCATCTGCAGCCAGGTTACATACCCATTGCATTTTGCCTCCATCTTCGGTATATAGGCTTATTGGTCCTGCACCTGGTTTTACAATACTTACAAAGCCGGCCTGTGGAATTTTTACGGTAGTTGTGGTGCTTTCTGAAACTTTAACACCATTCACATGTATGCGTGGCATAGTAAGTATTTCAAGATCGTATTTACCTACAATATATTTATCAGTCGATTCCACTTGCTGCACATTCAGTGTTTGCATATCATCACCTTTCCGTACAATAGCAAGTAATTGCTTGTATTCATTATCACCATCCATCACCACATGCAAATAACCTTGTGGGGCTTTTATGCCAATAATGTTATGCTTGCCGGATACAATGGAGATATTGTGCTTTTCAACTTCGGGTATAGTATGCACTACAATGTGGTACGTTGTATTCGGGTCAAGGATGAGTGTATCAGGATTACCGGCATCGTTTATAGTATGCATGAAATTATAAATGCGTCTGCCGGTGCTTTCATCATAAAAGGTCATGGCCACATCGGTTTCAACCGCCCTGCCTTCCTGGTCGAGTAAGTTAACCTGTGCTGTAGTGTTATTAAGCGCCTGAGATATTACAACATTCAGTACGGTTTTAAAATCAGATTCCTGTTTTACGTCGAAGAATTTTCCAACGCAAGTATACGCATCACTGAAGTTTTCTTTCCCAATACCAATTATGAATGGTTTCAGTATAATTCCTTTCTGCAAAAGTTTTTTTGCGGCATCGCAGACATCGCCACCGCATTCTTCAATTCCATCGGTAATTAAAATAATTATGTTGCGGCAATTCGCACAAGGGGTAAAGTCATCAGCACATTTGCCAATTGTATAAGCAATGGGCGTAGTGCCTTTGGGTTGTATTCCTTTTATAGAGCTTTCAATATCAAATGCATTATTCGCTGCAAAGGGAACCAGCAGTCTCGTGTCTTCGCAATTACGTTTCGGGTAAAGAGAAAAATCAGCACCCAACGTGCGCAATGCCATTTGCAGGTTAGGCACTGTTTTAAGGCTATCAACCAGTTCAACCAATACCCGTTTTGCAAAATCTATTTTAGGTGTACGGTCCCATGTATCGTACATACTAAAAGAGCCATCAAAAATAAAAAGTACGCGTACGGTAGGCTGCTGAGCCTGCACTGCTCCTGTAAAGAACGTGAAGAATAAAACAAGAAAAGAAAATCTGCTCAGCCGCTTTATCATGGTTTAGTAATCGCCAAGTGTTTCTTCCAGTTGAGAAAGGGCCTTTGCAGTTTGGTCTGCGTTGGTTGCAGAACCATGCCATTTGTAACTACCTTCCATAAAATCTACACCAAAGCCCATTTTGGTATGCATAAGTATCATTACCGGTTTGCCTTTACCGCAATGTTGTTGTGCGGTTTTCAATGTGGCAATAACTTCTTCAATATTGTTGCCATTCATTTCAAGTACATCCCATCCGAATGAGGTCCATTTGGCACGAAGGTCGCCCATTGGCATTACATCGTCTACTGTGCCATCTATTTGCGCATTGTTGCAATCTATGGTAGAAATAAGATTATCTACTTTTTTGCCGGCGGCATACATGGCTGCTTCCCAAATCTGCCCTTCCTGTAATTCACCATCGCCATGCAAACTGTATACAAACCTGTTGTCTTTATTCAGTTTTTTTGCAAGCGCTGCGCCAATAGCAACTGAAAGCCCTTGCCCCAGCGAGCCCGATGCTATGCGTACACCAGGTAAATGTTCTGCCGTTGTGGGGTGGCCTTGTAACCTTGTATTTATTTTGCGGAAGGTAGCGAGTTCAGATTTTGGAAAAAAACCATTGTGCGCTAATACACTGTACCATACCGGTGAAATGTGTCCGTTGGAAAGGAAGAACAGGTCTTCACCTATTCCGTCCATATTGAATTTTTTAGGGTCGAGCTTCAGTATTTCAGCATAAAGGGCCACGAAATATTCCGTACATCCTAACGAGCCTCCCGGGTGACCGGATTGAACGGCTGCGGTCATGCGAATAATGTCACGGCGTACCTGTGAGCACACCTTTTTAAGTTCTGCTATTGATGCCATTTTTACAATGTTTTTTGTATGTTTCAAAAGTAAATTCTTTTCACGGTAGATGCAGGTGTTTGTTGAAAAGAAAGAATGAATGTTGAAAACTTGTTGCCGCCTTTAAAATCATCCGGATTCAGATTAAAATTTCAAAGAACAGGTATTTAGCCAAATGCGGTAATTTCAATGTATCTGGCGAGATATTCAATGTATTCTGAGGTGTTTAAGGGAAGCGAGAATCGGAATTGATGTGCCCGCGGGTTTGCTATGCCAATAATCGTGCTATTTTTGTCGAAAATTATAGAAAGTGAGTTTAAAATGCGGAATAGTAGGATTACCAAATGTAGGTAAATCCACCTTGTTTAATTGCCTGTCGAATGCAAAGGCCCAGGCTGCCAATTTTCCTTTTTGCACAATAGAGCCAAACCTTGGTGTAATAAATGTACCCGATGACAGGTTATTGAAATTAGAGGACCTTGTAAAGCCTAATAAAGTGGTGCCTGCCACGGTTGAGATAGTTGATATTGCCGGCCTTGTAAAAGGCGCCAGCAAGGGCGAAGGGCTGGGTAACCAGTTCCTGGCCAATATTCGTGAGACCGATGCTATTATACATGTGCTCCGTTGTTTTGACGATGGCAATGTAATACACGTGGAAGGTTCAGTAAACCCCATCCGCGATAAAGAAATTATAGATATAGAGCTTCAACTGAAAGATTTTGAAACCGTTGAAAAGGTAATGCAGAAAGCTTCTAAAGCTGCCAAAACCGGTACCGACAAGGATGCTAAAAAAGAGTTTGAAATATTAAGCATCTACCATAAATGTCTGTCGGAACAGAAGTCAGCCCGTACGGTAGAATTATCTGATGAAGACAAAGAATACGTGAAAGGTCTGCAATTGCTTACCATGAAGCCTGTACTATATGTATGTAATGTTGACCAGTCTTCGTTGAAAGGGAATAAATATACCGATGCGGTAAGAGAAGCTGTTAAGCATGAAAATGCTGAAGTACTTATTATAGATGCGGGTATTGAATCGGAAATAGCTCAGTTGGAAAGTCCTGATGACCGCAAAGCATTTCTTGCTGAAATGGGCCTGGATGAGCCAGGGGTTAGCAAACTTATCAAGACAGCCTATAAACTGTTGAAACTATCAACTTATTTTACGGCTGGTGTGCAAGAGGTACGTGCATGGACCATATTAGATGGAGCAAAAGCGCCACAGGCTGCGGGTGTTATTCATACCGATTTTGAAAAAGGTTTTATTAAAGCTGAGGTAATTGCATACAACGATTTCGTAAGTTATGGTTCAGAGCAGGCCTGCCGCGAAGCGGGTAAGCTTATGATACAAGGTAAGGAATATGTAGTGCATGATGGAGATGTGATGCACTTTAGGTTCAATAACTAATATTTATACCACCTACCAATGAAGAAGAACAGAGGTACATTAATTATAGTAGTAGTTCTGCTACTGATTTCTGTCTATTTTCTTTTCTTTAAAAACAGTTTCAGCACCTTAAGCGGAAAGGATAATGAGTTTGCTGTGCTCGATACAGCGTCCATTACCAAAATTACAATGGTCGACAGGAATAAAAACAATGTTACACTTACCCGAGTAAATGCAGGCCAGTGGAAAGTAGATGATAAGTTTTTTGTAAGAAGTGATGCTATTAATACCTTGCTGTACACTATTAAAATGGTAACGGTTAAAAATATTATCGACGAAGGTGGATGGGATAAGGTTGTTAAAGGCCTTGCCTCGAACTCTGTTAAGGTAGATATTTATAAAGGCGATGATAAAATAAGATCGTATTTTGTTGGTAGTCAGTCACAAGACCACTTAGGCACATACATGCTTTTAGTAAATCCACATTCTGATGAGAACTATAAGCAGCCTTACGTAACCTATATTCCGGGGTTTGATGGATTTTTGACTACCCGTTATTTTACAATGGAAGAAGGCTGGAGGGACAGGACCATTTTCCGTTTTTACCCGAATGAGATCAGATCGGTAACGGTCAATTATCCTAGCCCCGAACATAGTTTTGTTATTAATACAATAGCTAAAAATAAGTTCACTATTGAAAACCCTATTACGCATCAGTCACTTTCGAGTTTCGATACAAATGCGGTAAGGCAATATTTAACCTATTTTCAGGCTATAAATTGGGAAGCGGTTGTTAACCCTGATAAAAAGGACTCGATCATTGCCTCGGCCCCTATTTGCATAATGGATGTAAAAGATACTGCAGGAAAGGCTGTTAACCTTAGGTTGTACAACAGAAAAACACCTGATAAGTTTGCTGAACAAGGAAAAGATTATAAATATGACCCTGACAGGCTGTATGCATTGGTAAATGGTAAGGACTTTGTGTTGGTTCAATACTTCGTTTTTGGTAAGCTTTTACAAGACCCATCCTATTTTGTTCATAAATAGGGGTTGAGTGTTGAAAAGTAGTGGATAAATACTTCACTATAGCCCCTTGTATTGCATTCTGCCTTTCTACATTTGTTTCCCTTTGAACATTATAAATTCTGACGATGATGAAGTTTGTTGTATCGAGTAATACCCTACTCAAAGAATTGCAAGTAATAAGCGGCGTATTGAATGCCAATAACGCTTTACCTATACTCGATGATTTTCTGTTTAAGCTGAATAAGACCGAGCTTACTGTGTTTGCATCGGACCTTGAAACGACTATTAAGACAACCATAACAGTTGACTCAAAAGATGCCGGCGAAATAACAATTCCTGCAAAGTTGCTTATTGAAATGTTGAAAAGCTTTGCTGACCAGCCGCTTACTTTTATTGTAGATACTACCAAGTTTGCAATTGAAATGAACTCAGAATCAGGTAAATACAAGATTGCGGGCCATGACGGGGAAGAATTCCCTAAAATGATTGCGGTAGAAGCCCCTACTAAGATTGAGGTTGATGCTGAATTGCTTGTGGAAGCCATAAACAAAACAATTTTTGCAGTTGCAAACGATGACCTCAGACCTGTTATGTCGGGTGTTTTTTGTAATTTTTCTGCTAAAGAAGTAACATTTGTTGCTACCGATGCCCACAAGTTGGTAAAGTATATTCGCCCGATCAGCGGAGTTACATCAGAGAATTCTGTGATCATTGCTAAAAAGCCAATGAACCTGCTAAAGAATATCCTTACAGTAAAGGATAGTAAGGTTACCATTGAATATAATAAGACCAATGCCTCGTTCTCTATCGGCAATGTGCAATTGATATGCCGTTTGATAGACGGTAAATATCCTAACTACGATGCGGTTATTCCTAAGGAAAACCCTAACCAATTAGTGCTTGACAGAAATTCTTTCCTAAGTTCACTAAAGAGGGTTTCTATTCTTTCGAATAAAACTACACACCAGGTAAGGCTTAAAATAACCGGTAATGCACTTACCCTTACCAGTGAAGACTTAGATTATTCAAGTGAAGCGAATGAGCGTATCGCATGCCAATACGTAGGTGATGATATGGAAATAGGTTTCAATTCTAAATTCCTGTTGGATATGCTTATTAACCTCGATTCACAGGAAGTAAGAGTTAGTATGTCGAGCCCTAGCCGTGCAGGTGTTATTACTCCTGCTCCTCAAAAAGAAGGCGAAGACATTCTTATGCTGGTAATGCCGGTAATGTTAAATAACTAATTAGCCAATACATAAAATTTAGCCCTGGCTTTGGTCAGGGCTTTTTTATGCCTAAAAGCAAAAGCCCCCGGTCCTATGAAAAACCGGAGGCTTTAAAACCAACAAAAAATATTAATCCCTGTTTATTTTAACGGGACTGGTTGAAAAAGGTTTCAATTAATATTTATATTCATCATCACCTTGCGATGCTCCATTTGTCTCAGCTTTCTTACCGCCGAACGGGAACAGCAGTTTGAAGCCGATGTTCCTGCCCATATTATATATTCCCAGGCCTGGCTGAACAACTGTTACAGGTGTTACGCCATTATAGGCAAGGAAGTACTGAAGGCGGCTTGTGTGGTCAACATGAGCAAGGTTGGTAAGGTTTGTAATATTAATGATTAACGTACAAATGGTACGTGCAGTTTTAGGGTTAACAAAACTTGTACCTATGCCCGCATTGAATAATGTATATGCAATTGATGGAAACTCAGTCCAGTCGGCGCTATAAATATTATTCTGTGCCCAATAATGCGCCAAACCGAATTTAATATACGTGTCCTGCAATACAGAACTATGCCTGTCATGTAATTTGAACTTCACATCCGATGTTAACCTTGGTGCCGGGGTCCACGGTACATGCTGAGTTGAATCGGTCTGGTGCGGCAGGTAAGAATAGATATAAGTGAACCCGTTATCAAGCTCTATCCATTTTGTATCTGCCGGATGGATATTGAAAAAAGCTTCTATTCCTTCCAGATGAGCTACGTTAGCCTTGAATTTAAATGTAGGAAGTCCCTGGGTTAAAGAATCACCACCATTTGTACTTGCCAGCCTCGATGCAAATATGAAATTGGTAATGTCGTTATAAAAACCGTCTATTTCAAAACCAATATCCTTACCATTACTTCCAAAGGTAAGGTCAGCCTCATAGCCCGATTCCGGTTTAAGATTAGGGTCACCAATTTCAAAATTGCCTGTACCCGGGTGTACACCGTTTTCGCCTATTTCAGTAATAGCGGGTGCACGGTAACTCTTAGCAAGGTTTACTTTTACATAGTTGTTGCCGGGCAATTGGTATGAACCACCAACACTGGCTGAGAATCCATTGTAATTAGTGTTGAAGCCTTTAAAGTTCGGATATGCATTAGGTGTTCCTTCGGGAACAATTTGTTGGTTAGGGGTTGCAGGGTTTAATAAATAAAGACTTTGCCCAACCTCATTACGGGTATCATACCGTAAGCCACCATTCAGGGTAAGGTTCTTATAATCTTTTTGCAAAATGGCAAAACCACCTATGTCAAAAAGATTGTAATTGGGTACAAGGAAAACAGAAGAATAGGGATAAACTGCTTCACTTGCATTGTGCATGTTTTCATACATACCATTTATACCGGCAGTAAATTTCAGGCCCGATGTGTCGCCTGATACCTGGTATTTGAGAGAATAGGGAATATCATACATATACATATTCAGCGCAGGTACCGAACCTGAATCTATTTCTTCGCGGTGGTCCAGCGAATAGCCCACATCAGCAAGTATCATTCCTTTGCCTGCATTGAAACCGCTTTGCCAGGTTATCATATCATGCTCTATCTGTTGGTAACCTACTGAAGTAGGATTGTATGATAGGAAATTGGAATTGTTTGGTAATGTTTGGCCATTTATAGGAAAATCGAATTTAAATTGTCCCGTAGCGCTATCCCTGTTCCCGTCTGGTATTTCAATTGTGCGGTGTAGGGTGCTGAATGTTAAGCGCGAGAATCCCCAGTTTCTGTTCAGGCCTAATGTTAGCCTTGCATTTGCTTCCTGGAAAGCAGTGCTCCATACATACCCATCCTTCGGGTCCTGGTAGCAATGGGCTTCCTGGTCGCTGGCTCTCAGGTCCCATACAAAACCTTTATTGTTACCGGTTACATCTTCCGATGTTCCTATAAGGCCATTGTTTGTCTGGTATTCAGTTATCACACTACCTTGTATAACTCCGCTTTCGGGAAATGGTGCAGACTTAAAACTTACAACACCTCCCACAGCATCAGAACCATATTGCAATGATGCGGGGCCGCGTATTATTTCAGAATTATAAACGGCATAAGGGTCTATCTGTATTCCATGCTCATCGCCCCATTGAAAGTCCTGCTGCCTGAACCCATCAAAGGTTACCAATACTCGGCTGAAGCCTAATCCGCGTATCTCAGGTTTTGAAACACCGGGACCGGTTGTAATTGCATTAATACCTGGTTGCAAGGAAATGGCATCAACCACATTTGTTGCTGTATTTTCAAGCAGCATTTCGTGCGATACTAAGGTTACATCATTAGGCGAACGCTGGGCTGTTGTAACGTTTCCAAGCCCTGTAATAACAACTTCCTTACCCGCTGAAGCTGCAATATTCATCTGAAAATTGGCTTTTGTTACACCATTTAAAGTAACCTGCCTGACAGTAGTTGCATATCCCAGAAGCCTTACTTCAACAGAATAAGTACCCTTGGGTAGCGATTCCATTTTGTAAAAGCCTGATGTATCGGTTGTAGTACCAAGTTGCAGTTGCGGTATGTATACAATGGCACCGGGTATAGATTGTTTTGTAAGTGCGTCAGTAATTTTACCCTGCAACGAATTCTGCCCAAATGAATAGGCAGAAACTATGCACGATAGAATAAGTAATATATGTTTGAATTTCATAATTTCAATTTAATATACCAGGCTTTGAAGATTTCAAGAAAAATGAAGGGAATAGATATCGAAACAAAGGTATCATATATCCAGCATGGGGTGGTTTTCAGTTATATTAATTGCCGCAGTTTTAACATTATTTAAGAAAACAAATAAAACCCGATAAAATAAAAAGCCCCCGGCACTATGAAAACCGGGGGCTTAACCAGAACACACAAAAACATCTTACTTATTTCCAATCAGATAAGTCACACCCAGGCAAATATTGAAATTTGTCAAAGGCTGTTTGTATTCTGTTATTAACCTTCCTATACTGTTATTACGATTGGTGTTATCTATCATAAAATCAGGTTCTGAAGAGGCATAAATACCTTGAAGGTTAAGGCCCAGCCAATTGTTCAGCTTATAACTGACTCCAAGTCCGGCCATATAGCCAAACGAATTAGCAGTACACCTTTGTTGGGTAAAGGTTCCATCTTCAACTCCACCATCCTCAACGGCTACAGCAATTTGTGGAGTAGTAGCGCTGGTAAAGCCTCCCAGTAATTTTGCGGTAACAGCTAATTTATCTGAGCATGGGAACCGCAGGTACAAACCGGTCAAGAAATTCACAATATCGTACCCGCCACTTACAGTAGTTGTAATTTGATCCACATCAAATGACTTATCATACCCGGCTGAAATTGAGTCAAGTCCATTAAATGAATAATGTGAATAACTAACCAAACCGCCAATACCTACATTTTTGCAGAAATACCATGCGCCTTCAATACCAAAAGTACTTCCGTTACCTGCAAAACCTGCAGATAGGTTATCAGGGTTATCCGATAACCATTTTCCCGCATCTCCGGTTATATAAGAAGTATGGGTCCAATTGCCCATGGAGATAGAGTATCCACCTAATAGCCCTATAAACCCATTACTCGTGGTAGAGTTGTCAGCGCTTTTAGATGATATGCTTGCATCCTGGGCATTTGCGCCAATACACAGTGTCAAGGCTAATATAATAATTGATAGCTTTTTCATGTTTTTATAGATTTTGTTAAAGTTTAATTATCTCACGTTTACGTTAAAGAATACATCATAGTCAATAGAACCCGGTTCACATGAGCCATTTTTTACGTTAGGCTGGTGATGCTGTACTACTTCCATTCGACCACCGGAAACAGCTGTGTTTAGTGTGGTGAAAGTATCTACAAACCCAACTTGCAGTGGAGGATTATTGTTATCATAATCATCACGTACAATGTTGAGGTCGTTAACTAATCCCACTCCGGTACCCTGTGTTAAAGTAAAGCAAATGAGGTGATAGTTTATCCTTTGCTCTAATTCAATTTGAACATCTACGGTAGTTGACGGAAGGTTGTTAATATTGAAATGATTGGTATCTGCTAACATTGCAGTAGATGTCTTAGTTTCATCAAGGGCATATAACTTAACAGCATAGGTTGTATTCCTTGCTAAATTTAAGTATGCTTCTGATGTGTCAGGTGGATTGGTTCCACTTGGAGTTAGGTCTCTCCAGATACAAGTTTCTGTATCATGCGGTGCATTGTTATTTATGCATTGCATAACAACAGTAGTTAAAAATTCATTAGCTGGTGGATGAGGTGTAACTACTTGCTCCGATTTGTTGCAGGATGAGGCCGTAAAAAGCATTCCAGCAAATGCAATTATTGCAGTACCGGTTGTTAAATAGAACGTTTTCTTTTTCATGTTGTTGTTTTTAATTGTTGTTTAAATTGTTTGACGTTTGCTGTAATTTATTTGAGAAGACTTGAAAGGGAATCCTTACTTTTAACTGAATATTTCTTCCGGGTTCATCAGCGTAATAGCGGAAGAAATCTAAATACTCACGATAGGCAGTATTCATAATATTATTTCCCTGAATACTAATACTCATTTCCTGATTACCCAATGGAAGAGAAAGGCCAATAGCAGCAAAAAATAGATCATAGGCACTGGGTGGCGGTACAAAATCGCTATTCAGTGGAACCCTTGTTTGTTTTGCTACATACGTATTTCCAAGACTGATAAATACATTTGTCAGTCTTCCTAATTTCTGCCATCTGTATTCTATTGAATTTTGAAAACGCTCTGGTGGGATCAATACCAGGTAATCGTGATTTGTTAAATCATTTGCAAAAACCAATGTTATTTTAGGTTCATATTGCAAATGGTTTGTTATGCGCCACTTTACATCAAAATCAGCGCCTTTAAAAAGCGCATCTGTTTGCGTGAAATTGAACCGTGGAAAAAAACCTTCTATGGTTTGCACCGTCGCATCAGGCTTTCCAGCCTGTGGTTGCAAGTATATGTAGTTATTTATGTAGTTTACATAAACTCCAATATCAGCAAATAGCTTTTCACTTTCATAATGCAAAGAAGTATTAAAGTCGTATGACTTTTCTACTTTAAGTGTACTATCGCCAACTTCAAAAGTTGCAGTAGCTCCGTGAATTCCATACGCATACATCTCGTATACAGATGGTGATCGCCATCCGTTACCCGCATTTGCATCAAGGCTTAATTTGGAAGAGAGCCTATAAGTTGCTCCAAGGGTTGCAGTTGTGCTGTTGTATGTTTGGGTGTTTCTATAGGTGCCTAACGTAGTCGCATCCAACATATATTCCTGTTGCCATTTATCATCATAGCGTAATCCTGCTTCTAAAAGAAATCTATTACTGATACTCCATTTCTCAATAACAAATAAGCCACCTGAATAGTTCAGATAATTAGGAATGACCGGAGCGTAAGCTAAGCCGGTGTATATGTTCTCCTGTGTCATAAAATCAGCGCCAATGCTCCCGGTAATGCGTCCTATTGGATTATGTTCCCAAACCAATTCACCGGTGTGGGTAACCAATTCAAAATCATTTTCCGCTGCATTATTGAGTTGTCCAAGAGGAGAATAAGGAACCTCAAAACTATACTCTTGTCTGCTGTCATCCTGCCTGGCTACTGTTGCTTCAAGCTTACCGAAACTGGCATACTTTAAGAACGCAGATATTTTGACCATGTCATGAGATACTGTTTGAAAACCCCGCTGAATTTTATAGGTAAAGGCACTATCTACTATTGGGTGGTTAAGGGCAAATAGCTCAAGTAATTCATTGTAATTACCTGCAACAGTATTCCTGTTTATACCAATCTCAGTATAGAAGTGGCTATAATAAGCAGTTATGCCGTAATGGGCTTTGTTATACCCAATTTCTCCTGAATAATTTTGCTCCAATGTGCCTGTATTGTCAAGACCATAATTTGGCGCTGAGAGATTTCCGGATCTGCGGTAAGTTCCCTGGAGACGATAACTCAAACTGGAGTCACCAATTGCACCTTGCAGTATTCCTGAACCACAATACATTCTGCTGTTATCCATTCCTATTAAGTTTATTTCTCCACCCATGCTTTTGTTTGTTGGCAAATCAGCCGGATCAACCAATACAACTCCTCCAATAGCATCAGAGCCATATCGAATACTTGATGCTCCTTTTACAACGGTAAGTTTTGTTGCAATAAAGGGATCAATTTCAGGTGCGTGCTCAGTACCCCATTGCTGCCCCTCCTGTGGGACTCCGTTGTTAAGAATAAGAATACGATTGCTGTACAGTCCATGTATTACAGGCTTAATAATAGTGGGTCCTGTACTTATAACATCAACCCCTGCAATACTTTTAAGAGCATCACCCAAAACCTCGCCTCTTGTCTGTTGAAGTTGCTCACCTGACAAAGTAGTTTGATCAAGTGTTTGTACCTTTTCTTTTTCTATCTTGTTACTTGTAATATTTACCTGTGTTAAATTGACATTATCCGGTTTAAGGGAAACTTTGATTTTTTTGTTGGATTCCATGTCAATTATGGTATCTACTTTGGCGTAGCCAATCTGAAACACTTCCACATGATATTGGCCCGGACAGATACCATTAATAACAAACCCTCCCTTTTTATCCGTATAAACACCTTTAGATAGTTGTAACAAATCAACGGCCACATAAAATAGCGGTTTATTGCTATCAGCGCCGGTTACAACTCCTGAGAGGGTCAGGTTGCAGGTATTTGTTGATTGTGCTAATGAGTTTACGCTTATAACGCAACCCACTAATAGCGCAATGGCAAAAGTAGATTTTAACATAGTAAAATTCTAAAACAGCAAAGGCATTACGGCCGATTACTGATTACAGTTAAGTTGAAAAAGGGAAAAGAGTTCCTTGTGAGAAAAGAAACTACTTGCGCACTAACTTAATGCAGGGGGACCTCGTGAAGGGAGGGAAGAAACTTTACGCAGAGCAAGATTTTGCTCTATACTTAAAAAGATCGTACTAATAGTAGTACTTGTAAATGTCAATTTCAGAACATGTACATTATCATAAAAGGGGAATTCAAAATCACAAATAGCGCAATGGTGTTCCGCAGTATGAAGGTGCTTCTCTCCAATTACATGGCAATGTTCATCGCCACTATGCTCAATGCTGTGAATCTCTTTCTCTGTGTATGCAAAGAGAAAGATGCTTAATAAGAACAGAGAAAAATATCTCCTGAAGCTTTGATTCATTTTGCAAATGTAAGACTTATTCCTTAGTGATAATAATATCGTCTCTGCGGTTAAGGGCGCTCGAGCCGTCACCAACTACTGCAAGATGGTGTTTGCCATTACCTTCAATATGCAATCTGTTCTTGTTTATGCCCTTTGAAATCAGATACTTAGATACAGCGGTAGCACGGGCCAGTGATAAGCGTTCGTTGTATGCAACCGTACCAACTGTATCGGTATTACCTTCAATATGTATATCATAATGTTTGTTAAATTTTATAAAAAGAGCTAATGAATCAAGCTTTGAATAATACTCTTTCCCTATTACCGATTTGTTGAATTCAAAATACACAACCGGCATTTTAGGTATAGAAGGGGCTGTAACTATATGAACTGTATCAATATTGGTAGGAACTACCTTCTTAGGATTCATACTGTCACGCTGAGCCTCACTATATGAAATATTATTCATTGTATCTTTTTCCCAAACGGTCGAGGTATCGTTATAGCTTTTAATAAATGCTGATAGGGTACTATCATTTTTAGAATTTGTGTAGCCTTCCGGTTTAATGTTTCTATAAAAAGCATTCTTTACAGTAAGGTATTGGCCTGTATGCACATATTTATCATCGGTAACAAATGATGCATTGAACAACTGATACAGGTTATATGCATTGCATTGGTGAGGAGTTGTGATGGTTGTATTATATGGCAGAAAATCAGGTACGCGAATTTCAAGTTTATACGTTTTATCTGGTTTTAAAGAAGCTGTATACCTTCCATTGACATCAGATTGAGTTGAACTTGTTTTACCGCTTTTAATATCTGTAATGTTAAGGGTAGCACCTGGTACATTTTTTCCGTTCGATGTAATTGCACCATTAAGTATTGTGCTTTCAACATTTTCACAAGTAAAGCTGAATGTATAAATATCCATACTGCCGTATCCTCCGGTAATTCTCGATGAAGAAAAGTACCCTTCCTGTATTGAAGGATTGTAATTAAAATAAATATCATCACCCGAAGAATTAATTGGTGCACCTAGGTTTACCGGTTTCGACCATTTACCATTCTCATAAACCGATTTAAAAATATCATAACCACCTAACCCAACATGGCCCTTTGAAGAAAAAAATAATGTTTTATTATCAGGCATAAGGAATGGTGAGTCTTCATCGAATGATGAATTTATTTCAGGCCCGAGGTTTGCTAATTCAGACCATTTGCCATCGCTGCCTTTGTCTGATTCAAAAATGTCTTTCCCTCCATATCCGCCAAACTCATCACTGACTAAAAAAAGCTTTTTGCCGTCGGAAGAAATAAAAACGGAAGGAACATAGCTCGGTATGTGCTTCATGCTTTTGTCTATTTTTTGTGGTTCCGACCAGCCTCCCTTTTCAGGATGCAGTTCCCATATCCGTCCTTTATTGTATACGAACAAAGTATTTCCGTCAGATGTTATCGTAACACTGGCCAGGTTATCTTTTCCACCTTTAAAATGCAATTGGTTCGAAAATACTGATGGTGTTGACCAATGACCGGAATCTTTATGAGAAATAAAAATATCTTCGTAATATTCATCCGTCATAAAATCTTTTTTCCCTTTTTGACTGGCCGGCCTTCGCGAGGTAAATATTATAGTAGAATCATGATTCATCAATACCTGTGCATATTCAGGGTATGGCGAATTAATAGAGCCGCCTGCATTTTTTACAAACACAGGGTGTAGTTTACCATCAAGTATATATCCTGCTGAATCACTTGCACGATTGATAAGCGCCGGGGCATCAGTACATATTTCTATGCTGTGCTGCACTTCCTGTATCAAGGTTTCGTCAACTTTACTTTTAGGGTCAATATGGCTAACATATTTATTAAAGGCCTTTATCGCAGCCGGATAATTTTTCATCAGGGCATAACAATTACCTATATAGTAGTATGCGTCAATAATTGTGTCATCTTCCTGTCTGCCCGCGTACTTAATGGTTTTGATAAAGTAGGGTAAGGCTTTTATTCTGGATGAATCGGACAGATAATAAATCGCCCCTATTTGAAAATTTGCATATGCATTGGTAGAATCAAGTCCCAATGCTTTAAAATAAAGGTCCTGTGCTTTTTGTAAATGCGATTTTATGAATTGCCTGTCAGCCTTTTCAACAAGTTTATTGGCTTCTTCTCTTTTGCTGCCGGCGAATGCAAAAACGTTTATAAAAACAGACAACAAAGTGGCAATAAAAAATAGATTTTTACGCTTACGTTGCATGCTTAATAAGCTTTATTTATCCTTTTTCTCTTCTTTATTATCCTGTGGTTTCAGGTTATCAGGCACAAAAGAAGGCTGTTCAACTTTTAACGGAATACTTGTGCTTATGATCTTAAACTCTATACGACGGTTAAGCGCCATACCTTTTCTATTCCATGATCCGTCAGCATTTTTATTTTTAGCACAAGGCTGGGTTGGCCCATAACCCTTAGCGACAAATCTGTTAGAATCAATACCTTGTTTAACTATATAGGCTACAACGGATTCGGCACGTGCTTGTGACAATGGCATATTTATCTTGTCGCTACCCGAAGCATCAGTATGTCCTGAGATTTCAACCTTAATTCCTTTCAGCATTTTCATTAACTCAACAACCTTGTTAAGTTCCGGGTCTGATTCAGGCGTTATAACCGCACTGTTGGTTGCGAAAAATATATTTCTCAGTACAATTTTTTCTCCTACACCAAGCGGTCTCATATCAATAGCCTCATCCAATACCTGGTATGCAGTACTGTCACGTACATCAAGATTCTCCGAGTGGAATAAGTACCCTTCTGCCTGGTAAGTAATGTTATAGTTTTTACCGGATGGTAAAATGAACAGGAATTTACCTGTAGCGGAGTTTGGATGGTAAATACCTACCTGTTCTCCCGTGGCATTATCTGTTACAACAATTTCAACATTCTGTGGAATATTCGGCTTAGCGCTATCAAATGATGACCTTATGGTGCCACGGTATACAGTAAGAGCTTCTTCTTTCTTTTCTGGGAAAGTGATCTTGTAAATATCTTTTTCACCCAAGCCTGTTTCTTTGAAAGATGAGTAATAAGCCGCTTTACCATTCGTAGTTGGTGTAAAGAATACATCATCTCCGGGAGTGTTTACAGGGTAGCCCATGTTAACAGGTGTGCCCCACTGGCCATTGCTATCCAGTTCACTGTAAAAAATATCAAACCCACCCATTGTGTTATGTCCGGTAGAACTGAAGTAAAGAATTTTACCGGTAGCGTTAATGAACGGAGCATCTTCTTCGTATTCAGTATTAATTTTGGGTCCAAGATTTTGTGCCTTACCCCATTGGCCGTTAGGTAGCAAGCGACTCATGTATATATCACGTCCGCCAAAACCATCAGGCCTATTACTTGTAAAGTAAAGCTGTTGCCCGTCAGCACTTACGCTTGCACTCGGCTCCCAATATTTTGAATCTACGTTGTCACTCAGTTTTTCCGGCACCGACCATTGAGTACCATTCAGGTGTGTGCTGTAAATATTACCATCGCCATTACCGTCATCACGGTAAATGAAAATGGTTTGACCATCGGGTGAAATACTGACTGTAGCAGAATGCTGGCCGGTATTGTTTACCGGTGCACCAATATTATATGCCTGTTGCCATTGTCCGTTGACGTTATTAGCCATGTATATGTTCTCAAAATAATTACCTGATTCATCTTTCGGCGCATTCATACCTACGGGTCTGCGCGATGTGAAAAATATCTGCGATTCATCCGCCGTTACTACCGGGCAAAAATCAGCATATTGTGAATTGATACTGTCGGTTAAAAGAGTAACCTCCATTTTTACAGGGTTAGCCATTAAACGTTTTGCAGTAACACACATTTCTATATCCCTGTTCAATTCATTTACCGATGCCTTATCGCTAACTGTATCAAGTAATGTTTGGAATTTTACAAAGTATCTGATGGCGCTATCAAATTGATAACTCACATGATATGCTTTAGCTAGGTAAAGATATGCATCGGCAGGAGCGTGTCTTTCTTTTGAATTCAGCGGATTGTATTTATCTGAAATATCTGTAATAGCTTTCGTCAGGTAAGGTATTGCCAATTCCTGGTGAATAGGTGCATTGAGGTAGCATTCGCCTATCTGGAAATTTATATTGTTATTGCTGCCTTTAGCTATTGAGTCAATTGACAGGAAAATAGGCAATGCCTGATCATATCTGTTATTATTCATTCTTAACTCGGCATCGTCATACTTTTTCTTATTGTCCTGAGCCTTAATAGAATAAGGGATAAGGGAGATTATTCCCAGAGCCAAGTGTATTGCATGATTAATTTTCATCTTCCTGTAGTAAGACTTTTAAATTGAACGGTTAATATCGAATGCTTCGAGGTAGTCGGCAACTTTCCGGATAAAAGAACCTCCTAATGCACCGTCAACCACACGATGGTCATACGATAGTGAAAGGAACATCATGTGGCGAATACCAATAACGTCTCCTTGCGGGGTTTCTATAACAACCGGTTTTTTCTTAATAGCACCGGTAGCTAAAATAGCAACCTGTGGTTGGTTAATAATAGGCGTGCCCATTACATTACCAAATGAACCCACGTTAGTAAGTGTAAATGTACCACCTGTAGTTTCGTCGGGAACAAGTTTGTTTTTGCGTGCACGGTTTGCCAGATCATTCACCGATTTGGTTAAACCAAGTAAGTTCTTTTGGTCAGCTGTGCGAATAACAGGCACAATTAAATTGCCTGTTGGCAATGCTACAGCCATTCCAATGTTGATGTCTTTATGTCGGATGATACGTGTACCGTCAACCGATACATTTATCATTGGGTAATCTTTTATAGTTTGAACAACGGCTTCAATGAATACCGGAGTGAAAGTTATTTTTTCACCTTCTCTCTTTTCAAATGGCCCCTTTACTTTATCTCTCCACATAACCATATTGGTTACATCGGCTTCAACAAATGAAGTAACGTGTGGTGAAGTATGTTTCGACATTACCATATGATCAGCAATAAGCTTACGCATACGGTCCATTTCAATTACTTCGTCATTCGGGCCAACAACAAGCGGCTTGGCTTGCGGTACGGCTCCGTTAGTTTTAGCAGCAACCGGTCTTTCAGCTTCTACCAATATGGTTTGTGCAGCCTGGCTTGCCCCATTGGTATTACGATTCGGTAAGTATGCAAGTACATCGGTTTTCGTAACACGGCCTGCCTTACCACTACCTTGTATATTTTCAAGCTCAACAACTCCAATTCCTTCCTTTTTAGCAATACTACGTACCAATGGAGAATAAAATTTACCACTGGTAGAGAAACGACCAACCGGGCCTGCGTTTTCAGTTACTGCAACTTTAACAGGAGCTGAAGGAGCAGCAACTTTCTTTACCTCAGGTGCAGGTGCTGCAGGTGCCGGAGCACTTGCTTCGACCATTGCACCGGTTGAAAGCATTGCAATTGGTTTACCAACAGGTATTACATCACCTTCTTTACAAAGCTTTTTTACAAGCACACCATCCGATGGTGCAGGTATCTCAGAATCAACTTTATCAGTAGCTATTTCAACAAGTGTTTCGTCGGCCTTAACTTTATCACCTTCGTTCTTTACCCACTTAATAATTGTAGCTTCGGTTACACTCTCGCCCATTTTGGGCATTAATATCTCTATTTGTGACATAACAATCCTATGGTTTTGCAATCGTGCAAATGTAAGGTTTTATTTGAAACGGCTTAGGTTTAGTAGGCTGCCCCCATTTTATTGTTTATGATATTAATCAGGCTTTCCATTATTCTTTAATTCTATACATTATCTGACTTTTTGACACCAAAGAATTTTAGCAACTATTTATATTTATAATATATTGACTATCAGTTTAATACAAAAATAATGGATGAAATTTTTAGCAAAAAAGCCCATTGTATTTTATTGTTATTATCAATAAACAGGATTCGATTATATTTGCACCCTTAAAACAAAAAAATACCCGTATGTCTACCAAGAAAATTGTAGAGCTTTTAGGCAAGGACGCCGATAGTTTGTTGACCCACAAGAGTAAAACCATTACAAAAGAACAAATACACCACCCGGGTGCTGACTTTATTGATCGTTCATTTGCATTATCAAACCGCAATACACAGGTATTAAAAAGCCTGCAAAGCATTTACGGGCATGGCCGCTTAGCTAATACAGGATATGTATCTATCCTTCCGGTTGACCAGGGTATAGAGCACTCAGCGGGTGCGTCATTTGCTCCGAACCCTATTTATTTTGATTCAGAGAATATTGTGAAATTGGCTATTGAAGGCGGTTGTAACGGTGTTGCTTCTACATATGGAGTATTGGCATCGGTTGCACGTAAGTATGCACATAAAATACCTTTTATTGTAAAGATTAACCATAGCGAAATGCTTACTTACCCTAATAAATTTGACCAGGTAATGTATGGCACAGTAGAAAGCGCATGGGAAATGGGCGCTGCTGCAGTAGGTGCTACTATATATTTCGGTTCAGACGAATCAACCCGCCAATTACAGGAAGTTGCCCAGGCATTTGAACTGGCTCACCAGTTAGGTATGGGTACTATTTTATGGTGCTATTTACGTAACAATGGCTTTAAAAAAGACGGCGTTGACTACCATGCTGCCGCTGACTTAACAGGACAAGCAAACCATTTGGGTGTTACTATACAGGCTGATATTATTAAGCAGAAACTGCCTACCAACAATGGCGGTTACCCGGCAATTAACTTTGGTAAAACAAGCCCTAAAGTATATGAGAACCTTACAACTAACCACCCTATTGACCTTTGCCGCTACCAGGTAGCTAATTGCTACATGGGCAGAATTGGTCTTATCAATTCAGGTGGTGAGTCAAAAGGTGCATCTGACCTTTCAGAAGCAGTAACTACTGCTGTAATTAACAAGCGCGCAGGTGGCCACGGACTTATATCAGGCAGAAAAGCATTCCAAAAGAGTATGAAAGATGGCGTCGAGCTATTGAATACTATTCAGGATGTTTACTTGTCGAAAGAAATTGATTTAGCATAATGGCAATTCTGGAGAAACCTTCTACTATGAATAATAATTGGTTCAAGCGAATAAAAGAAGGTATCACAACCTCGACCAGGGAAAAGAAAGAAACCCCTGAGGGGCTTTGGTATAAGTGTCCTTCATGTAAAAACATTATTCCATCTGACGAGCACCTTGCAAATATGCTGGTGTGCCCTAAGTGCGAATACCACGAAAAGATAGGCTCGGAAGAGTATTTCCATATTTTGTTCGACGATAAGTTTACCGAAATAGGTAAAACGCTAATGCCGTCTGACCCACTTCACTTTACCGATACCAAACCTTACATAGACCGCTTAAAAGCATCGCAGGAAAAGACCGGATTAAACGATGCTATGCGTGTAGCTGAAGGCAAAATGAATAAATCGAAAGTGGTTGTTGCCTGTATGGATTTCACTTTTGTAGGTGGCTCAATGGGTTCTGTAGTAGGGGAGAAGATTGCCCGTGCAGTAGACCATTGCCTTACCAATAAACAACCTCTTATCATTATTTCAAAATCGGGCGGTGCGCGTATGATGGAAGCTGCATTTTCGTTAATGCAAATGGCTAAAACATCGGCTAAGCTTACACAAATGGCAGAAGCGAAATTGCCTTATATATCTTTACTTACAGATCCTACAACAGGTGGTGTAACTGCATCGTTTGCCATGCTAGGCGATTTGAATATTTCAGAACCGGGTGCGTTAATTGGATTTGCCGGCCCACGTGTTGTAAAAGAAACAATCCGTAAAGATCTGCCTAAAGGTTTCCAAACTGCTGAATTTTTGCTCGAACATGGTTTCTTGGACGCTATTGTTCACCGCAAAGATTTGAAAGCTAAATTGGGTATGCTTATTGAAAGCCTGCAACTGAACGTTGCTTAAGCTTTCTCTGAAAATATACTAAGCCAAAGCGGAAAGGCTATCAATTTGAAAATGCGTCCGTTATCGGGCTTGCCGGGATTATTGAATAGCTTGTCATAATCCTTCAATATCTTTTTACGGTCCATGTAATTATCAATTACCGGATTCTCAAATACATAACGCAGGTCGTCTTTTATATCTGCCAGCCATGTTGGTCCCGGAGTTAAATACCCCTTCTTATCTTTTCTGTCTAATACCTGCTGAGGTACAATTCCTTCCATGGCTTTCCTCAATAGTGACTTCAATTGCCCTTGCTGTATTTTATATTTATAGGGAAGAGAGAAAACGTATTCTATCAGATTAATATCGTCCGAGAATGGTGTTCTTGATTCTACTGAATGCCACATTGAACAACGGTCTTCGCACTTCAAATACACTTTCAATAATGTATTTGTAAAGTCGTATGCCAACGCTTCGTTTAATGAAGCAGGTACTTCCGGTTTATTGTTGAGTCTGTCAATATGGGTGTTAAGAAAATCTTTATTCAGGTATTTTAACTCAGGGTGAATTGATAGACGTGCCTTTAATTGCTGCTGTGCCGGCAATTTGAAAAGGTATTCTTTCAGCACAAGTTGTTTGAAGTATTGTTTAACAGAGGGAACCAGTTTTTGAATTTCTTTTGATGCTTTTATAAAAGCTTTGAGCCCTTGACTACGCAATATGTCTTGCAAATAGTAGAAATAATACGTTTCATATCCGGCAAATAATTCATCTCCGCCTTGCCCATCAAGTACCACCTTTATATTATTCTCTTTTATTAATTGCATAACCCTGTATTGGGCATACGTACTGGTACTCCAAATAGGTATATCCTGGCAATAGATCAGGTTTTTAATATCTTTTAAAAGCTCTTTTGAATCAGGTAAAACGGTATGTGCTTTTGAATTAGTGTGATCGGAAACTATCTTTGCCCAGTTACTCTCGTCAATACTCTTATCCTTAAATCTGACAGTGAAAGTATTCAATGCTGAATGGTTCATTTGATGAATAGAGCCAACAATTGCAGAACTGTCAATACCGCCGCTAAGGCATGAGCCAACTACAACATCCGATCTCAATCGCAGTTTAACTGATTCAAGAAATAAAGAGCGTATTTTTTCTATAACCTTATTTTCATCGAACTTCTCATCATCGTATTCTTTATTAAAAGGAAGATTATAATACCTCCACTTTTTTAGCTCACCGGTATGTATGTCGACGGTGAGGTTATGAGAGGGAAATAATTCCATAATACCAGCGAACATTCCTTCTTCTTCCTTCTCCATAGAAGAGAACATCCAGTAATCGAATATGGCTTTATCGTTGGGCTTGAAGTCTATCAGTGAGCCGGCTAGTAGTGCTTTCTGTTCTGAAGCAAATGCAAAGCGCGTTTTATCATGTACGTAGTAGAATGGTTTAACACCGAACCTGTCGCGGCTGGCAAATAGTTGTTTTTTACTCTTGTCGTAAATAACAAAGGCCCACATTCCATTAAACCTATTTACACATTCGTGGCCCCATTGCTTATATGATGCCAGTATAACTTCAGTATCAGAAGAGGTATTAAAAGTATGACCTAGTTTCTCAAGCTCATTCCGTAGTTCAACGTAGTTATATATTTCTCCGTTATGAACAATCCATAAACCTTTATTGGTGCTACACATTGGCTGATAACCGGTAGGTTGAACATCAATGATGCTTAAACGGCGATGCAGTAAAACAGCTTGAGCCTTATCGGTTTCTTGCAGCCTTTGTAGTGGTTTATGTAGTATTCTCGATTCAATGATCGATTGCGGTGTATCCTCACTGAATGCAGGAATTGTATCATCGCCATTAATTAACAAGTATCCGTTACCATCAGGCCCCCGATGCCTAATTGCCCCATCCATTTTTTCAATGGCAGAAACCACATCGATATCTGAATTGTTAAACTTTACTATGCCTGCTATACCACACATATTTAATTATCCCGGCTTAAAATCTTATTGTATACAGCTAAAAATTGTTTAGCAATTTCATCTGGACTTACTTTGTTCACTACTTCAGATCGTATAGTTAAGGGGTTAAAATTGCCTCTATTTTTAATAATGGTAACCATCGCTTCCTCTAGTTGATCCTCATTACGGGCATCGATCAAAATCCCGTTTTTTGAATTTATAACCTCAGGTACATCTCCCGTTTTGGTGCCTATAACAGGAATGCCACAGGCCATGGTTTCAAGCATTACGCAAGGCATGTTTTCATAATTACTGAAAAGTACAAATGCATTTGCTTGCTGAATTAACCGAACCAATTCGCTGCCGGCCTTAAGCCCTGTAAAAGTGATTGCACCTTCAAGATTTAGTGAATGGCTTAATTTTTGCAAGGTTGATTTCATATTACCATCACCTACTAAGGTCAATGAAGTATTCGGATGACTTAATCTTACCCTGGCGAAGGTTCTGATTATTCCTGATACGTTCTTTTGTTCATCGTCAAAAGAAGATATATGTATAAAGTTAATTGAGTCGGTTGAGCCATTTGTATTTGCAATGTTGAATAGGTTAGTATCGACAATGTTAGGAATAGAATAATACTGGTTTAAAAGGCCAAGCTCTTGCATTCTGTTTTTTAAACGTGCGGAGTCAGTAATTACGGCAGATGCCTTACGTACGGCAGTTTTTGCCAGGCGTTTCATTGTGAACCCTTTATATCGTCCATCTTCAGGTAAATAGCCTGTCCAGTGCTCTGAAATAACATAGGGTATTTTCCACTTTTTCTTCAGGCGTTTGGCTATAATAGAAACAGGAAAAACTATGGCTGAGTTTATTATATCAGGTTTTCCTCTTTTTTGCATAAATAAATTCAATGCTTTATTCCATGCTCTGATATACCTTCTGAACCTTACTAACGATGAGTATATTGGAATAGAGCTATTTACCCTTTTGTAATAAAACCGTATAGTGTATACATCGTCTTCAATATTTTCTTCACTGCTTTCAGTATCATCTGCACCCACATAAATAGCCGAAACAGTACATTCTTTAGACAGGGCAGCAGCTTGCCTTTTTACAAAAATGCCAAGCATAGGCCTAAGTTTATTAGGATACCATGATGAAATAAACAATACATGAACCTTCTTTTCGTTCATTCTTATTTGGTACAATACATATTAGTAACGCAGAATATGAAGATTTTGTACAATTTTAATGATTACTTTGCAATGCGAAACCCAGAATTACACAAAAATACCGGTATATGCAGTTTTTAAACAAGTTTCTTGGCAATTTCTTCAAAAGTGAAGGAGACAGGAACAAACTTGTTGGGGTAGTTATTCCTTCTTTTGCAATACAATCAACAGCCATACTAATTGGCCTTGCGACCAACTTTATTTTAGCCAGAGGATTAGGTGCCAGCCGTTACGGGGTATTTACGTTTGCATTCTCGATAGTTTTTCCACTCGTAAACCTGGTGTCATTCGGCCTGGGCGTATTAATGGTGAGAGAAATACCTCACATATTGACAACAAATTCTCCCGGATTATTGAAAGGATTATATAACTGGTCAATAAAACTTGTTGTTCCTTCTTGCATTGCACTTACCTTAATTGTGGCAGGTGTAACCTATTTTTTACCCAATAGCCCTTATAGAATCCCAATTTTGATTGCTTCAGCGGTTATTCCATTTTATGCTTTAATGAATTATTTTTCAGCTTCACTAAAGGGATTTCATAAAATAGTGCTCTCACAGGTATCTGATAATATTATCAGGCCATTCGTGTTCTTATTGACAATTGCATGGTTGTTCTATTGTTCCAGTCATTTTGGGGTCAATTCTATTGTTTTAGCTAACGTTATTGCATTTGCGGCGGGCATGGCGTATGCAGGTATTGTGTTTTATAAAACAATTGAAAGAGGAAGTATTTCGCCTGAATATGATACGCAAAAATGGTGGAAAGGTCTGGCCTCTCTTTCATTATTAAACGGTATTTTGAGCCTGGATGCAAGGTTGGATCTGATTATGTTGGGGCTTATTAAAAATGCTGCCCAAGTAGGTGTTTTTAATATTGCACATAAAATTGCGTTATCGCTTTACTTTTTCTTGTCTGTAATGAACACGATTATAGCTCCGTCAATTTCCCGGATGAATTCGTTGGGAGATAAAGCTGGTTTGCAGAAAATGGTAAGAAAGATAGTTCGATGGGTTATGGTTTTCTCGCTTCCTGCTGGCATAGTTATTATAGTATTCAGTAAATGGATCATGGCTTACTTCGGGCCTGAGTTTGTTGACGGTCAGCCAGCGCTTATTTTGATGTGCGTAGCTCAGTTATTTAGTATTTCATGTGGGCCCGTAGGTAACATATCTATAATGACAGGGCACGAAAGATTTAATACAATAGGTATTGTTATAAGTATGCTAATAACTATAGTTCTAAATCTCCTGTTGACTCCACGTTACGGTTTAATGGGTTCTGCTATTGCAGTATCTGCAGCAATAGTGGTTTGGAATATTTATTTGGTGGCTATGGTAAAAAAACATGTGGGTATATACTCATGGATATATTCTATAAAATAACTTTGTAGTATGAAAAAAATATTGATTACCGGAGGAGCAGGATATATTGGTTCTCATACAATAATCGAAATGCTTGAAAATACTGATTGGGAGCCAATTTCAGTTGATAATTATTCGAATTCCTCTAAAGAAACGTTCAGTAGAATATTTGAAATAACCGGTAAGAAAGTTACGAATTATGAAGTTGATTTATGCAATGCGAAACTGACCAGGGAGATATTTGACAAAGAAAAAGATATTGCCGGAATTATACATTTTGCAGCCCACAAATCTGTTCCTGAATCGGTTGAAAAACCGCTTTATTATTACCACAATAATATTGAATCGCTTGTGAATATTTTGGCTTGTGCCAAAGAGTTCAATGTGCCTCACGTTATATTCTCTTCTTCATGCTCTGTATATGGAGATATTGAGTTGCTCCCGGTAAATGAAAGCACTCCTATAAGTAAGGCTCAATCGCCTTATGGTTTCACGAAACAAATAGGGGAGCAAATATTAATGGATTTCACAAAGGCTTCTAAAGGTATTAAGACAATAGCATTACGATATTTTAACCCTGTGGGTGCCCATCGTTCGGGTAAAATAGGAGAAGTGCCTGCCGGGCGTCCTAATAACCTGGTGCCAATGATTACTCAAACCGCTGTGGGAAAGCAAAAAGAAGTGATTGTATTTGGAAACGATTATAAAACAAGGGACGGAACCTGTATCAGGGATTATATTCACGTTTGCGATATTGCCGCAGCGCACATAAAGTCATTGGAGTACCTCAGTGAAAGTAGAAATGCACCTGAATTCTCAGTCCTGAATCTTGGAACAGGTACTGGGGTTAGTGTTATGGAAATGGTTAATGCATTTGAAAAAGTGAGCGGAGTAAAGCTTAACTATAGAATTGGCCCAAGGAGAGCGGGAGATGTAGTTGCTATATATTCAGATATGACCCTGGTGAAGAAAACGTTGGGTTGGACTCCAAAATATAATCTTGATGAGATGATGGATTCAGCTTGGAAATGGGAGCAGAACTTGTTGAAGGCCTAAGCTTTACTTTTCAGGAACTCAATGAATTTCTTAACTGCAATAGATCGGTGGCTCAATGCATTTTTTTGCTCCAGGGTCATTTGAGCAAATGTAATGTCATATCCTTCAGGAATGAATATGGGGTCATAACCGAATCCACTTTGGCCAATTGGAGTAACAGCAACTTGGCCATCGACCACACCTTCGAATAAATATTCTTTCTTATCCAGAATGGCTGCTATTACGGTTTTGAAGCTTGCTGAACGGTTATTTTTATTGTTCAGTTCAGTAAGTAGCTTACTTATATTATCGGAAGCAGTTTTATTCTCACCTGCATAACGGGCAGAATATACACCTGGTGCGCCGTTTAATGAATCAACTTCAAGGCCGGTATCATCTGCAAAGCAATTCAATCCGGTTGTTTCATAAACAAACCTTGCTTTTAAAAGTGCATTTCCTTCAATAGTTTCTGCTGTTTCGGGTATTTCTTCAGTTATACCTATATCGGTAAGGGTTTTAATTTCTATTGAAGAGGGGAATAATGGCTTTATTTCGCGTACCTTATTAGTATTGTGGGTAGCAAAAACAATATGCATAAATAATAAGCTATTTCTGCTTAAAGCCTATAAGAATAACTGCGCAACCCGAACCTGAATTAGTAGTAGGGTTTAATTGGGCATTAATAATACAATCAACCGTAGATTTTACAGAGAAATCCCAATAAGGTGCATTTTGATAAGCACCATTTGTGAATAGCAGGTTTCGTTGTGAATCATAGATACTAAACATCAGGTTACCATCACTCATTCCACTACAAGCTGCAATTCTATATATAGTTCCCCCATAAAATGTAACATGAAACTCAGCAGTTTCATCAGCATTTACCAATAAAGCTCGGTATAATTGCCCGTCTGAAATAAATGAAGGGTCAATATTTCTTTTTGCACATGATGATGCAATACTATCACACTGGGCATTTGCAGATGTGTAAGAAAACATAACTGCACAAAAAATGACCAAAAAGGTTATTTGCTTTTTCATAACTATCCTGCAATTTGGTTACGCATTGCGATTATTTTGTCAGATATTTCTTTCAAAATACCATTCTCAATTTTTACTTCGCTTGTGCTGTTAATGGTTGTCGTCCTGGTTTTCGGATCTACGGTTGGAGGTACGTAGTTGTAAACAAACTCCACGTTCTCAAAAATATCTGAAAGGCCGGAAAGGTCCTTTATTAATTGGGCATACTCAGGGCTCTGACCGCTATATGGTTGCAACATTTTAACCATATTCTGCAGTGATATTTTTTGTTCCGCTATTCTACGAATAATATCCTTCTGATTGCCTTGTGTCGTATTGCTTGCCTGAATAGCAAAATATACTGACTCTATCCAGCCACCCACCAAAACAAGAGAACTGATATCATTCTGCTTGTTGTTTTTAAAGTATGCATCACTTTTTCCAAATGCTTCTGATACCATAGCAAGCAATGAGTCTTGCTTACCCATGTTTTGCTGAAAGCGCTTTACAAGCCCTGCATTAAATACATCAGCCACTCCAATATCAGTCGCCAGTTTCTCAATAGATGCTAAATATAAAAGAGCATCCTGGGTTTGGTCATAAAGTGATATATATCCTAGGTCAGCGCCGTAAATGCCCAAATTCAATGCTTTTTTATATTTGGTATCGTACTTTGTATAGTTGTCTGAAGCATTAAGCATTTGCTTATTGTAAGCGTAGCCACTGTTTTTAACGAGAAGAGCAGTTTGTATTGGAGAAGGTATGCTGAATATCTGGTTATTGATTTTTAGCAGCGTTGCATTGTTGCTATCTACTTTAGGAGTCGGTGGTTGTAATCCCTTATCATTAGTAGGATTGTTGTTTTTACAACCTGCTAAAAATAAAACAGTTATAACAATACCGCATGCAGTAGCATTAAGAGATTTCATTTTCATTTTCAGCATGTCTTTAATGTGCATAATTATAAAGCCAAAAGTAATATTTTTTTATTCATTCATACTACACTTGGCATTAAAAAAGAAAAAAGCCCCGGCAATTAACATTGCCAGGGCTTTTTATTGTAAAAGGCAGTAGAACTTATTCTACAATCATTTTTTGTGTTAGGCTGCTTCCATCAACAGTTACACGGTAAAAATAAACACCAGGTGCAAAGCCATTGCCATTAATAGCAATAGTATGAGAACCCGGGCTTAATTGTGCAGGGTTCATAGACACCATTTTTTGACCAACCATATTATAAACATCCACATTAACTAGACTTTCCTTTGTAAGGTTAATACCAAACCTGGTAATGCCATTAAAAGGATTAGGGTAGTTAGGAGTTATTGAAAATGAATTAGACTGGCTGATAGGTTGAATACCTGCAGGGATAAAATCCGCATCAGTATATACATCAGTGGCATCATACAGGAAGCTAACCGGCATTGTGCCATCATTTCCTGAGCCTGATGGAGGAGCAACCCTTACAACAGGTATTTGGTATGTTTGTGAGCCAACGGAACCACTTACCAATGGCTTATCAGAAACACATGCATAATATTCTTGTGAAGATTGAGGTAAACCTAAGTTATATGTGAACGATTTGATGGATGTTGCAACTCCAGTGGTTACATCAAACCCTTGTCCGAACATATCTGGGTAAGCCATACTGTCTATTGCGCCTGTATAATCAATATAATCATCAAGCCAAGTTACGAAAATATGACTTCCATCATCAGTTCTTGATGCCTGTATACGATGGCCCATTGCCAAGGATGTTGAACTGGTCCAAACTCCATTGTTCATTACCTGAGTTGGTGCGGCCACAAGTGAGTCAACATAACGTGCTACCCAACCACCTGTTGGAGTAGTGGTATGCAAGTCAAAAACAAAACCTTTATAATACCACCCGATAGAATCAGAGCCTGCAACAGCTGCTATGCCAGAGCCATGTATACCAGTGAATATATGAAGATTATTATTCGCATCTACAACCAGATCATAATCATCATCACCACCTTGTACTGTATATGCCTGACCTAAGAATGGAGCTACAACAGCACTGTCCTGTGCTTGCGGAAGGTACTGAGCAAGTGTAGTGTCATTATCCCAATTATGCATTGGCATCATAGCCCAGGTAGCACCTGAGTTAGTGGTTTTATAAACAATTGGTTGGTAGCTGGCAAAATTTAAGTTTTGATTTGAAACAGCATCAGTAGAATCAAGGTTACCCAAAATAACAACATAGCCAGTTTTACCATCTTGAGACCAAGCCATACCTGTTTCTCCAATAACTTCAGCTAATGTATCAAATACTGTTTGTCCTCCGTTTGACATTAAGTGCGGGCGAATGAGGGTTTGGGTCCAATCAAAATTATGATTAGTTGAATTAAATTTTCCGGTATTTACTGAAACACCTGCCCATGAATCACCAGTTAGGTTTGCATTAAATACATTCCCTGATCCTACTGAGTGAACTGTACTATCGTCAGTAACACTTGCATATTGTGTTCCTTCTTCAATTAGAACACCAGCTTTGCCATTTCCTTTGTATTTTTCAGTTATAAAAGTGCTATCGAATTTCATGCTACCAAATGCAATTGAATCCCATCCGTCGTATACACCCGAAGCTGTACCTGTGGTATAAGGACCATTGACAGACCAATATGCATTAGTAAATGTTGTATTACCATTTGGGTTGAAAATAACACCGTTTGGGTAACGTGTTCCTGAAGCTGAACCTGGTGCGAAATTGTAAATTAATTTACTTGTATCCCAGTTAGCACCCATATTCAATGATATTGAAGCTTCATATGTTCCGCTTCCATGACCACTAATCTTTGAATTATCTATACGGTGTGTAAATAGAATAGCGCCAAGGTTATTGTCTGCCGTTACAGCTGTTGTAGCTGCTGTAAGCAGTCCGTAAAGGTTGAATGCTGATCCACAGGGAGTACCATCAGCTGATTGCGGCTTTTTGCCTGCCTTTTTTGCAGTTACAACACTATTCTGATTTGCAGCTTGCTTATAAAAAGGAGGAGCGTCATTTGTATTAACCGCTTTCTTTTTAAGTTGACTTAGCGAAACCGGTTTTGTATGTGCAGCAGAACGAGACGGCTGCTTTTTAACAGACTGCTGGGCATCTGAATATAGCCAGGCTCCTGCAGTCAGTAATACCATAAGTACTGTTTTTTTCATGTCGAATTGTAGGTTTTTTTGTTAAAATTTATTTTTCCTTTAATTCAATACCCCTGTATCAATATTTTATCTACAGGTATGTATCTAACTATGCAAATCTATACAAATTTATTAATTACAACACCAGCAAGTGAATACTTTATTAAATAATTGTTAAAACAGATTTTGCCACTGTATTTAAGTAAAAATGTGTTTTAAAAGTGCTATTCGACACATAATTACCTAATTGTCATTCGAGTAATTATTATATGTATTAGTCGCTTTAGTTAGCCATTTAGTTCTAAATTTGTTGCAAATTTATTCCAATGATCGCTACTGAAAGAGCTATAACATATAACCGGAAATTACACGACGACAAAAGTTTGTTGGAAATATATAAAGCCATTTTACTTCCAAGGGTAATAGAGGAAAAAATGCTTTCATTGCTCAGGCAGGGTAAAGTATCTAAATGGTTCTCTGGTATTGGTCAGGAGGCTATTTCTGTTGGGGCTGCAATGGCAGTAGATAAAGAGTCGTATATATTACCTATGCATCGTAACTTAGGCGTTTTCACAAGTCGTCATGTTCCCTTAGATAGGCTTTTTAAGCAATTTCAGGGTAAGATGGGTGGTTTCACAAAAGGGCGTGATCGCTCCTTTCACTTTGGCACAAATGAGCATAAGATAGTGGGTATGATATCACACCTTGGCCCGCAAATGGGGGTTGCAGATGGTATTGCGTTAGGCGATATGCTCCGTAAGCAAAAAGGAGTAAATCCCACCATTGTATTTAGTGGAGATGGCGGCAGTAGTGAAGGCGACTTCCATGAATCTATAAATGTGGCAGCTGTTTGGGATCTGCCGGTTATATTTATTATTGAAAATAACGGTTATGGGCTTTCTACTCCTTCAAGTGAACAGTTTAGGTGCAAACAGTTTATTGATAAAGCAATTGGTTACGGAATTGAAGGTGTAAGGATAGATGGTAATAATGTGCTTGAAGTATTTGATACGATTAAAGATTTGTCGAAAAAAATACAACAAAAGAGCAGGCCATTTATTTTGGAATGTGTAACCTTCCGTATGCGTGGGCACGAAGAAGCTTCGGGTACCAAGTATGTTCCACAGGAACTTTTTGATATGTGGGGTAAGAAGGACCCTGTTGCAAATTATGAAGCATATTTGCTTGAGCAGGGCGTGTTAACACCATCAGCTATTGAAGAAATAAGGGCAGGCTTCAAAAACGACATTGAAAAAGCACTTGAATCAGCTATGGCAGAGCAACCAGTAAAGGCAAATGCCGAAAGAGAATTTGCGGATGTTTACAAGCCATATCAATTTCAGTTGACTTCCCCAAAATCATCTGAAAAAAAGTCTAAGCGATATATAGATGCAGTTTCTGACGGTTTAAAACTGGCAATGAAAAAGCATCCTAACCTTATTTTAATGGGTCAGGATATTAGAGAATATGGTGGGGTATTTAAAGTGACTGAGGGTTTTATACAGGAATTTGGAAAGGAAAGAGTGAGAAACACCCCGCTCTGCGAATCTGCAATTATTGGCACCGGATTTGGTTTGTCGATAAATGGATATAAAGCAATGGTAGAAATGCAATTTGCTGATTTTGTAACCTGCGGTTTCAACCAGATAATAAATAACCTTGCTAAATCACATTATCGGTGGGGTCAAAATGCAGATGTTGTAGTGCGTATGCCAACGGGTGCAGGTATAGGTGCTGGCCCATTCCATTCGCAAAGTAATGAGGCCTGGTTTACCCATACACCTGGTCTTAAGGTAGTATACCCGGCATTCCCGTCCGATGCTAAAGGTTTATTATTAGCCTCTTTCGAAGACCCTAACCCGGTTATATATTTTGAACACAAGGCATTATATAGAAGTGTTACAGAAGATGTATATGACGATTATTATACAGTTGAAATAGGCAAGGCACGCAGAATTATTGAAGGTAATGATGTTAGTATAATTACTTATGGTTATGGTGTACATTGGGCGTTAGAAGCGTTGAAGAATATGCCAGACATATCTGCAGATCTGATAGATATACGTACACTTTTGCCATTAGACACTGAAACAATATATGAGTCAGTGAAAAAAACAGGTAAGGTTATAATTTTACATGAAGATACTTACACGGGTGGAATAGGAGGAGAGCTTTCAGCACTTATATCGGAACATTGTTTCGAATACCTTGATGCCCCTGTAATACGTTCAGCCTCATTCGATACTCCTATACCAATGGGTAATGAGTTGGAGTGGGATTTTCTTCCGAAATCGCGGTTTGTTGAGCAATTAAAACAAGTTATAGCATATTAATGTCGTCTGATAATATGAGCATGCTCATATTGAGATATTGTTCTAATTACTATACTTGCTTGTTATTAATGCTAAATGGTGGCAACTGAAATTACAAACGGCATAAAAATTAGTGTTCATACAACCTATGAAGCGGCACATTCGCGCCCACACCAGGCCTATTTTGTATTCTCATACCGCATATCAATTGAAAATACCGGTGATCAAACTGTGCAGTTATTGCGCAGGCACTGGCATATCTTCGATTCAATTGGAGGCTGGAATGAAGTGGAAGGTGAAGGAGTTGTTTCGCAACAGCCGACGCTATACCCATCTGATGAATACCAGTACGAGTCTTTTTGTCCGTTAATTAGCGAAGCAGGTAAAATGTTTGGTACTTACCTTATGCAAAATAAAGTAGATGGCACAACGTTTGAAGTGCGTATACCGGAATTTCAACTTATTGCTCCTTACAGATTTAATTAAAATTATGCACAAAATTTGTTCTCTATTATCAGTTCTCTCGGCATTCTTTCTGTTTTCTATTTCCAATGCAAGTGCTCAAACAAAAGGTAAACAGTTAGTTCAATTTTCTGGCATGGTGCTTGAAAAACATAGCTTGCTACCTGTTCCATATACAGCAATTATTATAAAAGGTACGGCACACGGCACTATTTGCGATTATTCAGGCTATTACTCCTTTGTAGCGCAACCAGGCGATACAGTAGAGTTTTCTGCAATAGGATTCAAGTTAAGCCCTTATTTTATTCCTGATACTCTTTCAACTGACAGGTACTCTCTTATTCACTTAATGGATAAAGACACAGCGAACCTTAAAGAGGTGAAAATTTACCCATGGCCTTCTAAAGAATCTTTTGTTGATGCTTTTAAAAGGTTGAATTTGCCGGATAATGACATGGACAGGGCAAAGAAAAATCTGGCATTGGCGGAACGTAAAGCGCGCATGGCTGGTTTTCCTATTGATGCACAATCGAGCTTTATAAATACTATGCAGCAAGAGAATAACAAGCTTTATTATGCTGGCCAGTATCCACCAAACAATCTGTTTAACCCCGTGTCATGGGCTCAATTCATTGAGGCCTGGAAGAATGGTGATTTAAAAGTGCAATAAATTAAGCGGTACCCAATATTTCCTACTTTCTGCCGTTAATTATCTTTGTTCCCATTACTTAAAGTGTGATTAATTCAAGAATTAAGATATTCTTCCTTATTGTTTTTGCTTTTAGCGGAGCCCGAGAAATCTATGCTCAGCATGCGCATATATATGGAACGGTAAAAGACTCTACCGGACAGCCATTACAACTTGTTTTTATTGGTATTGAAGGACTGCCTGGCTTGCCAACATTTACCGATAGCCTTGGCAAATACAAATTTGAAGTACCAATAGATAAAGATGTGGAAGTCATTTTTTCACATACAGGTTTTGTATCACATGGCGTTAAGCTCAACTTAAAGAACGGCGAGAATAAGGAAGTCGATGTTTCACTTAGATCGCTTAATTCTATTGATACTGTAACCATAACTGGCTCTACACATAGTGCACAGGAGGCCATTGAGTTAAATCCCGAAGTAATTAAATTTATTCCAACCCCTTCGGGCGATTTTAATGCCATTCTTATGTCGCAACCAGGTGTGTTTAGCAGAACTGAGTTAGGTTCAGAATATTCAGTGCGAGGTGGTAGTTATGATGAAAACCTGGTATACGTAAATGGCATAGAGGTTTATCGTCCCTTGCTTATTCGTGAAGGTGAGCAGGAGGGTTTAAGTTTTGTTAACCCGGAAATGGTTTCATCCGTTACATTTTCTGCCGGTGGTTTTGAAGCAAAATATGGAGATAAATTATCTTCCGTTTTAGATGTAACGTATCGGAAGCCAAAGAAGTTTGAAGCATCAGCATCGGCTAGCTTATTAGGTGGTAGTTTACATGTTGAAGATGCCAGTAAGAATGACAGATTTACCTGGATCCTTGGCTTAAGATATAAGTCGAATCAATACCTGTTTAAAGGTTTGGATGTGGAGGGAGATTATAAGCCTAGTTTTTATGACGGACAATTATTCATGACCTATGCATTGTCTGAACATTGGGATATTAATGTATTGGGAAATTTTTCTTCAAATCAATTTAATTTCATTCCCGTTAGCGAAACTGCTTCTTTTGGTACGGTTAGCCAGGCCTACCAGTTACAGGTTTATTTTCAAGGACAGGAGTTGGATGAATTTCTTTCTGGTACAGGTGCTGTGTCATTTATATATAATAAGAACATTTACCGTAATGATGTGAAACATAAATTCAATATGAATTTCACAACTTCGGTATATAGTGATGCGGAAAGCCAGAACTATGACATTATCGGGCAGTATTTGATAAGTGAATTAAATTCTAATGTGGGTAGTTCAAGTCTTGGACAGGCTGCTTACGGTGTAGGTGTTGGTGCGTATGTTAATCATGCGCGCGATAATATCGGAGACAATGTATATAGTTTTCAGCATTCGGGTAGTTACGAATACAATTCCAATAGTAAGATTATTTGGGGTGTAACTTACCAACATGAAAGAATATTGAGTCAAACAAGTCAATGGAACCTGAATGATTCAGCCGGTTATTCTTTGCCGTATAGCCCTTATATTCTCCAATTGCAAAATGTTGCAAAGGCTTATGATACTTTGGAATCAAACAGGTTTATGGGATTCGTAGAAAACATATCTCATTGGAGAACATTAGATACCTCAAGCATTACCTTAACTGTCGGAATACGTGCTAATTATTGGGATGTAAACGAAGAAATGGTTGTAAGCCCGAGGGCTACACTTGCATTTAAACCTAATTGGAAAAAGCACGATATACTTTTCCGTCTTTCATCAGGCTTGTATTATCAACCTCCGTTCTATAAAGAAATGCTTCAGGCTAACGGAAGCTTGCTAACAAGTACAAAAGATCAGGAATCGATTCATTTTGTAGCAGGAATGGATTGGAATTTTAAAGCCTGGAATGCGCCATTTAAGTGGATAACAGAGGCATATTATAAAGACTTGGTTAGTGTTGAGCCCTATGAAATAAATAATGTTTCTGTAAATTATTTTCCGGGTCAAACAGCTAAGGGATATATTCAAGGGCTTGACATGAAGATAAACGGAGATTTTGTAAAAGGTCTTGAATCATGGTTCAGTGTATCAGTTATGCAGGCAAATTATCAGGTAAATAACGCATATTATTATAACTATTATAATAGTTACGGCCAGCAAATAGTACCAGGTATTACTGCAAATACAACGGTTGCGGATAGCATACGCCATGGTGTAGGTGTATTGCCTATGCCAACTGATGAACGGGTTACAGTCGGTGTGTTCTTCCAGGATTATTTACCAAGGTTTCCTAATTTAAAAGTGAACCTGAATATATTATTTGGTACAGGATTACCATTTGGGCCACCTGCTAATAATATATATGGCGATACCTTACGTACCCCTTTTTATAAAAGGGTTGATCTTGGTGTATCTTATTTGGTGCTTGGTAAACGAGGGCAAACAAAAACAGGCCTCAGGCGTTTTAAATCTCTTTGGATTGGCCTTGAAGTGTTCAACCTGTTACAAGTAAATAATGTTATATCGTATAACTGGATCCAGGATGTAAATGGCAGGGAATATGCAATACCTAATTACCTTACAGCCCGTGAGGTGAATGTAAAGGTTATGGTTGAGTTATAATATTTTTCTTGTATTGCACGTTCTGAAAGGGTTGATTCTACGGTTAATAACTTTTAGTCGGGCATTCTGTTTCTTTACTAATTTTGCCACAATCAAACTCTGAAATCCATGAAAGTAACTGTTGTAGGTGCAGGCAATGTAGGGGCAACCTGTGCTAATGTAATTGCCCAGAAAGATATTGTAAATAAGGTTGTTCTTATTGATATTAAAGAAGGTACTTCTGAAGGGAAGGCGCTTGATATTTGGGAGGCAGCTCCTATTAATGACTATAGCACAAGAGTGGTAGGATACACTAATGACTATAGCCATACTAAAGATTCAGAAGTAGTTGTAATTACTTCGGGGTTGCCACGTAAACCAGGTATGAGCCGCGATGACCTTATCGCTACTAACGCAGGTATTGTTCGTTCAGTTACTGAAAGCGTAATGAAGTATTCACCCAATGCTAAGATCATAGTAGTATCGAACCCGCTTGATGTAATGACATATTGTGCTTATCTCACAGCAAAGGTTGATTCTAAGAGAGTATTTGGAATGGCTGGTATTTTAGATACTGCACGTTACAGAGCGTTTATTGCAGATGCATTGAATTGCTCACCTAAAGATATTCAGGGTATGTTGCTTGGTGGACATGGAGACACTATGGTTCCATTGCCACGTTATACAACAGTAGCGGGAATACCTCTTACTGAATTATTACCGAAGGATAAGATCGATGCTATTATTGAAAGAACAAAGAACGGAGGTGGAGAGATTGTGAACCTTCTTGGTACTTCAGCATGGTATGCACCTGGTGCAGCAGCTGCACAAATGGTAGAAGCTATCGTGAAGAACGAAAATCGCGTATTCCCGGTTTGTTCTTTATTGAATGGTGAATATGGTCACAAAGGTATTTACCTTGGTGTGCCCGTTATGCTGGGAAAGAATGGTATCGAAAAGATAATTGAATTGAAGCTTGATGCTGCTGAAAAGGCATTGTTAGATTCATCAGCAAAGGCAGTTCGCCAGGTTATGGATGTATTAGACAAGCAACTTGTAGCAGCAAAATAATTATTCTGCTAAAACTAATTAAAAAAGCCTCGAATAATTCGGGGCTTTTTTAATTGTGTATGTTGATTAACTTTTTATTTAACTAAACTAACCCTACCGAGGTAAGAGTGAGAAAGTCCTTTGAAGTCAGTAACATTGATGAGATAGACGTAAGTATCTTCCTGGCAAGCTTTACCATTGTTATTAACAGAACCATTCCATCCTTTATTAATATCAGTAGAATGGAAGATAGGAGATCCCCACCTATCGAAGACATACATATCAAAAGACGAGAAGTACGTACCCCTAGGTATAAAGACATCATTGAGTCCGTCAGCATTAGGAGTAAAAGCCGAAGGGATATAAAGTGTAAAGAGCGCATCTATAACGACATAATGTTTGATAGAATCAATACATCCGTGCTGATTAATATCTACCAGTGTAACAAGGTATGTGCCAGTATCGGCATAGGTATGCGAAGGGTTTTGCACAATACTAAAGTTAGTAGCGCTCGAGGTGTCTCCAAATGACCAAAGCCATTGTGTGATACCATACGGATCAGTAGTAGCATCAGTAAAAGTAATATCAGGAGAGAGAATAGTAGTGGGTTGCGGAGCATCTGTAAACTCAGTGTGCGGATGATCGTACACTGTAATAAGATTGTTTTGCGTAAGCGTCGAAGGGCATAAACTGTCAGAAGTAACAATAAGAGTTACTGTATATACACCAGCTGATTTATAGCAGTATGTAGTGTCTTTAATAGCCGCTGACTGTCCATCACCAAAACTCCAGTTCCATGATTTAATAGTACCAGTGGCAATGGTAGAGTTATCGGTAAACATAATACAAGCAGGATAACAGCCATTATTAGTATCGGTAGTAAAAGCAACAACAGGCGAAGGGTTAACAATTACAAGCATGCTGTCAACAGCAGGCAGAAGAGTACATCCATCTGTAACCGTAACCGTATAATACATAGTATTAGCAGGAGAAACAGATACAGATGATCCATTTATATTACCGGGAGTCCAGGTATAGGTATATGGCCCGCCCGTTCCACCACCAGCTGTGGCATGTACTGTAGCAGATTTTCCCGGGCACATATCACCCGGCGTACCTGTAGCAACATTTAAAGCCGGATTTACAGTAACCGTAACAGGAACAGGTCCACCCGGACAGTTATTGACATCGGCCGTAGTAACAGTATATGTAGTGGTATTAGTAGGTCCAACCTTTATGGAAGAACCTGTTAAGTTACCGGGAGCCCATGTAAAAGTATAGGGTCCAGTCCCCCCTGTAGCTTTGGCAGAGAGAGTAGAGGAATCGCCTTTACAAATAGTTGCCGGTGTAGCCAGCGGTGTAGCAACAACAAGAGCAGGTTGTGTAACGGTAGCAACAGCAGTGCTTAAACAGCCAGCCGAATCAGTAACTGTTAATGTATACATGCCGGCTAAAAGCCCGGTAGCCGAATCGGTTGTTTGTCCGGCCGGATCACTCCACTTATATGTATATGGCATAACCCCACCGGTAGCTGTACCGGCGGCAGTACCATTATTACCTCCATTGCAGGTAACGGTAGTAGTTGATGTAATGCTGGCTGTTTCTCCGGGAATATTAGGAACCGTAACACTTATAGTAGCCGTACACTTATTAGCATCTGCAACACCGAAGGTGTAAGTACCAGGCTTAACATTGTTCAGGCTGGAAGTAACAGCACCAGTGCTCCATTGGTAAACATAAGGTGTAGTGCCTCCTGTAATAGTAACTGAAGCGAACCCATCAGCCTTATTGCAGAAAGCGGAACTAACACTGTCGGTCAGTGCCAGTGGGGCCGGCTGTGTAACGGTAAGATTGGTGGTATCATGCATGCATCCGTTGGCATCGGTAACAATAACAGAATAATTACCTGCACAAAGCCCGGTGGCATTGGCACCCGTCTGAACAGGAGTAGTGCTCCATGCATATGCAAATGTACCTGTCCCGCCTTTAGGTATAACCGTAGCAGAGCCGTTGCAAGTTCCATTACAGGTAGCTGCAAAAGGAGCTGCCGTAAGTGTAATAGCGGCAGGTTGAGTTATAGTAGCTACAGTGCTATCCTTACAACCATTGGCATCCGTAACTGTAACAGTGTATGAACCCACCGCAAGCCCGTTGGCTGTGGTATTAGTTTGAACAGGAGCACTGTTCCAGGAATATGTATACGCACCTGTTCCGCCCTTAACGCCATCTGTAGCTGTTCCATTACTTTGTCCGTTGCAAAGAACAGCAACTGTTTTAGAGATAGAGTCACGTATAGCAGCAGGTTGTGTAATAACAGCCGTAGTGGATTGTGAACAGCCAGTGCCATTAGCATCGGTAACGGTAACCGTATAGCTGCCTGCAGCCAAACCAGTAGCAGTAGCTGTGGTTTGAACAGGAGCAGAGTTCCATGAATAAGTATAAGGAGTGGTTCCTCCGGTAGCCGTAGCCGTAGCGGTTCCGTTATTACCACCACTGCAAGATACAGGTGTAGTAGCAGAAATAGAAGGAGTAAGAGCCCCTGGCTGTGTAATGGTAACATTAGCAGTACCCGAACAACCACCGGAGGCATCGTTAACCGTAACGGTGTATGAACCTGGAGAAAGATTAGTAGCCATAGCATTGGTTTGAACCGGCGCCGTATTCCATGAATATGTGTATGTTCCTGAACCACCTTTAACACCAACAGTAGCAGTACCATTGTTACCGCATGCTACAGATACGTTAGTGAATGACGCAATTGAATCCCGGATGGGCTGAGCACCAAGTAAAGTAAACATAGCAGAATCTGTGCAGCCATGAGAATCTTTAACAACCACGGTATATGAGCCGGGTCCTAAATTATTTTCAGTAGATGTTGTTTGACCGCTATTCCATTTATAGGTATAACCGGGAGTACCTGATGAGGCAGTAATAGTTGCAATACCATCATTGCCGGCGCAGGTAGGGTTTGTTGTTGTTGCTGAAGCAGCTGGTCCGGGAGGCTGGCACCATGAAATTACTAAGTATCCATTATTACCTGCAATGCTATTGCCACCACCTGCTGCAGTACCTGCAGGCAAAGAAGAATATCCACTATTTCCAGGGGTTTGACCGTTTCCTGGTACAACAGTTCCTCCTAAGCTTGCTCCACCTGCGCCACCGCCGCCGCCACAATCACAATTTGGAGCACCGCCACCTGCGCCTGCATTATCGCCGCCGCCGCCGCCGCCGCCCGCACCACCATCATTTCCAACACCTCTATTTGCTCCTTGTGTTCCTACAGAATCAGCACTACCACCAACGGTACCACCAGTTCCACCAGTTTGAGTACAAAAACAAGAAGCAGAAAATCCATTTGATACACCATCAGTACCAGCTTGATCACCTGCACCACCTGCACCGCCATTAGAATACTGACCGCCACCACCACCGCCACCGCCGCCAGCGGCATCGAATACTATAACGCCACCGCTTACCAATCCTGAACCACCACCGCCACCACCACCAGCTCCTGATGTTCCACTGGAACCAGGATCGCCACCACTTCCTCCATCTCCTAAGCCATATCCACCTGCTCCTGCGCCTGTACTGGCAGCATGGCTTCCGCCTAAGGCTCCACCACCACCAACAACCACAGAAAATACTTGTCCGGGAACAACTGCTATAACACTACTGGCATACGAACCGCCACCGCCTGGCATTCCTAAATCATCATCATTTCCGGCTCCTCCTCCTCCTCCTCCCCATGCTCTTACTGTAATTGAAGTAACGCATGAAGGCACAACAAAAGCAACTGGGGTACCTGTATAATTAAATATTTGTGAGTCTGCAGTACATCCTGCAGTTACATTATGACCAAGCTTATATTGCTCCTGAGAATATAAATCTCCCGTGAACGAAATAAGAGTAAATAAAACAAGTACTATGTTTTTACAACATTTTAGTAAAGATACTCTCATTCAATGACCTTTTCGAATTATAGCAAAGATAATGAGATTTCTGGAATTAATCTAAAGTATTTAGACACAAAAAACAACTGTACCGATTTAGATTGGTTTGTTGCTTATCACTTAACTAAACTAACCCTACCGAGGTAAGAGTGAGAAAGTCCTTTGAAGTCAGTAACATTGATGAGATAGACGTAAGTATCTTCCTGGCAAGCTTTACCATTGTTATTAACAGAACCATTCCATCCTTTATTAATATCAGTAGAATGGAAGATAGGAGATCCCCACCTATCGAAGACATACATATCAAAAGACGAGAAGTACGTACCCCTAGGTATAAAGACATCATTGAGTCCGTCAGCATTAGGAGTAAAAGCCGAAGGGATATAAAGTGTAAAGAGCGCATCTATAACGACATAATGTTTGATAGAATCAATACATCCGTGCTGATTAATATCTACCAGTGTAACAAGGTATGTGCCAGTATCGGCATAGGTATGCGAAGGGTTTTGCACAATACTAAAGTTAGTAGCGCTCGAGGTGTCTCCAAATGACCAAAGCCATTGTGTGATACCATACGGATCAGTAGTAGCATCAGTAAAAGTAATATCAGGAGAGAGAATAGTAGTGGGTTGCGGAGCATCTGTAAACTCAGTGTGCGGATGATCGTACACTGTAATAAGATTGTTTTGCGTAAGCGTCGAAGGGCATAAACTGTCAGAAGTAACAATAAGAGTTACTGTATATACACCAGCTGATTTATAGCAGTATGTAGTGTCTTTAATAGCCGCTGACTGTCCATCACCAAAACTCCAGTTCCATGATTTAATAGTACCAGTGGCAATGGTAGAGTTATCGGTAAACATAATACAAGCAGGATAACAGCCATTATTAGTATCGGTAGTAAAAGCAACAACAGGCGAAGGGTTAACAATTACAAGCATGCTGTCAACAGCAGGCAGAAGAGTACATCCATCTGTAACCGTAACCGTATAATACATAGTATTAGCAGGAGAAACAGATACAGATGATCCATTTATATTACCGGGAGTCCAGGTATAGGTATATGGCCCGCCCGTTCCACCACCAGCTGTGGCATGTACTGTAGCAGATTTTCCCGGGCACATATCACCCGGCGTACCTGTAGCAACATTTAAAGCCGGATTTACAGTAACCGTAACAGGAACAGGTCCACCCGGACAGTTATTGACATCGGCCGTAGTAACAGTATATGTAGTGGTATTAGTAGGTCCAACCTTTATGGAAGAACCTGTTAAGTTACCGGGAGCCCATGTAAAAGTATAGGGTCCAGTCCCCCCTGTAGCTTTGGCAGAGAGAGTAGAGGAATCGCCTTTACAAATAGTTGCCGGTGTAGCCAGCGGTGTAGCAACAACAAGAGCAGGTTGTGTAACGGTAGCAACAGCAGTGCTTAAACAGCCAGCCGAATCAGTAACTGTTAATGTATACATGCCGGCTAAAAGCCCGGTAGCCGAATCGGTTGTTTGTCCGGCCGGATCACTCCACTTATATGTATATGGCATAACCCCACCGGTAGCTGTACCGGCGGCAGTACCATTATTACCTCCATTGCAGGTAACGGTAGTAGTTGATGTAATGCTGGCTGTTTCTCCGGGAATATTAGGAACCGTAACACTTATAGTAGCCGTACACTTATTAGCATCTGCAACACCGAAGGTGTAAGTACCAGGCTTAACATTGTTCAGGCTGGAAGTAACAGCACCAGTGCTCCATTGGTAAACATAAGGTGTAGTGCCTCCTGTAATAGTAACTGAAGCGAACCCATCAGCCTTATTGCAGAAAGCGGAACTAACACTGTCGGTCAGTGCCAGTGGGGCCGGCTGTGTAACGGTAAGATTGGTGGTATCATGCATGCATCCGTTGGCATCGGTAACAATAACAGAATAATTACCTGCACAAAGCCCGGTGGCATTGGCACCCGTCTGAACAGGAGTAGTGCTCCATGCATATGCAAATGTACCTGTCCCGCCTTTAGGTATAACCGTAGCAGAGCCGTTGCAAGTTCCATTACAGGTAGCTGCAAAAGGAGCTGCCGTAAGTGTAATAGCGGCAGGTTGAGTTATAGTAGCTACAGTGCTATCCTTACAACCATTGGCATCCGTAACTGTAACAGTGTATGAACCCACCGCAAGCCCGTTGGCTGTGGTATTAGTTTGAACAGGAGCACTGTTCCAGGAATATGTATACGCACCTGTTCCGCCCTTAACGCCATCTGTAGCTGTTCCATTACTTTGTCCGTTGCAAAGAACAGCAACTGTTTTAGAGATAGAGTCACGTATAGCAGCAGGTTGTGTAATAACAGCCGTAGTGGATTGTGAACAGCCAGTGCCATTAGCATCGGTAACGGTAACCGTATAGCTGCCTGCAGCCAAACCAGTAGCAGTAGCTGTGGTTTGAACAGGAGCAGAGTTCCATGAATAAGTATAAGGAGTGGTTCCTCCGGTAGCCGTAGCCGTAGCGGTTCCGTTATTACCACCACTGCAAGATACAGGTGTAGTAGCAGAAATAGAAGGAGTAAGAGCCCCTGGCTGTGTAATGGTAACATTAGCAGTACCCGAACAACCACCGGAGGCATCGTTAACCGTAACGGTGTATGAACCTGGAGAAAGATTAGTAGCCATAGCATTGGTTTGAACCGGCGCCGTATTCCATGAATATGTGTATGTTCCTGAACCACCTTTAACACCAACAGTAGCAGTACCATTGTTACCGCATGCTACAGATACGTTAGTGAATGACGCAATTGAATCCCGGATGGG
>Ga0206830_1009_pt1 | contig 76783 bp, 61 predicted proteins | sample Alteio_BWOrgCont_76_FD_152884 | JGI IMG/M metagenome (GOLD analysis project Ga0206830, IMG submission 152884) | Enriched cells from forest soil in Barre Woods Harvard Forest LTER site, Petersham, Massachusetts, United States -... | ecosystem: Environmental > Terrestrial > Soil > Temperate forest >... | reverse complement strand
GTTATTATCATATGCAAAGATTGAAGGATTGCGCCGTGCCTTAAAAGGATTATCGGAACGCATGAAGTACTACTCACCTATGGATGAGGCAGTGAACGACCTTGAGAAAAACTTTGACTTATACAAAAACGATTTCCTTGAGTTCTTTCCTTTGATACAGAAACATGTCGAGGGGTTTAAGATCAATTAGGAATTAGGTAATACCAAATAATCCCACTATACTTTTTATTTGGGGCTGCTTTCCCTCACCACTCGCCGGTCTTTTCTATACTCGCATCATTTGCAGCTAACCCGCGCCCACCTTTGGCCTAGTTCAAATAGCACGCAACACTGCGTTAGGGATAGTAGCGTAAAGCCCACAGCGCAGCGAGGACTTGCAGCGGATAGCCCGACCCGTAGGGGAACGCCCAAATAATTAAAAACTGAGGGAGCATTATTCTTTGCAATGACGAGATAAAAACCATCATTTCGTAACACCAATTATTAAATAGTATATACTAAAGTATCAAGTTTTGCGACTAAATTATGTGAACTACTCATTAGGGTATGTGAATTACTCATTTCGATAAGTGGTATTGAAATTGCATCGCTTTCTTCGCCGCCGTAAATAAAAATTAATCCCTAATTAAAATCATGAAAACAAAAAAACTAATTTTCTTACTCTTTAGTATTCTCTGCTTGCTGAATACTAAAATGTACGCGCAGGGCACCAATTGCTCTACTGCTACAGTTATTCCAGGCAAGGGCACCTATGCTGATTTTTCATTTCAGCCTAAGCTAAATGTAGCCTGGTTCTCTATCACTGCCGCATCGGCAAGAATGCAGATAGAGATAATGAGACCTGTTTTAGCGCAGGATACACCTTTTGTACACGTAGATTCATTAATACTTTATGCCGGCACATGCAATGGCCTTAAAGCATTAAAGTATTCAACCTCTCACGACGATACTGTTTTGAGTGATTCGCTTCCGGGCTTGCAAGCACTTAACTTAACACCGGGCCAAACCTATTATATAAAGGTTACCCGCACCGTAAAACCAGGTGATGAAAGCGCACGATTTTTTGGTTTGAACCAAAGCAATATGCCTGATGCTGTTCTGCAATCATGCACGCAGTCATTATGCGGACCTAACTTACTTTGTAACGGAGATTTTGAGATTAGTCCTTCATGGGCTACTCCTACTGGTACACCAGTAAGATATAATGACGCTTCTTATACCTTCCCTCAAACTCCGGTAGCCTCACCTCAGACCGGTTATTGCATTTCATCACCTAATATGCGTTACAATGGAAATAATTTTGGAGGCAGCTTAGCTGCATGTGGCGAACCATGGAACGATTTCACTGATATTTACTGTATTGGTAAAAACATGTTTGGTAATACTGCACATAGCGGTTCATGGTTTATGGCCGTAGACTGTCCTTCAGACTATTGTTACGATTGTAGCTCAGCACCGTCTCATTACTGTGCTGCACCTACATTAAACACACCAGGCTACACGTGTATTCCATGGTCTGAAACTGTACCTGTAGTAGCAGGTCAGCAATACGTATTTGATGGATGGATAAAATCAATTGATGTTGCCGGCTCAAATGCTGCTATTGTATCAATCTCTGTAAACGGAGGCGCTCCTTTATTCCAGGATGTAATAGATCCAAGCACCACCTATGCAAACTGGACCCATATTTGTTTCAACTGGACAGCGCCGACAGGTACTACAAGCGCACAGATACAGGTATTCGGCAAAGGCGGTAGCAACTCAAGCGGTTACGATTTCGGCCTTGATGAGTTTTCATTTGGTACAACTGCCATTCCTATAACCATTAATTCACCTACCATATGTTCAGGTTCAAGCGCGACTCTTACAGTCACTCCTGCAACTGCAGGTGCAAGCTATTCATGGAGCACAGGTGTTACGACAACAACAAACAGTATTTCTGTTAGCCCTGCTGCTACAACCACATATTCAGTTACAGTAACTGTAGGCAAGTGTCAGTCAACGGCAACAACTACAGTAACTGTATCTCATCTTATTGTTTCAACTACTTCAACCCCCACATGTATAAATGCTTGTGATGGTACGGCAACCGCTACGGTAACGGGTGGTACTGCGCCTTACACCTACAGCTGGGCTCCGGGTGGACAAACTACTGCTTCAGCTTCCGGTTTATGCGGAGGAACTCATACAGTTACTGTTACTGATGCATCTGGTTGCACCTCTACAGCTTCTGTACATGTACTATCCGTTGGACCACCGATCGTACATGCTTCATCAACCACAATATGTGGCAGCGGAAGTGCTACCATTTGCGCAAGTGGAACAGCTACAAGCTACACATGGAGCACAAGCCCTATTGCAACAACAACATGTATTACAGAAAACGTAACAACAACTACAACATATACGGTTACAGGAAGTAACGGAGCCTGCACAACAACGGCTACCGGTACAATTACAGTTGACCCTCTTCCTGTTATTTGTTTACCGTCTTCCACAGAAATATGCCCTGGAAGCTGCGTTACCTTAGATGCTGTCTGTATAAAAAGACCTCAAGCAGGAATAACTTATACTTGGGCTCCGGCCACTGGTTTAAGTGCTACTACCGGAGGATTAGTTACAGCATGCCCTACTGTAAGCACAACCTATACTGTAACAGCTACTAATACAGTAACAGGTTGCCATGCAACTGCAACTGAAGTGGTAAACATATACCCTGCACCAACCATTGTAATGTCATCCACTCAAACCTGTGTTGGTACTTGTGTTGGTACAGCTACAGCAACTGTGACAGGAGCTGCAGCCCCATATACCTATTCATGGTCGAATGGACAAACAACATCAACTGCAACTGGTTTATGCGCTGGCAATTATTCTGTTACCATTACCGATGCAAATGGTTGTAAGCATACCGCCACAATAAGAATATTTGCTGAAGTTCCGGTAGCTATACATGCTACATCGGCAAGTATCTGTGAAGGTGCAAGCGCTACTATATGTGCCACCAGTGTTTTTGGCACGCCATCTGTTATATGGAGCAATGGTGCTACAACAAATTGTATAACTGTTAGCCCTACTTCAACAACTACCTATACTGTTACAAGTACAGGTGGTCTTTGCTCTTCGGTAGCTACCGGTACAGTTACAGTAAACCCTCTTCCTGTATTATGTTTAACAGACACTATAAAATTATGTCCTTCAAGCTGCGCAACACTTGATGGTTTATGCGGGAAGCCACACGCCGGCGTAATCTATAACTGGTTACCAACTACTGGCCTGACAGGGAATACACATAGTTATATTGTTACTGCATGCCCTACAGTTACTACAACCTATACTTTAACTGCAACCAACACTGCTACCGGTTGCAGCGCAGCAGCTACTGTGGTAGTAGAAGTTTATCCGCATGCAACGATTACCATGTCAGCTACTGCTACTTGTAGTGGTAGTTGTGTAGGTACAGCTACAGCAACCGTAACAGGCGGCTCAGCACCATACACATATGCATGGTCAAACGGACAAACAACCTCGACTGCAACAGGCTTATGCGCAGGCAATTATTCTGTTAGCGTTACCGATGCAAATGGTTGTAAGTCTACCGGAACAGTATTCATATTTGCTCAGATCCCAGTTGCTATTCATGCAACATCAGCAAGTATATGTGAAGGCGCAAGCGCTACTATATGTGCTACCGGTACATTTGGTACACCGCCTGTAATATGGAGCAATGGTGCAACAACGCCATGTATAACAGTTACTCCAACTACAACAACTACATATTCTGTTACTACTACCAGTGGCCTTTGCCATTCAGTAGCTACGGGTACTGTTACAGTAAACCCGCTTCCTGCATTATGTTTAACAGACACCATAAAACTATGTCCTTCAAGCTGTGCAACACTTAATGGTTTATGTCAGAAGCCTCAACCGGGTGTAATATACAACTGGTTACCAACCACAGGCCTGACAGGTAATACACATAGTTATATAGTTACTGCATGCCCAACTGTTACCACAACATATACTTTAACTGCTACTAATACGATTACCGGTTGCAGCACAGCTGCTACTGTAGTAGTTGTGGTATATCCGCATGCAACAGTTACCATGTCAGCTACTTCATCGTGCCTTAACCAGTGCAATGGCACAGCTACGGCTACCGTGTCAGGTGGTTCTGCACCATACAGTTATAGCTGGGCTCCGGGCGGACAAACAACATCAACTGCAACAGGTTTATGCGCCGGTACTTATACCGTTAATATAACCGATGCACATGGTTGCAAATCTACCGGAACGGTTCATGTATTTGTTCAGGATATTGGAGCAATACACGTCACCTCTGATACAATATGTGCTGGTTCTAGCGGCACTATATGTGCAAGTGGTGGAGTTGGGGTATCATCTTTTTCATGGAGCAATGGTTCTACAACACCATGTATTACAGTTAGCCCTGCTACAACTACTACCTATTCAGTTAGTGCAGTTCAGGGTGCATGCACAATGGTTGCCACTGGAACTGTTACTGTAGCTCCTTCACCGGTTGTTACAGCAACTGCAACACCAACCTGTAGCAAATTATGCACAGGTACGGCCACTGCAACAACCACAGGCGGAATAGCACCTTATACTTACAGCTGGGCTCCGGGTGGACAAACAAGTAGTTCACTCACCGGCTTATGTGGTGGTAACTATACCGTTACTGTTACCGATGCACATGGTTGCACAGGTAAGGTAGTGGTTAACGTACCTTATGTATTTCCTCCTAGCATATCTGTTAGTTCAGATTCTATATGCGCTGGTGGCAGTGCTACAATATGTGCAAGCGGAAGCGCTATAACATATGTATGGAGCACAGGTGCAACAACTTCATGTATTACTGTTAGTCCAACCGTAACAACTACTTATACAGTTACAGGAAGTAACGGTGTAAATGGTTCATGTTCAGCAACAGCTACAGGTACAGTTACTGTAATTCCTCACCTTACAGGTACAATTACATCGACCCCTACTTGTGGTAAACTATGCACAGGTACGGCTACTGCAACACCAGCAAGTGGTGTGGCACCGTATACCTATAGCTGGGCTCCGGGCGGACAAACAACCGCTACAGCTACTGCTTTATGTGGTGGTAATTACACCGTAACCGTAACAGATGCACATGGTTGCACAGGTCATGCATCGGTTAATGTACCGTATGTATTCCCTCCAACGTTAGCTGTTTCTTCTGCTACTATATGTGCAGGCAGCAGCGCAACAATATGTGCAAGCGGTACGGCTACAACATTTACATGGAACCCTACAGGTGCTACAACCTCTTGTATTACAGTTAGCCCAACCGTAACAACTACTTATACTGTTACAGGTGGCGACAGTGCAAGCGGTGCATGCGTAGCAACTGCTACAGGTACAGTTACTGTGAATCCAATTCCGGCTGTATGTACCACTGACAGCGTACTTGTATGTATAGATCATTGCACACCATTACATGCGTTATGTAACGGTAATGTATTACCTAATGTAACTTATGTATGGTCACCATCACCTACCATATCAAGTGGAGTAGATTCGAGTTCAGCAGTAGCTTGCCCGACAACACACACTATATATACGGTAACTGCAACAAACACAGTTACAGGATGTACAGCAACAGGGACAACTTCAGCGTTCATGTTCCCTTTCAGCAACTTTGCAATACATGGCCCTGCAAGTGTAGTATGTGGAAGCACGAACACATACACCATTACACCAAACCTGCCTAGCCCTCCTGTTAACTATACATGGACAGCTCCTACTGCTACTCCATCAAGTGGAACGGGCCCTACTGCAACAGTTACCTTTAATTCACCTGGTTCTATTGATTGGATAGTAAGCTACCCTGGAACAGGTATTGGTGGTGGATGCCAGAGAGACATCTCACTATTTGTAACTTGCGGCCCTACAGCTAAACCTAGGGATGGCATGGAAAATGCAACTACAACAGATAATAATGTAGTTGTGTATCCTAACCCTGCCGGTGAAATAGTGAATGTTCAAATGGTATTACAACCTAACGAACAACTGAACATGTGCATGTATAATAACCTTGGAGAACAAATTAAATGCGAAACGTTAACAGAAAACATTTCACATATTTCTACTTCAATGTTACCAGCAGGCATATACTTCTACCGTATAATAAATACTGACGGTACACTTATTAAGTCAGATAAGATCATGATAGTACATTAAGCAATAAGCCCCAAGTGAAAAAAGCCCAACCTTTCGGTTGGGCTTTTTTATTGTCAGTAACCCGCTTAATTAATTTCAGTATCTTTGGGCTTTGATGAATTTTCTCTTCCCATCATTCCTTTACGCCCTTTCAGCTTTAAGCATTCCAATACTCATCCACTTATTTAACTTTCGCAGATACAAGAAGTTATACTTTTCCAACGTACGTTTTCTGCAGGAGGTGGTGCAGGAATCTCGCTCAAAATCAAGACTAAGACACTGGCTGGTATTACTTTGCCGCATGCTTGCTATAGCTTTCCTCGTATTTGCATTTGCACAACCATTTATACCTAACAAGCAGGGAACCGTAACGGCGGGTAATAAAGCCGTCAGCATATTTATTGACAACTCATTCAGTATGAATGCCGTAAACCAAAATGGCACATTGCTCGAAGATGCTAAGAGCAAAGCAGTGCAGATAGCCCAATCGTTGAACGCAGCTGATAAGGTACAACTGGTGTCGCAGGATTTTGACGAAGCACAGGAACGCTGGCTGAACAAAGATGAATTCATGGAAGAACTGAAAGGCCTGAAAACATCTCCTTTCTCACGCATGATGCCTGAAATATTGCAACGCCAACAGGAAAACCTGTTGCACAGTGGCAGCCCGGTAAAAGAAGCATTTGTGTTATCAGACTTTCAAAAAACGGTTTCCGATATTTCTACATTCCACGCTAACCCCGATATTACAATAGACTTACTGCCTGAAGTAGCTGAAACAAAAAACAATGTATCTATTGATACCTGTTGGTTTACATCACCGGTGCACATACCTGGTAAAACAGAGAACTTAATGGTAAAACTCAGCAACTATTCTGCAAATGCTGTTAGCAATGCCCCTATAAAACTATTGCTGAACGGAGAAGAAAAAGCCATAAGCAGCTTTAATATTGATGCTGAAGGAAGTACTACCGTAACCATGTCATTCATACCTGATAAGAAGAACATTCAACAAGGCGAACTAAAGATCAACGACTACCCTATAAATTTCGATGACCATCTTTACTTCTCTTTCAAACTATCAACCAGTATCCCAATACTGTGGCTTCACCCTGACAGCACTAAGAAAAACATATACCTGCATTCGCTCTATGGGAAAGATTCACTCTTTACATTTTCTGAAACCACTGCAGGTCACTTAGATTATTCCAAATTACATTCATACCGCCTTATCATACTCGATAATATCGGTTCCATATCATCAGGTATGGGGAACGAATTGGCAAAGTACACATCACTGGGTGGAAACCTAATGATCATCCCTCCTACCTCTGGTATGGATATGAATTCGTACAGAGATTTCCTGAGCTCGGTTAACTGCTCATACTACGAAAAAGTGGACACCACACATTTGAAAGTGGACAAGCTGAATTACGAAAGCAATATTTATGCAGATGTGTTTGAAAAGAAACAGCACCCGAATATGGATATGCCAGTTGTAAGCAAGCACTACACCATATCGCACACAACCAAAGCACTTTCTGAAAACCTACTGAGGCTGGAGAATGGTGATGATTTCCTGGATGAATTTCATTACAACAAAGGCAACATATACCTAATGGCCGTGCCACTCAATAGCAACTTCAGCAACTTTCAGCAACACGCATTATTTGTGCCAACCATGTATAACATAGGCTTGTACAGCAGCGGGAACCCGCAACTATACTATACATTGGGAGATATACAACCAATTGAAGCACCGAATATAAGTTTGCCACAAAACGTGTTCTTTAAGATACAGGGCGATAAAGACACTATTTCAATATTGCCTGAACGAAGAGTTATAAACGACAACACATTCCTTTTCCTGCACAGCCAATTATCACTGGCCGGTAACTTTAAACTAATGGCAGGTGATAGCCTTGCTTCGGGTATATCATTCAACTACAACCGCAAAGAATCGGACCTGCGCTGCTTTACCAATGATGAACTAACAGCATCAGCAAGTAAATCGGGAGTTAAAAACTTCTCTGTAATGTCGGTTACCAATGCTTCGCTCCCATCATTATTAACTGAAGTAAACCGTGGAACTTATTTTTGGAAATACTGCATACTATTAGCTTTATTATTTTTGGCAATGGAACAGGTACTTTTGCGACTATGGAAAGATTAATATCAGTAATGAGAATCAAGCATTCAACATTAAAAATTAAAGAAGCATGAACCTTTTAGTACAATCAGCTAAGATCGTTGACCCTGCATCGCTGCACAATGGCAAAACAGTGGATATACTGATAGAGAATGGTAAAATAACTGAAATTAAAAAGGGCATTGCGGCAAGCGCGGCAAAAAAAGTAGTCAGCGCAGCTAACCTGCATGCCTCACCGGGCTGGTTCGATATGCAGGCAAACTTCTGCGACCCCGGCTACGAGCATAAAGAAAGCCTTGCTACAGGAATGGCCGCTGCCGCTAAAGGCGGATTTACAGGAGTAGCTATAATGCCTTCAACAAACCCACCCATACATTCAAAATCGCAGGTAGAATATGTAATAAGTAAATCGGCCGGTAATGCTGTAGATGTATACCCTGTAGGTGCTATATCGCACAGGTTGGAAGGTAAAGACCTTGCAGAAATGTACGACATGCAAACCTCAGGCGCTATAGCCTTCAGCGACGATATGCACCCCATTATGAATGCAGGGCTCATGCACAGGGCACTGCTTTATGCAAAAAGCTTTAACGGACTGATCATGAGCCGTTGCAACGATAAAACCTTATCGACCGGTAGCGATGTTAACGAAAGCAAAGCCAGTGTATCAATAGGTGTGAAAGGAGAACCCGGTATAGCTGAAGAAATAATGCTTATCCGTGACCTTTTCCTTGCAGGACACACCGAAGCCAGGATACACATTAACTCCATATCGGTTGCCGGAAGCATAGCCCTTATAAAAAGCGCACGCAAACAAGGCGTGAACGTAACGGTATCGGTAAACGGATATAACGTCTTCATAGAAGACTTAGCGGTAATGGACTTTGACACAAACTACAAGGTAAGCCCGCCGCTACGCAGCAAAGATGATATTAAAGCCATAAAAAAGGCCCTTGCAGAGGGAGTAATAGATGTAATATGTTCTGACCACAGGCCTGAAGATGAGGAGAATAAAAAGGTAGAATTCGACCTTGCCACACCGGGAATGATAGGTATACAAACACTCTACCCGCTTATAAACATGCATAGCGAGCTCAGCACCGAACAAATAATTGAAAAGATAGCCATAAACCCGAGGAAAATAGCAGGGCTTAAAGTACCTACCATAAAAGAAGGTGAAATGGCTAACCTTACCTTTTTCAGCCCGACTGAAGAATGGGTGTTCGATGTGAAATCGGCTGCATCAATTTCAAAAAACAGCCCTTTTTTGGGCAAAAAACTGAAGGGTAAAGTGGTAGGTATACTTAACAAGGACATCTACCGTTCCGCTGACCTGTAAAGGGATACAGAAAGGGTTGCATGTATTGTGCAAAATAAAGAATAAAATAATATTGATAAATTAAAAATATTATTTTACATTTGCACACAAAGAGGAACATATTTAGAATCAATACTATATTTATAATGAAAAAGAATTTATCTATCCTGGCAGTTTTGGCAATACTCGCAGTTTCGTTTCTTGCCTCATGTAAATCAAGTGAACGTTGCGATGCATACAAAGACTCACGTGCCAATCCGCAACAAACTATTAACCAGTACCATTCAAGAGGATAGTACTCCAATATTAATCAACGTTTATCAGGCTTCTCCGGCAAACGGGGGAGCCTGATTCATTTTAGTCCAATACGCACATTATGAGAGCCTCGCGGCCCTTAAACCTTCTTATTCTAAGTAATATTATATCAGGCTTTGCCCAGGGTATAAGTATGCTTGCCATTCCATGGTATTTTATGAGTATGCTGCATGCACCGCAACAGCTTACCCTAATGTATATGCTTATGTTAGTAGGCAGCATATTCTGGGGTTTGTATTCGGGCACATTAATTGACAAATACGCACGTAAAAAAATATTCCTGGTATTCTCCCTTATTGGCGGTATAGTATTATGCAGTGCATCGGTAAGTGGTTTGTTTTACCCTACAGGGGTACCGACCTATATGGTAGTAGTTGTTTTTGTATGTACAGCCTACATAAATGGCATTTACTACCCTGCCCTATATGCATTTGCGCAAGAGGTTACCGAAGCAAAAAACTATACGAGAGTAAACTCGTTACTCGAAATACAATCGCAAGCCATGACTATTGCTTCGGGTGGTGTTGGTGCTATTCTTTTGCAAGGTATCGACATGGACTCTATTCACCTTGGCAGCATTGTTATACCTATTGCATTGCATATAAAAGCGTGGAGCCTGAGCCGTATATTTCTGGTGGATGGACTTACATACCTCTTCTCTATTGTTCTCATTTCTATGATAAAGTATACTCCGCATACCGAAAAGCATCCGCAGGAAGATACGAGCATATGGGAACGATTCAAGACAGGCAATAGCTTCCTCCGCGCTAATCCGCTTATCATGATTTTCGGTGTAAGCTCACTTTCCATTTTTGTGTTCCTGTTATTGCATTTCAATACACTTGTCCCTGTTTATGTAATGAACCACCTGCACAAACCTGTAACCATTTATGCACTTACCGATGTATTTTATGCCTCAGGAGCTTTGCTCGCAGGAGCTTTTGCGCAATATGTGTTTAAAAGAACAAATTCTGTAAAAGCTATTTTGTTTATGATAGCCATTACTGCCATAGCACTTAGTACCTGTGTAATTTCAACAAGTGTACTGGTTTATTTTTCATTCTCATTTATACTGGGCATAACCAATGCAGCATCGCGCATACTGCGTAGCACATACATTTTCCACCATGTACCCAATAACCTGATTGGCCGTGTAAGCAGTGTATTGTTTATGCTTGGCACCTTATGCCGCATTGGCCTGGCATTAATATTCTGCCTTGCATTTTTCTCGCAAGGCGATAATGTTATTTGGGCATTGCTGATATGTGTGCTTTACCTTATCGCAAACTTTATTATGCTGGCAATAAATGCTTCGGGGCTAAAGAGTAAGTACCCTGATAAAGCCTTACAGGTGTAATTATTGCTTCTCATAAAGCATATACCTGTCCAGCTTCAGGTCAAGCTTTTTATATCCTGCAGGAGCAGCATCGTGCAATTGGCAATCCAATAAATAGTACTGGTAGTTCTTATCGGGGTCAACACTAATATTGAAATAACGAATAAGATAGCATTGCAGATCCCATTCTTCCCAAATACTATGCGGAATGGTTATGGCAGAAAGCCTTGGTACCGTATTACCAATCACATACACATCGTGCAGCATTTCTTTATTACGGGTGGTTTTACCTATTTGTGCAAGGCTTATAACCAATACAATGGGTATCGCAATAAATGAAATGGTTTTTAATATTTTATATCCCCTACTCTGCGTATCAAATTCAAGGATAGGTTTTGCAAACATTGCAGCAATCACAATCCCAAATGCAATTGCGAAAAAAGGGAATGCAGGCAACATGTAAAAATCTTTTTGCACAAGTGTGAGCATTAAAGGCAAAGTGCCTGAAAAGCCCACCAGCGTAAAGAACAATATCATTTGTTTGTCATTCGGTTGAAACAGGCTCTTTACTTTCTTCATTCCTGTTATCAAAAACAAAACAACAATAAGCCCTAGTTGAGGAAGCATTTCCGTGAATACATGCCCGAGTATTTCAAACCGTGAACTTACTGTAGGCTCATCATTAATTCTGCCCAGTAACCTTTTGAAAAAATACACCGACAAACTTTCTCTGCTATCAGGAAATAAAAGCAAGACACCATATAATAGAACCGGAACAATAAGAATAAGCGCAGTAGCCGCAACCATTCTTCCAAGGCCTATTTTGCGTGTTGCCAACCAATACATACATGGCATGGTAACAACAAACAAACCCGGCACACCTTTACTGAAGGTCGCCAGGAAAATAAAAAGTCCGGAATATAGGTATTGCAACACTTTCAGCTGTTCACTCTTCAATGCCCTGAAAGCCCATATTCCGGCAGCGAGCGTAAAAATACCCATTGTATTCTCCTGCATATCGCCTGCATACGACCAAAAACAAACAGGCATAGTTATCCACATAAGTATAGGCAGCCAGCCCATTTGCTTTATTTTCTCGTCCCTACAAGTTTCTTTCCAAAGCAAATTGATAAGCCATGCCGTAATGCACATGGTAATGAAAGTATATATGCGTTCGGTATACATGCTATTACCCAATATTTTATAAAACAATGCCTGGATACCAAATACCAATGGCGGTTGCTCATGGAAAGATGAAAGGCCAGCCATATTCCGCAAGCTGAACTGGGGAAACCAGAAAGTGCCTATTCCCTGGCTCAGGTTATGCGACACACTTGCATATAACATGGCATCCATAAACATGCCATCCTTTACTAATATGGGCAATGTAAGACCAATCATCACCGCAATAGTGATCAGCCAAAAGGGTAATTGTTGTTTACTAATGCTTTTGAACATGTAATGGAATAGCATAACAAATATAAATATTGCCACAAACTGAAAATTGTACATTTGTCATAGCGTATATATCATACATGAGCAACACGGAAAACCTACTTTTTATAGATATTGAAACAGCACCGCAGTTTGCTGAATTCAACCAAGTGCCTGAACCCTTGCAAAAGCTATGGGCTGAAAAGCTAACCCGTCAGCGGTTATTAAAGGAAAATGAAACCATAGAAGAATCGTATGGCAGAGCAGGTTTGTATGCCGAGTTCGGAAAGATAATTTGTATTGTAGCAGGCTTTTTTGAAAAGGATACGTTTCAGTTGCGTTCATTCAGTGGAGATGATGAGAAGCAAGTGTTAATTGACTTCTCCGTTTTTTTAGAGAAATTTATATTACACCGCAAAAGTACTACCAAACAATTGTGCGCCCATAATGGCAAGGAATTTGATTACCCCTATATAGCACGCAGAATGCTCATCACTAAAGTGCCTATACCTGCAATATTGGACAATGCAGGTAAAAAACCATGGGAAGTTAATTTGATAGACACACTCGAGCTTTGGAAATTTGGCGATTATAAAGCCTTTACATCACTTAACCTGCTTGCCTATATATTCGGACTACCTAGCCCCAAGCAGGAGCTTGACGGCAGCAAAGTCGGCAGTACCTATTGGCAAAAGCGCGACTTGGAAAGCATTGTTAAGTATTGCTGCATAGATGTGGTAACACTGGCCAATGTATATCTTTGCCTGAAAGGCTTAGAACCGTTTAATGAAAACATTGTAGTTTACAAACCATGATAGAAGTTAAAGACATTACAAAAAGCTATGGCAAAACACAGGCCGTGAAAGGCATAAGCTTTTCAATTAAGGATGGTGAATGCTTTGGTTTACTCGGCCCCAACGGTGCCGGAAAAAGTTCCACCATCAATATGCTTAGCATGTTGTTTCCGCCAGATACGGGAAGCATAACCATTAATGGAACCAATGCATCGAATGCAAATGCACAGGTAAAACAAATAATGGGTATTGTACCGCAAGAGATTGCACTGTATGAAAAATTCACCGCATGGGAGAATATTTTATTCTGGGGAAGTATTTACGGAGTAAGTGGCAAGCAGCTTACAAACAAAGCAGAGGAATTACTAAAATGGGTTGGCTTATTTGACCGTCGAAAAGATCTTGTAAAAGATTATTCAGGTGGAATGAAACGCCGTATAAATATTGCATGTGCCCTGCTCCATTCACCCAAAGTATTACTGCTCGATGAGCCTACTGTTGGTGTTGACCCGCAAAGCCGCAACCTTATTTTTGAACTGATACAGCAGTTGAATAAAGATGGTATGACCATAATATATACCACACACTATATGGAGGAAGCTGAAAAGCTTTGCGATAAGATAGGTATTATGGATAATGGTAAGATAATTGCGCAAGGCACGCTTGATGAACTGAAAACACTGAGTGCAGTAAGCGATATGATAGTAGTGGATTGTACCCAAACGCCAGACGAAAAATTTCTTTCAGACAAGCTGAAAACAAATGTTGCAGTTAATGAGAACACAGTTACTATATTATCAAACGATTCAAAGAAAGACCTGACAAACATTGTTACAACATGCACCGATGCTGGCTATGGAATTACCCGCATTGATATACAAAAGGCAAATCTGGAAACCGTGTTCCTTAAAATGACCGGTAAACAACTAAGAGATTAAAACTAACAGCTATGTTTAAAATATTACAAAAAGAATTAAAGGCGCTCTTCAAAGACCGCAGAGCAATGATGCTCGGCCTGTTAATGCCTATTATACTTATATCGATTTTTTCATTGGCTTTTGGCGGCATGAATAAAGAGAGCAACAGGAAAACACGTTTACTTGTTTGTGATGAAGACAAAACAATCTTCTCTCAAAAACTGGTTGCCGATATTGATTCAGTAAAGAATTTTGAAACTGCCACCACTACCACAGATTCAGCTATTGACCTGATAAAGAATGGTAAATACCCTGCCGCATTTATCATTCACAAAGGCTTTACCGATTCGGCAAATGCGGTGAAACCTTTGCCATGGGAATTAAAATATGATGTAGCACAATCGGTAGAGATGCAAATGATGCAGCAATACCTTTTCCAGAGTTTATATGCAAGCATTGGCAAAAGAATGAATGAACGTATGATGCTAAGGAATATGCAACAGCAATTTGCAGGTATGGATAGCTTAAGTATGATGATGGCCATCGGGCAAATGAAAAAAAATGTTGATGCAGGGGCCAAAAACATGCAGGAACTAAGAGAGAACATAATGCGTATTAAAAGTGAGCCAATAGAAAAAGCACCGGATAATGCGGGTATAGTACAGGCTGTTGCTGGTACTGCAGTTATGATGCTTTTGTTCAGCCTTACAGCAATGGGCGGCAGACTATTGGAAGAGAAAGAGAATGGCACATTAAAAAGATTGCTCTACTCTCCACTAACTGCAAGTGATATACTTGGAGGGAAGATGTTAGCTTCAATTTTATTTGCGATGATACAATTGATCATTATGTTCTCGTTCTCATCCATGGTATTCGGGTTGGTACTGGTACCTAAAATAGCAGCTGTATTGTTATTGATAGTAGTTACTGCATTTGCATGCTCTGGCTTTGGAATGTTCCTGGCATCGGTAGTAAAAAGCCGTGACCAGTTGCAGAGCTTAAGCACATTAGCAATTCTCAGCATGTCGGTAATCGGTGGCAGTATGGTACCAAGTTTCCTTATGCCAAGCTGGATGCAAACTGTAGGGCATGCATCTATCAACTACTGGTCTATTCAAGGGTTTTACGATATCTTCTGGAGGCAATTGCCCATAACCGATTTTGTGTTTCTGAAAAAAGTATTGGTATTGTTTTTATTCGGATCTGTTCTTTCTACCATGGCTTTCCGTCTGTTCAGAAAGAATGTTACTTCGATGGCTTAAAGCTATCAGTATACCCAAGGTAAATTACGCACTGCAAGGCTTGATGTCTTGCCAATTTTTGCTCCATTTAAAGCTGCTGCAAAGTGATATGGAGGATTTACTTTAACATGCCCGAACTTATAAATAAAGGCTGTTTCATTTTTATTTATCGGGTTCAGGAATTCCATCAGCCTGTCAATAAAACTCGGGTAAATGGTAGTTTCATAAGTAGTTTCAGGGTATACCTTTTCAAAGTCTGCCAGCCTTTGTTCCAGGTTCTTTTTACCATAGAACACAATATAATTGGGGTACTCAGCCTTAGGCAGGTCAACAGCATTTACATAATATTCTTTGGCAAGATTATCTGTTTTAGTAACCTGTGGTATGTACACATCCCAACGGCCAAGATAGAACAAAGGACTTTGTACAGCTGATTCATCATTCGATTCATCTATCATGAAATTAGCCATATCTTTTTGCTGAGCCAGGTATGTCATCGACTCCACACGCGTACGCTTGGAATAGGTAACTGATATTACAGGCAGTGCAATAAGGTCGAGTGTCCAGAAGAAAACCCAGCAATAGTGCATAAGCTTTGGCCTGCCTTGCCAGAATTTAGACTTCGCATAAAACTCTGACCAGCCGATAAGCCCTAAGACAATGATGAGTGGAACTACAGGAAGTATAAAACGTTCTTGCTTATTCGGAAAGATAGAATGAAAAGCAAAAAATAAAAATGCCGGCCAGAAAAGGACCGGGTATTTTTTCCATGAACGGCCAAACCCGAACATAATGAACAAGCTTATTGGTGGTATAAGCAAGCCACCTATTAGCAACAGGTAATTATACCATTCGCCATTAATAACCTCGGTAGCATGCTCCACGTTGTATTTAATATAGGCACTTAGCTCAGCAAAAGGATGATGCCATATAAGCTGGTCGGCAACCAATTGCACAGCAAGCACTGTTGCAATACCGCCAAGACCGAATGCTATTAAGCCTTTCCAGTTTTTACTGAATAATATTACCAAGCCCATACCCGCTACAAACAAGGCAGATTGAAAACGTGTATTAAATGCAATGCCACACCAGAAACCAACCCATGCGTATGTCTTTAGTTTTTCCTTACGTGCAGGGTCTATCAATAACCAGGTAGCAATAAGCATAGATGGCATGGTTACTACTTCAACCAAACTGCGCACGGCAAACATGGGCATAAAGAACAGAAGAGCCAATATCATTCCTGCTTGCCTTGCTACCTTCATACCGGCCAATTGGTTGGTTATTTTGTAGCCATATACAATTACCAGCATCGACCACATGGCATTGAAGAACCGCAATACATACATTTTACTTTGCGGATCGTTGAGGCCGATTATTTTAAAAATAAGTAATGCTATGTAGTTAAGCCCGGGGTAAAGCAAGGTATATCCATCGGGGCGCGGAGCATCGGCATTGGGCAACCAGTTGTGTGTATAGCTGTACCCGTCTATCCAGGCTTGTGCAGGCTCAATTACAAGAAAATGATCATCGTGCATGCCATACCCTTTTGAAAAGATAACAGCAAGCATCCGGAAAAGGCCACCAAGGAAAAGTATAAGTACCAGCGGGCGTTTCTCCCACATTTCTTTTATCGTCTCTTTCATTTAACTACAGCCGCTGATGGATGAAAATTGTTCTTACCCTCTTGCAGGAACTTTGTGTATTCTTCTATATCGGGCGTGTAGCCGCGTGCAGGAGTTAGTAAACTACCATCGGCATTAACCAATGCGTAAAGTGGTTGTGTATTGCTCTGAAACAAACTTGTTTCCATATCGCTCCATTTATCGCCATAGGTTTCAATTTTCTGGCCTGTTGATTTGGAAACTATTTGCATATCTGTCGGTAGTTCATTCTTTTCATCTACATAAAGCGATACCAGCACGTAATCGTTTTTAATAATAGCAAGCACCTTTGGGTCCGACCACACGTTCACTTCCATCTTACGGCAGTTAACACATGAAAAGCCTGTAAAGTCAATCATAATTGGTTTGTTTACCTGCTTAGCATATGTTACCGCTTCATCGTAGTCGTTAAAACAATTAAGGCCAAGCGGGCAACCTATTTTCTTTTTAGCTCCCGGCACAGTTACACTTGTATTGCTTCCTGAAGTTCCAGATTCAGACAAACCCCAACCCTCGCTGTAAAAAGAAGGAGGAGGAAAGCCACCAATAAGCTTAAGCGGAGCGCCAAACAAACCCGGAACTAAGTAGAGTGAAAATGAAAAAGCAAGAATGGCAAGCAACAAGCGTGTAACACTAACATGCTTTATATCAGAATCGTGGTGGAACTTTATTCTGCCTAATAAATAAAAGCCCATGATGATAAAAATGATGATCCACAACACAAGGAATATTTCGCGCTTTAAAATACCAATAGGCCCGTTTATATGGAAGTGCAGGAACTTAATGTGCAGGCCAACCAAGTCGGCGGTAGATAAAAATTTCAACGCGAACGCTAATTCAAACAACCCGAAAACAACTTTAATGCTATTCAACCAGCCACCCGATTGTGGTAATGAAGTAAGCCAAGAAGGAAAAATTGCAAACAACACAAAAGGTAATGCCAATGCAAACGAGAATGAGAACATACCTACAATAAGGCTCCAGTATTGGTTACTTAGCGAAGCGCCTGCAAGCAGGTACCCTAGAAAAGGGCCCGTGCATGAAAATGAAATAATGCATAATGTAAGCGCCATGAAAAATATGCCAAGCAATCCGCCACGGTCAGCTGCGCTATCGGTGCTGTTACCCCACGATGATGGCAGGGTTAGTTCAAACGCACCGAGAAGCGATATACCAAAAATTACAAATATGATAAAGAAGAAAAGGTTCATCCAGCCATTACTGGCAATAGCATTAAGGCCTGAAGGCCCGAACAATGCTGTAATTATTGCTGCCAGTGCAACATATATAACTACTATTGATACGCCATAGGTAATTGCATCGCGCAAACCCTTTTTGCGGGAAGAGTTTTTTTTTAGAAAAAAGCTAACCGTAAGCGGAATCATAGGAAACACACAAGGAGTAAATAAAGCCGCTAAGCCAATACCCAGGCCTAAAAAGAAAATGCCCCAGTATCCCCCACCCTCAGTAGTTTTTTTTACCGGCGGAATGGTAAATGTAAAATCGACCTGCTTGGGTGCAAGGCAAAAGCCTTTTATGTTACAGCTTTCGTAATACACATTGGCTTTAAGTGTAAAGCCTGCTTTGTTATGTACAACAATCTTTTGCCTGTACGTTACTGAATCTTCAAAATAGTTTTCTATTTCCTTTGGAGAAGTATCTACAAGGGTAATGAGCTTACCATGTTCTTCAGTAGCACCAGTAGTTTTATAATCGGTTGCGGCAACATAGGTAAATGCAGTTGGCACCTGTACGGCACTGGTATCTAACTTTTCAGCGTAAATATGCCAGCCCTTTTCAAGGGTAGCATGCATTACCAATACAAACTCGCTATCGTTCAGCTGGGTTTGTGTAGTTTTCCAGCTAACGGGATTCTCTATTTTACCCTGCGCTTTAACAGAACTGATAAAGGCAACAGATAAAAGAATAGCTAACGCGCCTTTTAAAAGGTGCCTCATAGGTTGTTTTGTGCTACTTAATTTCGTGTATACGCCTTATAGGAATAGTTATGCCGTGTTTCAGCACCACTCTTTCTCCTGTAACGGCCCAAACGGTAGTTTCCACTTGCTTAATGCCTTCAGTATCTTCAAAAACTATCTTAATCTTAACATGATCGCCATTACCTAACTGACTTGCCCTTTCCAGCTCATATTTGCGCCTGGTATGGTCTTCTGCAGTAGTTAATACTTCAATTTCAGGGAAATGCAAATTCGCAATTTCCTCTTTCTCGATCTTCATTGGGCTCTTAACGGTATCCATATCTCTAATCAGTATTTAGTATATTACAAATGTACAATTTTTTTGTAGTACTTGCAATTTTAAATCTGTCGTCGATACGGTGGCCTATTACCCAAACTATGTCTTTGCCCGAAAGCATCACGTACACGCCATCTTTGTCGGATAGCGATACCTTATTATCTATCAAAAAATCGCTTATTTTTTTAGGGCTTTTCATGCCCAGGGGGTAAAATTTGTCGCCTTTGGCCCAGGGGCGTATGGTTAAAGGAAAACTAAGCTTGTCGAAGTCAAAACAGCCTGTTGTTGGCGGGTGAAAGGGTTTATACCCTACAGGCTTATCTTTAGTTGTCATAGACATCTTTAGTTGCCCATTATTGAATGCTTTATCTTCAACAAACAATGGTGTTGTATGGTATTTACTTCGTGTACTTAGTTTTTCCAGTACAAGGCTGCGCCTGTCCTTGGTAAGCCTGTGCGTAAGCGATAAAAACACCTTGCCCGATTGCCCCTTAAGCGATTCGCATATTTCCTTTGCCTGGGTATAGTTAAAGCCAAAGGCTTTTAAATACTCATACAGGTACAGGTGCGGATGCTCCAGTTTGTTAAGCCCGGCAGATGATATATGCACTTTATCATTCTTTACCGATACCAGTTTGCTCACCTTCTCCTCTATGGCACGCTTGTATATCAGTTCAGTTTCGCTCAGGTTTTCAATGGTATGTTTAATGGCCTTAGGTGCATCGGGGCTAATTTTGAGCAACTCAGGTATTAAATGGTGACGTATTTTATTGCGTTCGTATTTGTCTGATGCATTGCTGCTATCCTCTCTCCACTTAAGTTTGCGAACACCCGCATAGCTCTCGATCTCTTTACGGTTGAAACAAAGCAAGGGCCTTAAAATGCTTTCGTGAACCGAGGCAATGCCATGCAAACCTGCTATACCCGTGCCACGCAACAGGTTTATAAAAAAGGTTTCAAGGGCATCGTCGCTGTGGTGGGCAATAACTATATAATCGAACTTGTGTTTCCTTTCGGTTTCTTTCAGCCACTCGTAGCGCAGGTCGCGGGCAGCCATTTGTATAGATACCTTGTGGTTTTCGGCATGGTCGGCCGTATCGAAATGCTTAACATGAAATGCCACGCCATAGCCATCGGCAAGCTTGTTTACAAAGGCCTCATCACCGTCGGATTCTTTGCCACGTAGCTGAAAATTGCAATGAGCTATGGCAAAACTATAACCCGCTTTGCTGAACAGGTCAGCCATAACAACTGAGTCGACCCCACCGCTAACAGCCAGTAAAAAAGTCTTTTGCTCAGGCTTGCGTACAAGCGTGTTTATGTACTTTTTAAACTGTTCTTGTATAAGGAGGTCGGAGATTTGCATAAGGCGAAAATACGCATTTAGTTACTTTCAACACAGAGGCACAAAGAACACAGAGTTACACAGAGACTATGCTTCCATCAGGCTCGCAAAGTAGCACTGTATAGCTCCCACATCGTTGGTTGCAAGCGAGTCGTATTTGCTGTTCAGCTTCATAGCGCCCAATGCCTGCAGGTTGCCCATAGTTATCTTTTCAATGGTAATAGGAATGCCCAGTTTTTTGTACATAGCCCTGAAATCGCTTACACGTAAACGGTTCTGGGGTTGAATGGAATTATCTATCATCTTCCACTCCGCATCGGAATACTTTAAAAAGTTAAAGTGGTTTATGGTTTTATCGAAGTGTGCAAAATGGTCCGACATATCAATAGCATGGCTCATTACCCCGCCCGGCTTTACCAGTCGCTTGAACTCCTTTAAAATACCTTCCAGTATTTCAGGATAAATATGTTCAAAGGTGTTGTTCGAACTTACAAGGTCCATGCTTTTATCGGCAAGGCCACTATTGCGGGCATCTTTCAGTAAGTAGGTAATATGTAATGCAGCCAATACCTGTTCAAAGCTCATGCTTTCGTAATCGGCATCTACCTTTTTTAATGCAGCAAGGCGCTCAGGCACTATCTTTAAATAGGGCGCTAATGCACCTCTGCTTTCATCTTCCAAAAAGCGCTTAATAGCTATGCTGAACGATTTTTTGGTGAGCAGCTCGGTTATATCAATGGTATTAATATTGCTGGCACCGCTCAAAAACAGGCTTATCGGTACTACGGGGTACCAGCCAGTGCCTATTTCAAGGGTATCGTTAAGGGGTTTATTGCAAAGGGTGGTATAACTTTCAATATGGGTTTTGGCATGGCCCAGGCGGTCGAAAAAGTATTCGTCGGTTAGGTATATGCCCTTGGTTACGTACTTCTGGAACAGGTAGTTAATGCTTTGCCCACCCGGCAAGTACGATATGGTCTTTTGAACTACCGCTTTTAGAACCCATTTTTTCATTGCGGCAAAAGTAAGGTTTTAATTTAATTCTGTTCCCTCGCCTTGCAGGAGAGGGTTAGGGTGAGGTCGGTTATGGCTTGTTTGCCCCAAACCCCTGAAGGGGCTTTAAAGGGTTAAGTTAAGGCAATACCATCTTTTTTCTTTCATACTGAATATCCGTTGTTCCATTTTCTTTCCCCACGAGTAAGTCATCGCTTCTAAACTCTAATTGATTAATATTAAATCTGAGTCGCCCATTTTCAAACCCAAGCGTTTGGTCAGCTACATCCTTTATAAAAAAAAGGTAATTATTCCTCTTATTATAACAGAAATTAATAATCTTAAAAGCAAATTTTCTTTCATTAAAATTTCCAAGTATGTAGTATTTCTCATCTTCAATAAAAACTTCTTCCCTCCCTTGTTCATTAGTTAACTTATTCTTATAGGTATTTGTCCAATATCCATTCAATATTTTCTCATTAAATAGATTACTAACTAGTTCATTCGCTTCATTTACTTGTTGCTTCATCTCATTATTAAGGTTCTTGGATTCTAAAAGTTCAGTTTTTGCCTTATCATATAATGTCAAATTCACACTTTCTTTCGTAATAACTTCCTCCAATATTTTGCCTCTTTTCTCATATTCCTCACGGAATCTCAAATACTTTTCAAATGGTATTTTCATACCTTTTGTAATTTCTAAACTCCAATTCTCTCCCCATTTTGTTGCCCAGGATTGCAAAGCTCTAATTAGGTTTCTTATAATTGGCATTACAAGAGTATAAGCAATTGCAAAAATCAAAGGATGTATGAGCGAGTCCCATAGGTTTATATGATCACCAACAAAATCATATATAGATTTTGACCCAGCCTTCTCAACCTGGGAATTATCATGCCATATTACGGCTATTGTTATCCGCCAATTAATGATTAGCCAAGAACAAATAAATGAGAATATTAAAGGGTTGGAGAATCTTTCTTTAATATTTGCTAATATATCTTTTAGTTTTTCCATTTAAGAAAACAGGAATGACAAGTTATTTGAATCCAATTAAGTTTTACTATTTTTTTCAGATTCAGTCTCATAAATAACTTCTTGTGCATGCACTCTAATACGTCCTAGTTCAGCATTTATACCTTTTTCTTTATAGAATTTCTCCAATTCTGAAATAAATATAAACCTGGAACCGATAAAGCCATCTATGAAAAGTTCTTCAAAAATTCTATGCCCAACGGATTTATTTCTTGAGTTTTTATTATTAATGAATTTATCTTTTGCTTGAATTTCCCTTACCTTACAAACTGGTATGTGAATACCAGTTGAAATTAAGTTAGAATCCGGTTTTGTTATATGGCTAGTAGGCCTTAAAAAGGCTGCACAATAAGGGAATCTATAATCTGTCGCGTATTTATTCCCTTGATGACTATTACAATACCCAGCATTACAAATATTGTCCTCAAGTTTTTGAACTTGTTCCAATAAGTTTCCATTACTAAAATATAGTTTACTATCAGCAGAGTCCCAAGTTTTATACTGAAGATGCATAAATCTTACGGTTCCACTCTTCAAATTAAATTGTTCATACACTAAATCTGTTCCTGTTATCCTTTCAGCTTTATCTGGATGAAGCAATCTCAATCGCAAAACCCGATTCCCATGTAATTCGTAATCCTTAACTTTTGCTGATTTGTATATTTCTTTCCCAAAGTACTCATGTCGTGAATTAAGATTAAAATCATGATTAAGCAAAAAATTCTCAGAAATATCCTCTGGTTGAAAATATTCTAATGCAGCCTCTAACTCAAATATTTTTCTTTCAATTAGGTCCGTGGATTCACCGGCACCCAATAATTTTTGTTCCTCTTCTAAATCCTTAATTATTATTTCTTCAGGAGTAACTTTTTTCTTTTGTTCCCCTGACATGAGCTCTGCCTTCTGTTTATAATATCTTACCGTTTCGCTTTCATTTGTTTTCTTTAGCAAATCAGTAATATCTTTATATAATTCAGGGTCTATATCATAAATCAACTGAATCGCTTTTTTATAAGGGACAGCCTGTGGTGTTCTTTTTGCAATAGTTAGAGCCTCACGCATTGCACAAAGTATTCGAAAAGCATTATCACGCCTTTTAGATTCTTCAATACTGTTATCAGCAAAAATTGTCATATTCCTATTATTATAAGGACCAATTGAATTAGTCCAACATAATAAAAATAAGTAATGAATTAACAAATGATATAGGAAATATGTCTAATATTCGAAAAAACTAGGTATAAATACCTAGTGCATACCTGCCTTCTTCCCCACCCGCTCCACTATCTTTTCACTAAGCTTAGGTACCGAGTGCAGGCAATCGGTGCATATATAAAAGTTCTTATCAAGGCCCTCAATCTTAATCTTGTGGGCATCTTCCAGAGGAATCTCCTCATCGCAATCGCAGCATATAACAATCTCGTTCAGCATTTTGTTAATTTAATTAACAATTATATGGCAATTATATTAACAATTTGGGAAATAAACAAGAAAAAAAACCCTTTTTTTTACCCCTCCCATCCTCCCCATGCGGGGAGGCTTAAATACACTTCGGGGTTGTTTAAAACCTTATCAGGTTTCGCTTTTCAAAAGCATAGGGCATAGTTAAATTTGCATTACCGCTTATTATAAACTGTAATGTACTACTCTTTGAACCTTGTATTGAAAATAAATATGTTTTGTGGCAAATTCTTTGGCATGCTCAGACTGATAAAATACAATGGGGTGACGGGTTACAAAACGATGATTTTTCAGGAAATATTTTTATTGATTATCAGCATGTTGACGGGTAACAAATTCAAAAAGTGTAACCCGTGATTCAATTACGAATCTTGAGAGTAAATAATGCTTAGTGAACCTTTGTGTATTTAGTGTCTTTGTGGTGAAAAATCAGGAAATAGGCAAAAGGTGGGCGCGGGTAAGTCCCGAGTGCTCGGGAGCAAGCGGGGAGCAAAAGCAGCCCCGCAAAAGGAACGCCCAAAACAGTATTGAGAGTTAAAACTCCGATTACTACATACTTTTTAGCTTACTAAGTACTATATTTGTAACAGATAGCCACTATGTACAAAAAAGCTTTTTTTATTTTTTATATACTTTGCTCTTTCACAACCATTGGCCAAACCAATAATTTATGTGGCATTTGGTTTGGTTACGGCTATCAGTGCGAGAATATTGGTCCCGGGGGTTGGACTACTTTTTATACTGTTCCGTACGAAATAATCTCAATTACTCAACAAGGCAGCTATACTACTGCAACCAAAGTTGTTGGCGACAACTGCGTAACCAGCGGCAATATTACCTGGGAGGGATATGACACTGCAGCTGATTTCAATGTTCTTGTCACCGTAGGCTCTCCAATATCACCAAACGCAGCTCAAGAACCGGTAACAATATTCGTTACAGACTCTACGCACATTAATCTTGGGTATATGCATTATGTAAAAGCGAGTTGCACGCAGGTAGATAGTATGAGTTACTTGTTTAATAATAATGATGTTGCCTGCTTAACATGCTCTTTTTTAAATATGCCTAATGTATTTACTCCCAATAACGATGGCATTAATGATGTTTTTTTACCTGTCATTGCAAAAAACATAGTTGACTATAGTCTGAGAATATACTCGCGCTGGGGCCAGCAGGTATTCTTTTCAAGTGACTTTACACAAGGCTGGAACGGAAAAATTGGCACTCAAGATGCATCTGCAGGTGTGTATTACTGGATATGCGACTACAAGGGTACTTCAGGAAGCTCTCAGAATAAAAAAGGATTTCTGGAACTGATCAGATAGTTGGCTGAATTATACTTAAGGCCTGCTATCAATACTTACAGGACCGGGACCCCAGAAGGCTATTAATAAGGCACCACCGATCATCGACAGGTTTTTCATGAAGTTAGCCATTTGCATTTGTTCGGTGGCAAAATCTGCAATACCCCAAAAACGGTGCATAAAAAGTGTAACCGGAATTAAAAAGATAATAATAAGCCACGCGCCCCATTTGGCCTTATACCCAATTATTATGCTTAATGCGCCAAGGGTAGCAATAACGCCCGATAAGGGTACCAATATGTTTGGTATGGGTACGCCCATTTTATCGGCATAGCCTATGGCACCGGCAGAAAAATGCCCTTCTATGGTCATAAGAAATATGAGCGAGAAAAGTGTTCTGCCAATTAAAGGAATGTATTTCATAACGCTTGTTATTGGTTTACTGCTATAAAGTTAGTTCCCTGCTAAGGGTAAGTATATTAGTAATCGATTAACGAGAGAAAATTGGGGGTAAGATGTAAGAGAATCTGGCTATATCAATTCTGGGCGTTCCCCTGCGGGTCGGGCTTTACGTTACAACTCCGCGCTACGCTTGCGGGGTTTCCACTGCAACGCGAAGCCTCACGAGTTCAAAAGCTAATAAGCGCTACGAGTAATCCCTAACGCAAACTACACCTATTGTCAGCCTGAGCCTGTCGAAGGCCTACCACTACTTTACAAACTTTCCACTTTATGAACTTTACAAACTGAAAGAAATAGGCTAAAGGTGGGCGCGGGTTAGCTGCAAATGATGCGAGTTTAGAAAACTCAGGCAAGCATGGAGCGAAAGGCGCCCCGCATGAAATTAAGAATTGCTGCCGTAAAAGAATGCTTAGTGAACCTTTGTGGCTTAGTGACTTAGTGGCAAAAGGCTAGGAAACCCACCCCTTCACCCCTCCCAAAAGGGGATTTAAAATATACTTTACAGGGCTTATCGATAATGTACTAACAACAAGCAATCAGCGTTATATACTTGTATAACAGTATTTATGAAAATGAAAAGCAGAGGAATAATATTGATAGTTGGTACCATGCTTTTAGTAGGATGTAACCGCCAGCCCGTGCCACAGGTGGTACAACAACCCACTGCAAAAGACTCACTTGTAAAACAGGTTCAGCAAAAAGATTCGTCGATAATGGCATATATACGCACTGTAAACAGCATACAACACAGTATAGATACCCTGATGATTGACGCCAAAGTATTGAAGAAACATGGGAATGAACCGATACGCGATACAAGCACTTTGCTGAGTGAAATAAGAACTATAGGAAGCATTATTTTAAAAGACAAAAAGGCTTTGGCCGAAATGCAACGAAAGCTAAAGATTACTAACGAACAGAATAACGAACTGGTTGACCTTGGTGAGAGCCTGAGTAAACAGCTGAACGAAAGAGATTCAGAAATAAATGCCATGCAAACTGAACTATTCAGAACAAAAACATCGTTGAGTAATTTGGCAAAACAGTTTAACGACAGCATTAACGTTATAAACCAGCAACGTGCGCAAATAAGCGTAATGCAAATAGCAGGCAACACGGTGTATTACATTGCGGGCACCGAGGACGACCTTGTACAAAAAGGCCTGATTGTGAAAGAAGGCGGTGCTGTTGGCCTTGGCAGGGTACCGGTGCTTAGCCAGGCTATGAACGAAAACGGCCTTGTAAAAGGAGACCTTACCAAACTTACTTCAATTCCCTTAAGCGGCAGGCTTCAAAAATTAGTAACTGTACATCCTTTTAAAGCGTACCGCATTACCACCGACGGCACTACCGACAAAATAATCATCACCGATCCGCAGGATTTTTGGAGCAAGAGCAAATACTTAGTTGCCATTGTATCCAATTAAGAATTCAAAAACCTTCATGACCACATTAGTAAAAGAATTTGGGCGATTCTTGCTCCCTGCTTACCTGAACTACCTAAACTCGCATCATTTGCAGCTAACCCGCGCCCACCTTTACCTAGCTCATGTATTTGCGTTAGGGATAGTAGCGGAAACCCCGCAAGCGCAGCGCGGAGTTGTAGCGGATAGCCCGACCCGCAGGGGAACGCCCAAATTGAATTACGAATTAAAAATTACGAATTACGATATTTAGCAAGGTTGCTTAGTACCTAGTAATGACGAAACTCATAGGCAAGAAAGAGCAAAATTTTTACCTTTGAGAAAAGCAAAGGGCATGGGAGCAAGAATAACATCGATAGAACAATACCATAGCGACTATAAAAGAAGCGTAGATGCGCCTGAGGCCTTTTGGGCCGACATAGCTGGTGAGTTTACCTGGAAAAAGAAATGGGATAAGGTATTGGAATGGGATTTTAAAGGCCCCAATATAAAATGGTTTGCCGGTGGCAAGCTGAACATTACCGAAAACTGCCTGGACAAGCACCTTGCCAAGCGTGCTAAACAGACTGCCATTATATGGGAACCGAATGATCCGAAAGGCAAAACAAGGCATATTACCTACCATGAATTATTTGTTGAGGTGTGCCACTTTGCCAATGTGCTGAAAAATAACGGTGTAAAAAAAGGCGATAGGGTTTGTATTTACCTGCCTATGGTGCCCGAAGCGGTGGTGGCTATGCTTGCCTGTGCACGTATAGGAGCCATACACTCGGTGGTGTTTGCAGGCTTTTCGTACCAATCGTTGGCCGATAGAATTAACGATAGTAGTTGCGAGGTAGTTATTACTGCCGATGGTGCTTACCGTGGTGCCAAAGCCATCGAACTGAAAAAGATAGTTGACGAAGCACTGGAGCATTGCCCTACCATAAGAAAAGCAATAGTACTGAAACATACCGGCGTAGCTGTAACCATGCGCAATACAAGAGATGTGTGGTGGCACGAAGAAATGGAAAAAGCCAAAACAGATTGTGCCGCTGAAGAAATGGATGCGGAAGATATGTTGTACATATTATATACATCGGGCTCAACGGGTAAACCCAAGGGCGTGGTGCATACCACGGCGGGTTACATGGTGTATGCTTGGTATTCGTTCATTAATGTGTTTCAGTATAACGAAGGCGATGTGTATTGGTGTACGGCCGACATAGGCTGGGTTACGGGCCACTCGTACATTGTATACGCGCCATTGTTAGCAGGTGCAACCATGCTTATGTTCGAGGGTATACCTACCTACCCAGATGCCGGGCGCTTTTGGCAGGTGGTTGATAAACACAAGGTAAATATTTTATATACTGCGCCAACGGCTATCCGTTCGCTAATGGCTGCGGGCGATGAATTTGTAAAGCCTTATAAGCTCGATTCGTTGCGGGTATTGGGCAGTGTGGGTGAACCTATAAATGAAGAAGCATGGCACTGGTACCATGGCAATATTGGTAAGAACCGTTGCCCATTGGTTGATACATGGTGGCAGACCGAAACAGGCGGAATACTTATTTCTCCGCTTGCAGGCATAACCGAAACCAAACCAAGCTATGCTACGTTTCCCTTACCGGGCGTGCAACCTGCAATTGTTGATGCCGAAGGAAAGGAACAACAAGGCAATGATGTAGAAGGCGGGCTATGTATAAAATTTCCATGGCCGGGTATGATACGCACCACCTATGGTGACCATGAACGTTGCAGGCAGAACTATTTTACCACGTACAACAATATGTACTTTACAGGCGATGGCAGCAAGCGCGATGCCGATGGTTACCGCATAACAGGCCGTGTGGACGATGTAATAAAAGTATCGGGCCACCGCTTAGGTACTGCCGATATTGAGGATGCCATTGATGAACATCCTGATGTGGTAGAGTCTGCCGTAGTCGGTTATCCGCACGATATTAAAGGGCAGGCCATTTACGCCTACGTAATATGCACCAAGGAACGTGAAGATATACCTGCACTGCGAAAAGAAATAATGGATGTGGTTACAAAGCTGGTCGGCCCAATTGCGCGACCTGAGAAGATACAAATAGTGAGAGGCTTACCAAAAACAAGGTCGGGAAAGATAATGAGGCGTATATTGCGCAAAATTGCGGAGGGGGAAACGGGCAATCTTGGTGATACCTCTACCCTGCTCGACCCTACCGTTGTTGACGATATAAAGAAAGAAGCGCTATAGAACTTATATGAATAAAGGCAAAATATATTTCGCATCAGACTTTCATTTGGGTGTGCCTACCCGCGAAAAAAGCCTTGAGCGCGAAAAGCTTATTGTACAATGGCTTGACGAGATCCGTAAAGACGCAGCAGAGATTTACCTGATGGGCGATATGTTCGACTTTTGGTTTGAATATAAAAACGCAGTACCTAAAGGATTTACACGCTTGCTCGGAAAGCTGGCAGAGATATGCGATTCAGGCATTCCTGTTTATTTATTTACCGGCAACCACGATATGTGGATGTTCGATTACCTGCAGGATGAATTGGGGGTAATAATATACCGCAAGCCTGTTGTGAAAGAATTCAATGGCAAAAAATTCTTCCTTGCCCATGGCGATGGACTTGGCCCCGGCGATAATGGATATAAGTTCATTAAAAAGGTATTTGCTAATCCGCTTTTACAATGGATGTTTGCACGCATACACCCTAACACGGGGATTGGCATTGCTAACTTCTGGTCGGGCCAAAGCCGCGGCAGTGGCGGCATTGAAAAAGACAAATGGAAGGGCGACGAGAATGAATACTTAGTGCAGTTCGTTAAAAAGACCCTACTGAAAGAGCATTACGACTACTTTATATTCGGACACAGGCACCTTCCGCTTGAAATGAAAATAGCTGATTCAGTTTACATCAACTTAGGCGAATGGATCAACTATAGCAGTTATGCGGTATTCGATGGCGATAAACTTGAGTTGAAGAGCTTTAAGCCCATTCAGGCGTAAAAAGCAACCATGCCATTTTAAACCTAAAACTTAAGAAATTGTTAAGTTTTCGCTTTGGTCACTGTGGCTAAAGCAATAGCCCCTATTTTCACGGCTATTATTGGCAAAACCTTACATTTTATAATACTATATCCTTAATAATAGGAGCATAATTCAAACACAATGAAAAAAATAATTACACTGATCACTTTTGGAATACTTTTCCAACTATCAGTAAAATCGCAGGTTTTCAACCCTGCCACCAAAATAAATTGTTATTTCACCAGCCCGGTTGACACAACCCTGGCGCATGGTACAAAGGCAATTGCCCTGCTTCATTCTACTGCAGGAGATACCATGATAGCCTATATTAACAGGGCAAAGTACACCCTCGATTTTTGTTATTTCGGTTATGAAGAAGACAGCAACTGGTTTGAAGAAGGCTATGTTCCACCTATACATACTGCTATCAACAATGCATATGCAAGAGGCGTGAAGATCCGCTGGATAAGCAATACAATAGATTCTAACCTGGGGTTCTGTAATGCATACACACCTAACTATGGTTTAGATTCTATCAACCCTGCTATACCTAAAGCTGCAAGGCCTAATAGTTCCTTTGCCGTTATGCATAATAAATTTATAGTAATAGATGGAAAATCATCTAACCCCAGCGACCCGATCGTATGGACAGGAAGCATGAACATTGAACCGGGCCAATTAGCAAAGGACCTGAATAACATTATCATCATTCAGGATTCGGGAGTTGCACATGCATATACCGGTGAGTTTAACCAGATGTGGGGCGATACTGTTGAAGGTGGACCTACAAATGCAGCTAATCAAAAATGGGGAAGTGCGAAGAAATTTATAGGGAATCACCATTTTTTAGTAGGGAACAATAAAATTCCGGTTGATGCTTACTTCAGTCCTGAAGACAGTGCCGGTAATGCAAAATACGGTACCAATTCACGCATACTGGCAGCTATGGCAAAGGCACATAGTGAAATTGACGTTTGTATGTATGCATTTTCATATAATGTAAATGCCGACTCAATGATAGCGGAACACAAAAGAGGTATTTATGTAGCCTGTATTATAGATGGCGGATATTCAGGAGATCAGCCTTATGTATTGCTCAAGCCTGCAATTGATAGTATGGTGCAGATATATAGCGAAGGTAGCAGAACCAATCCAACATGTAACAGTGCAGTCCCTATGCGTTTGTGCCATAATAAATACATGATAGTAGATCCTTGTTATTGGAGCAGTCCTATGGCACAACCAATGGTTGAAACAGGGTCGCATAACTGGAGCAGCTCAGCAGACCAGGTAAATGATGAAAACATAGTAATAGTGCACGATTCCACTATTGCTAATTTATATTACCAGGCGTATCATCCCGCGTTTATAGCGGCTCAACTATCCATGGGATTAACCCATACATTTAGCCAGATAGTATGCCCTACGATTGATGAAGGAGTGAATCAATTAACTGAACCATCTGCGGGAATTAATGTGTATCCTAATCCTGCACACAATCAATTGACTGTTGCATTTAGCAATATTAAGGCTAAGGATGCCATATACCAGGTTTATAACCTAATGGGGCAAACAGTGCTGAGCGGCACCTTAAAAACAACCACTAGTAAAATTGATCTGAGTTCCTTATCTGCCGGAATGTATATGCTGTCAGTTCAAGCTGGGAATGCCCGTTATACTGAAAAATTCAGCTGTATTAAGTAAGAGGCAAAATCTGGTTAACAATTCCTGCTTAAAGCAGGAATTGTTGTTGGTAAACCTAAGTTGAAGCATTTCAAATCCATTAACGATGAAAGAGATTACTCTGCTTTAGAAGTTAGAGAATACACCCTTTGTAACTGCTATTTGCCCATTACCAGAGGCAGAATCTTTCTGAATTACACAATTGAATACACCGCTGAACAAACCGGTAGCTTTATTGAATGATGTAACAGAAATGGTTCCGCTTACGGCCCACCAATACCTATTGGCACTATCAAGTGTTATACCCGGATAAGTTATGCCCTTGGTAATTACTACAGTTCCTGTATCTGAAGGTGTTGGAAATTGAAGGCCAATTCCATAGTTTTTACTTGCACCGTCAAGCTCAATATCAGAATTATGAAACGGATCGTTGTTTGTGCTTGTAATAAATACTACTGAATTCCCCTCAACAGTTGCAGATAATGTAGGTTCAATATATACCGTATTAGTGGTATTATTAACAACATTCGGCTGCTGTTTCTGGCAAGAAAACAGCGCGATAACAACAAACGATAACAGGATTTTTTTCATTGGATTTTATTTTTAGTGTCTAACAAGAACGCCTGCTTATTACAAAAAGTATAAAATGACTTAATAAAAAAAGCCTCGCAAATGCGAGGCTTTCCACAATAAATACTGATGAATTTAGTTAGCACCCATTCTTTCAACAAGGTCAACCAAACGGTTTGAATAACCCGATTCGTTATCGTACCATCCGCTGATCTTAACCAGGTTACCAATTACAGCTGTTAAGCCTGAATCGAATACGCATGAGTGAATGTTGCCTACAATATCGCTTGACACAAGAGGTTCATCAGAATATTCAAGCACACCTTTCAATACACCTTCTGATACCTTTTTGAATGCTGCATTAATATCAGCTACAGTAGCAGGCTTCTTAACAATAAATGTAAAGTCGGTAATAGAACCATCAGGTATAGGAACACGGATAGAATCACCTGTCAGCTTACCTTTCAACTCAGGAAACACTTCGGCAATAGCCTTAGCCGCACCGGTTGAGGTAGGCACCATTGAAAGCGCAGCCGCACGTGCCCTGCGAAGGTCGCTGTGAGGTGCATCGTGTAAACGTTGGTCGCTGGTGTAAGCATGTACAGTGGTCATAAAGCCAACTTCAATGCCCCAGTTTTCGTGAATAACCTTTGCCATTGGTGCAGCGCAGTTTGTAGTGCACGATGCATTTGAGACTACAGTGTCAGTATTTTTCAAGTCCTTATCGTTTATACCAATAACGATGGTCTTTATATCGGTTCCCTTTGCAGGTGCCGAAAGAGCCACCTTACGTGCTCCCGCAGCAATATGCTTTTCAGCGCTTGCTTTATCTAAAAACAAACCGGTAGATTCTATTACCACATCTACTCCAAGTTCTTTCCATGGTAATGTTGCTGGGTCTTTAATACCGGTTACTTTTATCTTATGGCCGTTGATAGTAAATGAACTGTCATCAGCGGTAATGGTACCGTCGAACTTACCATGTATAGAATCGTATTTGAACAAGTGCGCAAGTGTTGATGCACTTGTAATATCATTGATACAAACTACTTCAATATTACTGCGTTTTAAAAGAGCCCTTAGGGTAACTCTTCCTATTCTTCCGAAACCGTTGATGGCTACTTTTATTTTGGTCATAAATGTGTGTGTTATTAAATGAGGTTGCAAATTTAAACTTAGTGCGGGTAGATGCAACAAAAAAGCCCCGCAAATGCGAGGCTTTTTTATGATTATTTATCCACAAACTTACCTTGCCACGACAAATCGTGTTGTCTGGCGGAAGTTTGAGCCCGTTACTGTAGCTAAGTATACGCCTACAGCCATATCCTGAGAATTGATAGTTACATTATGAATTCCCGGTGCATCACTTGCAACAGGTATTTCTTTCACTATCTTACCCTGTGTATCATAAATGGTTACAGTTACTTTATCACTCTTAGGTAAGGTAAAGCTTAAGGTACCACTTACATTCATTGGGTTCGGGTAAATGTTCAATTTAACATTCACATTGGTTGCATCTATTTGCGCAATACCGGTTGGAATAAAGAAAGTAGTGTCAACCCATGCACCACGGCCATGAGAACCGAGATATATAGCACCTGAGTTATTACATTGGTATGGCGCCAGGGTTTGTTGTCTGATAGCACACATAATGGTATTTGCAAGCCCTGCATTATCTGCACTCCACACAGGAGAACCTACTGAAATATCGGTTGTAGTATACACACCATGTTCAGTAGCTACAATAGCACTATTTGCAAAAGTACTGTGTAACACATGCATTACTGAACCATACACAGGCATTTCAGGCAAATTACCTTGCCTGCTGCTAAATGTTGGGGTTGCCGAAAGAGCATTACTACTGAAATAAACGTGTGTACCACCAACATAACTACCTGTGGTAACAATTACGTTATTACCATTAGATGGATCTACTGATATACTTAAAATATCTGCTCCACCTACACCTACAGCTGAGGTAAGGCTCTTTGATATTACTCTTGTATATGGATTTGCAACAGCGTGCTGACCTGGCTTAATAGTCCAAAGTGCACCTGTACGCATTGAAGTATCAATTATTGAATCTAAGTTTGAGAACCTGAAGAATTGTCCGTTTTCAGTACCCACAAAAACTGCATCACCATCAGGTGACCATGCAAGGCAATGCACAGGATCATTACCTGAAAATGCATCAGGTTTAGATAATGGCCCGCCAATTGGCATCCAGAAAATAGGATCAGCAAAATCAATTGCCTGCATCATCATCCAAACACCATTGCTCGCTGAGAATGCAGTAGCTATTTTTGAAACAACCCTGTTTTGAACCTTAACTGTATCGCCTGCTACAACTGATTTATTTATTTTGTAAGGGAACAGAATATTTCCGTTCGGACTTACTGGCAGAATAGTATCACCGGCAGCATACGACTTGTCTGCAATCCAGATTATTGAATCAAGCGTCCTGGTATCATATCCATTTTCATACAAAGCAATCGGGTCAACAAAACAACCTGAACCAAGCCTATCAACGCTATCGATTGTTGAAGTATATGCATTACCCGGATTTCCATAACCAAGCAGGTTTACAGAACGCAGAAGGGCATCATTGTCCGTCGTAACGTAATATGCATTTGGGTTTAAGCCCGAAATAGCCGATTGGCTGCCATCACCGCCGCCAAGTTCAACCGCATCACGGTTATAGAACAAATTCCCTTCAATATACGGAGTTCCGTTATCCTGTGTGCCACCAATAACGCCTTCTCCCTGAGCAGTTACGAAAGGCGAACAGGCAATAGCATAGAACTGGGTAACGTTATAATTTTTGTTTGAAGCAGCCCAATTCGTGCCACCATCTGTACTCTTGTAAAGTCCACCATCACAGCCTATAAATACTTGATTTGTGCTAACCGGGTTGAAAACGATCGCATGCATATCAGGGTGTACATACTTAGGATCGCCAGCGCCGCCAAAATAAGCAGTAACACTAGCCCATGTACCGGTTGAATCTCCGGCTGCTGTTTGTGTCCATGACCATAAGGTTGTTCCACCAAATAAGGCATACCCCGGATTGGTCGGAGAAACACCGATTGTATTATCATATGATCCCTGACCACCACTAGTTGAACCAGGTTCGCCATAAGGGTCAAATGCTTTACTTCCACCAGGACCTATTTCTATCCATTCACCACCAACCTTTGAACTTACTCCGGTCAGTGTCATATAAATTCCTATAAAATTTCCACCAATTAATGAAGCATAAATGTAATTGGGATTACTTGGCGCTATTGCAAATTCAATACGACCTCCACCGGTAGATGGCAAACTGCCATAACCTGAATTATGCATCATGGTGAAATTTGTATTTGAAACCGAAGGATATGCATAATAACCGGTGCCATTATAACAGGCAACAACCACCTGGCCATCTTCTGAAATCTTTACATCTAATGCCTGTCCGGTCATTTTTGAAGTACCATTGGTAGTGGCATAGCCAAAAGTATTTCCACCATCGGTACTAACCATTAAACCTGCACTTGTACCCGCATAAATTATAGCCGGGTTGGTAGGGTTAATGGCAATTCTGTTTGTATAAGCCCATACAACACCACCATTGTTAGCCAATGTAGGAGTAGCAGCTTTAATTGGGGTAAATGTAGCTCCGTCATCTCTTGATTTAAACATTCCACCACCTAAAATACCAGTACTAAATGCTTGTCCCTGAACATATAAAGAAAAACCTTCACCTGTTCCAATAAATATATGGCCACTATCATCCTGTGCAATGCAAGACACACAAATATTCGGAAGGTTATCATTTATACTATCCCATGTGTTTCCGCCATTTACTGATTTCCATAAACCACCTGAAACACCACCTGCAAACATTGTTTGGCCGGAAGGGTCGTTTTTATCAAAAAGTATAGCCCTGGTTCTGCCACCAATGTTAGAAGGACCAAGATTACGCCAGAACATACCAAAGTTACTCTGCAACCTATGTACTGCATTGAACTTAGCTACTGCCTGATCGGCCTTAAGCATTGAAGCATAATCCATGGCATTGGTTGCCGGATTTTTACGCGCATTAAAGAAGTATTGTGCCATACCGGCAGCCCCTGCATCTTTATCTTCAGCCTTAGCAATACCTGGTTGGTATTGACGGGTATTATTACTGTTAAAAAAATATAAACCGGAAACTAATGCCAATCCGGCAATTACAACCGGAAAAGAAAACGAAGAACGTACAATAACCTCTTTATTTTTCATAATTATCAATTTGTTTTACAAATATATATAATCTAACTTACTGACCTTTTAATTTTATTCTTTTTTGTAAATAAAAGTTCATAATACAAATATAGGGCCTATTTGTTTATATAATTCGCCCATTTATTATATTGCTTGAACAGACCTGTGAATGGCTATAAAATGGTTGCGAAACCCATTTTGCTTATAACCGTTCCAAGAAAACGGTATCAGTTAAAAAATATGCTTTTCAGCATGGTATGAAGACCTGACAAGCGGCCCGCTTTCAACATAGCGGAACCCTTTTGTAAGGGCAATTTCACGCAGTTCAGCAAAAACGTCGGGGTGAACAAATTGCTGCACCACCGCATGTTTAGGTGTTGGCTGCAAATACTGGCCCATGGTTAAAATATCAACGCCTACTCCTGCAAGGTCGTCCATGGTTTCAATAATTTCTTCTTTTGTTTCACCTAAGCCAAGCATAATACCCGATTTGGTATGCATTCCTGCGTCTTTAAGCATTTTCAATACACTTAAACTCCTGTCGTATTTTGCCTGTACCCTAACCTGCTTGGTAAGCCTTCTAACCGTTTCCAGGTTATGCGAAACAACCTCGGGGTGAACTTCTACAATTTTAGCAACCAATTCCGGCTCTCCTTTAAAATCAGGTATGAGCGTTTCGAGTGTAGTACCTGGGCTTTTTCTGCGTATGGCACGTACGGTCTCCATCCAAATAGATGTTCCACCATCCTTCAGATCATCTCTGTCAACTGAAGTTATAACACAATGCTTCACTTTCATAAGCGATACTGCATCAGCTACTCTTTCAGGTTCCTTAAGGTCTGCCGGTAATGGCCTGCCAGTAGCCACTGCGCAAAACTGGCATGAACGGGTACAGATGTTACCTAATATCATGAATGTAGCTGTGCCTGCTCCCCAGCATTCGCCCATATTAGGGCAGTTTCCACTTTGGCAAATGGTATGCAGCTTATTACCATCAACCGCTTCACGTACTTTAAGGTAATTTTCGCCGGTAGGTAATTTTACCCTTAACCATTGAGGTTTACGAGGCGCTTCCTGGGCTATTTTTTCTGTAGTTTCTGTATTCACAAACAAATATTAGGTTAAAACCAACGCTTGCCAAAACTAATACTGAGGTAGTAGTTTAAAAAGAACTGATTGTTTTTACTGAACTGTGGCGCCATAATTTCTATAGGTGCAGGGTATGCATCGAGCTCAACCCCTACTTCAATAGCTTTTATCATATCATGTCGGTTTCCATAATCAACATTAACACCTAACCTGGCATATCCACCCGGGTGAAAGGTAAGCTGGTCTAAGCCATCGAACCCTGAGGCAGCGCCATATATACTATCCGGAAGATCATGTGTAGGATTATATTTCTGAGTCGAAAGATTTAAATACGGGTCGTTCGGATTAGGTGAACTTGTAAGCACTTCAAGGTATACAGGTTTCAGCACAGCTAAAGACAAACCCAAGGAATATACAGCATCAACCTCTACACAATGTTCGTCGTTCTTTCTCCACAATGTTCTGTAATACCCTGTACCGAAACGGAACACTTGCATATCATTAAGTTTTCCGTAATAGTAACTCGAAGCATCGGGATAGCTTGGGTTTTGCACACTAACTTCTTTATCGCTATGCATGCTTGAGGTTTCAATTTCCCAAAACCACTTACTGTATATTGATACTATTTTAGCTCGTCTGAAAAAAAGTCCCCAGCCTTCGGAATGCATAAAAGCGCCACCCATGGCAATGTCTTTATACACTACATTCACATCCTCTCCGTTGGCAACTTTGGTCAAAACATCCTGTGCCCTTGCGGAACTGCAAAACAGGGCGGAAACAAACAGGCTTATAACAATGTATTTTTTCAACTTAAGCAATGTTATATTTGCAGGAACAAAGTTAATAAAAAATAAGCATTTCCATATGGCTACATCAAAAATAGTTTACACCGGTGAATTACGTACAGAAGCCACTCACCTTGCATCGGGCGCTAAAATAATTACCGATGCACCGATCGATAATCATGGCAAGGGGCAAGCCTTTTCCCCAACCGACCTGCTGGCAACATCATTAGCCAACTGTATGCTGACGGTTATGGGCATTGCCGCAAACACACATTCTATAAAAATGGATGGTGCCTGGGCCGAGGTAACCAAGGTTATGGCAGCTAATCCACGCAGAGTATCTGAAATTCATTTGAAACTTACCATGCCGGCAAACAATTACAGCGATAAAGAAAAAAGCATTCTTGAACATGCAGGCCGTACATGCCCGGTTGCAAAAAGTATTCATCCTGATATTCTGCAAGATATAGTGTTTCAGTGGTAAGCTGCTGATTTTTGTAATTGTAATTTATAACCAAAAAGGAAATTGAACGTAGAACCGAGTCTAAACGATTCGAATGCGGAAAAATTCACTTATCATCTACTTTTCTATTATTTTTTTGTGCTTTAATTCATTAAGGGCTAATGCGCAACATTCAGGCGATTCTTTTTTGGATTTTGGCATTGGAATAGATATGAGTGACAGATATGGCAATACGTTTGCAAACGATATTTCGGCCCATATTAACTCCTACTATGTAACTTATGCTACATATAATTTTAATGTAAATTGGCCTTTAGTATATAATGCTTCTTTTGATTACGGAATTACAAACTGGTTTGCGCTTGGAATAGGAGCCTCTTATGAAAGTTTCAGTGGACAGGCAACTTCCAGTACAACATACCAGAACCAATATACTGATCAACTAAGCGCCTTTAACATAAGAATACGACCTATATTTCATGTTCCGAAAACCTATTTAATAAATTTCTACCTGGCATTGCCTGTGGGCATTACGTTCTGGAACGATGTTTACAATAACCCCGATACACACTCGTATTATTATCAGCCATTTTTCATGCAACCAAAATTTGAGGTGTTAAGTATGCAGGTATTAGTGGGTGTTTCGTATTTTATTTCACACGGTGTTGCCATACATGCCGAGGCAGGCCTTAGCTTTCCTTATAACGGTGAGATAGGCTTAACTTTCCTGCTGGGCAGAAAGTAGAAATATATTGCTGTACATAATATCATTTCTATATTTGTTCATCATTACTTCATTTTCAACTATTACGTTTGCACCATAAACCAATTATTGTTTCATTATGAAAAAGATCATGCTCATCATCGCCGCACTTGCAGGTATATACAGTACTTCCTTTGCACAATTTAATCTAAACAGCTTAAAGGGCGATGCCAATAAAGAATTGAACAAGGTTGAAGGCAAAAAGGATTCCACCGGTGGAACAGGATTAAGTAACGACGATATTGTAAATGGTTTGAAGAATGCACTGACAGTGGGTTCGAACAATGCCGGAGCTTCAGCATCAAAGACGGATGGTTTTTTAAAGGACAGCCTTATTAAAATACCGTTCCCGCCTGATGCACAAAAGGTAAAGGACCTTGCAGTTAAAACAGGTCAGCAAAAACAGGTTGACGATTTTATTGTTAGTCTTAACCGCGCTGCTGAAAAAGCTGCAGTTAAAGCTGCTCCCATATTTGTAGATGCTATTACCTCTATGAGCATAGGCGATGGATTATCGATATTAAAAGGCAACAATGATGCTGCCACACAATATATGAAAGGTAAAACCAGCCAGCAATTGCACGATGTATTCCTTCCGATTGTAAAGGATGCTATTGCAAGCGTTGAAGTAACCAAATACTGGACACCCCTTTCGGAAGCATATAACAAAACCTGTTTTTTAACCGGAGAGAAGAAAGTGAATACAGACCTGAATGAATACGTTACACAGCAAGCGCTGAATGGAATATTTGTATTACTGGCACAGGAGGAATTGAAGATTCGCCAAAACCCTGCTGCACGTGTTACCGATATACTTAAAAAGGTATTCGGCAGCCTGGATAAAAAATAATCCCTAACATCACTTAGTAAAAGCCCAACCAATTTGGTTGGGCTTTTTGCATTTCTTCCTTCTCCTTATAGGAGAAGGATTGAGGATGAGGTCGCATAGTAGCAACCTGAATAAAATACACGACCTCACCCTACCCTCTCCTACAGAAGAGGGTAATTACATTTGAAATAGGTAAAAGGTGGGCGCGGGTTAGCTGCAAATGATGCGACAAGGTTTTGCGTTAGGGATAGTAGCGTAAAGCCCGCAGCGCAGCGCGGAGTTGTAACGTATAGCCCGACCCGTAGGGGAACGCCCAAATACAAACTCAGAATGAAAAACTACTTTTTATGAAAGCAAAAAAAGTAAAAGAGAATAGCATCAAGCTTACCGATGTTGTCGATACGGCCAATAGAGCTACCTGATGCATCGTAAATGTAATTACCATCAATACGACCAAGGCTGCTGCCCGATGCATCGTAAATATAGTTACCGTCGATACGGCCAAGAGTGCTGCCCGAGCCATCGTATACATAATTACCATCTATACGTGCAATAGTGCTACCCGAGCCATCGTATACGTAATTACCATCTATACGGCCTATGGTAGAACCTGAACCATCATAGAAATAATTTCCATCCTTACGGCCAACTGTACTGCCTGATGCATCGTAAAAATACTGGCTGAATGCAGGAATGGATGCAATAAACAGGCAAAGTGAGAGTACTATTTTTTTCATGTTTTATAGTAAAGTAAAATAACGTTCTGCTAATACATTGCGGTGATGCAAGCCATGACCTGCAATGGTAAAACCAAGCGCCAGTGGCGACATACTGCTATGTGCGGCGATACCTGCGCAGTGCATCATTTCATCTGAAAAACTTTCGAACAGGCAAATTGTCGACTTTCTTACCAGGTCGAACTCATTCAGCAAACTATCCAGTTCTCTTCTGCCAGCCTGTGCTGCAGGGGTATATGCATTTTCATCGAAACCTGGCAAAGCTGTTTGGTCGTTGCGGCCAAAACGCAGGGCACGGTATGCAAATACTCTTTCAGCATCTATCAGATGCTGTATCATATCTTTAGCAGTCCACTTGCCGGGGGCATATACCTTATCGCCAAGTTGCTTTAGTTTTTCTTTATCAAAAATACTTACTCCGCTTTTTTTCAAAGCGTCAACCACTGCAATATCTTCAACCAGGTTTATATACCTGTCGAAGTATTGGGGCATGTTTTTTATTGCTGATCTTTTCATACGACTAATTTGTATGCTCCAAATATATAAGGATAATGATATGTGTATATTAATAAATTAAGATGTAAGGAATAAGCATGCCGAGTTGGTAATAGGGCAAAACCATTTGCTTTTCATTTGGGGCGGCTTTAGCTCCCTGCTTGCCTGAGTCTCCTATACTCGCATCTATTGCAGCTAACCCGCGCCCACCTTTTGCCTAGTTCATGTATTTGCGTTAGGGATAGAATCGGATAAAAACCTACCTTTGCAGCGCATGAAAACATTTGAAATACCGGAATTCTACAATAGCCCCATACTGGCTAAGGTAAAGGACCACCGCTCGAAACAGGACCCGAAGAAAAAAGATTTCTCGCCTACCCTGCTCGACTTTGGTTCGGTACGCTTTTTAATGGCACGTCACTTCGGATTTTGTTACGGCGTTCAGAATGCAATTGAACTATCGTTCAGGGCAGTAAAGGAAAACCCCGGCAAACGCATTTTTTTGCTTAGCCAAATGATACACAACCCTGAAGTGAATGCTAATCTGCAGGAACAGGGAGTAAAGTTTTTGATGGATACTAATGGCAATACCATTACACCTTTCAGTGAGCTTACTCCTGCCGATGTGGTTATTATACCTGCGTTCGGCACTACATTAGATATAAAGAAGCAATTGTCGGACCTTGGCCTTGAAATAAAATCGTACGACACTACATGCCCTTTTGTACACCGCGTATGGAATAAGGCAGAAAAGCTGGGATCTGATAAGTATACGGTTATCATTCACGGCAAACCTTTTCATGAAGAAACACGCGCCACTTTCTCTCATAGTGCTGCAGGTAGCCCTTCGCTGATAGTGAAGGATATGAAGGAAACCGTTCTGTTAGGAGATTACATACTGGGTAAGCTATCACGTAAGGAGTTTGATGAAATATTCAAGGACCGTTTTTCAAATACATTTAACCCTGATGCCAGCCTTGGCAAAATTGGTGTGATAAACCAGACCACTATGCTGGCCGAGGAAACACAAGGCATTGCAGACTACCTGAAGAATATTATGATTCAGAAGTATGGTGAAGAAACACTAAAAGAACACTTTGCCGATACGCGCGATACACTTTGCTACGCTACAAATGAGAATCAGGATGCAACACACCAGTTACTGAAACAGCATGCCGATTTTGCAATTGTAGTGGGCGGATACAATAGCTCCAACACTTCGCACCTGGTTGAATTATGCGAACAAAAATTCAAGACCTATTTCATTTCATCGGCAAAAGAAATTGAGTCGAGGGATATTATTCACCACTTTGATATACACAGCGAAAAACCGAAAACGACCTTAAACTTTTTGCCCGATAAAGCACCTGTAACGATAGTGCTTACCAGTGGCGCATCGTGCCCCGATGCTATGGTTGAAGATGTGCTGATGAAAATACTTGCGTATTATGGGGATACCAGGCCTGTTGCAGAAGTTATGCAGCACTTTAATTAAGAACACTGTTCGCCTTCCCTTTTCGTGCCTCAGCTAAGTTGTTTTTTATAAGCTGATTATTGGGATCTAATCGCATAGCCAATTCACCTGCGCTTATGGCCTCATTCCACATACCAAGCATATTATACGCAGCACACATGTTATTATATGCCAGTGCAAATCGCGGGTTTAGCTTTATTGCTGCTTTGCAGGCATCAATTGACTTCATAAACAGGCTTTGCCTGTAATACATCAGGCTAAGGTTTAAATAATTATCGGGTGTAGGAGCTTGCTGCACTACATTTTTCATACTATCGGTTACTGACATTTGCCTTAATGCCAATGCGCAATTGTTGCGTGCCAATGCAAAATCGGGCTTAATACTTAGTGCTTTGCTAAATACATCAATTGCTTTTTTCCACTCGCCTGTGGCGTTATAGGCAGAACCAATATTGTTATAGGCCAGGTAATATGTGGGATCGAGTTTCAGAGCCTCTTCACAAGCTTCAATACATTTATCGTATTGCTTCTGGTTGTAATACAATAGGCTTAAGGATAAGTAATTATCAGGCGTTGGTTTTGTTTTCGCCAGGTCTATCGCCTGTTCAAGCTTTGATTTTTTACCGATAGAATTTGCCAGGTAGTTTTTGGTAACAGGGTCGTTTGGTAATAGCGTCAGTGTTTGATTGGCAAGGGCTATCAGGTCGGGCCACTTTTCTTCATCCTGGTAAATCTCCATCAACAGGTACCTTGAATCAGCGTCAGCGGGTGAAAACATAATGGCTTCTTTTAACAGCGGCTCAGCTTCAGTATTGCGGTTTTGTTCGTGCAGGTATTTAGCGTAGTAGTAATAAAGTACAGGTATTTCATTACCGAATTCCAGTGCTTTTTTATAGTATACTTCTGCCGTATCATTCTGCTTTTGCACAGCTTTAAGAATAGCCATGTTCTCATATGCATAGGCATAATAAGGCATTAGTTCCAGTGCTTTTTTATACTGTTTCTCAGCACCCGCCAGATCGCCTTTACTCATTAGCGAAAGCCCATAGTTCATTTGTCCGCGACCGTTACCGGGGCTTTTAATGGTTACATCGTGCCAAAGGGTTTCTTCATTCCACCATACAAAGTTGCGGGCAAAGGTTCCCACAGCATTGAATATAAGAATACATATAAGGCCTGCCCTGAATGCTTTGAAATACTTAACATCCAGTTTTTCCCATAGCAGAAACAAAAGCCAGCCTGCTGCAATTACAAGGCCTACATAAGGAAAGAATGCCCTATGATCGTTCATTACCTCAGCAAGCGGAACAACCGAACTGGGTATTAAAGCAATAAGGAACCATGCTATGCCAAATACAACTGGGGCATATTTCGGGGCTCTAAGCATAACCAAAGCACTTACCACTAGTAACAGAATAAATACCATACCAATCATAAAATGCCCGTTGGCCATTGATGTTAAAGGAACCCAATCGCTATCGGCACTTAAGCCAAAAGGAAAGAAGAAAGTGATGAAGTAATGCAGTATTACAAAAGGTTGTGTTATAAGATAGGTGTACATATTACCGCCAGAGAGATACGTTGCCGAAGTTAATTTCGATTGCAAAACATATAATGCGGCACAAATAACCAATGATGGAATGACAACAACAATGGCATGAAGCAAACGCTGCAGTATAGTATCTGTTGCTGTTTTTTTTTCAAACAGAAATGCATATACCCCAAGCAGGGCCGGAAACACAATAGCGCTTTGTTTGAACAGCGCACCAATAATTACCGGAATAAAGTAGAGAAAGTATTTTCTCAAAGATGGTTTGTATATGTATAATACAAGCGCTGCTATTACCCAGAAAGTAGAGATAGAATCAGAGGAAGATGAAATGTAATTGATAGTATCGGCATTAGCAGTTGCCAGCATGTACCAACCTGTGGTGAACAACGCGAAGTATTTATTTAAATTGCTTTTAAACGATGCATCGAATAGCTTTATAATTAACAGGTACATGAGAAAGCCTTGTGCCAAAAAGAAAAGAAAAATAGGCAGGTGATAAAAGAAAGTATAAAAACCACCTACTGCATAATCCAATGCGTACAGGGTAGTGAGCATAGGCCTGTAGGTTTGATTGTAGGGCAGCGAGCTGAATGTCTTTGCGCTTTTAAAAAACTCAGGTATGTTTTTCAGGCTGCGTATGTAGGCATTGTTGTTTATACAATGCGAATCGTCGAAGTGAAAGCTATTACCGAAATGATTTGAGTAGGCAGCAACTATCAACACCAGCAAGGCTATTACATAATTGCGAAAAAGCGTATCTCCTTTCATGTTATAGTTCTTCAGCCATTAAATTACAACCACGTATGTCACTATAATCAATACGGCCTGAAACCTCAAAGCTTCCATCGGTATTAAGCAAGCCCATATCATCTGTTGCAATAAATGAACACGAATTAATATTTGCCAGATCGATAATGTTTATTGCGCCTTTACCATGCTCAAAACTCACGTTCATGGGGTCATATAAATCCCTTACCCCTATCTTCATCCATGCCGGGGCATTAAACAATCCATTCCCTTTTGAATAGCCTTGGGATAGTAACTCTGTCATACCGTATTCAGAATGTATAACATCGAGTTTAAATGCTTTCTTCAAAAACTCATGCACTTGCTGTTTAGGTAATTCTTCTCTTTTGCCCTTCATTCCGCCCGTTTCCATAATAATGGTATGCTTTAATGGCATGGGGTATTCTTCAGCAAGTTTTAACAAAGCATAGGTAACGCCTAACAACAATATCTTCTGTCCTTTCTTTTCAAGCATGGTTATGGTTTCGACTAACTTGGTGTAATCGTTCAAATAAAAACCACTGTTTGAATTTTCACTTTGCCTTATAAGGTCTTCAGCCATATATACCAATGAGGAACCTTCCCTTTCAAGGTACGAAGGCAGCAGAGCCAATACACAATACTCTTTTATATCTCCATAAAAGTATTGAAATGCTTTCCGAAAACTCTGCTCATATACCTTAACATCCTTAACAAAATGCTTTGATGGTATACCAGAAGTAGTGGTGCTACTAAAGAATACTTTATCATATTCTTTTGTATTACCGCAAATGATCTCATGCGATTTAAAGAACGATATAGGCAGGAATGGAATATTGGAGACAGACTTAACAGAACCAAGTTTTACGTTTAATGCATTTACGTAATTATGGTATACGAGATTCTGCTCGTATTGGTAATGGAATATATCGATTACCACCTTGTCAAAATCGTTTTTTGACCGAATGGAAAATATTGTATCGATATATGCGTTAGTTGTTAATATCTGCATGAATCATAAATAAACACCTCAAAAATAATGCGTATATTTGCATAGAAGACCATATCATGAAAAAAATTCTAGGAATAGCCTTTATCGTCTTACTTATTGTTGCTTTTTCTGCATGTACAAAAAAAGTAAACTATCCCATAATACCTGCATTAACCTACGACAGTTTTACGGTAAACAATGATAATTCTGCAACGCTGAAGGTTAACTTTACTGACGGTGATGGAGACATCGGCTATCCTCAAGGTTCCAACAATGTTCCGGTCGATTTTTATATTGAAATATTTCACGATTCATCAAATACTATTATCCCCGTTCAGCTTCCGGGAAACAAGGATGCCGTAATGGGAGATACTGCCTTCATTCCATATAATGTTCCTTACATTACCCCAACCGGTAAGGACAAGGAGTTAAGTGGCCAGATACAAGTTCAGATAGGTAGCGGCCCGGGCACATGGTATTTTAAAGCTGATGGCTCGTATTACCAGTATAAGATCTGGCTTATTGACAGAGCAGGACATATAAGCAACCGCCTTACAACGCCACTTATCCAGTGCCCGAGTCATTAGTAATTAACTTATTGAAGTATTGCTTTTTCCGTGGTTATGTATAGTAGCCTCGTGGTAAAATATAACCTCGTTGGCCATGCTTTTCAATTGATCGCCTACCCTTTCCAGTTTCATTACAACCGAAAACAGGTATAAACCCCTTTGGCTTTGTTCAGGATTGCTCTGTATATATTTACCAATAGCATCCATAGCCATCAGCCTATAACGCCCTATCATTTCATCCTTTTCAAATACAGCTTTTAAAAATGAACTATCGTCTTTATCAATTGCCTGGTGAACAGCATACATCATAGCATCTATCTCCTCAAACATCTGCACCATATTACAACTGTTCAGCAATGCCTTATCAAACGAACTTTCAGTTTCAGATATATAGAGAGATACCCAGCTTGCAAAATCGGCACAACGGCCAAGGCAGTGTATGATCTTAAATGACGCAAGTACAAAGCGAAGGTCAGCAGCTGAAGGCCTGAACAGGGAAAGCATACTTTCGCAATCCTGTTTTATACGATGGTTCCATTTCTCGATCTTCTGCTCATTCATTACCACGTCATAGCCAAGGTCCTTATCAAACTTAAGTAAGGTTTCTTTGGCTTTATGCATTTGAGCCTGAACTAATACACAAAGGTGGAATATGTCCTTTTTAACAAGCTGTAACTCTGCGGATAACATAGGGGTTAATTAAACAGAGTAAAGATATAAAAGAGATTTGAAAACAGTAAACAGAAATTTACTGGAACATTTTTACGATCCAAAAACAGCTGGCCGCTATTAAAGCCGATATGGGGATAGTAAGCACCCAAGCCCACACAATGTTAAGAGTAACACCCCAGCGTACGGCTGAGAAGCGCTTGCGGGCACCTACACCAATAACAGCACCGGTGATGGTGTGTGTAGTACTAACAGGTATTCCGAACAATATGGTTGCATACAAAGTTAAAGCCCCTGAAGTTTCAGCACAAAACCCTTCAAATGGGCGGAGTTTGGTAATACGCTGGCCCATTGTCTTTACAATTCTCCAACCACCAAATAAAGTACCCAACCCCATCGCTATCTGACAAGCAATAACCACCCAATATGGCAATGCTGCACCTTGCGGTAGCGTATTACTTACCAACAAAGCCATCCATATTATGCCCATAGTTTTTTGCGCATCACTTCCGCCATGCCCTAGACTAAACGCCGCTGATGATATGAACTGTAACTTCCGGAAGAGCTTGTCAATTTTATACGGGTGCTTCTTTCTTACAATTATTTCAACCAATGAAGAGATAAAGAATGCCAGCAATAAACCCACTACCGGAGAGACAACAATGAATATCATTATTTTATAAATGCCCGAGGATATTATTGCAGCAGGACCACCTGCCACCAAAGCAACACCTAAAAGCCCACCCACTAAGGCATGGGACGAGCTTGTAGGCAAACCCCATATCCAGGTAACAATATCAATAATAATAGCACCCACCAAAGCACAGGCAACTGCAGTAAGTGTCATAAAATGAGGATCAACAACCCCTTTACCAACCATAGCCGCAACCTTTGGGCCGAAAACAAGGAAGGAAAGAAAATTAAATATAGCAGCCCAGGCTACAGCCTTAGCAGGTGTCAATACCTTTGTGGAAACAACAGTAGCTATTGAATTGGCCGCATCGTGAAAGCCATTCAGAAAATCGAACCCAAGCGCTAATATTATTATAACTACCAGTAATGACATTAAACCACAGCTTTTTTAAACGTTCTTAACAATGATAGTCTCAAGCACATTAGCCGCATCCTCACACTTGTCGGTGGCTGTTTCGAGTACTGATAATACCTCTTTTATCTTTATCACTTCTATGGCATCGGTCTTCTCTTCAAAAAGGCGAGCAATTGCATTATCAAAAATATCATCAGCATGGTTTTCAATGCTGTTTATACGAACACAGGCAGCTCTTATGGTGTCTACATTTTTAAGGTCGCGTAAGCCCAGAATAGCCTTGTGTAGCTCTTCGCCACCCTTTTCAATAAGTTCTGCAAACTTGCTTATATTGGCATCAGGCACTTTTATCTTATATAATTCAATGCGCTTTGCCGAGCCGTGTATAAAGTCAACTACATCATCCACTGCCGATGCAAGTGCATGAATATCTTCCCTATCGAAAGGAGTAATGAATGTAGTGCTCAGTTCAGTAAATATATCGTGGGTAACTGTATCGCCAATATGTTCAAGCCGCTCAATTTCCCTTAACAGTTCCTTTCGTTTACTATCATCTGTTGTGTTAACCATTTTAGTAAGCACAATAGCGGTTTCAAGCAGGTTACTTGATGCTTTTTCAAAAAGATCGAAGAACTTTTTTTCCTGAGGTACCAAAAAACTAAAAAGATTAGCCATCTTGTGTTTGTGTATATGCTGTTATAAGGGAGGTGCAAAGAAAGAAAAAAAACTTATACCTAAGTTCTTGCACTCTGGGTTAAAGAAAATTTTATCTTTGCGCCCTCAAATTATACGGTGGGTGTAGCTCAGTTGGTTAGAGCATCAGATTGTGGTTCTGAGGGTCGTGGGTTCGAGACCCATCATCCACCCTTAATTGAGAAGCCGCTTCAGGCTATACTATTCAATATTCTTATTTACCTCTGAAACGCATTACCTTCAGATCATCGAACCAGACCGGTGTATCTTTGTTGCCCCATGCATATATCCTGAAATTATGGAAATCGGCCGGCACTTTTACGAATATTTCAATTTGCTCCCATCCTGCAGCATCTTTACCAGAAGGGGTTGAAGACGCCGTATAAAAATCCTTCCCACACGATACAACTAATATGCCGTTATCAACGCCTTCAGAATGGCGCCATATACTAGCATACACAATATCGTTTTCTTTCAGGTTGCTATCAATATATGTCATGCCAAACGGATCGGCTGTACTTAATTTACATGAATATTTTCCGCTGCGTGCCATTGTCGAATCGCGTGATTGAGCAAAATATATGTTTGCTCCATTAGAAGCTATCAATACATTGTTGCGCTTGTTTATTAGTTCTGCATTACACGTTACCGTATCATAATATTCATGTTTGTAGGTATTCTTCTCATGCTTCAAAACCAGGGCTGGGAAATCATTTGCAACAATATTCCATTCAGGACTGAAAATATATTGGTTAATTGATTGAAAATAGTCGCTATCGGTCACTTCAAAATAATCGTGATAGGTAAATGCAGTTATATACTGTGCATCATCTACTTTGGGAAACTCATAAATATACATACGTTGTGCAAGGTGCGGCAATATGCTTGCAGAGGCTGATACTTTTGCGTCAGCCGGTATCTGAGCGATATCATGATGTATTTTTTTTACATCCAGGTCAGAATGAAAGAAATTCTTTCCAAAAACAGCCTCCTTTTCTACACCGGACCATGGCATAATATGCATATCGGGTTGCATTTCATACCATGTCATAAAAAACGTAAGGCAGCAAACCATTCCCGCCAGGATATACCTCCACTTCTTACTTTTCTCATTTGTTATTATCATGAAAACCGCCAATGGTAACATAGTAACTACTTCTATTGCATAGTGCCATTCTATGCTCCAGCGTATTGGCTGATCATTAAGCATTTTTTGTGCAAGCAAAGGAATAAACCATATAAAATACTGGGGCCGGTAAAACAGCATAAAGCCGCCTGAGATAAGATATACAAGGTAGAACTCCTTTTTCAAAGGGTCATACTGGTCATCGCTTACTTTATTAAAAAAGAACATTTTAAATGTATTGGCAGGATGGTGCATTACATATTTTAAGGCATCGAACGGATTGCTCCCCAAGGCAGAATAATTGAAAATATTATAATGCTTGTCTGCTGTTTCTAAATGAGGTATTATAACCTTGAATAAAAGCACAAAGTAGAATGCAGCGGCTATCATGTACCACAAACAGATCAATACAACCCTTCTCTCTTTACGGTGCCACAACATAACAATGGGCAAAATGGCTATAAACCATAGCGGCAGATTTTCCCGAGAAAATAATGCCAGCACAAAGAAAACAGTAGCCACTTTATACTTCTTCAGTTCAAAATAATACAGGAAAAGAGGAATAAATGAAGCAGATATTACAGCCACATTACAATCACCGGCGAACATACTGAAATGCCCCTGTAAAAGAAAATAGTAAAGCAATGAAGCCACACCAAGCCACGGGTCCTGTGTTTTAAGGCTTATAAAACGATACGTAGCCCAGCCACCTATCAACACTGCTGTAACTTGTATCAATACAAGTGTGTAGGTGCCGGTAAGCCAATTAAGCAGCCAATATACGGGCACAAAATACATTAGCGTTAACGAAAAGTGGTCCTGCAAAAAATTCATGTGCTGCCGATAATATACCGGGCAGGTACTTACCCTGAAATGTGCATAATCCCAAAAAGCGAAATTGTATGTACCATAGTCAAATGCTGTAGTTCGGAAATAGTAATGATCGGCAATTGCTATGGTATAATAAATAGCACCGAAAACCAGCATTATTAAAAAATACCAAAACTTATGGTTGTAGTAAAAACCGCTTCGGGAACTTAACAGCACATGCTTTATTTATGGATTCAAATATATAGGAAGATACACAATATCACATCATTAATATTTTCTTACTATATAACGATGGGTTGTTAATTTTTCTGTATCAATCTACATCACCCCCTTTCTCATATTTTATATATTTGCACCCAAATGGCTCAATACAGGCAGTGAAGAAATTATATTTAGCTTTTTCTTTATCACTATTGCTAAGCGCAAGCGCCTTTGGTCAGGTTGAGCAGGTAGTTGCCCATACTAAGGTTATTTTCATTTATAACTTCTCAAAGTATTTTGATTGGCCACAAGACTACAGGCAAGGCGATTTTGTAATTGGTGTGGTAAATGCCAGCCCTACACTGCTTGTTGAACTTAATAAGCTGGCTACCCAGAAAACATCTGGAAATCAGAAGTTTGTAATAAAAAACTACAAATCGGTTGAAGAGATCGATAAATGCAATATTCTATATATACCGGAAGCAAGTAACAATGTGCTCTCAGAAGTCGTTAAAAAGCTACACGGGACCAGCACATTGCTGATAACAGACTCGGAAGGCGATGCGAAAAAAGGTGCCGCTATAAACTTTATATGGAAAGATAACAAACAAGCTTTTGAACTAAACAAGTCTAATGCTGAAAAAGGTCACCTGAACATGAGTTCAAGCCTTAGAGCATTAGCCGCCGTAAACATTGAATAACATGAAACATCTACGTCACATATTCTGTGGTATAATTCTGCTGCTAGGCAGTTTATACAGCTATGCACAGAATAGTAACCTTGAAAAGGCACAAGATTGTGAACAAAGACATAGTGTTGACAGTGCACGTACTTTTATTGATAAGGCCATGACAGATGCTGCCGTTCGTCAACTAGCTGACGCATGGTATTTACGCGGATTTATATACAAGGACATGTTTAAGAAATACGAACCTAATAACCTACGTTCAGCCTACCGTGACACTGCCGTTAAAGACCTGTTTATATGTTACCGTCTTGATTCTTTAAATAAGGAAAACAAAGAAAATGCGTTCGGTACGTTAAAATTCCTTGCCGCTACATATTACAATAATGCCGAAATGGTAATGGACTCTGTTAATTTCCACTGGGCTATATATGGCTACAATAAGTACAAGTCTATTATGAAACGAATGAATCCGGCACAAAACTTCAATGCATTCGATATTCGGTTCTATGATATAATCGGAAACATATACTCAGGCTATTTCTTTAGTGTTAACGACTTTTCAGTAAAAAGAAAATACCTCGACTCGGCACGCAAAGCGTATGATGCTGTATTGGCAATTTCACCTGACGACTATAGTGCTGTTTATGGTATTGGCAGGCTTTACTATAACCAGGCCGTTAACATTATAAACAACTTACCATTCGATGCCAGTATTGATAATGTAAATAAAGCCCAGGATACTTGTATACACCTGGCCAAATTATCGCTGCCATATATGCAAAAAGCCCACTTACTGGAGCCATTGAAAATTGAGCCTATAAAGGGCCTGCAGGGTGATGCAGTAATGCTTCATGAACCTGATAACTACAAGCTTTACTCTGATATGGAGAAAAAGCTGAAGGACCAGCAAGCCCCCAAGAAATAATATTATCTTTGTAGCTGTACCCTTTCAGCTACAGACATATATGAAATTCCGCTTTACTATAGGAAGAAGAATAGGAACCGGTTTTGGTGTCCTGATTATTCTTACGCTGGCTGCCTTTGTGGCAACTAATCTAACCCTTAGTAACGGACGTAAAAAAACCAATGAAGTAACAGCGGTTTATACCCCTTCGGTAGCTTACTTAAAAGAGTTGGACTTGCTTGTTGTACAGGCCCGTATGTTTATAACCAACTGGGTATACTTTCAAAGCGCCGACGACGATCCGCCTAAGCCCGATATGCGGAAATTACTTAAAGATGATTACCCTGACCTTAAAGCAAAAATTCAGCAAAAAGAGCTGAAATGGACCAATGAGGCCAGTAAAAAAACGGTTGACAGCCTATTCAAACAAATAGACATATTGCTTGATACAGATAAGGTTATAATGAAAAACCTTAGTTCCTTCATCAGCTACGAAGACGTTTCAGTAGCTTTTGTTATGAGACCTATGGTTGATGAGGATGGATATGTAACGCAGCAATCTATTTCCATTAAACGTAAACTGGAAGACGTAATACGACAGGAACAGGATGATGCATCGCAGGTTACCTCGCAAATGTTAGGGTCATTCAATGTATTGAACAATATTGTTCAAATACTGGGACTTACCCTACTCGTGGGAGGTATTATTATTGCATTTTTTACCGTACGCAGTATCGTAACCCCTGTTAAGCAGTTGCGTGATATGTTACTTTCCATGGCTAGGGGTGTATTGCCTAATTCAATCAGTAAAGAGAACACCGATGAAATTGGTGAAATGTCATCAGCCATGAACAATATGGTACTTGGCTTTAAACGTACCACCGAATTTGCCAATGAAATAGGGCGAGGTAATTTTTCATCGGTATATGAACCCTTAAGTAATGAAGATACCTTAGGACAAGCCCTACTAAAGATGAGAACAGATCTTTATGAGAACGAGCAGGTGCTCGAACGAAAGGTTGTAGAAAGAACGGAAGAGGTTGTTCGTCAAAAAGTGGAGATCGAGGTTAAGAACAAAGAGCTTGAAATATTGTATAAACACGTAACGGATAGTATACGTTATGCTAAACGTATACAGGAATCGATATTGCCGCCTGAGAACATGATAAAGAAGCTCCTTCCTGATTCATTTGTTTTGTTCAAGCCTAAAGACATTGTAAGTGGCGACTTTTACTGGGTAAGCGAAAAAGAGAATAAGGTCATCTTTTCAGCTATTGACTGTACGGGCCATGGTGTGCCGGGGGCCTTCATGTCCTTAGTTGGTTATAACCTGCTGAAAGAAATTACCGACATGGGCAACCAGTTACAGCCAGCTAAAATACTTGACAAATTGAGCGAAGGCGTAAGAACATCACTGCACCAGTTCGACAATAAATCATCGGCCAAAGATGGTATGGATATTGCACTTTGTATGCTCGATTACAACAAAATGGAATTGCAATATGCGGGGGCTATGAACTCGCTCTATATTATTCGAAACAAAAACCTGCAAGAAATAAAAGCTGATAAGGTATTTATTGGTTATTCATATAGCGACGAACAGAAAAACTATACCAACCACACCGTAAAGCTTGAAAAAGGAGACTGTATTTATATATCGTCAGATGGATTTGCAGATCAGTTCGGCGGCCCTAAAGGAAAGAAATTCATGCTGAATAATTTTAAGCAATTGCTACTTGAAATTCATAACCGGCCATTGGAAACGCAGAAGGAAATTCTTGATGAACGTTTTGAATTGTGGAAAGGAAGCCTTGACCAGGTTGATGATATTTGCGTGATGGGTGTTAAAGTGTAATACCTTATACCCTAACCCCTACAACCAACATATCATCCAGTTGTAAGTTATCGGCCATCCAGTTATCAATAGAAGCATCCAGTTCTTTTTGTTGCATTTCCATCGGCATTTTATGAATAGAAATAAATAGGTCTTTTAAGCGTCTTGTTCCGAATTTTCGGGTCAAATCGCCGCCAAACTGGTCAGTAAACCCATCAGTAAACAGGTAAAAAGTATCACCCTTTTGTAATTGAATAATGTAGGTTGGATAGTCCTGATCAACTGGTGTAAAGCCGCCAATGGTTCCTGAAACAGGGTTAACTTCCTCCATATCATTACTTCCATCCCTAAATATCCATATTGGCCTTAAGGCCCCTGAAAAACTCAACTTCATTCCGTTTACAGTCGGGCTTATAACACATAATGCTATATCCATACCATCGTACATAGCATCCTCTCCTTCCATTTGATGTAAAGAGGATTTTATGCCCCGGTTAAGTATACCCAGTATTTCACCGCTGTTCTGTGTTTCGTATATTGCTTCGTTTAATTTCTCTGAACACAGCATACTCATAAAACCACCGGGAACTCCATGCCCTGTACAATCAGCAACGGCAAGTATTACTTTCCCTTCTTTCTTCTGTATAAAATAAAAATCGCCGCTTACAATGTCTTTGGGTTTAAAAAAAACAAAGCTTTCAGGCAACAACGTATGTATCTCCTCACTGGCCGGCAACATCGACCTTTGTATTCTTTCCGCATAGTTGATGCTTTGGGTTATCTGAAAATTCTTTGCTTCTATCTCTTTATTGTCTTTCTTGCGCTGTATGTTGGTTCTGAACACAAATATTGAAAACACTATAAGCACCAGCAAAATAACAGAAGCGAAATATGTAACAGCCTTGTTTCTTTTCGTTTCTTCATTTTGTAATGCCAGTTTTTTTTCTTCTTGCGCCTTTTGCGCTGCTTCTTTATTCTCATTGGCGTAATTCATTTCAGCACTTAACGTTTTCAATGTACTTTGTTGGTTAAATATACTATCTCGGGCAATAGTAAATGCCTTATAGTGTATGAGGGTATTCTGCCCGTCACCCATTTTCTCATATATCTGGTAAAATGCTTCTTCTGCGTCCATTATACAATCGAGGGCAGCTATTTTCCTGCCAATTTCAAGCGCTTTCTTTTCATAGCTCAAGGCTTCGGTGTACTTGCCATCTGCAAGTGAAACCAATCCTAAAAGATGGTACGAGCCGGATAAGCCATCATTATCATTCACTTCTTCAAATAATGCCTTACTCCTCAATGCACAGCTACGTGCGCTATCGTATAGCTTTTCATTTTTATATGCTGTGCCTGAAAATAGCAACGCAGAAGCCAGGCCTTCTTTATTATTGTGGTTAAAGAACATACTAAATGCTTTGTTATAATTCTTTAATGCCAGCTGTGGGATGCCTGCTTTATCGTACAAACGGCCAAAAGCAAGAAAGGTAATAGCTATATTATCGGTATCTTTTTGAATGCTGAATATGTTCAGGGCTTTATTATAGTAACCCAGGGCTTTTGCCGTATCGCTTTGATGCGCATATACTGATCCTATAAATTTGTATGAAAGCCCCATTCCGTCCTTGTCATTTATATCCTCATATAACTTCAACGATTTTATCAGGAATTGAAGGGAATGTAAATAATCGCTTTCGTAGTTTGCCAGAATACCTTTACTGTTGTAAGCATTCGCAATTCCTGCTTTGTAATTTAAAGTTGTAGCCAATTGCAACTCCTCGCTAACAAGTGAGTCGGCTATTCTATAGCCGCCTGTGTACGTTAGCTGCAACACAAGTTTATTTATAATTTTTACTTTACTGGTATCATTTCTGCTGTTGTTTATAACTGCCCGAATTGAATCAACATTTGGCCTCTCTGATATTATCTGAGCACGAATCATATTCTGCCCTGTTAAAAGGAACAGAATTGCTACCAAATATGTTTTAAGATACTTCAACGATTTAGTTCTTCTTCAACAAAAATATCTTTTCCACTGACATTTTCAAAAAACTAAAAAACAAGAATTTCGGGTTGAGTTTATACTTTAACACCAACTACCAGCATATCATCAAGTTGCAGATTATTACCTCTCCAGGTTTCAATACAAGTTGCCAACTCTTTTTGCTGACTTTCCATTGGAAAGTTATGTATAGATATTAAAAACTCTTTGAAGCGCTTCAGGCCATACTTACGCCCCGTTTCGCCACCAAACTGATCAACATACCCATCTGTGAACATATAAAACACATCGCCTTTATGTAATTGAATTATATAGGTAGCATATTCCTGGTCATTGGGTGTAAAACCACCTATTGTCCTTGGTGTAGGGCTTATTTCCTCTACTTCATTAGTTCCGCTTCGTATGATCCATAATGGACGGAGGGCCCCTGCAAAATTAAGTTTCATGCCATTTACAACAGGATGAATAACACATAGTGCAATATCCATACCATCGTACATAGAATCTTCGCTACCCGATTGGTGCAGGGATGATTTAACACCCTTGTTAAGGTGCTCCATAATTTCACCTGTGTTCTGGGTTTGATAAATAGAGTCACTCAGTTTTTCCGAACACAGCATACTCATAAAGCCACCGGGCACGCCATGACCCGTACAATCGGCTACGGCCAGAACAATTTTATCGTCCTTTTTCTGAAGAAAATAAAAATCACCGCTTACTATATCCTTAGGCTTGAATAAAACGAAACTTTCAGGCAACAGGCCATGTATTTCCGATATATCGGGCAACATAGCTCTTTGTATCCTTTCAGCATAATCTATACTTTGCGTAATCTGAAAATTCTTACGCTCAATTATAATATTGGCTTTTTTACGCTGCCTGTTTGTACGGTACATAAATATAACAAACAACGTAAGTACCATAAGCACACCTAAAACGCCAGTTATTACAGCCTTATTCCTTTTTATTTCTTCAGCATGCAGTGCTTCTTTTTTGTCGTCGGCAGCTTTTTTTGCCGCTTCCTTTTTTTCATCAGCATAGCTCATTTCAGCGCTTAATGTTTTTAAGGTATTCTGCTGGCTGAAAATACTGTCGCGACTGGCCATATATGCCCTATAGTGCATAAGTGCATTTACTCCATCGCCTTTTTTTTCATATATGTCGCTCATTGTTTTTTCAGCGATCATGGTGCATTCAAGCGAGCCTATTTTTTTAGCCAGGCTAAGGCTATTATTCTCATAGGCTAAGGCTTCCGCATATTTATTATCAGCCATTGAAATAACACCCAATAGGTCTAATGATCGTGATATACCATCATCATCCTTCAGCTCTTCGAAAATTTGCTTTCCGCATAACACATAGGTACGCGCACTATCGTAGCTTTTTTCATTTTTGAAAACACCACCTATATACATTAAGGCAGAAGCCTCACCATCTTTATTATTGATCTTACTAAAGAACCTGAATGACTTCCTGAGATTTTCCAGCGCATGGGTATGCATGTTCTCTGTTTCGTACAAATTACCCATACTGATAAGGGTAGATGCAACATAATTAGTATCTCTCAAAGCATTCAGTGTAATTACCGCTTTACGGAAATAATCGAATGCAGCAGAGGTATCGCCCTGGTGAGCATACACAGCACCAATATATTTGTATGATATACCAAGGCCATCGGTATCGCGCAAGGCTTCAAACATTTCAAGCGATTTCAATAAGTATTCAAGTGAATGGGAATAATCGCTCTGGTAGTTTGCTACTACACCCATGCTGTTGTAGGCATGTGCTATACCCCGCTTATACTCTAAGGCATTGGCTAATTTAAGCTCCTCGTTTACCATTGAATCGGCCATGCGGTAACCACCAGTATATACCAATTGCAACACCAGGCTATTCATGGTATGTACCTTCAGGGTGTCATCTTTACTGTTATTCAGCACAGTAAGCATAGAGTCTATCTGGGTTTGCTTACTCACAATCTGTCCATGCAGGTTGGCCGCATTATTCAAACAAAACACCAGTACCAACAGATATAATACTCTCTTTTTCACACGCCTGTAGTTCTCCTACAAAAATATCTTTTTCTTTCACATTTGCAACAAACCGAATGAAAATCAGGAAAAGTGAATAGCTAAGAAAATAACCAGAGAATGAAATATCATGCTGGTTTCAATAGCCATTGGATAAAAGATATCCGGGCGACTTTTTTTACTCAGCGGTACAACAATGGCTACTTCAATGGCCGAAATAATAAGTGCAACAGTAGCGGCATTGCTGAGATGGTAATAGCGGAACTGAATAACCACAAAAAGACTGAACACCATCAGCAGCCATATCGCAAGCTTGATTGATCCTTCGGCCCCTAATAATACCGGGATGGTTTTCAATCCGTTTTGTGAGTCATGCGACATATCCCTTATATCGAAAGGTATTACGAGTATGAACACAAACAATACGCTTCTTATAAATACGAATAAAACAGGGGGCTCAAACAATCCATGAACAGACGTTTGGTAGGCCACGGGAATAACTGTTGTAATCCATCCATAGGCAATAGCTATCCATATTGATTTCAACCATGAAAGCTCGCGTAGTTTTTTCCAGCCTTTATTGGTGGGAATAACAGGCAAGCTGTAACCAAGCCCTAATAAACCCACGGGAATGAGCAACAACCATACACGTATTGGCATATAGCACATAAGTATTGTTGCCATAACAAAAGAAACAACCGTAAGTAACCTGAACACAAATTGATATTTATCAGCCCAGTGGTGCCTTGCCTCTCCCCTTTCTTCAGGCAGCATTTTACTCCGGTTATATATACGGTGAAAGCCGTAGAGGAACAAGGTTGCAAAAAAAACCAGCATGTTCACTTTCACACTTCCGCAATTGCCATATAACAGCAATGCCGTTTTAACCGTGAAACTTAATGCGCACAGCGATACGTAGATATTGGAAAAGAAAATGAATTGAAATACCGCAACAAGGCGTTTCATACTTGATCAATGAAATAGGTCAGCTACATTCTGAATTCTATTCTGAAAAATAAAGTTTGCAGCCAGGCCGGTAACCAGCCCAATGCCACCCCATAAAAAAGTATGCAACTCTCGCTTACCGCTGGCAGCTAAATAATATCCATATAAATAAGGATCTGTATTTGCAATCTTAATATCTCTCACACTTTTATGTCTTACCCTGATAATCGGGTAGCTTATTATTCCGGCAAAAAAGAACGGTGGTGCAGCAGCAAAAAAATTACCTTCATAGTCTCCTGATGCGAATCCTATTGAAAAGGCTGCTATTGATATACCGACAGGATGAAAACCTTTCATCGCATCCTGCTCACCGGCAATAAATTTACGGGCGTCTTCGACGGTAAAGTCATGCCCTACAAGGGTATCGTATATGTAGTATATATCTTCCTTACCGGTTTTGGAATACTTAACAGAGAAAATATTTTCCCTGTCGAGTTCTATTTTCTTATGTTTTCGTGACCCCGGCTTTATAATAGTAATTACGCTTGGTGATGAAGTATCGGTAACCTGGGTTATGACTACTTTACCGTTATTAAGCAATATAGTATCGGGTGCAACAGGCTTTGCTGTATCCTGAGAATGACCATAGAAAGGAAGTAGGCAAAGGAAAAAGAGGGTTACTGCAATTCTCATTGCCACAAAGATAGAATAATTGAACCATTAGTTTTGAACAGCTAAGCTGATTTTGCTCATAAATAAGCCTTCTTTTCCGATAACCGCTAAAGCTCTTTTTTCATAGATTTGCAGCCTTATATTTTGCAACCCAATACTATGAAAACAGACAGTTTCGCTTACCGCCATCTTGGCCCTCGTGCACACGACGTACAAGACATGCTTAACAAGATCGGATATACATCAATCGATGAACTCATAAATGCTACCATACCGGCATCTATAAGGCTTGCAAAGTCATTGAAACTGCCTGAGGCAATGACCGAGCATGAATACCTTGCGCATATAAGCGAACTGGCCGATAAGAATAAAGTTTTCAGAACCTATATTGGCCTTGGGTATTATAACACTATTATACCATCTGTAATACGACGCAATGTTTTGGAGAATCCGGGTTGGTATACCGCCTATACCCCTTACCAGGCAGAAATATCGCAAGGCAGGCTTGAGGCATTATTGAACTTCCAGACTGTTGTGGCTGACCTTACAGGCATGCCAATAGCAAATGCATCGCTTTTAGATGAGGCTACTGCTGCCGCTGAAGCTATGCTAATGTTCTACCATTCAAAACCAAAGGATAAGGACAATGCACATACTTTCTTCATATCACAAGATTGTTTCCCTCAAACCATAGACGTACTTCGCACCCGTGCTACCCCAGTTGGGATTAATATAGTTATTGGTGATGTTGCCACTGCACAGTGGGATGGCGTTTTCGGAACCCTATTACAATACCCTGCTGCGAATGGAAAAGTAACTGACTATAGCTCACTTACCAAAACATTACATGAAAAAGGCATTTATGTAGCTGTAGCCTCTGACCTGTTAGCATTAACCTTGTTAACCCCTCCGGGTGAATGGGGTGCCGATGTGGTTTTAGGCAACTCTCAGCGCTTTGGTGTGCCAATGGGCTATGGCGGACCGCATGCAGCCTTCTTTGCCACACAGGAATCATTTAAACGTGTATTACCGGGTCGCATCATAGGTGTATCGGTAGATGCTGAAGGAAACAGAGTATTGCGCATGGCACTGCAAACCCGCGAACAACATATCCGCCGTGAAAAAGCAACTTCCAACATTTGTACCGCACAGGCATTATTGGCTGTTATGGCGAGTATGTATGCCGTTTATCACGGACCACATGGCTTAAGGAATATTGCAAAAAGAGTACATGAATATGCAGGCTTTTTAGCCCATTCATTAGACAGGATCGGCTTCACCGTTTCAACCCGTGATTTCTTTGATACCATTGAAGTAAAATTACCAGAAGGAATTGATGTAGATATCATACGCCAGGCCGCCCTGAAAAACGGCATTAATTTCAACTATATTTCATCGAAAAATATCTGCATAAGTCTTGATGAAACCACCACAAAAAACGACCTGAAAGATATCATCGAAATTTTTGCCAGATCTGCAGGTAAGGATTCTATTGAAGTTACCTCAACCGAAATACAACTTGCCGATAGCATTCCGGCCAACAATTTACACTACCGTAAGAGCGAATATTTACAACATCCTGTGTTTAATACCTATCATTCCGAAACTGAAATGATGAGATACATTAAACGACTGGAAAACAAAGATATATCACTTACACATTCAATGATAAGTTTAGGCTCTTGCACCATGAAACTGAACGCTGCAAGTGAGCTTTACCCTATCACAATGCCTGGCTTTGCAAACATGCATCCTTTTGCTCCCTTCGACCAAGCAAAAGGCTATGCCAAAATGTGTGAGAATTTAGCTAAATACCTGTGCGAAATTACGGGCTTTAAAGGGGTGTCATTACAACCCAATTCGGGTGCCCAGGGAGAGTATGCCGGATTGCTTGTAATTCGTGCTTACCATATCAGCCGAAATGAGGGCCATAGGAACATAGCACTTATACCTGCTTCTGCCCATGGAACTAACCCAGCAAGTGCAGCTATGGCAGGCATGCAAATTGTGGTGGTAAAGTGCACCGAAAATGGCAATATTGATATGGCGGATCTGAAGGAGAAAACTACCCTGCATAAGGACAACCTTTCATGCTTTATGGTTACCTACCCTTCAACCTATGGAGTATTTGAAGAAACCATTTCAGAAATAACCAAAATAGTACACAAGAATGGCGGCCAGGTTTATATGGACGGAGCCAATATGAACGCACAGGTAGGCTTAACCAACCCTGCACGCATAGGAGCTGACGTTTGCCACCTTAACCTACACAAGACCTTCGCTATACCACATGGCGGTGGAGGACCTGGTATGGGGCCAATTGGTGTTGCTAAGCATTTAGTGCCTTTCTTACCGGGCCATAACATATTACAAAATGATCCACAAGCTATTCACGCAGTATCGGCAGCACCTTGGGGCAGCGCACTGATTCTTCTGATTTCTTACGGCTACATACGTATGCTTGGGCCAAACGGAGTAACCGAAGCTACTCAATACGCTATACTTGGTGCCAACTACCTTCGTTCTAATTTAAAAGAGCATTACAAGATACTTTATACCGGTACCCATGGCAATGTTGCGCATGAACTGATATTGGACTGCAGTGAGTTTAAACGCTCAGCAGGTATAGATGTAACCGACATAGCTAAAAGGTTAATGGACTATGGCTTCCACGCTCCTACTGTATCTTTCCCTGTACACGATTCACTTATGGTTGAACCTACCGAAAGCGAAGGCAAAGAAGAACTTGACCGTTTTACCGAAGCTATGATTTCTATTCACAAAGAAATAATTGAGGTAATTGATGGCAAGGCTGATGCAAGTGATAATGTATTGAAGAACGCCCCGCATACAGCTAAGTCTTTAATTAACGATACCTGGAACCATAAGTACAGTCGCGAAAAAGCAGCTTACCCATTGAATTGGTTAAAAGAACATAAGTTCTGGGTACCAGTTGCACGTGCCGATAATGCATATGGCGACCGTAATTTAATGTGCACCTGCCCTCCTATTGAAGAATATGCTACCACGGAAGCACAACATGAAGTAACCCCCACAGTATAATGTCATATAACAAGGATATTAAAAAGGTAACCACCCACGTACTGCATGAGATGAAGCAACGAGGCGAGAAAATTGCCATGCTTACCGCATACGATTTTTCGATGGGCCGCATTATTGACCATGCTGGAATTGATGTAATACTGGTTGGCGACTCTGCATCGAATGTAATGGCAGGGCATGAAACCACATTGCCAATTACACTTGACCAGATGATATACCATGCATCATCAGTTATACGAGCTATAAACAGGGCATTGGTAGTTGTCGATCTTCCTTTTGGAACCTATCAGGGTAATTCAAAGGAAGCCTTGAACTCTTCTATCCGTATTATGAAAGAATCGGGCGCACATGCTGTAAAGCTTGAAGGTGGTAAAGAAGTGGAAGAATCGATTAAACGTATTATATCAGCCGGTATACCGGTAATGGGGCACTTAGGGCTTACCCCGCAGTCTATTTATAAGTTCGGGACATATGAGGTAAGAGCAAAAGAAGATGTTGAAGCACAAAAACTGATTGATGATGCGTTGATATTACAGGAAGCAGGTTGCTTTGCCGTAGTACTTGAAAAAATACCTGCTAAACTAGCAGCTGAAGTGACCAAGAGTTTATCAATACCAACTATTGGTATTGGTGCCGGTGGTGCCTGCGACGGACAAGTACTTGTATTACATGATCTGCTGGGCTTAACTAATGAGTTCCATCCACGTTTTTTACGTAGGTACCTTAACCTTTACGAGGAAATAACCGGTGCTGTAAGCAATTACATTTCTGATGTTAAGAAGAAAGATTTCCCGAACGAAAAAGAACAATATTAAGCCGGAAGCTGGCGTTATACTAACGTAATAATTGGTTGTATCATCATTTAATACTCATTCTATAAGAGTATCTTTACGTTAAATTCAGCGTGTTTATGAAAACCTTCAGAATTGCTATTTATGTTGCTTTAGCAATTTTGCTGCCTACCAACCTGTTGGCTCAGAGTACTGAAATGCGTACACTCGACAACACTGCATTTAAGCGAGGTGAAAAACTTAATTACCGCATTCACTATGGATTATTAGATGCCGGTACAGCAACCATTAGTGTGGAAAGCGAAACCAAACAGGTTAACGGACGCAGCACATATCATGTGATCGGCCTTGGTAATTCAACCGGTGCCTTCAACTTCTTTTTTAAAGTACGCGACCGCTATGAATCATTTATAGACGAAAAATCGATGTGTGCCATGGTATTTACACGGCATGTAGATGAAGGTGGCTTTAAATTCACACAGGACCAAACCTATGACCAGGAATACCACAAAGTGCTTAGCAATGGTAAGGAACATAAAATTCCTTCTTATGTGCAGGATATGCTTTCGTCGTTTTACATGGCGCGCTTATTTAATTACGCCAACGAAAAACCCGGAAAAATAGATAGCATTATAACCTTTGTGGATGATACGGTGTGGACCCTTAAAATAAAATTCATTAAACGCGACACACTTGAAAGCGATGTGGGAAAAATAAGCTGCCTGGTGTTTCAGCCCATTGTACAGAAAGGCCGCATATTTAAACACGATGATGACCTGCAGGTTTGGATATCGGATGACAAGAACCATGTGCCTATCCGCGCACAGGCAAATATCTTAGTCGGTTCTATTAAGCTCGACCTTGATTCTTATTCGGGCTTAGCCAATGAATTGGCTTTAGTAAAAGGTAAATAATAAGCCTTACAAATCAGCCTTCTTAGCTAAAATGCGAGCAGCAAAATCCTTATCATCGGGGCTTATGACGATAGCGTCGCCTTGCCGAGTGCGGATGATTAAAAGATTATTCTTATTCGTTGCATACCATTGCATATCGCCCAGGCTGGGGCTATGATAATGGCCGAAATAACCCAATAGGCCACCATCGCCGAAAACACGTATGGTACCTTCGAGCTCTGTTTCTTTTATGGCACGAATCTCTAATATATCTGGCACATGAATTGTAATATCTCCTACTGGCCTGCTTATGGCGATATCGAAATTACCGAGTATATACTTGCTTGGGTGGTACAGGTAAGAAACAACAAACACTCCAATTAACATGATCAGAACACCTGAATAGATGACTTTAGTTAGTAAGTCCTTGCCAGCTATACGCAAGGCTCTAATACAAACGAATGCTCCGATTGTAGAAAACACTGTAGAAACAATAGTAAGCGCCTTTGCAGTAGCATCGAGCGAAGCGGCATATATAATATCAACCTGCATTTACCTATGCATTGTCGCGCAACTCAACATGGCTTGGATGCGCATAAGTCCTTGGATCGACCCTGCGAAGCGGAATATTAGAAACCGGATTTACGATAAGTGGTATTTTCTCAATACGTGTTTCACTGGTATCAAGTCCGAATGCCTTTGTTTCTGATTGTCCGAAATGCTTAATAAAGAAATAGCTGCGCAAAATAAAGCTTTCCCTTAGGTTAAACTCATTTTCGTACGAAAGGAATTTCTCAAGCACCACAAATTTAAAATCAGCAGCAAGGTGATATTTCTGCAATGATGTGTAGCGGCTTACAATGTTTAGTTCCTTGTTGCTCACCATTTCTTCAACCACTTTGCGGAACAGCACATTTATACGTGCCTGCACACGGAAACCAAGCCTGAACTCAACACGAATAACCTTATCATCCTCCATTTCAAGCACGCTATATTCCATGGTATAAGGTTCTTCGGTACGTTCTATATGCACAAACCAATAAATATCGGCCCGTTTAGGTTGGCGGCTGAAAATAGAATAGATGATCTTCTGCTCTATTTCTTCAAAATTGTTCGCTTTGGTAAGGTAAATAATGTTAGAAGCAAATTTGGTAACTGTAGTATCGGCGCTCAGGTCTTTCAATAAAGGAATATGTTCACGCAAAGGCACAAAGTTCAAAAAGCGGTTATTGATCTTTCTCGCCCTATACCAAACATACATGGTGAATATCAAACTGAACTCAAACACAAGGAACATAAGCCTGTGAACTATTTTCACAGCATTAGCTATGAAAAAAGTACTTTCAACCGTAACAAAAACCATAAGTATAGGTATTACGGCAACCCATGAATAATGCTTCCTATATCGCAGAAAGTAGAACATAAGTATGGTGGTCATTAGCATAGCAATGGTAATAGAGAAACCATATGCAGCTGTCATGGCTTCAGTTGTACGGAAGTAAAGAACAACTAATATGCAACCCACAAATAAGATCCAGTTTATGCTTGGAATATATATCTGACCTCTGATATCGGTTGGGTACTTTACAGTCACCCTTGGCCAGAAATTCAAAATAATCGCCTCTGATATCAAGGTATATGAACCGCTTATGAGTGCCTGGCTTGCAATAACTGAAGCTGCCGTTGCAATAAATACGCTCGGAATGAGGAACCATTGAGGGACAATTGCAAAGAAAGGATTTATATCACCTAAATCTGCTTTGTTCTGTAAAAGAACCCAGGCTCCTTGCCCAAGGTAATTCAGCACTAACATTGTTTTTACAAATATCCAGCTAACCTGTATATTCTTCCTGCCACAATGCCCCAAGTCAGAATACAATGCTTCCGCACCAGTTGTACAAAGGAAAACAGCACCCAATAACCAAAATCCTTTCGGGTGGTGAAATAAAAGCGTTAACGCATAGTGCGGACTAAGTGCAGCAAATATTTGCGGGTACCTAATAATCTGGCTCATACCCAAAACACCCAACATAGTAAACCAAACAAACATAATAGGCCCAAATGAGCCACCTACTATTTTGGTTCCGAAACGCTGAAATAGGAACAAGGCAAGTAATATTCCCAATACAATTCCTATTACAAGGTCGTTACCTGGTACAATTGTATGTTCCCAACCCTTTACGCCACCTAAGCCCTCAATAGCTGAAGCTACAGAAATAGGAGGAGTTATAATACCATCAGCCAAAAGTGTTCCTGCACCAATGATGGTAGGTAAAAAAAGTTTTTTTCCGTAGCGTTTTACTAATGCGTATAACGAGAATATACCACCTTCACCATGGTTATCGGCCTGCAGGGTGATTATTACATATTTAAATGTTGTTTGAAGCGTCAGTGTCCAGAATACACAAGATATACCGCCAAGTACCAGTTCATTTAGTTCGGCCATATTACCACCCGCATACCCATCTTTCAAAATAGTTTGAAATGTATATAATGGCGAAGTACCTATATCACCAAATATTATACCTAGTGTAATAAGAAGACCGGCAACTGATACTTTCTTTAATTGTTCTGAAGACATTTTACTGAATATTAATAAAGGGCATACATATTATATAAACCGTCTAACGCTATAACACGTTTCGGTACTGTGTTTCTCATTGCTTAGAAGTATATCTCAGGTATTGGGCGCCCGGCCGTTGTGGATTTCAGTAGTGCAGCAATCATTAAACCTGTAGAGAGTTTCCATAATGAATGAATAATTTGCGGGTACAAAACTACATTAAGTAAACCCATCCAAGCAGGTATGATAATTATTTATTTATTTTATGTCTATTTTATGTCCATGTATATCTAAATTCATATATTCCGCCATTCAGGCATTTGAAGGGCATTGTAATTTGAAAAAACTTAATTAAATTCGCAATTATAATTTAATTAATGAAGAAGATATTACTATTAGCTATTTCTGTTGTATTCCTACAACAAGTCAACGCACAATCGTTTCAAAGAGGATCAATTGTACTTGGCCTAAATTATGGGCTGGACGGCTACAAGATACAAGAACATTATATTAACAAAACAACCGGTGGATCACATGACACTACCGGTGGCGCTGCTGCTACCAACTGGAACCTGGGTGCGGAATATGGGCTATTTAACTGGCTCGGTGTTGGTATACAGCTTAAACTCGACAATTATTTTCACGATACTACAACAAGTAATGACATTGGATTTGAAGCAGGCCTGATAGTGAATTTGCACGTAATACGCGCACAGCATTTCAACCTTGTTGCAGGTTTTGATTTTGGCTTGTCTAATCTTACTATAAACTATGTGACCGATAACAACCAGGTGTATGGAACCGGTCCATGGTTCGATTTTCATATTACACCTCGTTTCTATTTTGGTCGGTTTGGTCTGAATTTAAATCTTTATTTCCCTTCTATTAATTATGCTAACCTTACCTCTAATGTTGCGACATTTAATCAATATATAGCAGCATCTTGGAAGGGTAACGGGTATGGCCTTACCGGTGGTATTCAGTACCGTATTATAAACTAACCGGTATGCAGTTCTATAAAAAGGCAATTACAGTTTCATTATTTCTGCCTTTTTTATTAGTTCAGAAACCTGTAGGTGTAGTTACTTTTGAGCAATTACAAAACGAAGCTTCTACCAAACAGAACGACACACTGTATGTGGTGAACTTCTGGGCCACCTGGTGCGACCCATGTGTGCATGAAATACCTTATTTCCAGAAAGTATACAGTAAATTTTCGGCCCGAAAAGTAAAAATGATATTTGTTAGCCTGAATGCGGTAAGAGAGTTAACTAAAGTGCAGCAATTTGCTGACAGTAAGAATCTTTTGCCGGAAGTTCTGGTATTGAACGGGGGCAACCCGAATAACTGGATAGATAAGGTTGATAGTTCATGGAGCGGCTCTATACCGGCAACTGTTTTATATAAGCATGGTAAAAAGTTATATTTTCACGAAGGAGAATTAACAGAAGATAGTCTAACTAGTGTAATACAAACCAAAAACAAATAAACTCAATGAAAAAATTAGCATTACTGGCAACTATTATTGTTGCTACAGCATTTGCACCTGCAGGTTACAATGTAGGTGATAAGGCTATGGATTTTAAGTTAAAGAACATTGACAGCAAAATGGTTTCATTGGCCGACTTTAAAGATGCCAAAGGCTTCATTGTTGTGTTTACATGCAACCACTGCCCTTTTGCCAAAGCTTATGAAGACCGCATTATTGGCCTAAACACCAAATATGCATCAAAAGGTTATCCGGTTATAGCTATTAACCCTAACGACCCTGTTGCCGTACCGGAAGATAATTTTGAAACCATGCAATCGCGCGCGAAGGCTAAAAGCTATGCTTTCCCTTACTTAGTTGACGCTACCCAAGAGATAACCAAGACATACGGTGCAACCAAAACACCACATGTATTTGTGTTGCAAAAATCGGGCAACGATTACGTTGTAAAGTATATTGGTGCTATTGATGATAACAGTGACGATGCATCGGCAGTAAAGGAGAAATATGTAGAAAATGCAGTTGATGCTTTACTGGCTGGTAAACCAGTACCGGTTACTTCAACTAAAGCATTTGGTTGCGGTATTAAATGGAAATCGTAAACTCAAATTACAAATAAAAAAAGGCGGAGAAAACTCCGCCTTTTTTTATTTTCCTTCACAATTTTGTTTTATAAGCTCATCAACCTTTTTCTGCCCGAGTTCTTTTGCACGTTGCAAATCTCTGCATCCGAAATCGTAATGCTTACCGGCTATTTCTTCCAGTGCGCGTTTATAAAATGCTTCAGCACAACTTCTGTCAACACCAATAGCTAATACATAATCAGCATCGGCGTCGCTATACTTACCCAGAGCAACTTTAACATCGCCCCTTCTAACCAATGGTATAGGGTCAGTAGGCATTAACTTAGAAGCCTGGTTACAATCCTGTATAGCACCCGGATAGTCCTTGTTTTGTATTTTGGCAAATGCCCTGTGTAGGTAAGCCCAGCCATCTTTAGGCTCCATTTCAATTACTTTGTCAAAGTCTTTAATTGCTTTTTTAATGTCGCCAAGCTTCATTTCGCAATCGGCCACACCGCTTACACCATCAGGTAAATTAGGGTCAAATACCAATACCTTGTTAAAGTCTTTTAAGGCCTTTTTATAGTTACCTAAAGAATCCAATACCCCCGCACGCTGAAAAAAATAATCAGGCCTTAAAGAATCCATGCTTATGGCCTTATTATAATCATCCACGGCCCCATCCAGATCAAGCATTCTAACCTTCAGGTTACCACGGCCCAGGTAGGCTTTTGCTGAATCGGGTTCAAGTTCAATAGCTGAATTATAGTCTAACAATGCATTCAAACTGTCTTTTAATATTACGCGGATGTTGGCGCGGTTATTATAGGCATCGCCATAGTCATTCTTCATGTCAATGCTCTTATTATAGTCTGAGAGTGCTGATATTTCGTCATGCAACTCATGCTCACAATTCCCCCTGTTGTAATACGATGTTGCATCGAACGGTGCCAGTTTAATTGACCGTGTATAATCCTCAGCAGCATTTTTATACTCCTTCAACTTATATTCAGCAAATGCACGGTAGTTAAACAGGTCGGCATTACTTTGATTTGCCTTTAAAGCAATATCATAATAGTCTTTGGCCTTTTGGTAATCGCCTTGTTCAAGGTAAGTTATACCAGGTGTGGTTTCCTGTGCAAATGAAAAACTGCTTATACATAACAATCCGGCAACTATTATACTTAATTTCTTTTCCATATAAATTGAATGATTCGATGTGAAAGTAAAAATAATTTTGATGCCGTAATAATCGACTCATATTCAGTGCATGTTCCCTTACTAATTTGAGCAACAGAAGGCTAAAGACTATAAACAATAAGTTGGTATATTTGTGCTTTCAGAAAAACCTACACTATGAGTACTACAATAGAGTTCAATAAAAACGAAGACAAGATAAAGATGCTGCTTTCTAACATGAAGCAAAAAGCAGATAAAGTGCACGAAGGCGGGGGAAAAAAGAAAATTGAAGCCCAACATGCCAATGGCAAACTTACCGCACGTGAACGTATTGACTATTTATTGGATAAGGATAGCGACCGTATTGAGATAGGCACATTTACCGGCGACGATATGTATAACGACGTTGGTGGTTGCCCGGGCGGCGGTGTGGTGGTTATGATAGGTTATGTAAGTGGCAAGCAATGTATGGTTGTGGCTAATGATGCTACTGTAAAGGCAGGCGCCTGGTTTCCTATTACCGCAAAAAAGAGTTTACGTGCACAGGAAATATCAATGGAAAACCGACTACCGATTATTTATTTAGTAGATAGTGCCGGTGTGTTTTTGCCTATGCAGGATGAAGTATTTGCCGATAAAGAACATTTCGGACGCATATTCCGCAATAATGCAATAATGTCAGGCATGGGCATAATACAGATATCGGCCATTATGGGCAGCTGTGTTGCGGGTGGTGCATATTTACCTATTATGAGCGACGAAGCTCTTATTGTGAATAAAACGGGTACTATTTTCCTTGCCGGTTCATATTTGGTAAAAGCCGCAATTGGAGAAGATATAGACAATGAAACACTGGGTGGAGCAACTACGCAATGTGAAATATCGGGCGTAACTGATTATAAATGCGAGAACGACAAAGATTGCCTTGATAAGATAAAAAACATATTTGATAAAATAGGTGCATTTGAAAAAGCAGGTTTTGACAGAAAGCCAGCTAAGGCGCCAAAAAAAGATGTAAATGAAATTATAGGAATATTGCCTGAAACACGTGAAAAGCCATATAACATGCGCGATATTATCGACCGCCTTGTTGATGATTCAGACTTTGAAGAATACAAAGAGCAGTATGGCCAAAGTATTTTATGTGGTGTGGCTCGTGTCGATGGTTGGGCAGTGGGCATTGTAGCCAACCAACGCAAGATAGTAAAGAGCAAAAAAGGCGAAATGCAGATCGGCGGTGTTATTTATTCTGATTCGGCAGATAAAGCTGCACGCTTTATTATGAATTGTAACCAGAAAAAAATACCGCTTGTGTTTTTACAGGATGTTACCGGCTTTATGGTTGGTTCACGTTCTGAACAAGGCGGCATTATTAAAGATGGCGCTAAAATGGTAAACGCTATGGCAAACAGTGTAGTGCCTAAGTTTACTGTTATAATCGGCAATTCATACGGTGCCGGTAATTATGCCATGTGCGGCAAAGCTTACGACCCGCGTTTAATTGTAGCATGGCCAACGGCTCAAATTGCTGTGATGGGTGGCGAACAAGCTGCTAAAACCCTGTTACAAATACAAGTAAGTACATTGAAAGCACAAGGGAAAGAAATTACGCCTAAGGACGAAAAAGAGCTACTAAACAGTATTACTGAAAGATACCAAAAACAAACATCGCCATACTATGCAGCAGCTCGCTTATGGGTTGATGAAATTATTAATCCGGTAGATACGCGTAAGTGGATAAGCATGGGTATTGAAATGGCAAATGGCGCGCCAATTACAAAAACTTATAATGTAGGAGTGTTGCAAACATAAATAAATGACTATTAATTATCATCAAAAAAATGCGCTTATTAAATCTCGGTTGCGGAAACAGGTATAACACCGAATGGGTTAATATCGATTTTGTTGCTACGCCCCCTCATGTGATGGGGCATAATTTGTTAAAAGGAATTCCATTTCCGGATGCAGAGTTTGATGCCGTTTACCATTCACATGTGCTTGAACATTTTTCAAAAAAAGATGGTGTCAATTTTATAAAGGAGTGTTACAGGATTTTAAAACCAGGTGGAGTTATTCGAATTGCGGTTCCTGACTTAGAAGGAATTGTTCGATGTTATCTTGAACAGCTAGAAAGTGCATTGAAAGGTGATGAACTTGCAGCATTAAATTATGATTGGATTCTACTGGAAATGTATGATCAAACAGTACGCGAACAACCTGGAGGCGAAATGCTGAAATACCTTCAACAAAAAACACTTGCAAACGAAGACTTTATTGTCGGTAGAATTGGAATGGAGGCCATGAACATAAGAAATTCAATGAAGCGTACACAGCAAGCACCAGCTATAAAAACGTATTATAGCTTGACATTCAAAAAAATAATTTCATCTTCTTCATACAAAAACTTCCTTAAACGAATACTATCAAAGAAAAAGGTACAACACACTGATACACATACCACCATTGGTCAATTCAGAAAGGGAGGAGAAATACATCAATGGATGTATGACAAATATTCACTATCAAAGTTGCTTAGTTCAGTTGGGTTCAAAGATATTGCGAAGCGCAGTGCTTTTGAAAGTTCTTTAAAGAACTGGAATAATTATGAACTTGAGTCAAAAAATGGAATTATCTTTAAACCTGATTCTTTATTTATAGAAGCCATCAAGTAATTTCATGCTTATTCTCTGAAATAAATACCAGAAGAAAAAAATCAAAATGTTAAAAAGAACAAAAGAATTCATCACTATAGTAAGGAGATTATACGCACGTGAAAAAAAGCTGATAAAACAGCAAAATGCGGCACCTGTACTCCCTAAAAACACTGTATTCTTTAAAGGTGTAGAGATCATCGATTCCATTATTGGTGAATACTCTTATATTGCAACCAATAGTATAGTTTGCCGGTGCAGTATTGGTAAATTTTGCTCCATAGACCCTAATGTTGTCATTGACCTTGGCGAGCATCCAACAAATTTTGTGAGCACAGCACCTATTTTTTACTGTACGGACAATGTAGTTGTTACTACATTTTGCGATAGTACTGCTTTTGATGGATTTTCCAGAGTTACTATAGGGCATGATGTATGGATAGGCACTTCAGTAGTTATACGAAATGGAATTAAAATTGGTGATTGTGCAATAATTGCAGCCGGGGCGGGTAACTGGCGATGTACCTTAATATATTATTGTTGGCAGTGTTCCGGCTAAACTTATCAAATACCTCTTTACACCTGAAATTATTGAAAGACTCAAAAAACTGGAATGATGGAACTGGGAAGAAGGCCGGTTAAGAAAACTACAAAGCCTTTTGGGGAGCGATAATATTCAGGCCTTCCTGGATGGCTATGATAAAATCAGGTAACTTCAAAAAAATCACCCGCAATTACCCCATTCAAATACACTATATTTGTAGGCAATACATTGAAGTAGTATGCCCGAAAAGAATGTTATAGAAGTAGAAAACCTATCCAAGCAATATATACTTGGAGAAACAAAGGTTTCATCTTCGCCTAGTGGCAATAAAACCACTCACATCAAACAAAATGACCAACGGGTTAATGGCAACATTTTCTGGGCATTGAGGAATATAAACTTTACAGTTAAGCAGGGAGAAGTATTAGGTATTGTGGGAAAAAATGGAGCCGGCAAATCTACCTTATTAAAAATATTGTCTCACATTACAGCGCCTACCTCAGGCAAAATAAAGATCAAAGGCTCACTTGCCAGCCTTCTTGAAGTAGGCACGGGATTTCATCCGGAATTAACAGGACGTGAAAATATATATTTGAACGGTGCTATCTTAGGGCTTACCAAACCTGAAATAAATACGCATTTAGACAGTATCCTTGATTTTTCAGGTATTCAGCATCATATTGACACGCCTGTTAAGCGGTATTCGTCAGGTATGAAAGTAAGGCTTGGCTTCGCAGTGGCAGCCCACCTTAACCCTGATATACTTATTGTAGACGAAGTATTGGCAGTTGGTGACACTGAATTTCAGGCTAAGTGCATGGGTAAAATGGGAGAAATAACCAAAGCGGGACGTACCGTTTTATTTGTTAGCCATAATATGTCGGCAATACGAACATTATGTACATCGGCAATACTTTTAAGTAATGGAGATATAATAAGCAATGGGAGCACTTTATCTGTTATTGCAGATTATCTTTTACCTAATGGAGAACATGAGAATACAGGAATGTTTGAGTGGTCGACAGAAAATAACCCGGGAGGCACGGAAGTAACCATACTGTCTGTAAGTACTTTAAATGAACGGAACAAAACAACCGGTGTGTTTTACACTAATTCACCTGTTACAATTGAAATAAAATACAGGGTTATTGAAAAAATACCAGCATCAAGAGTGATAATTCAAGTAAAAGACACATTAGATACAATTGCATTTACAAGCACCAACCAACTTAATGATTCTGATGCAAAATCTCCAGGCATTTATATAACAACATGTATTATTCCGGCTAATTTATTAAATCAGGGAAAATATAAGATATTCGTACATGTGGGAATACCTGGATTCAAGGTACTGGCTAATGTTTTTTTTGCGCTTTCCTTCGATACCATTCTTATGGGTAATACCGGTTCGTTGGATCAAAATTGGCAGGGAGTTCTAGCTCCTCTGCTCAAATGGCAAACAATACGTCAACAATAAGAACTCATCGGACGAGTTTGGGTATGAATAATTGTTTGTACACATAAACCCTTCAACTATTTTATGAAATATTAATATTATTTTTTAAATTGTTCTTTCCATAATTTAATATTATCCGTAGGTATTTTAATATCTTTAAAAATCTTCTCTTGTTTAAGCCACTTTCTCATACTGTCAAAATCTCGTCTATCAATAACTGGCAAGTTTATATCTTTTGCCATTTCGGTTGCGCGATTATCTACTGCAAGA